>WNFC01000494.1_pt1 | contig 39247 bp, 57 predicted proteins | sample 5400541 | NCBI WGS metagenome assembly WNFC01 (sample SAMN13153342, study PRJNA577476) | soil metagenome | isolation source: 120 cm saprolite under Douglas fir tree site 2 hole 2 replicate 1 | place: USA:California | collected 2015-04-18 | reverse complement strand
TATGTTATCACGAGGGTGTTCTATTACTTTATGGGCGGTTCGTTATTATCTTTGATTTTGAGCTGTGTTTTTAGAGGATTATATTTTAGAGAACTAGATAAAGAAAATTCTTATAGCAAGTCGTCGACTAATCAATAGCTATTTTGAAAATCGAAGCTAGTCTGAACGCGACAACCATCATCGCTGCATGTACCTGCAATGATCCCATGTTTGACGCGAGTGCAGCAAAAACAAACGATGACGGGAAGTAAAATAATTTTTTTCATTCTAAGAAGTATATTCTGTGACTGTGAGATTTGTAAAAGTTGTTCCCCCTGCTAATTGCGCGGCCGATGTGTTACCATTCACATATACATTTCCGCCGGTTACCACTGTGGCATAAAGAGCAAAAGTGATTGCAGAAGTACCTCCGGCAGTCATATAATATCGAATAGGTATTGTCATAGGATAATTGGCAGCACCAGCTGATTGCCAAAAAGAAGCAATAGCATTACCTGCACTATTCTGAATAATATAGGCACATACATAATTTCCACCACTAGTACATACTAGATCACCTTCAATAAATAGAATATGGCTTGAATTTGTAGGTGTAATGGAAAGGCTTATAACTGATGTTCCTGTACTAGTTGTCGGTGTGGTTGTATTGGCAGTTATTGATGAAGTAATTGTCTGTTCAGCAGTTGTATTAGTTCTAATTTGTTGAACAACGACACTTGATGTAATGGTAGGTTGTAATGGGAGTGCCGTTTGAGTTGATACATTATTGGTAGAAGAAGTGCTAGTATATGTAATTAATCCATATTTAATTGTTCCAGCTCCAGTAATAGCATTTGTGTTTGAACTACCAACATTAGCAAAATCTACTATAAAAGTTCCGCTAGTTACAGTAATAGCTGATGCTGTACCACCTGTAAAATTACAACCTACACATGTGCAGTTTCCTGATGAATTAATAGTTACAGCTGTTGCATTACTACCATTAAATGAGCATCTTCCAGCTACAAAAATAGCAGCACTAGAAATAGTTAGACTATTTTGCAAAGATATTTCAACAGGGAAAAATGATCCTGCTGAAACAGTATTAGCTGTACTACTACCTCCAGAATTCAGAATTAAGCCATTTTGCCAACGAAATGTGCCCGTGCTACTCATGGAAAAAATTCCAATTCCTGTAGTTCCAAGGTTCCCATTTACATTATAGAAATTTAACTGACTGCTAGAAGAAGACGATGTATAACTAATACCTGTATTATTTGAACAGTTTATATAACAATCATCTAAATTAATTATTGAAGCCGCTGAACCAGTTACGGCTATTGCAAAATCTGAATTGGTTTGAAACTGTATTCCGCTCATTGAGACGGTACCAGCTCCTGTAAATGTACATTTTCCATTGATAATGACGTTAGGAGTTAATGAATCAGCGGTATTAGCCACTAGGTTTACGCCAGCTTTTAATGTAGGATTTTCGGTATAAGTTCCTGGACGAATAAAGATTGTATCCCCTGAAGAGGCAGAAGTTAAAGCTGCTGCAATAGTAGTATGTGTACCCTCATAGGAGTTTGCCGAGACTATGAACTTAGCTGGCCCGTAATTATCTGTTGAGACTGCATGTGTAAAAGTCATATTTCATCCTTAAGCCAATAACCATGTACCGATGACGGAAGTTGCATAAAAAAATCCATCAGCAGCTCTGAATCTCAAACTGACTGAATCTCCAATATTGGTTGATGTTGCGGTTCCAGCAGCAGATGATATTAATGAGCCTATGCGAATTTTTTGAGCTCCTACAGCCTGAATCACAAGAGCTCCAGCTGTGGTGCAATAAAATTCAAAAAGGTCTCCATCTGCTAAACCTGCTGACGCTGGTAATGTTAGCGTGATAGCGGCTGTCACAGATGAACCTGAATTTAATGTGACTATCGTGCTAGAACCTTGATCTGTATAGGGAGGGGATTTAACAGTGAGAGTGCTAACGCTACCTGATGTCTTACTTCCAGAACGTCCTAATATATTCCAATTTCCTGCTGCGGGTGATAATGCACCTCCTGAATCTCCTGTTATAGTCTGACCAGCACCTGTACCATTTAGAGTGACAAATCCATTAGGATCGACGGCAAACTGCGATGACTTAAAAGCTGCTGTTCCTACTTTTGTCCCGTCACTTGCTGCAATTGCACGAGAATAAGGCTGCCAACTCGTTGTTGCTAAAGTTAGGGTTCCAGCAAATGAAGCATTATTTAGAAAAACAAGATCTTCGTAGGTTAAAGTACCCGCTCCTGAACCTGCAATTGCAGGATTGTTTGATGAATTGACGGTTGAGTTGACAAGAGAAACAGAAGCGGAGGAAGACATAGTTAATGCCGCTGTTGATCCTGATGAAATTCTGCAACTACTTAAAGCACCAGTTGAATTATTGGAAAAGGTCAATCCAGCAGTAAATTGACAGCTATCTAAAGTTACCGCAGCACCAGTGACAAAATTAAAAGGACAATTAGCATCTGTTTCAGCTAATAAAGTTAAACCACTTGTAGTTAGTGAATTAAGAGTACCATTTCCAATTCCAGCAGAAAAAACAAAAAAACCAGCACCACCAGTATTGAAGAAAAATCCATCGTTGGTGCCAAATGGGCCAATATTAAAACACGCAACAGATCCTGGTGATACCCAATTAGGAAGATTAAATGTGTAACCATTTGTAACATTTACTAAACAATCTTCCATAATAATTGCTGTAGTACCAGCCGCCACAGAAGAAAAAATATTAGTAGCCGATTGAAAACCCAATCTATTGATATTAAGTGTGCCAGAGCTAGGTGGAATATGAGTCCCAATAATTAGAACATTTTGTTCTGATGGGCCAGAAAGTTGGATACCTGAAAATAATGTTAAATTTTCTGTATAAGTGCCCGGCTGAATCCACACCATTCCCCCGCCACCAGCATTTGCAGCATTGATGCCAGATTGAATGGTTTGATAACCTGCTGCTCCGACAGGGCCTACCACATATGGAGTTATAGGAAAAGCATTAGGACGAGGATTAATTGTAAGAGTATTTGTAGCAGGATTTCCTGTAACTGTGTATAAAACAGCTCCTGGAAGATTAATGTTATTCGAAGCATCTGCACCTACCGCACCGCCCGTATTACCAGTTACGGTTAAAATACCAGTGCTGCCACCTCCGCCGCCTTTGAGTACAGTTCCGGCTTGTGACATTTAGTCTCCTTGGCCAAATATAACGACTACATAAACATTGCCTGTAGCTGGGGAGCCTTTAGCAAAAACTTGCGTGCCGTTGGCAAAAACAAAAGTGGTATCTGGCAAAACTTTATTTGTTGTGCAGTCATAGAGAGTAAAACTACCAGCAGGAACATAATCATTATCTGTCACACCATCAAAACTGATAGTGATGTCAGTGTTGCAAGTATTAACTATTTTAAATAAACGCATGGGATGGTTAAATACTGCCCCAATCGGGGCATAGGTGCCGGAAATACTTCCGGCAGCCAATGATCTAAGAGCATCTACTCTAACTACTTGTGAAGGCATTTTAATCCTTTTATTCGCTTTGAGCTTCCTTAGCTTTCTCTAATTGCTCTGTATTAATTCTAATTCTCTCTTGAGCAAATTCGTGCATCATTGCTAATGCTTTGACGACCTCTTCCCACACCGATTCCGATGCGCATTCCATACGGAAATATCTTCCGTTAACTTCTACTTCTATAATCGTACGGTTTTTGATCATGGTTTCCCTTGTTTTGGTTTAGCTTAAAATCCAGAAATTGATTAACACGTTATCACCAGCGCCCAGAGCACCAGCTCCGTTATTCTTTGTATTGATTGCAATAGAACCAGCAGCCTGTGTGACACCCAACAATCCCATTTGAGCTCCATTTGTTGAGGCATTTAGGTTAGCAACCGTTACTAATACACAAGAGGTGGTAAGAATATTAGTATTGCTGATGGTAAAGGTTTGAGAACCAGCTGAAGCTGTTGTGAATCCTGTAAAGGTTACACAACCTACTCTAGTATTCTGCGTGGCGGTAGCTGTTGGAGAAGCAACGCTTTGGGTTCCTGGAACCATTTGTACATTACCGGCTGCACTTAGTTTAAGACCTGTTGCGCCAGTTCCTGCTTGGAGAGTTAATGCTGAGGTAGTATTGGTGCTTCCCACAGTCAGCGTATTGGCCGCAGCACCTGTTGCTATATTTACAGTATTACCGCCTGTTCCTTGAGCGATATTGATAGTTGTAGCACCGGCTCCCGCGCCGATGGCAACGATATTGGTACCCGAACTAGAACCTAAAGTGATAGTTCCTGTCTGAGCAGTGCCGCCAATGGTGATCGTACCTGTAGTTGTAGAGGCTCCGACTGTATAGGTAGATGTAGCAGCGCCATTGAGGGCGAAATTGCCTGTTCCTACCAATAAGGAAATGCCAGAAGTTGAAGTGACGCTACCTACAGTCACTACGTTTACTGAAGCGGCCGTGCCTATGTTGACAGCATTCGTACCAGCTCCATTAGCTATATTGACTGTGTTACCACCGGTTCCATTTGCAATTGTAACAGTTGATGCACCTGCACCATTTGCGATAAGTACTGAACTTGTACCAGAAGAAGAACCAAGGACGATATTGCCTGTTTGGGCTGTACCTCCTATAGTAATTGTGCCTGTGGTGGTGGATGCCCCAACTGTATATGTTGAGGTAGCAGCTCCGTTTAAGGCGAAATTTCCAGTTCCTACCAATAGACTTATACCTGAGGTGCTGGTCACGCTGCCGATAGTGACGACGTTAACAGAGGCAGCTGTACCGATATTCACAGCATTTGTACCAGCCCCGTTGGCGATATTGACAGTATTTCCGCCAGTACCATTAGCAATAGTTACCGTTGAAGCACCTGCACCATTAGCAATCAAGACTGTGCTAGTACCAGATGAGCTTCCCAGGACAATATTTCCTGTTTGAGCAGTTCCCCCGATGGTGATAGTGCCTGTTGTTGTTGATGCACCCACCGCATAGGTGGAAGTTGCAGCTCCGTTTAATGCAAAGTTGCCAGTACCGACAAGAAGGCTTATACCCGAGGTACTGGTGACACTACCTATCGTTATGACGTTTACTGAAGCGGCCGTACCTATGTTGACAGCATTTGTGCCGGCTCCATTAGCAATATTTACAGTATTGCCCCCAGTACCATTTGCAATAGTCACAGTGGAAGTACCAGCGCCATTTGCTATAAGTACTGTACTTGTGCCCGACGATGAGCCCAGAGTGATATTGCCTGTTTGGGCTGTACCACCGATGGTTATCGTACCGGAGGTCGTGGATGAGCCTACTGCATATGTAGAAGTAGCAGCACCATTTAAAACAAAGTTGCCTGTACCAACTAATAAAGTTAAACTAGCAGCTCCTGTGATAGATCCTATGGCCGTGATATTAGCTGCGGCACCAGTGGCGATATTGACTGCTCCGGCTCTTGTACCTGTATTGATATTTGTAGTTTGGCTACCAGCAGAGCCGTTACCCGACAAGATATTGACAGTTGAGTTAGCACCAGAAGCACCGCCTGCTATATTAATTACCTGGGCAGAAGTATTGGCACCATTGCCTATATTGACAGTATTACCGTTAATACCATTGGCTATGGTGACAGTAGATGCACCTGCACCATTGGCAATTAAAACCGTGCTAGTTCCTGATGATGAACCTAGCGTGATATTGCCTGTCTGGGCTGTGCCACCGATTGCGATTGTTCCTGTAGTAGTTGCGACTGCTATTGTATAGGTTGTGGCACCTACTCCATTAAGGGTGAAGTTACCAGTTCCTGTCTGTAAAGCCAGAGATGCTGCACCTGTAAGGGATCCAAGAATGACTATATTGGCTGCGGCATCATTGGCTATACCCACCGTATTACCACCGCCGGTTAGCGAGAAGTTGCCTGCACCGACAGCAATTGTGATAGCGCCAGAAGAGCCCCCAATAGTTGTAGCGGCAGTACCGGTGGTATTGATATTGGTTGTCCCTGTGCTTGCAAGCGTAGTGAATGCCCCAGTATTTGGGGCAGTGCTACCAATGGGCTGAGGAGAGGCAAATACAGGAGGCAGGTTAGAGGGGATAATTGCCGTATTGGTACTTACAGTGCCAGCAACAGCCTGGGCATTGGTTGCGAGAAAAACGATACCTTGTACTGCAGTCGTAGCTGGTACGCCACCAGAAATGGCTGTAGCACTTACAAAGGTATAGACATCATTAGCAAGAGGCACATAGGCGCCAGAAGGAGCCGTACCCCCTTCCAGTTGCGCTAGTGTCGATAGAAAGACCGATCCAGCAGTGGTTGTAGTGGCAGGGTTTGCGCCACCAGCATTCCAGGTTTGACCATTAAAGATATACTCAACAGGAGGTGTTTGAGAGGTATCAAAATATTGTTGACCCAGCGTTCCTTTAAAACTTGAAGGAGGTGGCCCATTACCTGAAATTGCAGGAGGAGGGACGCTGGTAAAACCGCTTAAACCGTAGACGAGTGACATAATAGCCTCTTTGTTAAGAAGCCTCATTGTAAAGCGGCTTTACAAAATATCTCTATAGTGTAAAATTGAAAATATGTAGAATTAGGCAGTATTAGCGGCTTTGCATAAACATACCTATGTCACAGACTGATTTCCTCTCCATCAAAGAATTTGCCTCACTTCTACGTGTTCATCCTGATACGGTTCGGAGGGGTATTAAGAGGGGGCGCATCAGCGGTTTTAAAGTAGGAGGAGGGAAAAGATCTATCTATCGCATCCCTTGCACAGAGACGAATCGGATGGCCATATGCGATATGGAAGCCATGGTCGATAAGATGGTCGAAAAGAGAATACAAAATAATCCTAAAGTGCTATAACCCATTAGAAAAAAGGATGTTTATGGTTAATACTGAGAAAAATATAACGAGATTTCAAATGATTGCGGCAGGAGCAAGTCTCATTTTTTGTTTATTAATATTAATTGCTTCTATTTGGGGCTTGGTTGCTCTACATAAGAATTACGCGATTTGGTCTGAGCGTAAACGTGGAGAGGCTGAGTATGCACATGCTGAAGCAAATAGAAAAATAACTATCTTGGAGGCGCAAGCAAAAAAAGAATCCGCCAGATGTTTGTGTGAGGCTGAAATAATTAGAGCGGAGGGTGTCGCACAAGCCAACAAAATCATAGGAGATTCTCTTCAAGGGAATGAGGGATATCTAAGATACTTGTGGATTCAGGGATTACAGACAAATCAGATGCAAGTAGTTTATATTCCTACTGAGGCAAATTTGCCCATTATGGAAAGTCAAAGGTTGAGAAATTAAAGAATGATGATATTTCTAACAATCATAGGCATGATTGCAGCTTTACTTATTTCTCAAGACTACTGAAAAAATGTTTTAACTCCTCTTCCGAGGCATCTTCTAATTTTTTTGCGGATTCTGGAGAAGTTTTTTTGACTTCTTTGATATAATCTTCCATTATTTTCTTAGCCAGCCCATATTTGTTTTGATTGAGTGCTACAACCATTTTTCTGCCCAATTGCTGAAAATGCGGATTAATTAGCATTTGTTGTGCTACTTTTTTAGCAGCCTGCTCGCCCAATAGTCCAATTAACGAAGGATAATGTCCCATCGCAACCGATCCAAATATACCTAAGGTTTCGGCGGCGGAAATGATATCACTCGCAAGAGTAGGTTTCAATCTCGATGCTATATTAGAATATTTTGAATAAAGATTATTCACCAAGTCAAAATCTTTACCTAATTCTGGCGATAATGCGTGGACGGCTTTTCTAATAGGGCCTTTAATCAATGAAAGCTGTTTTGAGTTATCTCCTATAGCATGATTGACTTTGGAATAGAAATTCATTAGAGATTTACCCGTCACAGGCGCCGCAAATAGATCTTTGTAATCTTGCAATATTTTGCTCCTTACGGATGACGGCATATCTACCAGAAATTTATCAATATTTTTTTGCAATAATCTTTCAGAAGCTTCATTCAAGCCGCTAGTTGCTGCTTTTGAATTCTTTAGTGTATCGTAGGCTTTTCCCAAGCCTTCTCTTGTTTCTTTTAATGCCTTTTGTGTACCACCTCTTTTGGGTACTAATTTCGATAGCCATTTTTGTTTAAATTCATTTTGCAGGAGAGGTGTAAGTTGTTCATCTGTTAAACCTAAAGCTTTTCCAGCTTCAATTAATTCCTTATTTTTACCTTTAGCTAACAATTTTTTTGTTAAATCAGGCCCAATATATGTTGTTATTTCCAAAGCTGTTTGAGCCCATTCGGGTGCGCCTAAATCTTTAGCACCTTCGCCGACAAATGCTGCAATCACAGGCCGTGGTAAGTTTGATATCGTGGCGGCTCCTGGAAAAGCTAAAGCTGTCGGAGCTTCTTTAAGACCTCTGCGCAATGCCCTTTGACCAAATTGCTCATCTTCGGTTGGTAATAAACGGTTTAGTTCAGAAGTTAATTCTTTATGCTCTGGCAAACCTGTAGGCCCCATTACACGACCCAATTGATACAACCCTTCAGCGGTTCCCTTCAAAGCAGTCTTACCATATTCCTTGGCATATTTTTTTGTTTTTTCTAAAAAAGATTTACTTTGTGGAGTAGGTGCGTTTTCCGCTAAATCAAAAAATCCCTGTTGGCCTGGCCTAGGTTCTCTTTCCACTAAATCAAAAATTGTTCCACTCATTCACTTAAACCTTCTCTAAATTCTTGGGGCCGTTCTCTAAATGATTGAAATTCCTCTAAGGTAGGGATATAGTATCCATTTTTCTTAGCTACAACTAAGGCATTTTCACCAAATTTATCTTTATATAGTTTTGCCATAGATAATGTAAGCGGAGTGCCTTTAATAGCATTTTTTCCTACTTTATCTCTTAATTTTTCTATCCCCATTTCTTGTTCTTCTAACTCTCTAAGTCTGTAATTTGTTCGATTAAATATAGTCTTTTCCTGATCCTTGATGGCATTATGTACCCTCTTATCAATATCTTTTTTTACAAAACCAAATTCGGATTCATCTTGCGTTGACATGCGATCGTACATTTCCTGATAAGCTTTATCCATTGCTAATTCGCCTTCTAACATTTCTTGAGTTGTTAGATTTGCTTCAACAGATTGACCAATTTTTGCAAACATGCTATTAAGACGTTGTTCGAACCAAATATTTTGAGCTTTAGCACTAGTTCTAGCCATATTGCTTAATAAATTTTCTTTACCAGCTGTTATTAATTGCGCACCTTTACTTGTCCTAAATAAATCGATTCCTGTGGCATCTGCTAATTTATCAGGAGAAAAATATTCTACATTACCAGTTTCGACTGCATTTCTAGATAAATTTAAAGCTGATTCTTTACGAGGGATGGATTCACGCATCTTTTCAACTTTTTCCTCTATGCCTTTAGAAAATTGGGTATGATAAGATCTTTCTGATTCAAATGTTTTTCTTTGCTCTGCTTTCTGTTTTTGAAGTTGCTCAATTTTTGATTCAACCTGAGATCTTTTTTGCGGCGTATTCGCAAAACGTAAGGCATCTTGTAAATTTTTTATTTGAGAATCATAGTTTGTATTTGCCTTCTGAGGTTCTAATTGAGAAATGGCTGTCTCTGTTCCAATTTTTCCCATATTCATTTCCCCAATAGATCCAATATCAGGAGTATCTCCACCTTCAATTCGGGACATTACTTCATCAAATTGTTTATCGGATATTCCCTGTCTAATCATCTCAGCCATACTTGTGGCAACTCCTGGTTCTACTATTCCCGATGCAGCTAATTGAGCAATTTTTGCTAGTCTGGGATCAACATCTTTAAATAGCTGTTGAAATTCAGGTTTATTTAGCATTTCCATTTTTTGAGCTATTTCTTCTTTGTTAGCCTTTCTTTTTAAAGAATTTTGCATGACCATTTGAGCAAATTCACTACCACGCTGAGATCCTCTTTGTACGCCAGCTAAAAATTCATCTACACCCGTTTTGCGAGCTGGTAAAACTTGAACCATATTATTCCCCTACAATAGCCCCAATAGCTTCATCATTGCCATGCTGCCGCCCGATGATGCAGCACTCCCGGCAAATTCCCCACCCAAGCCATAGGCTCCGCCTAATAATTTCTGCCACCATGGTTTTTCTTTTTCATAGAGAAAATTTTCATGTGGCCTTTGACCAAGCAGATCACCACTTATTCCCATAAGATCTTTGATTGCCTGCTGTTGTAAACCTTGCCGTCTGGATTGTAAGCCTTGCGCAAAATCAGAAGCAGCAGTATTGGAAGCATTTTGAAATCCGCTGCTTCCTCGTGAACTCAAAGCACCACGTCCTCCGCCGCCTTGACTGAAACGTGATCCTAATTGCCCTTGTAGCTCAGAAAATTGCCTTAATGCTGGTTTTTCCATCTCTTCGAATAAACTTTGATCGCCTCCAGCTAATCTTGATAGGTAACTTCCTTCTCCCACGTGACCAAAGAGACTCTGAAATAGTTGCATTTGTTCAGGAGTAAATTGCTGTAAACGACCTTCTTTATAACCTCGGGGAATTTTACTGCCTGCGCCAGCGCCCGTGGCTCCAAACATAGATGACATGATGACCTCAATTTTTCTTTACTATATCACGGATTGGATAACCATTCTAGTGTTATACGTCCTGCCGTGAGAGTTGGTGCTCCAGCACCTGTTAAAAATACAATTTGTGTAGCAGTCACATAAAAAGTGATAAGTCCCGCTACGGCTACTGTTGTCCCATAAACCAAACCATAAGAATTTGTCCCATCGGTATAGGAACCGGCGGTCTTATTAGTAAATTGGTTAGGATCAATGATATTAATACCATGATTAATTGCTCCTGTTGTTGTAAATGTAAACACTTGACGAAGTGTTTGTTGTTTTTGATTCGCTACTAAAAACCATGATTCACCTGTGATTGCGGGGTTTCCCGTAGGGAAAATACCTATCGTCCGATTGTTCACAGCATTGGCAGTATCTACGAAAGCTTTGTTCGCTTGTACGGTAAGTTGATGGATATCTTCAGGAAACTCACGACTTGTCCTCAGATAAGGAACTGGGTTAATAACGTTGCTATTAGTCACTTAATCACCTTTTTTAACCTTTTACAAACTTTTCCACACCCTCTTATGAAGAAGAGAAAGTATCTACTTAAAGTTCATCTTTATCAGTGGATGTTGAACCATATCTCTTCAGCCCCAACCATCGTCTATAGTTTCTTGTGCGGCAATTGCACCAAAATTTACTTTCCCAATGACCTTCTTCTTTCGTTGGCTTCTTTTTAGACAAATCTTTCTTTGACAATTGTTTCATTATGCCAACCATTGTGAAGGATTCACATCTAAAATAAATGCATGTAGCTCTATTTCAGCAAATTGATTTGAAAAAGTGATATCTCTCATTTGTACATCGTTCAATGTAAAAGCCATCTGTACCGTATCACCCAGAAGAGAGGTATTTAACCTATGCCAAATCTGCTGCTGAAATTCCGCAGTCACCATTTGTAGGTTAATATTAGCAGGAGTCAAACCAAGATTAGTACTCTCAGGACAGGTATAAATTATTGTGCTATAAATAAGTGATCCATTGATTACGTTAGGCCCACCCGGTATGATATCGCCTACATTGAAAGGAATATTTGCCGCTTGGCTGAGATAAATTAAGAGCGATATTTGTCCATTAGGTGTAGTAGATAGTAGGTATTGTTGAGGCCCCAATCGAGTTTTTCTAGTCATTCCCCATGATGGTGGAAATTGTTTTGTCTGAATAAATGGAACGTACATCCGTTGAATTAATCCTCCGCCAGTGTAGGAAAGGCCACTGGGAAGAGAAGGATTCAAAGTAAATGTATTATTTGTTGGCACCAGAGCAACGGAAAAAATTTTGCCATTTATTTGAGCACCTACAGTACCAAGGCAGTCAGTGATCACAATATAATCTCCTGAGTTCAAGCAATGGTCAGGGGAAGTTACAGTGCTAGTAACTATATTTTGAATATACAATGAGTCTCCTTCATTTGTCCCATCAACTCTGAAGAGGACGAATCCTTGCTGATTTCCGGCTATAATCTCAGGCTGTAATAGGGTTGAATCTCCCTCATTCCAGGGTTGGTTCCAGTTGTTCCATGTACCAAAAGTATCGCCAGCTGTAGCCCACGTAAATCCAGTTTGTCGACGGAATGCACCATAAGCCGTATAGGTCTCCCTAAAAATTCCCCAAGAAGCATCCCGGTAATTGTATTGCAATGTCTGAGTAGGGAAACGATAATTGATCGTATTGACAGGATAAGTGAAATAGATCCATTCGTTTATAAAATCTCTTTGAGCCGTCACGCGCTCAGAACCATTTTGTAAAAGTCTAAACTCAAAGATTTCGTCGGGTATCTCCAGATCGAATCTTTCAGCTTGTGTTTGCCCTGTAATGACAAAACCTCTACTACCTATGGTCTCGACGCCTTGATCCATTGTAACGGCTGAAAACGTGCTCCCTGAGCCAAGTTCGGAATTGATGATATAGAAGTTAAAAGGAACAAGGTCATTTCCTGAATAAATCAGTCTAGTCTGAATCTTTGTAAAACCGACAATTAGGACATCTTCATTGGCACCAACGGTCAAGATTTCTTGATCTAACCCTGCGGTTATAAAACCACCATAACCTGTTTGATCGCCCCAATAAGCATTAGGCGTACCTGTCTGATTAGCGGGGACTAATATTGGATTAAAGACGGTGGTAGCGAGAGAAGGGTCACCTGTAAAAGAGGCTGTATAATAAGGCGTGCCATTTTGGCTATAAATAATGGTATCGGGAAGATATTCTTGGCTGCCAGCGGCTGACGTCTGAACTATGGGACCAAAAAATAACAACCGATCTTTAAATTGCATGATTATCCGAGCACCGACAAGATAATATTGAGTCGCAGGCAGATCGGCTATGGACATATTACCTCTAGAAATTGGAGGAGCAAAATTTACCCACCCATGATGACCAGTAAGCAGAGGTGCTGATGCGCTACCATTTGTGGGATCGCCATCATACCAACGAAGAGAATCCAGGGTTTTATTTGATCTATTGGTTAAATATTGGGCAATCCCACCAGTAGAATTGCTAGAAATCGTCGCATTGGGAAACTCAACAGTCACATTATTAGCATCGACAACCGTAATGACGTAACCAGTTTGAAAATTAATGGCAGAAAATATACCGGGATGTTGTGAGGCTGGTGAAAACCAAATTCCACCACTAGTATATGCAGAAAAAGTGGTTCCCATTGTGCCATTTAAGCTGAAATGATTACCATCGATAACGGTAACGGTATAGGTATTGCCATTGAGCTGAGTCATTCCCATCACACCGGTTATCGTAACAGTGTTGCCTGTTGAAAGGCCGTGATTTGTGCTGGTAATGACTACAGGATTTGTCTGCGTTGCTGCTGTAATGAAGCCATTTAAGCCAGCGGTGGCTGTCTCATTAATAAAAAGAAAATCTCCTACTGATAATCCATGAGCAGTTATTTGAATATTTACGATAGCTGGAGGCCCAGTCATTGTGGAAGTTGTTGCCACAATAGGTTTGAACTGCATCCCAATTGTAGCACCGGTAAATGGGACATCTATACCATTTGTAGCCCAGAGAGCGTTTTGATAATTGGTAGTCCAAAATTGTTGGTAATCTTGACCATTCCATGTAGTAGGTGTAACTACTGTTTTTTGGATGTAGCCTGGATATACACCAGTAATAGGATTTTTATAGAAGCTTACATCATAAATGCCATATGGACTAACTGTTTGTATATTATATGAGTAAACCGTATCAAAGGCCAATGTTCCAGGAAATTGAATGGTTGTAGAGATAAAATCTTCCAGACCCATGACGGGTAGATCTGGGGTGTAAAAAAAACTCACTGTGTTGATGGTATCGGTGGCGCCTCCGGCGATGGTGATGGCGCCGGTAGCGTAATTGATTGTTCCGGTACCAGCTGGAACGCCTGTTAATACTCCCATTGAGTTATCGGTATAAACATTACCAGTTGTAGAATCGGTTAGAGTGACGCTACCTGGAACAATATTGCCATTAGCCTGCAACGAAAACGCAGTTAGGAGATTACCGGCACCACCAACGAGATTAAAAGACGTGATAGAACCATAAGAAGCGATTGTGGAGTTAAAAAACCGGGTTAATCTTCCAAGTAAAGAAGTGCCCCGTTTTCGTTTTATGCGACCACGCCATTGATATGCATTAATTAATTGAGGAAAAGAATCGTTGTCGATAACAAATGGCAATCTGTCATTGCGTAATCCCTTGTTGACTGGGCCGACAATAATTTTTTCACCCATGACACCTCAGATTTGTAAAACGATAAATGCAATTGTAGTGGGTGCCGGTATAATTCCAGCAGACTTAGTATAAATTAATTGGAACGTTCCTGTGCCAGTGATATTATATGAAGGGAAAAGTGTCGTTCCTTGATAAGATGACAAGACAACAAAATTAGCACTGCTAACAGCATTTGTTGTCAGGGTTACAGTAAATACGGTGTTACCGACACTAGGAACAATACTTGCCACGTTAAGAGATTGTGAGCCCAATATGGCTCCCGTATTATCAGCATAGGCAAAAGCTCGAATGGCACTGACTAAGAATATTCCATTTTGATTATTATAAAATAATTGAGATACAGTGCTAGCATTACCGCTATTCGTATAAAGAGTAGAAAAAGGATCGGTAGGAGTAGTTCCTCCTGGAGGAGTATTTTTGCCATTAAACGAGACACGTAAATGTTGACCACCAATACCTTGTGGAGATCCAACAGGGCCTGTAGTATTGAAGCTAACGTGATCTGTCCCAATTATACTTTGTATAGATTGAGCATTAGTCAACATATCAGGAACATCTACCGATGGATTATTCGGAGGATTTGGAACCATATTATTATAAGTGTAAGATGTCATAAGGAAACCCCTCCGCCGTAGTTATTATTAAATCCAGCCCCTTGGCCAAAGCCCTGGCTGTAAATAGATTCAGTTCTAGAAGCTGTCCATTGTCTTTGACTTCTTTTCCACACCAATAATTCTTGTTCTTTAAATAATGGTTCATAGAATTGGAATTGCTCCAAATCACCCGTATCTGAAAGAATTTTACGTGCTGCTCCACGGGCTAGATATTCAGCCATATAACCAAATTGAATTGCTGCTGCTGAATTTAGGAAGGCTGCTGGTGATAAAAAGGCATCGAGTTCAACTAGATATTGTTGATCAGGAACAGTTCTTAAGGTAAGAGTATTATTGTAAAACAGAATTGCCCTTGGCAAACCTGTTTGGTAATAGAAACACTGGGCAAAAATATTATTTCCAGTTGGAATTGCAACAGGAAATTCTACTACAATTCGTCCTGTTAAGTAATTTATAGTGTTAGATGTGGTGCTATAGCCACCTGGTAAAAAGGCATTCCCAAATGGCGCTGGGCCAGGAGTCATTAAAAGACCATAATTAATAGCACCAGATAAAAATTGGCCGCTATCAGAGACTATAACATTAGATCCGTCGGATGCCGATGTGGTGATATAAACAGCAGCATCTACACTCGTTACAGGAACTGCTGGAATACTAGTTAAAGCGGTTGCACTGGTTACAACAGGCGGATCGACATAAGTGCCTATCCCCGAGCTTAAAGCAATTATACCGCTAATATCAATATGTCCACGCGCAAGAGAATTCAGTGGAGGATTTGGAGGCGCTGGTGGCCCTATGATGGGTATTTGTAATGTATAAGGCCCAGGGGTTCCATTCGCTGTTCCTATAATGCCTAAATTCTGGACAATATTTGGCCAGATATTAAAAAATTGATTCTTTTGAGTCTGAAATGGGACTTGAATCCCATTTATGTAGCAAGTAGGTGTAAAACCCTGATAAACAGGGTACATACCAATGGTTTGTGTACCGGGTTCTGTTTGCGAACTATACAATGGCATATTATATTTATCGATACCAGGTTGAGTTTGAAACTGATATTTTGTTTTCAGGTCAAATAACTGCAACCTAGCATCGACATCCATAATCCAAAATCTATTGATATAATCGATAATGAGATTATCGGTAATGAGAGCATTTGATGGGCTCTTAATGATCCTACGGATATATGTAATTATATCTGAAAGTAGGTTCATTAAGCCGCCATTCCCATAAATATTGATTTTTTGGAACTGACGGGCTCAGCTGTTAACCTAGCGATTTTGGTATCGGCTACCATTTTACCGTAAAACTGCGCAAATCCATGATCTGAGTTCACCGATTCCTGCATAACCAAACGGTGATAGACCTTACGTCTGATTTGCTCGGCTAGATACCTTGGCCCCCAAACGGGTCGATTTACAGGTACTTCCCATTCTTCGGCTGGCATACCAGCAAAGGGACGTGTCCAAATATTGATTGTTTCACCGATAATTTCTTTATGCTCGGCTATGAAATGGACATATTCTTTTTGAAAGTTATAATCCTCTCGATAATCTTCATTGAATTTATCGCGACAAGAGATGCTACGTTTAGGTTTCAGATAAATCTCTTTAGATTTTTCTACTTCCCTAGCGGATAATTTCGTTTGAGGTTCGACCTCTTTCATAGGAGCCTCATTCATACGATCTAGAGTCAAATCTTTGATTTCTTGATCATATGTTTCGAATTGCTTGTCTAATTTATCTATCTCTTTATTAGAGACTTTTATTTTTTTTTCTTCTACCATCTTTACCCCTCTTAAGATATGTTGATGAAACTTCCCGGTATTGCTACCTGTGTATTGTTATTGATTGCTGGAACCGATCTTCCGGTAGTGCTAATGAATCCAGAATTAACATCGCCAATAGCTAAGATTTGCGGAGATTCTCCTTTAAATGTCGAATTTACAAAGGGATCGGTATTTATTGAGTTAATACTTATTTGCGCTTGATTAGCAGAAGGAATTGACAAGACGTATCCTTCTTGCTCATTGAGCTGCCAAGAACCAAATTGTGAAGGAATTAGTAATCTTACCAATTGGCCAACGACATAGTTCATGTTTGCAGTTGTTGTAACTGTGGTCGTGGAACCAAAAGTGATTGCCGAAATGACAAAGCGACTAGGCTGATAATATTGCGCATTTATGGGCAAATTCGCATAAGGTGGAATCGGATAGGAGATAACAGTGCCAACGCTGGTCATTCTTTTTTTCTTACCTCATATCCGTACTCTGTTAGAAATTCGATACACCATGCTATTTTGTCTTCAACACGCTGGCCAGGTGGATGAGATTTAGACCAAAGTTCCAGGTTTTCGATTCGATTGTCGTGACGAATTCCGTTTTTATGATGTATCGTCTCTCCCTTGCGTATAGGGCAGCCTAAATATTCATACATCACTAATTTGTGCTCTAATACCTTCCCATATTTATCTGCACATGGATGACCGATCCATTTATTGCCTGTAAATTGAAGATATCCGTCACTATTCAAATATCCTCCAGGTTTTTTAGTTATCTTTCTGGGCGCATTTAAAGGAATACCCTTCAAGTGTCTATAGGTTGCCAGATTCTTTTGTTTTTGTATTAACCATTTTTCGTATTTTATCTTTCTTCTTTCTCTATTAATATTATTAAAACATTCCTTGCAATATGAATATAACCCATCTTTATTTATTTTTGATTTGGGAAACTCTTCTTCATTTTTTTCTTTTAAACATTTTCTACATTTTTTCATAAATCCTCTCCCTGGATTAGGGAGAGGATTATACCCCAATTATGCTTTATGGGGAAGCAAAATCATGCGCATAAGCATGCCAATAGACGATATTTGTACTCGCTATTAGTGTTGCCGTGCCGTTGACTGCGGCTACGCCCCCACCAATGGTGAAACCTTGGCTAGTGTTATTAGCAAAGGCACCTTTGATACCCGGGCCATTAATTGTACTTACCAAAGTCGTACCAATTGGTTCGATGAACAGAGGCGGATATAACTGAGAACCTGCAGTAATCAGTGTTCCACCCATATTTACATCGCCAACAGCTACAATCTGAGGATATGAGAGTCCAGGGACGCTCGATACCGTGGGATTGCTATTAAACGCTGTGTAAGCACTTGAATTAATGTTAACTACAACAGTTTTATAATCCGTTACCGAGGTGACAAACCCGTAAACTGGTGAACCAGGAACGAGAGTATTAGGTAAAGAATTCAACTGAGTAGTGCCCCATGCAGTTGGAATACGGAACGCAATCTCTTGACCTTCGCGGAAGTTATGCGCGTCAGTTGTGACAACGGTTGTCGTTGCGCCCGTCGTAATCGCACTGATAAATGACGTGCCAGGGAAGTAAAGATATGGATATAGAACTTGTCTATAAGAGCCAACGTTACCTGTACTTGTAGCCGTATTAAATGCAGTGTAGTTACTTTGGTTGGTATTCCATGGGATTGTGAAAGTTGTAGGGGCAGTGACAGTCACCGTAAATGGAATGCCATTTATTTGTGGCATACCAGTTGTCGATGTCTGAAACAAACCCTCAAATACAACAACCTGACCACTGGTTAAACCGTGATTTGTAGTAGTTGTAATTTGAGCAGGATTGGCTTTATTGATAGCAAAATCAGTAGAACCAGTATGTTGATAGGCTGGACCAAACTGAAGGAGTTGGCCTGCTGTAAATACACCAATACCATTTGATGCAATGGTGTCAAATACAGTAGCAGTTGTGGCAGCTGAATATAGTTCAATCATGGTAGGATTGTTTGATCCATCGAGTAGGTTGACATCCCACCAAGCCCTAGTAACAGAATTAATAGCAGCTGTTTTGATGATACTATAGTTCCAGAGCTCCACATAGTCAGGAAGGAAAGGCAAGTTAATAACTTGCGATGTCCCTGTAGCGGTAAAATTACCTTTTGCCATTCTTGAATATTCGGTCATGTTATACCCCCAAACTGTTTAAGCGTGTGCTTAATAGGTTTCTGATGGCCGTATCCTGAGTAATGGCTTGCGCTTGGGCAAACTTGACTGCCAAGGTTGCATTCTGCGCTAACATTCCCGAATAGTATGGATCTCGATAAATCAGGTTCATGGAGTAACCATCCTGATTTATGTGAGTAATGGCTTGCTTACCCAATACTGTATTATAATACAGGTCATTGAGTGTGCCCGCGGCATTTGTAACCGCATTTCTAGCCACTGGAGCTTCAGAGCTGGTCAGAATACGGATATTGTAGACAGAACCGTATTCAGAAGGCAGAGCCGAAGCATTAGTTGGATAGTTCCATTGTGAGAGGAACCCAGAACCAGTTAAGCTATCGAAATCGGACTGCAACTCTGTGCTGCTCAGCATAAAATATGCCGAACGGACAGGGCCAGTGCCGAAGCGATCCATACCCTCGATACCGCTCATAAACTTGTAAGCGTTATTTGTATCAAGAGTTGTAGCCACCAGCGAAAAGTCAGTGACTCCCAAGTTCGTAGGATTGAATCCATTGGAACCCCCTCCGGCATTGATTTCCGAAGCTGCCGAAACTATGTAATCTCGTAAAATGATGTCCTCAGCTTGCCTCATGGCAACTGCTAGACGCTCAGATACCCAGGCAAGGACGCCTTCTTGGTCTTGGAGCACAACTTGTTCATTGATGATACAGCCAGTACCAAAGAACGCCATTTGTGCATCAATGATGTCCCTTTGGGGAACTTGAGCTGGCGGATCGATACCGGAATTACCCAACTGTACGGTGGGCGGTGTTAAGGCTCTTGGCCTCATAAATCTGCATGTGGTACCGCCATTTGCAGGCATAGATACCTTGTCGCAGACTGTAATATAGTTCATTGTGGGAGTAGGAACGTAAAGCATGGCAGGTGCCAAGCTTTGAAGAATAAGCGGCCCCAAATTCCCAGTTGTCGTAATCGACATGACAACCCCTACGGTTGAAATGTTGAGTACAAAGTACTTAGATTGTAACGCGATGTAATTGGCGTTCAGTTATCCGGAATTTCCAGATAACTCAAATCTGCTTTGTACATTACGATATGATGATCGGTTGACGACCCCTACCTACGTCTGTTCTCGATCATATCTGGTATTTGGGGTGCGAGACCCAATAACGCGAACCTTTTAACGTCAGGGAGACGAATTATTTTTCTAGTAATTCAATGTGCTCATTACTGCTCCAAAGGAATTCTCCTCTAGAACGACGTTCACGAGCTTCTCTCATATTTTTAGCGACCCAAGTTTCCTCTCTACGTGAACCAAGAAAAGTTCCTATAGAAATAAAAGACACTTGATCTAATGCATAAGAGCATGATGAACAAAATACGTAAACCTTTCCTCCTTCGGTGCGAATAGAACCGTCTTTAGAGGAAAGTTTGCATTTTGAACACTTAGGTCTCATATGCCTTTAATATGCCCCTTCTCAATTTGTCGCGTCTGATTCAGGGACGACGCTTTCGATGGTGTATCTCCATCCACTACAGATAAATGCGCATTCTGGCTTATGCTGTCCAGGCTACATCCATTTGTTCAAGTCCACGGTCACGACTGCTGTTACGCTTTGTGCTGCGTGATTTTATTATAGTAAATTATTTACTTAATTGTAAAGCAGCTTTACACTACTTGCCGGTATGTTTGGCCGTTTTGTGTTTCATTGCCGTTTTGTGTTTCATAGCTGTTTTGTGTTTCATTGATTTTTGATGATCTTCTCCATGCTCATGTTCCTTATGAGCTTCCACTTCTTTCTTCGCTTTTGGTGAGTGCTTCATTGTTCTCCTTTTAACCTAATCTTAGGTTGGTTTGTAGTTTTTTCATTTGCTCGTAAGCTTGCTTTTTGCCAGCATCACTGAAATCACCTGTTAAGGCATGAGGTGGTGATGCTTCCCCTGATGGTTTGTAATAGGGACTACGTCGATTGGCATCGACTTTTTCTTGAATAGATGATTTTTTTGGCTCTGGCTGATCGATTCCGAGAGTTTTGATGTTATGATAGACTAGTTTTTGTCTGTCAAATCCCTCAGGCATCTTAAGAATGGTTTCAGCTAGGTGAGGAGCCTTTTCAAAGAATTTTTCAGCATGTTTTTGCACTATGTCGTAGAAATCAGGATTATTATCTAGCCAAATTTCCCGCTTCAACTCCTCTTTGGCTTGACGCTTGGCCTCTTCCATGCCTTGTTGAATGTCACTCTTAGTGCTTTTGCCAAATTTCTCTAGCTTTCTCTCTAATCTTTTATTATCGACATAGGGTTCTGCGTCATCTTCATCTTCATTCTTGTTCGATCTGACTTGTCTGGATTCCTCCAACTCTCTGGCCATTCTTTCTTTTTCGGCCCTTTCTTGAGCCAACATACGTTCGTATTTGGCTTCCTGGGCTCTAAAATTGAATTCCTTATCATTTTGCTTTGGTTGTTCTGTTTTTGATGTTTCTGGAATTGTTGTTGCTACTTCTACTGACATTGCCCCTCCCCTTTACGCTGGCGTGCGATTAATATTTTGAATTTATCTGAAGAAATGAGTATAAGTCAAGTCACCGCACATGGAGTACAGCTAATAATGAAAATAGATCGCCTAGAGGCACACGACAGGTATCAATATTTTATTCAAGATCAATCAAAACAAATATTTCAGGGCGCTGATGAATGTCTCAGGGGTAATCCCGACTCATTGAGATTGCAAGAAAAATCGCATTATATTTATATATTTGCTCACCCTAGAACCGCTGACGACGGGTTAAATAAGCGATTGCTTTGGCAACCAAGACTTGTAAAACCAAAGGCACAATGCAATTCTTATCTTTTCAGAGCACAATCTAATAGTGATATCCTGGAGATATGTTGGTTGTTACCACCATATGAGTTATGGGATCAATATGATAAGGGGAAAGTCTGTGAATCTAACTGGGCAGCCTGGAGTATTGATCAATATAAGCATAATAAAGCAGCACTTGAAAAGCCATTTGAAGATGACTGGACAGATGAGCAGGCAATGAATTTATTTAAACAATGTTTAATAGAAGCAATAGCTTCTAAGCGAGCGAACGAGGAGGTTTTTTCATCTGAGCAGGGGTGAGAGCTTGCATTCCCATGCTATCATCACGCAGTTTTCCTAGCTTGGCGACTATGCCAGTTCCATAATAGTCTCCAAGTCCTTTTTGAGAACGTGGAGTATGAACCTGGCCACTATAAGGCGTTTTCTTAGCCTTGCGATGATAAGTTGGAGTTTTGAGCTTGTTTTTTAAGTAATTTTCCATTTTCCACAGCTGCCACATTCACGATTAGGAGTTGTAATCAAATTACCACATTTCATGCATATCAACATCGTTGTCATTCTTCGACTATGACAGCCACGATATGCTCTGGTTTTATTCTAATATTATGGATTAAAAACCAGTCAGCCTGAATATTTTCTATAGCCATGATTTGTTTATCGGCTTGGGCTTTAGGCATGTCAAATGCATAACTTTTCCCGCTGATAGTTTCGATAGTTATTATTGTCATTCTATATATTCCTGATTTAATTGTTTAGGAGGAACGTAAGCTACTTCCATTGTATCAACTCTGCCAAAAGGCATGGTAGAAACGCGTTGCTTTACTGGCTCTTTATGGCCCACTGGATTACGGAAACCTATGCCTTGATGATACCCAGAGCTAACATAACAGCTGCTGCGCTCATCATAAGGTGGTTGTCTATAATCCCATGGCGATTTCTTCTCTTTTCCTTTTACACGCGCGATTGGATCACTAAAACCTGTTCTCATATTACCTCTAAAATTTGGGGTTTGGCCGGCTCAGCCTTAAGGATCAACCCTCAATCTCCCTTGAGTCGATCGGAGAATCCGCGATCACTTGGCCACTCAAATTTAAAGCGAGATGCAATAACATCTGCGCATCTATTTCCACATTTAGATATCATGATATACCACTACTAATATGGTATATCTTGTTATCAGTGGATCAGTCTCAACAAAACAGAATATTCATTTGAATATTCCGAGTGAATTAAGCCCTTGGCATATCCACGACCATATCGTTGATATTAACGAAATGGTATTTTTATGATGGAAGAAGCAAGTGTTCCCACAGGTCATTGCTTGCTTTACTGCCTGCCCAGTAGCGTTGTTGCCAATCCTATTAGTATCTATAACCAGGTTTCAGAGGACGACCTTTGAGATGTTTTGTGCTTTCCATTTGGACATGGCCTATAGCTTCTTCTGTGTCCTCATATCGCATAACGGCACCAGCGCCTTCTTTTTCGGAAACCTGGCTCATTTTGGCTCCATCTGGAAGAGGAACGTTTTTACCACGAGCACCGCCCCAGAACTTATGATCATCTATTCTTTGACCTGACATTTTTACCCCGCTTGAGCAAATAGCTCGAGTTGTTGATTTTCGTATATTATATCTTTTTTTGAATTACTATCAAGCTGCCATATCTTGCATTTGAGTACCATTCATAGGTTGAGATTGATTTTCACCCATATTCATACCTTGGCCACCACCCATAATCTGTCTTAAGAAATCATTAGATTGAGCCGTCATTTTAGCATCAGCTTTTTCGACATCTTCTTTAGATTCTTGGCGATAATCAAATGATTCGATTTCAGCCATTTTTAACATGGTTTCTATCTCACCGTATTTGGCTATGACATCAATAAGTTTTTCAAGTGCTTCCATCTTATCTTTAGTAGCCAGCGCACGATTTCTCGTAATTTCCGACAGCCTCTCTTCAAATAATCCAATATCTGCCTCAGCACGCCCATGTCGCTCTCTTGCTGTTGCGAGGTTGGACATGGCTTTAGTGTAGAGTTCTTTGAGTTTTGCATCTTCGAAGGCATGTTGCACCGCCGTTTGTTCTTGTTGAAGTTGACTTGCTTGCTCCTCTTGCTGTTGTAAGAATTGCATTATCTCGGCTTTACCCTGTATATTCATATCTTTGATTATCATAGAAGGGGGGAGAACTTCCCTGCCAAAAGCAGCATTGATGTCCATCATCTGTTGAGCTTGGAGATTTTTTTGAGTAGGAGTTAATAGTCCCTCTTCTACTACCGTTTGATACTTGGCAAAGATGCGAGAAAAGAAATAGGATGATGGTTCTTCTCCTATCATGAGTTGAATCTTGGGAGCTTCCCAATTCAGTAAAGCCACTTGAAGCATTCTCTCAAAGAGAAGTTTCAATGAATAATCCCACTGATCAAAATATTTTTGGAAAACCATGAGATTAGCCGCTTGCTTCATCAAAACGGTAAGACTACTGACTTGGCTATCCTGCTGCGCAGACCAGTTCTCCAGATTGATTCCGGCTGTCTGGAAGATAAGATCGGCCATCTGTTGAGCAAGTTCTAGATCTGATTGAGGAACGGCGCTAGGAATCAATTTCTCGCAGTCTGCGAGCTCATAACCTTCGTTAATGATAACGTCCCAGCCCTGACCCGATTTCTTAAGGTTATCTTCATTGGCAACAGCGCCTATCTTGCGTTTCCATCCGGCATTGATAGTAGCCGCCACTATGTCATTGTTGGTTATAACTTTGTAATTAAATAAAAATTGAGGATCGCGCATAGTCCTAATAAGAGAGCGCACCCGCAAATCATAATAATTAATGTGAGGTTCATAATTCCAAAATACAGGAACAAAAGGACACCCGTCAAAACCCAGCGGATTATCACCCTGAAACATGAGCTGATCATTAAGAATAACCGCCAACTTCCAGCAAGGTACCTCAACAGTGACCTCTTCCATATCGCGGATATTATAAAGCAGCATATCGAGCTGACCATCACCACCTGCGAAGTCAAAGAATTGATTGCGCGACCTAGAATAGAGCCTCTTCTTTTTCCTATGCCATTTATACCAAACATATGATAAAACCATTAAATCATTACGGGCCATGTTATAGTTTTCAGGTAAAAAATAGAAACTACCATAACGTTGAGGGGTTCCAGCCATAGGGGCAATCGCTGCTGCCTTGTCAGGGAATCTGGATTCAGCCTCTTTTTTTGAAATATATTCTTGACACCAGACAAACTGTGCATCACTCATATCTGGTGAACGGAAATAAGGATCGACTAGGAATGAATTGTATTCCCAAATCTTAACCTTCAATTGACCTTGTGCCGCATCATCGCCTGTATAATCCAAATAAGGCTGAAGTAATACGAAGCCAGATACAGCGGCCAACTCACACGCCTTAGAAAATTGCTCATGGATAGCCTCCGTGTTAGCTACATGCATCATCAAACGGGTATATTGATCTGTAGTTGTTGGATCAGCTCCCTCAATAGGAACGTAGGTTACGGATTTACGATGTTGTCTTTGATAGCCAGTGATCATATTCACCGGCTGTTGTACCAGATTGAAATAATATTGCTGATAAGAAGTTGTCGGTGAGAAGTTGAAGTAGCGGTTTACAAAGGTCTGGGAGCCCGCATAAAAAAGAGTATCAATATTGCTTTGATTCCAACGCGATTGCTCAATGGGCTGAAACTTACTGTATAGATTATCGAGCCACTGCCTGACGTTTCCCTGAGATGGTTCGAGAGCGTTATTCCATGGTGGATAATAGAAAGCCAAAGGCGACCTCGTGATATGTAAAGCGCTTTACATTTACCATACCACTAAATTATTTATTATATCAAGGTCACTAGTCTTTCATATAAGGCAAAATATCATCCAAATCGGCGCAGATAGCTCCTCTGCCATAGCTGCTTGGATTTCCATTGATAAAGCCATATCCTATTGCTGTAAGATTTACACGTTTAGCTTCCACGCTAATGATGCGATCAAACATGAAGTCTACTTCCCCTGGAATATTATTTAGATAACACATAAAATCTTGTGACCATGGGACATTGTTTTCTAAAGGAAACCTGAATCGTTTGCCAATACACTTGAGTAATTCGCTGGCGGATTCAGAAACTTTCGCAAACTTAGAAGTTGGATCGTCTGTTAAATTTGTTTTGCATAAAATCTTGTTGTAATCGGTTATGGGCTTGTTGATCGTAAACTGGAATTTTGTGCGTATAAACCGCGTAACGGGCAGCGTCAATGCAATGATCGTCCTTTTTAAGAGGCTCGTCTTCTCCTTTTTCTGCCGCTTTTGAATCCCATACATACGATTCTATCTCCCTTATTGTATTAGTACATTCATTACAGACAAAGAGATTGCCTGCCCGCATCTCAGATGTCATATAAATAATTCCATTAACAACATCATTATCTGCGTCAATGACGTGTAAGCCACGCTTACGCAGCTCTAATTTAAAAGCTGCTGCACTGGGATCAACGTATATTCCATTTACACCATAAGGTTCAAGAAAAGCTTGCACGTCGTCTGCATATTCGCTATTCGTCTTTTGTCTACCTTGTTTGCGCGAATCCCAGACATATTCCTTCTCAATCCATCGGCATCGTCCATCCTGGGCGTATCTCCCAGTACTGATACCGATAAGAAGACAGGCAAAATTATTTACAGTGCCATAATCGATACCAGCTATCCAATATTCGGCAGCTCGCGGAGGCTTTGCTACAACATGATCTGGTTTGTTGAAGAAATCAAAGATAGCTCCTTCGGCTAGACACCAAAGTCCAAGATAATTTCGTTTGTAAAAAACACCACTTAAGCTATTCTTTATTCGCAGCTTATAGCTGTCTTCGAGGTAGGGATTATCATCAAGGGTGTAGTGTAGGGCATAGTAGTTTGGATTGCCTTCTTCGGCTTTATCAATCCATTTTTTGATTTTGTGGTTAGGATGAGTAGGATTGAGTGTGGCCCATCCCATACTATGGGGATTTGAGAGACGAGTATCGATGGTGTCGATGATGGATTCAGGGAAAAGAGTCATTTCATCGCCATAAAAGCGTGAGAATGTAGCACCTTGGAACTTACCAACCGATCCCTCATCTCTTGCTCCAAGCGTTGTAATAGTTTTATCTCGAAATTTTAGTTGTCTTTTTCCTGTGACCCAGGTACAAAAAGGTCTAAAGATACCAAGTCGGGGATCTTCTAGGAGAAGGCGAACAACATTTTGATAAATGGTTTCAGAAGTATGCCCTGCCATAAAAATTTGGGAATCAGGACAAGAATCCAGCGAGCACATGAAGTCAAAGATGGTGGCTATGGTCTTGCCCGCCCGCATAGAACCCCAAGCAATATTCCATTTCGTTTTGGGATGGCGGATAAATTCAAGCTGTTTTGGAGCTAAAGGTAAAGTCACAAATATAAGTAGGAGTAAAAATTTTATGTTACCTGAAGAGATTGCATATGTCAACTACGACAAGTTAGTTTTTGATGTCACCTATGGGGCAATGTCAGCTTTAAAAGATCAAATAGAGTACAAAAGATTTGATCATGATCTATTTCAGTTTTATAAGCATGTTCTACTCGAGGGTTTAGATTACTTTGAAAGAAAGAGTGTAGCGTTCTAAATGTCCATCTGAAGGAGGATTTATGGGATTAGAAGAGGTGCAGCAATTTGAGAAAGAAACGAATGCTGCTTTTGAAACAATCAATAATATTGTAGTCGATCTTAAGTTAGATTCTGCTGTAGTTGCAGTGGCATCGCTTCGGGTGTATGTTTCTGCTTGTCTCCAAAGGGGTATTGATCCTAAGGAATTTGAAACACGTACAACTTTTTTGGTTCGTGATTATAAAAATGTTTGGGAGAAGAAAAAGAATGGAGTGGATAAAAGTTGAAGACAAATTACCCGAAATACAAGGTATGTATCACGTTGTCCGCCGATGGAGTAAGCGCTTGACAGCCGTAGGCCATACCTACTGGGATGGCGACACTTGGAAATCAGGAGATATGGACTATATTGCTGGCCCCATAATTTCATGGATGCCTTTAACGGCTAAGGAAAAATTAAATGAGAAATCGAGCCAAATGTAAACTTTGCGAAGATATCATCGAGAGTAAACACCGCCATGATTATGTCTCTTGCATATGTGGAGAGATATCTGTCGATGGTGGTCAAGATCTTCAAAGATGTCGTGCTAATAACTTCGAAAACTTTCTAATAGTTGATGATGGGGATAATCTCATAGAACCCAAGGGATGGGAGAAAGAGGAATGTAAAATAAATTTACCCAAACCAGCTAGACAGGAAAAGCTGAAGATCCTCGACGAGATGATAAAGAGTATTGAGAATCTGCCACCCCAAGCTCTTTATGCCCCCATTTCCCATGCTGACTTCCGCGCCTTACTACTATGTCTATCATCTATAATGTGCGAGGAATAGTCAATATGTTTGTACATTATAGTCGAGTCCCTATAGAAAAATTAGATCCCTATAAAGCAGCCTAATACGTGAATAAAGAACAAATACCGTGCAGCAAATGTGGATTTAAAGGGAAAAGGTCACAGTTTTTAGAAGAAAGATTCTGCCCTATGTGCAAAATTGAGATGCCGACATCGCGCATTCAGGCAGCTGAGTTTAAGCTTGCAGTTGAATTGCATGCAATGTTATCATGTCTACATGATCTTAATCGAGGAATTAACAATGAGTAAAGAATTTTGGATTATGTGTTATGAAAAAGCTGTTGAGGATTTATGTGAAGAACATGATATCGATAGCGATGCAGCTGCCATTATGCTTGAGAATATTCTCAATGAGAATCCCCATTACCTAGACAACTACATATCCATGGATATGGACGATGAGTGATAAACCTAAGCAGTGCTGCGTCCGCATGCCCTATGATTTACATCGTAGGGCTAAGCTACTTGCATACTCTGAGGGGATGACGCTTCAGTCGTGGGTAATTGAGCTAATTGAGGAGCACCTGTATCTTTCTGAAGAGCCGTTAACTGATCAATCACATGCTGATACAGTTTGTTCGTCTCCTCCGTCGCCTCATTGTCAATGACGTTCTCTCTTTGATGCAATCTTTGCTTGCCCAGCCACACTAGCATCCCATTATCTAGCTTCTTCACTGCCTTCTTAAACTGAGCTTCTCTTAGTAGACTATCGCCGGAGGCTTTCTTTTTAGCTGCGTATTCCGTAAAACCTACGTTATAATGGAGTTCTACGCGTCTATAAAATGTATCACAATGCATTCCCATTACAGACGCTATTTCGGTGCCATAGCAGCCGGCTTCTAGCAATTCATCTACTCTTTTCCAATCTATTGGAATCTCAGGTCTAGTCATGCATTTACAATCTAAAAAATACTCACCGCAATCAGCACAATCCGGCCCGCTCATTTCAAGACCATCAGTGCTTTCACTTTTATATCATCAGGAATTCCTTTAAATTCGTCAAGTAAAGATTTTACACATTCATTTATGGTTGGGTCTTGCAACGGATCTTGAACCGCTAGAGTAACATCCTCATAAATCAAATAGTCACGCGTTAGCTTTCTTCCCTCTTCATCTTTAAGTGTTACTGTGATCTCTATGCTCATCGTTCCCTCCTTTCAATTTCATTTGATGATATTGGCAGTAGCTATCCAGAGCGAAAAAATCTGAGTCGACCTTACTATTCATCAAATCAAGCTCTATCAATATCTGTTTTGCTCTTTTCAGATAGCGTTTAGCTCTCGACAACTTATAGCCGAAAAATTGATCATTCATTACTCACCTAATCGAACTCTTTACATTTAAGTTTCCACATGATCGGCTCGCCATTTCTAAAGAGCATCATCGGCTCTGGTTTACAAACTACTCCTTCCATTCGACCATATGCAGGGTTGAACTCCGACTGTGGATTTGATTTAACAAAATCAATGATATATTCTTCGGGCATATATCCTATTACCGGTACACAAGGTATGAGTAATTGATCCGCTATTTGTGTTATATCTTCTCGTTTTAGCCACCAACTACCTACCATGATATCGAATAAGATAAAGCCAGGTTCTTTCGAATATTTTTCGCCTCCCTTTTGAATTTTAGGGCCAAATCCTTCTCCGAATAAAGTTACTTTTGTTCCTTCTCTTATAGTTGGGAACACAGCTGATATTTTCTCGGGAATAAAAATGGATTGAAGACGATCAAGCAAATGACATGGAATCTGGGCATCTTTTGTACGTCCGCCAAATTTTACTTTTAGCTCATTGGCTTTATCTACTTTGTCCATTATGATTCGTATGTTTGTTCCATCAATTTTCTCTTCCACGCGCCAAAGCTTTATATTGCCAAATTCAGGTTGCGAATAATCCCCTATAATGAATGATTGAGCCTCAGTCATATTCATCGCCTTGAGCTTGTCAAAATACCAACCTTCTCGTTTCCATAAGCTATGAATCTTTGGATATTCCATTATAGATCCTCCAAATCGTCTATATCATCTAAAAATTTTAATACTTCTCTCATTGCTTCCTCGTATCCAAAAGAGAAATTTGGGTCGCAGGCTTCTTCAAGCACGCAATCAATCTTCTCATGAATAAAATTCTTTAATAGATAATCAATTTCCATTTTATCCCTATGATATCCTTCCTCATTTGTTCCGTTCCCTGCTTCCTATAGTCTGATAATATATCTTATGTTCCACCACCAGGGTCTCTATCTTTAAAGCAAATGATTAAGGTAAAAAGAGTTACGAACCCAATCAAAAATAGCATAATTTTTCAAATTCCAAAATGGCCCTACATATAGTTGTGAAGGGTGTCGAATTTTTATATAGTTCATTCTTTTCAAAATAATTTTTACTCATTTTCTTTTATATTTATTCATTGCTCCAATACAATAGCCGCCGAAACCTCCACACATAAAAGTGCATAAAAGAATATAAATCATCCAATATAACTCTATTTTTATTTCCATATGTTCCTTCTAGAATGGTAATTCATCCATTGAGGTAGGAAATGTATCGAGGTTCATAGGCTCGACCTCGTGTATGCCTTGTTCTTTGCAATATTCTCTAACTTTTTGGTTCAAAGCTTCCAACAGCTGTCCATTATAGACCTGCGTCTCAAATTCAAAATATTTGAAATAAGCAATCGTCCCATCAGGATTTTCCCTTGAGAAGCTTGGTAAGTTAAACCATCGTCTATCTCCACTTTGCAGATGGGATATCTTTCTCAAGACGATTACCGTAGGCTTGACAATTGGAACACGAACTTCGACAAAACCTATAGTTTTATTTTTATTAGCCGATTCATAACGAATAATTTCTACCATGTTATTTACCTTCTCTCATTAAATGATAATTTAGATATACGTCACATTTTGTTTTTATAAACTCAAGAATCTCTATGAGTAAAATAATTTCTTCCCTTTTGTTCTGGGTAATCTTTTCCTCTAAGATGCCAATGTATTCTATAAGTACCATGAGCTCTTCTTTTACAGGCTCATAGACTTTATGTTTCACTTTCTTATGAGCCAACTTTCAATTCTTTTTTATATTGTTTGACAGCCTGTTTCTCAAGTGCATTTCTAAAATCATATTTCAATAGTCTATCTTCCAATTGTGTGGGATCGACAAAATATTTTGTATGATATTCCCTATCTGGCATAACGAAAACTATATCCTCAAAAAGTTTTGGCTCAATCTGAAGCATCATATTTCTGAGTCTTGAAGCTGAAAGTGATAGCCTTCGACACAACTCATTTTTTTTCATAAATTGGCTTATCAAGATATACCCTTCTGGGACTTGAATAGTCTTTTCTTCTTTTCTCGCTTCTTTAGATTTATTTTCTTGTAAATCATTAATATGATTGTGAATATATTCATTCAAGGAATCAATAGCAGTGCTGAAAATATCAAAATTTGCTAATAGTAAGTCTACAAATTTCAAAAAATCTTCTTTTGGAAGTTTTTCCTTTATTACGCATTCATCTCTAAAATCAACAAGATCATTAAAAATTTTACTCACTTTCTCATCTCCTCTTCTTCTTCTTTTTTTGCCTTCAGTTCTTGGACAAGTGATTCATAAATCACCCTTAAAAAATCCCTTATATCTTCTTCATCGGCACCAGAATCTAAATTCATAGCCAAAAAATACGCATAAAAATAACTTGCTCCTATCGGGCTTATATCTTGAACAATCAGCAAATTTAAAAAATCTCTATATAGTCTTGGCGCCCAATCATTAAAATTTTCTATAGTATTAGCGTATTCATCGTTCATTTTTTGCCTTTCTTTTTTTTCTTCATCATTTTCTCACCAGCTTCACAGGCAGGATCACGTTTTTTATCAAGTTTTTCTAATTCTTTAAGTTCCTTCCCTGTTTTTGTGACTTCTTTCTCTATCTTGCGTATTTTCTTATCCATTATTTTTTCTCTTTTTTGGGAATCTTGGCACCTGCTTTACGAGCCTCAGATAAAGCAATAGCAACCGCTTGATCTTTACTGTTCACTTTTGGCCCTTTCTTACTGCCGCTATGAAGAGTTCCTTCAGCAAATTCATGCATAACTTTCTTAACTTTCTTTTGTCCATCGCCTTTCTTCTTCACCTTTACCTCCTCAGGTATATAAGTTAATAAAACGCCTGTGCCCCAATCTCGCCCAAATAAAATGGTGTCATATTCGGCAGAGACGAAAGAACCTCTTGTCATTGTCAAAAAATAATTTATACTTTTCTCTAAATCTTTTAGATTCCCACTTTCAAAAAAAATTTTTACTCTTTGCTCCATTCATCCCACCTATCTTTTAATTTCCAACATACGATTTTATCAGCCGGACGCAAATGGAGCCCGTCCCATGCCGTGCCATTCCACCATCCGGCCATTGTTCTAGATTTTGTCCCCATAAGCACCAAATCGTAGTTGGCGGGCAAATAAACCATAGAATCAACCCATCCAAAGCAATCCTTTTTGAGGTCGCCGATTCGGAACCCATCTTTTTCCAACTGATAAGGCGGCTTCTTCTTTTTCCATACTGGGCCTTTGTGGGGTTTTAAAGTCATGTAATTTAAACCATTCACCATCAACTATTCGTAAATCCTCTTCAGGATAATACTTCCTAAATCTCTTAATCTTAGTGAGACTTTTTCTATCAAAATAACCTTTGACCTCAACCCAGTAATGGCTCTTATTAGCCAACGTAATCTTAAAATCGGGAAGATAACTTCTTGTCCCTCGCCTAATTTCTTCAAACCAAAACGTCTGCGGTTCATGTTCCCATTCTTTGATTATCATATTTTCTTTACATAGCTGGAGATACAATGCGAACTTATATTCCCAGTCCGATCTAAAAAAAATGTTTCGGCCAGCTATCTCACGCCAGCTTTGGTTGGCTCGGAAAGTGCGTGATTTTCCCGCTACTTTTAACCGTCTCTTCACCTGCATAAAAACTATTCTCTTTCAACCACTTCAATACCCCTAGCTTGGGATAAAAAATCCTTCTCTCACTCAGTCGCATATAGGGTGGCCCTATTTTTTTTCTTCTATAGTATTCCATTGAATTCCTGTGGCTAATGATCCCTACCCTCATCAAATCGTGAATGGTGCATAAGTCTGGCAACTCTTTATTTAACTTCTCTATCGCTTCATCACATGGATTCATCAACTGGCTCCTTACCGGAATTAAAAATTTCGACCATCACTAATCTCACAAATCCTCGTATTTTAAATTTCTTTTTCTCAGTTGTTCTGAACATCTAACTTTAAAATCTTTATCGGTAAATTTTATCTCCGTTGAAGGGGCGTTGACACCATTGATGAATTCCAAATAATCATTACCTATAACAATATCTGGTCTTGGGAACCTTTTTGCTATCTTAGTAGCAATTGAGCGATTGTCGACTGGATCGCTTTTATGACTCTTCGCTATACCCATCTCTGCCCATATTTGCGCATAATGCTTGCGCAGTTTAGTGGGACACAGGATGTTTGCCGCCCACGAGAAGCCGCTAGATGAAGGTTTATTTTTTGTACCTAACACATACTCAATGACTTTTTCTATCTCTTCAATACTGTTACCCTCTCCATCTCTGGATAGAAGGTTAAATTCCCTAGCCCACTTCTGAAAATTAGGTACCTTAATTTTTGGGTTTTCTTTCTTAAGCCGATTGAAAAAAGAATAGGCGATGCGTCCGAATAGCGATTCGGACATATCTTCTTCTTTGGTTTCTTTATTGGGTTCTTCTATATATAAGGAGTCTGTTTGCTCACAGTGATCCAGCCTGTTTACACACTGTGATCCAACCAGTTTACACACAGTGTGTAAACTAGAAAGATTTTTTGAGAACTCATCAATACCTAAAACATTCAATCTAAAATATCTTTTACAAGGTAACCCATGATTAATAGTTTCAACGAGTTTGTGTTTTTTCAAAATATCAATACCATTATCAATTTGTCTGCGGCTCAATGCCGTACGCTCTTCGATTGTTTCTCGAGTGTGATAAAACCAGCCGCTTCCTTTGTCTGGGATATCTATCAATTCTTCACGGTTTTCGTGGTACTGGTAACGTTGGACAAATTCATGGAGAAGAATGGCGGCCTCAACACTTTTCAGTTGCTTTGCAATTGGCGTATGGTATAATTGAAAGTGTTCTCGGTTGAGAAATGTGAGTACGTTACTCATGTTTCCCTCCATTAGTTTCACATTCGATCGAGGGGGAGCACCCTGCTCCCTCTTTTGCTTTACTAAACATCAGCATTTCCTTTGAATATTTTGTACAATTTCCGTTTGTTGTTGTCGTAAAATGTCGTCGATGACATACTAGCCATAGTTTGACAAAAAAAAAGCTTGTTAGCGGGAAAAAAGCTCGTTAGCGGGTTCGTTGTCAACAAAAAACCTTTCCGTCTAACAAAGGCGGTCTTGGTTAGGTAAGCTTCTCTTAAGATTGGTAGTCATCAGAGAAGCTATTTGTGATGTTTATGATTCGAAAAGCTAAGGCCCCCCAATTGGGGGGCTTTTTCTTTTATGCCACAATATGCCGAAGTGCTTAATTTATGCCAACTAATTTTTCAATTTATGTCGTTTGTTAAAGTCTCTTAAAGACACTTCGACTTTATGAATATTATCAATTCTTTTAACTTCAATATCTTCCATTTCTTCAAAATGCATTTCCAAGATATCAGCCAAAGATATCTCTCCTTCGGTTAATTCAATCAACTTTTTCCAACATCTTTTTGGTACGCCGGCACGATCCCCTACCACTTGATACATCTGCATTTTCGATAGACCAAGTCTCTCAGCAAACTTGTCTATTCTCAATCCTTTTTCCTCAAAATAATTTTTTAACTTCATTCCTAATTTCATAACTTATCTTTTTTGTTTGCTTAAATTTACCCGTTATGTATAATGGAGGTTATCTTAAAAGGCATTTTTAGACAAGAAAAAGGATTTAACATGAATGACCTAGACAGCATTTACGAGATAGTAGACCGAATACAAAAGGCTTGCATCAAAGCTGAAGAAATCGGTAATGAGATACTACAAACATTAGAACATCTTAGCAAGATAGAGGAGGCCAATGATGTTTGCTTATGAATTGCCTTTGGAGCCACCTTGCAACGAATGGGAAGAATATCGTCTCCCAAACCTGTGCAAGCAAAGAATTGAAGCTATTTGTCACGATATCCTAAAACGCGGTGAGAATACACGTTATGGAGATGTTTACGATGCCATATATCAAGTTGTGCAAGAAAATATAGAAGAAGAATATTTTAAAGGTTATATATTATAAACATAGGAGTCAAAAATATGTTAGACAAGATGCAATCAGAGCAAATCAACGAATTAGTCTCGGCCTTATCCAAGGCTCAAGGGGAAATGACACCTGCCATCAAAGATAGTAAGAACCCATTTTTTAAAAGTTCTTATGCGGATTTGTCCAGTATCTGGAATTCATGCAAAGATCCGTTATCTAAGCATGGTTTAGCTGTTGTGCAAACGATGGACACGCAAGAGGGACAATTTGTCCTGCTCACTACACTTGCTCATTCTAGCGGCCAGTGGATGCGTTCTTGCTTACCTATCCTTAGCGAAAAGAATAATGCTCAAGGTTTAGGTTCAGCAATCACCTACATGAGGCGTTATGCCCTTTCAGCAATCGTTGGCATTACCTGCGATGACGATGATGATGGCAATGAAGCTTGTAAAGCCAAACACGCCGCCAGCAGTAAAGTGGATTATATCACAGGAATCACCAAGGAGCAAATCCAAGAGCTTCAGAAAATGCTCGATCAATGTGATGAGGCTTATGTCGCGAATGTGACAAATTACTATGCTAAACAAGGGATCATTGAATGGACACAATTGACCAAAGAATCATATAGCAAATTATATGAGAATGTTTCTAATAAACTTAAAGGGAAGGTTATATGATAGAACAACGCACTCCGGAATGGTATGCCATGAGAAAAGGAAAGATAGGCGCCTCGGATGCACCTGTCATTATGAGAAAAAGCCCCTGGCAGACTCCTTATCAGCTATGGCAGGAGAAACTTTCTTTATCAGAATCCAAGACACCTAATTATGCCATGAATAGAGGCAATGAAATGGAAATAATAGCAAGGCGAGCGTTAGAAGAGAAATTGGGAATGCCACTAGGACCAAAAGTTTTGCTCCACAATCGACGATCGTGGATGATGGCTAGCCTAGATGCCTTGAGCTTCGATGAAGCAACTGTAGCGGAAATAAAGTGCCCTGGCAATGCCGATCATGAAACCGCATTGTCAGGGCGTGTACCCGAAAAATACTATCCTCAACTCCAACATCAGATGGAGGTCTGTGGCGTTGATATGGTCTACTATTTTTCGTTCCACGAAGAAGGAAATGCCCTACTGAAAGTTTATCGAGATGATCAATATATAAAAGAGCTCATAATCGAGGAAGAGAAATTTTTCGAGTGTATGAGCAACTTTGAGGCGCCAGAACTGACTCCACAGGATTTCATATTTCAGACCAATGGTCGGTGGATGGAGCTTGCAGCACGGCTTCAGGAAATCAAATCGATCAAAGCTGAGGAAGAAGTCATAAAGCAAGAACTTATTGCTATGGCAAATGGCCAGAATTCAAGAGGAGCCGGAATTCAACTCACTAAGTGCATACGCAAGGGCAATGTAGACTATACCAAGATTCCTCAATTGCAAAATGTTGATCTTGAAGCCTATCGTAAAAAAATAATTGAATATTGGAGATTCTCTTAAAAACAATATCACACTATGATACGCTATAAGGCGTATACATATTATCTCCTGAGTGTTCGGGTGAGTGGCAAACGTTAAGCTACTCACCCGTTTTTTTACCAAGAATAAATAGCTTGCAATTCTATTTTATTGTTATTGTTTTTATCTAAGCGAGCTGCCTTTACTTCCAGATTCAGTTTCTCAGCCAAAGCATAGATCACTTTTGCTTCGATTCCTTTTCTCAAACCCTTATTATCGACTGAAGACAAGAGATTGGGTCTTGTGAATTGATAATTGACATCTATTACCCAGTCGCGGACTTTCCTTATGCTCCTTGTTATGACGCCCACATATAAACCGTAGTTATCTCTACTATCTCGGTGATTATAAAGACCAGCTCCGTACACAATGAATTTTTCAAAGTCGTAGCTAGCAATCACTTGAGATATGGCATAGTCATAACGATTATCATTGACTAGCGATCTACGTGTAATGTTCCAATCTGTAAAAGAATATTTTAAAGATAATGGTAGACCTAGAATCCCAGCAAATTTAGCCTCTGATATCAATCCATAGTGGTTATTGGCACTATCGATAATATGAGGGCCTCCGTGAATTGTTAGGTCAAAAAAACTAGCATTCTTGAAAATGGCCATAAAATGTACGCCATCGAAGTTATTATCAAACTGCATCTTTGAATCGAACATTCCATCCATCTTATTGCGACCTGTCTCAATTGCCACGGCTATTCTGTCGTCTGAATAGATCAAATAGCCAATAAGGGCTTTGTGTAAGAAAAATTGCGTACCGCGGCAGTTACAGGTTGCGGTCTTGATCTTACCATCGACCCATACTTGCGGAGTCCTATAATCACATCCGACAGTAGCCTCTGCTTTAAAGCAATGATCCTCGAAATCGCCCCAAGCCGATCTCCATTTTGTCCTAACGTCGCCGTGAAGTTCAACATTGGGATAGCGATAAAAATCTTGAGCAAGTAAAGCATTCAATGAAAATAAAAAAATTAGTATAAGAACAACTTTTCTCATATCACTCCTTCTATAGTGGTTGTTTAACCCACGGTATCAGAGCATATCTTTTTTTGCGAATACCTACTCAAAAAATGTAAGAATTTATTTTACTTTTTTTTTAATCTACTCTTGAAGATACTGCCATAAAACAAGGAGGATTTGTGACTTATATTCATAGAGATTACATGGGAGAGCGGTCGGTAAGATTTAGCTCTAGTTTAAATAATGTTCAGCATGGAATCGCTGGGGACTGCTGCGCAGATAGAAATGATCCAAGAGGTCGTATTTTAGCTGCCAGCACCATAACTGGCGTTGTTGTGGGTGCAATAGCGGGAGAGATTGCTCTGCCCCCTGGAGGGTTTTTATTAGGAGCACCCTTGGGTGGGCTTGCAGGTTTTGGTATAGGTAAGTTGATAATTAAAGTTTTAGAAGAATTAGGCGAACTTAAGCCGGAATCTTCGTATCCAAACAACATATCGAGAGATAAATTTAAAAGATAAAAGAAAGAGAACATATGGCAGCAGATGTAGTTACATTCAGAGACGGATATGGTACTCAGACAACAATATATCTTGATACTGATCATAACAGGAGGCTCGCAATACAGGGCGACAAAATATGGCGCACTCTAACGATTTACCAAAAGATGAGTGCCATACCTGCTATTATAGCATTCGTAAGTATAATATTCCTTCTTTCATGTGCTGGATCTGGTTGTTTTTCTTCCGATCAAGACGAAACCACCCGAGGCATGTGTGATCATAGTTGCTCTTTGCCAACTAAAATACTTGTTGGCATTTTAAGTATAGTTGGTATTGTAGGGCTGTGTTGTATTTGTCCAAGAGCTTGCAAAAAAGAGTAGTTATGTGTTGAAAATATATGTGCATACATAAATTTTGTTCGACTTATATAATTAGAGATTTTCCTGAAGAAGGGAAACAACCTTCTTCTGAATCAAAAAAAAGTTTGATGCATATAACTTTTAGAGCTTCAGTAGCTCTAATCCTGATAGGATTTGTTTTCATGACTTTAGCCATATTGATACATGGGCCAAATATTCATTATGTTATCACGAGGGTGTTCTATTACTTTATGGGCGGTTCGTTATTATCTTTGATTTTGAGCTGTGTTTTTAGAGGATTATATTTTAGAGAACTAGATAAAGAAAATTCTTATAGCAAGTCGTCGACTAATCAATAGC
>WNFC01001241.1_pt1 | contig 39250 bp, 34 predicted proteins | sample 5400541 | NCBI WGS metagenome assembly WNFC01 (sample SAMN13153342, study PRJNA577476) | soil metagenome | isolation source: 120 cm saprolite under Douglas fir tree site 2 hole 2 replicate 1 | place: USA:California | collected 2015-04-18 | reverse complement strand
TAGCCGAACCAGCGCCAGCCACCGCCGGCCCGCTTGCCCGCGCGCGCATTGCGCTCGTGCGCCTCGCGGACCCGGAAGCTCTTGACCGCGCTTTCCCGCTTGGCCCGCAACGTCTCCATACCGCCGTAATACGCGCCTTCCGGGGTCGACAGGTCCAGGTCCCCGCCGGTATAGGCCGACAGCCGCACGCCGTGCCGCACGCACGCCTTCTCAAACGCGTTCCAGTCGGTCAGGTTGCGGGTCAGCCGGTCGATATCACGGACGATGACCACATCGACCTGGCCCGCCCCGATCGCCGCGATCAGCTCCCCGAACCCGTCACGTGTGATCTCCTTGAACGCGGAGTAGCCGTCATCCTTGAAGGTGGCCACCACCTGCCAGCCGCGCCGGGTAGCGTGGCCGGTGCCCCGCTCAAGCTGGGTCGGCACCGACTCCGCAGCATCGTAGGTCTCGCTCAGACGCCCGTACACGCCCGCCCTGAGCTTGGCTTTCGCCAGAAGTTCCTGCCCGTCGTCCATGCCTCCATCATGAGGCAAAAAAGTGGCCAGCGCATCCGCCGCCGCCCGGCGCCTGGCTGTCCCCCCGAGGGCCCGGCTCGGATGCCGGCGGGATGGGATGAGTTCACCGTCGACGAGCTGCGGCAGATCCTGGCCGAGTCCCGCGGGGCCACCGAGGACATGCTGGCCATGGCCCATGACCTGGAGGAGAAGCTGCCCGGCACCAGGGAAGCGTTCCGGGACGGGATCCTGCGGCAGTCCAAGGCATGGATCATCGCCTGCGCGACCGACATGCTGGACCCCGCGGAGGCGCGGGCGGCGGAGGCGCTGGTGCTGGACCGGGCCGGGCGGCTGACCCCGGCCGGGCTGCGGTCCGCGATCGCCCGCGCCGCCATGGAGGTCGCCCCGGAGAAAGCACGCACGCGGCGGGAGGAAGCGGCCCGGGACGCGCGGGTCGAACGCTGGGCCGAGGACAGCGGGAACGCGGCACTGATGGGCCGCGAGTTGCCTCCGGCCGAGGTGCTGGCCGCCGACCAGAAGATCACCGCGTGGGCGCGGCAGCTGAAGAAGGCCGGCCTGGAGGGCTCGATGGACGAGCTCCGGGCCCGGGCCTATCTGGACATCCTCCTGGGCCAGGACTCACGGCCAGGCGCGGACGACTGCGGAAAGGACGGACAGGACGGCGGGGACGGTCCGGCCGACGGCGGAGACGGTGGCCAGGGACCGGAAGGGCCAGCCGCGCCCGCATCGGGCGGGCCCCAGGCCGGCGTGATCCCGGCCGGGTTCGCGGGTCGGGTCACCGTGATCGTCCCGCTGGCCACCCTGACCGGCCGGGCGGACCGGCCCGGCGAGATGGCCGGGATCGGGCCGATCGACCCCTGGCTGGCCCGCGACCTGGCCCGCGCCGCCGCGCGCAACCCCCGGTCGACCTGGTGCGTGACCGTGACCGATGAGCAGGGACATGCCATCGGCCACGGATGTGCCCGGCCCGAACCCAGGAACCAGCGGAGGCACCAGGAGAAACCAAGACCCCCGGGCGGACCTGACCCGCCGGGCGGGACCAGGGACCGGCCCGGGTTCGCGTTCACCGCCACCGGCGAGCACGGACCGCCGGGCGGATACGGCACCTGGCGGCTGTCTACCGGGACAAGCGGGCGGCGGGATCTGATCGTCACGCTGGACCCGATCGCCACCGAGGATTGCGACCACCGGTTCGAGGCCAGGGGGCATGATCCCGGGGTCAAGCTGCGGCACCTGGCCCAGGTCCGGTACGCGACGTGCACCGGGCCGACCTGCCGCAGGCCGGCCACCCAGGCGGACTTCGAGCACAACATCCCCTACGAGGCGGGCGGAAGAACCTGTCTGTGCAACGGCGGGCCGAAGTGCCGGCATGACCATAGGCTCAAGCAGGACCCCCGCTGGAAGGTGGAGCAGTTGCCCTCGGGTGGCTTCCGGTGGACCACCCCGTCCGGACGCCAGTGCACGACCGAACCCACGCGGTATCCGGTCTAGGGCCAGGCACCACTCCCGGGCCGGGCGCGGGATGATGGGGGGATGCCGTCTAGCTCCGACACGTACCTGCATGGCCATCACGACAGCGTGCTGCGGTCGCACCGCTGGCGTACGGCGGAGAACTCGGCCGGGTACCTGCTGGCGCGATTGCCGGCTGACGCGCGCGTGCTCGACGTCGGCTGCGGGCCAGGCACGATCACCGCGGACCTGGCGGCCCGGGTCCCGGACGGCGAGGTGGTCGGCATCGACGCGGCCGGCGATGTGCTAGCGCTGGCCCGGCAGGAGGCGGACCGGCGAGGCCAGCGCAACGTCCGCTTCGACGTCGGGGACGTGTACGACCTGGGCTTCGACGATGGGACGTTCGACGTGGTGCACGCGCACCAGGTATTGCAGCACCTGTCTGACCCGGTCGCGGCGCTGACCGAGATGCGGCGGGTGTGCCACCCCGGGGGGCTGGTCGCCGCGCGCGACGGGGACTACGGCGGGTTTTTCTGGTTCCCCGATGACCTCGGGCTGACGGAATGGCAGGCCCTGTACCGGAACGTGGCCCGGGCGCTGGGCGGCGAGCCGGACGCGGGCCGACGCCTGCTGTGCTGGGCCCGGCGGGCCGGCTTCGCCGCGATCGAGGCCTCGGCCAGCTCCTGGTGTTACACCGGGCCCGAGGACCGGTCGTGGTGGGGCACGTCGTGGGCCGAACGGCTGACCGAGTCGCCGTTCGGGGACCGGGCCGTTGAGCATGGCCTGGCTAACCGGCAGGACCTGGAACGCCTGGCTCAGGCCTGGCGGCGGTGGGCGGCCAGCGAGGACGGCTGGTTCTTCATCCCGCACGGCGAGATCCTGTGCGAGGTCCCGGCCTGAGCTCAGGCCGCGGCGGGGGGAGCTGCGGGGGGACGGGCGGCTTCGGCGGCTAGGGCGTCGAGGACGACGCGGACCGCGGGCTTGCGGTCGCCGCCGCGGCGGCTGACGGTGAAGATCTGGCGGGTCACGGGCTCGGCCGGCCGGAGCAGCCGGACCTGCGGCGGCACGCGGCGGGCGGCCAGCGCGGGCACCAGGGTGACGCCCGCGCCCGCTGCGACCAGGCTGAGCAGGACACCGAAATCGGTGGCGCGGGCGACCACGCCGGGCACGAACCCGGCCCGGGCGCAGGCCCGCTGGATCATCTCGGCGCAGCTGGTGGTGCTGCGCGGGGCCAGGAACGGCAGGCCCGACAGGGAGCCCAGCGGCACTGTTCCCCTGGCGGCCGGCGGCACCGTGCCTTCCGTGGCCAGGCCTTCCGTGGCCAGGCCTTCCGTGGCCAGGCCTTCCGTCGCGAGCGGGTGAGCGGCGGGGACGGCGACCAGGACGGGATCGCTGAGCAGCTCGCGGCGCTCGAAGAGCGGGTCGAGCGGGCGGGGCAGCAGGTCGTATTCGTGGGCCACGGCGACGTCGGTCTCGCCGCGAAGGACGGCGGGCAGCGACTCCTCGGGCTCCATCTCCACCAGGTCGAGCCGTACCTGCGGCGCCGAGCGGGCCAGCGCGGCCCACGCCGCGGGCACGGCCAGCCTGCTGGTCGCGACCGCGCCGGTCTACGCCAGCCTGCTGGCCGTCGCGTTCCTGGGCGAGCACCCAGACCGCCGTCGGTGGGCCGGGAGCGCGGTGGCGCTCGCGGGTACCGCGGTCATCGCCGTGTCGCACGGGCTGGGATTCGGCGCCTCGGCCCTGATCGTGCTGGCCGCGGCGGTGCTCCAGGGGATCTTCCACGCGGCCCAGAAGCCGCTGCTGGCCCGGTACACCGGCTTCGAGGTCACCGCCTACGCCATGTGGGCCGGGACCGTGTTCATCCTGCCCTGGACCGGGTCCCTGCTACGGGCCCTGCCGCAGGCGGGCGGGCCGGCCATCGCTTCGGCCGTCTTCCTGGGCCTCGCTCCGTCGGCGGCCGGCTTCGTGCTGTGGGCCCACGCCATGGCGCGGACGGACGTCGGGCGGGTCACCCTCGGCCTCTACCTGGTCCCCGCGGCCGCGATCGTCATCTCGCTGGCCTGGCTCGGCCAGGTCCCCGGCCCGGTCGAGCTGGCCGGCGGCGCGATCGCGCTGGCCGGCGTCATCCTGGCCAAGGGCTCACGTGTCCCGGCGGGTGATGAGGACCGCGGCCGCCAGCAGGGCGACGGCCGGCCAGGCCAGCACTACCAGCAGGCACAGGGCCGGGGAGAACAGGTTCGCCGCCGGGTGCAGGGCCGTCACCTGCCGAGCGGCCTCCAGCAGGCTGCCCGCGGCCAGCACCGCCCCGGGCACCCCCAGGCGGGACAGCGACACGCCCTGGTGGTGACCGGACAGGACGGCCTGGACTGCGAAGAACGATGCGAAGGCGACCAGCTCGCCCGCGGCGAGCGTCACCGTCCCGAGGACGGACGCCTTGGCGGCGAGCACCGCCCGGCGGCGCGGCACCGCGGCGAATGTCGTGCGGATCAGCCCGGTACTGTACTCCGAGCTGAACGCCAGCACGCCCAGGACGCTGACCGCGATCACCGCGTACTCCAGGCTGATGACCTCGGGCAGGAGCGGGTCGGGCGGCGGCCCGGCGGAGGCGGGCTGGTTGGCGAAGGCGAAGGCGACCAGGACGCTGATGCCGACCGGGGTGACGAGCGCGACGAGCAGCGTCCAGTAGGTCGAGCGAACCGAGCGGAACTTGGTCCATTCCGAGGCGAGGACGTCGCGGGCCCGGACGGCCAGCGACGGCACGGGCGTGCTGGCGGGCCGGCCAGCCGGTATCTCCGTGGCGGTCATCGGGCCCGTGTCCCTTCTGCGGCGGGCCCCTTTTCCCTGGCGGGCCCCTTTTCCCTGGCGGGCCCCTCTTCCCTGGCGAGCACTGCGCCGCGGTAGTCGGTGCTCTCGCCGGTGATGTCCAGGTAGGCGTCCTCCAGCGAGGCCTGCCTGGGTACCAGGGCGTGCACGGCGATGCCGTGCTCGGCGGCCAGGTCCCCGATGGCGGCCGCGTCCAGGCCGGTCACGACCAGGGCGCCGTCGTCCTGCGGGGTGACCGTGGCGCCCCGCGCGGTGAGCAGCCCGGCCAGTTCGGCCGCCCGCGGCGATCGCAGCAGCACGTCCCGCCGGGCGCTGGACTCGATCAGCCGGGCGGTGGGCGTGTCGGCGATCAGCTTGCCGCGCCCGATGATGACCACGTGATCGGCGGTCTGCGCCATCTCGCTCATCAGGTGGCTGGAGACCAGGACGGTGCGGATGCGCAGGAACGCGGCGGCGTCGAGCCCGACCCCGCTGTGCGCGGCGGTCTCACCGCTGGGGGCGAGCAACCAGCCGAGGCCGACCCGGTGTTCACGGGGACCGGGTCCGGCTTGGCTGGTGAGGGCCTCGCGGACCAGGGCCCCGGGCAGCAGCGACGACCACCCGGTGCCCAGGCGTACCAGGTCGGCCCCGGTGGACCAGAGCCCGGCGACCGCCTTGCGGCCGGAACCACCAGTCCCAACCATACTCCCCGCCCCTGCCGCTGGCGGGGCGAGGCGGGGCGGGGGGCGAGGCGGGGCGGGGGAGGGATCCTTGATGTGACTATGGGTTTTCGGTTTATTACTTTCTGTGTCATAGAATTTGCTGGGGCGAGAGAGGGCAGTGGGGGGTTTGAGTCACAGTAGGGCCCGTTTTGACCATTTGAGCACAGGGTAGAGCGTCTGTATTACCTAGCGTGACAGCTGGTGATGGCGCGGTCTTACCGGGACGGCGAGATTCATGGGACGGGACCACATTCATGGGGACGGGACCACGCGGTCCATGGGGCAAGAGAAGGCACGGACTTTATGGGGGCACCTCGGGCTCGGGCACCTCGGGTCGACCCGGATCCGGCGACGAACCGCGCGCGCCGGGGCGGGTCCGCGGCCGCGGTGCTTGATTTCGCCGTCGCCGAGATACTGCGGGACGACACCGTGCTCGGCGCGCTGCCCGCGGTGCTGGCCCGGCTGGCGGGCACCTTCGGCCTGCGCGCCGCGCTGGCCTTCCAGCCGTCGGCGGCTCAGCCGGCCACGGTCCTCGCGATGCATCCGCGCGGAGCCGTGGACCAGGCGCTGCTAGCCAAGATCGGCGCGCTGACCCTGGCGCAGCGCGACACGGCTGCCGAAAGCCCCGTGCAGGTGATGACGGGCGCCGAGAGCCCCGTGCAGGTGATGATGGGCGGGCAGGCGGCCAGCGTGCTGCTGGCTTACTCGGTGCCGGTCGGCGGTCAGTGCCTGTGCGCCCTGGCCCTGATCGGCGACGCGGCTCACTGGGACGACGAGGTCCGGGCCACCGCGCACGGCGTCGCCGCCATCGTGGCGACGCAGATCCGGCACGCCAACGACATGGCCAAGCTGGCTGAGCGGCAGACGTTGACCCGGGCGCTGATCGACGGATCGCCCATCGCCATCCTGGCCATGGACGCCGGCGGCCGCCTGATCGAGTTCAACCCCGCAGCCGAGGAGCTTTCCGGCTACCGGCGCGACGACGTGCTGGGCCGGCCGCTGTCGGAGATCCTCGTCCCGGAGCGCGACCGGCCCCGGTTCCTGGAGCACATCAGGACCTACGTGACGACCGGCGACCCAGAGGAGTTCACCGGCCAGCTGCGGGTGTCCACGCTCCGTGCGGACGGCACCGAGCGCACCACCGATCTGACCCCGGTGCAGATCACCATCGGCGGGGACACCATCTTCACCGGCTTCCTGCGCGACCTCACCGAGGTCGAGCGCTCGCACGCCGCGCTGGCGGACCAGACTGAGCGGCTCAACTGCCTGATCGCCACGGCCATCCCCGGGGTGCTCATCACCGACGAGCAGGGCATGGTCACCAACATCAGCCAGAGCTTCGGGACCATGTTCGGCCTCGACGAGCCCGCCCGCCTGGTCGGCACGTCCACCCTGTTGATCATGCGCCGGATCGCGCCCCTGTTCGCCGACCCCGCCGGGTTCGCCCGGCGGGTCGCCGAGGTGTTCCGCGCCCGGCAGCCGATGACCGGGGAGCAGATCCTGTGCGCGGACGGCCGCACCATCGAAGGCGACTACTGGCCCGTGCTGGTGGACGGCCGGTACCGTGGCGACATCTGGCTGGCCTGGGACATGTCGGACCGCAAGGAGCTCGAGCAACAGCGCATGCAGATGCTCGAGGCCGAACTGGCCGCCCGCCACCTGGCCGAGCAGGCCCAGCGTCAGCTCACCGAACAGAACGAGCGGCTGCGCGGGCTCGACGAGGCCAGGAACCAGTTCCTGGCCATCGTGTCGCACGAGATGCGCACCCCACTGACGTCGATCGTCTCCTTCAGCGAGCTGATCAGGGGCGAAGCCGAAGGGCTCACCCCGGACGGGGTCCGTTTCCTGGACATCATCGAGCGCAACGCCGACCGGCTGCTCCGGCTCGTCGGCGACCTACTCATGCTCGACCGGCTCGAGGCCGGCGCGCTGCCGCTGGACCTGGCCCCGGTCTCGATCGCCGACCTCGCCGCCGAGGCGGTCCGGTCGGCGTCGGCGGGGGCGGCCCGGCAGGGCATCACCATCGACGTCACAACGGGAAAGGGGCCGACCGTGGCGGGGGACTCCCGGCGGCTGATGCAGGTGCTCGACAACCTGATCGCCAACGCCGTCAAGTTCTCACACCGGAACCGGCGCGTGCTCGTCAAGGCGGCATATGCCGGCGGCACCTGGCGGATCGACGTGACCGACTCCGGCATCGGCATCCCGCCGGAGGAGGCCGGGCAGCTCTTCACCCGGTTCGTCCGCGCCTCCAACGCGCGCACCGCCGGGCTGCCGGGGACCGGCCTGGGCCTGTCCATCGTCAAGGTGCTCATCGAGATGCACGGCGGGCACGTCGAGGTGGAGAGCACCCTGGGCCGCGGCAGCACGTTCAGCGTCTACCTGCCGGCGCCAGCATGAAGGCCCCAGCATGAAGGCGCCAGCATGAAGGCCTCAGCATGAAGGCCCCAGCATGAAGGACAGAGCATGAAGGACAGAGCATGAAGGACAGAGCATGAAGGACAGAGCATGAAGGGCCGCGTCCTGGTGATCGAGGACGACCAGGACATCTCCCTGGGCATCCGCACCGTGCTGACCAGGAACGGCTTCGACGTGGCCAGCTCGGCCGACGGGAAGCAGGGCCTGCGCGCCTTTCACGCGGCCCGGCCCGACCTAGTGGTGCTCGACATCGGGCTGCCGACTCTGGACGGGTGGGCGGTCCTCGAGCGCATTCGCGACCTGAGCGACGTGCCCGTCCTCATCCTGACCGCGCACGGCCACGAGAGCGACAAGGTGCGGGGGCTGCACAGCGGCGCCGATGACTATCTCACCAAGCCGTTCGGCAATCGTGAACTGGCCGCCCGCGTCGACGCCCTGCTGCGGCGGCCGAGGGCCGGCCAGCCGGAGGCCGAGATCTACGACGACGGCCGCCTGCTGGTCAACCTCGGCTCGCGCGAGGTCAGCGCGGGCGGCGTGCCGGTCGCGCTGACCCCGACCGAGTTCCGCCTGCTGGCCGCGCTGGTCCGGCATCCGGGCCAGACCCTCACCCCGGATCAGCTGCTCGAGCTGGCCTGGAACGACCCGCTCGGGGTGGGGCCTGAGCGGGTGAAGTTCGGCATCATGCGGCTGCGCCGTAAGCTCGGCCAGGGCCCCGAGGAGCCTGGCTCTTTTATCGAGGCGGTCCGCGGATTCGGCTACCGGTACGTGGTGCCGAGGTGACCGGATAATCCGCAACTGTCCTGCACCGGGGTCGCAACGAGGCCAGGCAGTCCGGTCGGGCAGATTAGCCGTATGAACCCCACCAGCCCGGCCGGACCACGCGGGCGGATCCTGGTCGTCGAGGACGACCCGGACGCCGCCCTGTTCCTCGTGCACGTGCTGGCCAACCGGGGACAGTTCGAGGTCACGCACACCGCCGACCCGGCCGTCGCGCTGCGGCTGGCCGCCGCCGAGCACTGGGACCTGGTGCTGACCGACCTGGACCTGCCGGGCATGACCGGCCTGGAGCTGCTCGGCGCGCTGCGGCAGGTGGCTCCCGCCCTGCCGGTCGCCGTGGTGACCGCGCACACCCGGGGCGGGACGACGGCCGCGCTGCTCAACAACGCCGATGAGTACCTGGAGAAACCGTTGCGGGCCGATCAGCTCATCGCGACGGCGGCCACCCTGATCGGCCAGGGGCGCGCGGAGCGGTGAAAGCCGGCCGGTGAAAGCCGGCCGCGGTCACGATAGCCTGCGGACGTGGCGATCGATACAGTCAACGGAGCCGGCGTTGTCGTCACCGGCGGCGGCGCGGGGATCGGCCGCGCCCTGGCCCGCGGGCTGGCGGCGGCCGGCGCGCGGGTGGTGGTCAACGACCTGGACGCCGGGGCCGCGGCGGCGGTGGCCGAAGAGACCGGCGGTTACCCGGTGCCCGGCGACGCCGCGACCGAGCAGGGCGTCCGCGAGCTCATCGCCGCCGCCCGCGAGCACCTGGGCGAGATCGACATCTACTGCTCCAACGCCGGCATCGCGGTCGGGACCGATCCGGACACGCCCGACCCGGTCTGGCAGCGGGCCTGGGAGGTCAACGTCCTCGCGCACGTGCGGGCGTCACGGGAGCTGCTCCCGGCGTGGCTGAAGCGCGGGCGCGGCTGCTTCGTCGTGACCGCGTCGGCGGCCGGGCTGCTCACCATGCTGGGTTCGGCCACCTACTCGGTGACCAAGCACGCGGCGGAGGCCTATGCGGAGTGGCTCGCCGCGACCTACGGGCACCGCGGCCTGGTCGTGCACTGCATCTGCCCGCAAGGAGTACGGACGAACATGCTGGCCGAGTCGGGGCGGGCCGGCCAGGTGGTGCTGAAAGACGCCGCGATCGAGCCGGAGCAGGTCGCCGAGGCGCTGCTGGACGGCATGACCGCGGGCCGGTTCCTCATCCTGCCGCATCCCGAGGTCCGCGGATACTACGAGCTGCGCGCCGGCGACACCGACAAGTGGCTGCGCGGGATGAACCGGATGCAGCAGCGGATCGAAGAGTTCGAGGGTCTGGAGCGAGGTAACCAATGAGGGCATGGCAGGTACGCGAGATCGGCGAGCCGCGCGACGTGCTGACGCTGGCGGAGGTCCCCGACCCCGAACCCGGGCCGGGTCAGGTCTGGCGGAGGTCCCCGACCCCGAACCCGGGCCGGGTCAGGTGCTGGTCCGGGTGCTCGGGGCCGCGGCGAACTTCCCCGACGTGCTGATGTGCCGCGGCGGGTACCAGGTCCGCCCGCCGCTGCCGTACACGCCGGGCGTCGAACTGTGCGGCGAGGTCGTGGCGGCCGGCCCCGGCGTGACCGGGTTCGCGGCCGGCGACCGGGTCATCGGCGGCCCGGCTGGGGGGGCCTTCGCCGAGCTGGCCCTGATGAACGCGGACGCCATCCTGCCCGCCCCGGACGGCCTCGACGACGCCGAAGCGGCCGCCTTCTTCATCACGTACCAGACCGGGTGGTTCGGGCTGCACCGGCGCGCGCGGCTGGCGGCCGGCGAGACGCTGCTCGTCCAGGCCGCGGCCGGCGGCGTCGGCAGCGGCGCCGTCCAGCTCGGCAAGGCGGCCGGCGCGCAGGTCATCGGCGTGGTGGGCGGCGAGCAGAAGGCCGAGGTGGCCCGCGCCCTCGGTGCCGACGTGGTGATCGACCGGCTCAGCCAGGACTTCGTCGAGGTGGTCAAGGAGGTCACCGGCGGCCGCGGCGCCGACGTCGTCTACGACTCGGTGGGCGGCGAGGCGTATGCCCGGTCCACCAAGTGCGTCGCGTTCGAGGGCCGGATCCTGGTGATCGGCTTCGCCAGCGGGCAGATCCCGTCGGCCGCGCTGAACCACGCGCTGATCAAGAACTACTCGATCGTGGGCCTGCACTGGGGCCTGTACCAGACCAAGATGCCGGAGCTCATCCGCGAGTGCCACGCGCAGCTCACCAAGCTGGTCGCCGAGGGCGCGATCCGGCCGCTGGTCAGCGAGCGAGTCGGCCTGGAGGAGGTGCCCGGCGTCCTGCAACGGCTGGCCGACGGCGACACCGTAGGCCGGGTTGTCGTCACGCCCTGACGTCCGGGGCGCCGGCTTCTTCGCCGACGCCCTCGACCAGGTGCTGACCGAGGGGCGGTGACCGGGGCACGCACCAGGCCGTTCGGGATAAAATATTTTGACCGAACGAACCTGGTACGTGCCGCTACGACGCGCTCTGCGCCCAGTTGCCGGGATAGGTGTAGCTCGTCGTGGAGCCGTTCCTGGTCTCGGTCATCTGCGTGAACCGCCCGCTGACCGGGGCGGAGAGCGTGATCGTCGTGGTGACGTAGTTCGGGGGTGCCTGGGCGCAGTTCGGGACGCAGCTGTCGATGTCCGACGTGCCGTAGCCGGTCGCCCCGGTCGCCGTCCACGAGGCCCAGGTGATGCCCGTCACGACGTTCGTCGCGATGTCAGGATCAGGCGCCGGCGGCCGGGCCGCCTGGCGGGGACGCCGGGACTTGGTGCGGGCGTCGGCCTGGGGATGTCGGGACCGGGTGCTGGCGTCGGCCTGGGGAGGTCGAGACCGGGTGCGGGCGGCCGCCAGGTCTGGGCGACCACGGTCTGGGTGGGATTGTCGTAGCCCGCGGACGGCCGCGGCGGTGTTCGTCAGCTGGCCGAGCAGCTGCTGCGCGGTGGGCCGCTCCCGCGGATCCTTGGCCAGGGCGGCCGCGACCAGCGGGTGCAGCGCGGGCGGCACCGCGGTGATGTCCGGTGCGGCGTGCATGATCCGGTACAAGATGGCGTCGGACGCGCCGGTCCCGAACGGCGACTGCCCGCTGGCCGCGTAGGCGACCGTCACGGCCCAGGTGAAGATGTCCGCCGCCGTCCCGGCCCGGCCCGTGATCTGCTCGGGCGCCATGAACCCGGCCGAGCCGACCGTAATCCCGGTCCTGGTCAGGCTGGTCGTGTCCAGCGCCTGGGCGATGCCGAAGTCGATGACCTTCGGGCCGCCCGCGGTGAGGAGCACGTTGGAGGGCTTGAGGTCCCGGTGCACGATCCCGGCCGCGTGGATCGCCGCCAGCGCCTCCGCGAGCCCGGTGGCCAGGCCGTACAGCATCCCGGCGTCGAGCGGCCCGCTTGTGTTGATGTACTCGGACAGCGAGGGCCCGTCGGCGTATTCGGTGACCAGGAACGGCTTCGGTGCCTCGGTGTCGGCCTCGATCACCCGGACCGTGCACACGCCCTGGACCCGCGTCAGCATGGTCACCTCGCGGCCGAACCTGACCCGGAATTCCGGGTCGTCGGCTAGTTCCGGGCGCAGCACCTTCACCGCGACCTGCTGACCGTCCTCGGTCACGCCGAGATACACGACGCCCATCCCGCCCGCGCCCAGCCGGGCGACCAGGCGGTAGCGTCCGACCTGCGACGGGTCCGTGTCCAGCAGCGGCGCGCGAGCCAACGGGTCCCCCTTCCGCCCCGTCAATCGTCCGCCAGAGCCGCCTCGCGCGGCATCATTCGCCCGGCATTGATTTCGGAATGTTACTTTCCGTCACTTCCACGTTCTGGCTCTACCGGGGGTTCCCGCCGCCCAGCGTGCCGCACAGCATCGCGGTCCGCAGCCCGCGCGGGGCCAGACAGGTGCCTGTGATCACTACGACGGTGCAGAGCATCACGGTGCAGAGCCCGGCGCTCGGCGGCTACGCCGATCCGGTGTTCGTGGTGCTGCCCCCCCCGGGTATGCCAGTCATCCCGGGCAGGGTTATCCGGTCCTGTACCTGCTGCACGGATTCCCCGGCCAGCCCGCGCAGCTCCTGAATGTCGGCCAGGTCAGCGCTACCGAGGCGACGCTCGTCGCGGCCGGCCGGATGAAGCCTATGATCCTGGTCCTGCCCGCTGGTACCCGGTCGTTGCTGGCCGATGAGGAATGGGCCAAGGCGGCCTGTCAGAAGGCGGTTACGGAGCCCTCAACATCGGGCTGCACCATCCCGGCGAGTTCGGCCTGCTGGAAAGCTGGTCCGGCTACATGCTGGCGGACCAGATCCCGGCCATCTTCGGCCCCAGCGCGAGCGTGCTGGATTACAACAGTCCCGCGAGGCAGGTCATGCTGGTGACCTCGGTAGCCACCGGGTGGCTTTACTGGCTGCGCGCGGGCGTCGGCCGCTGGCCCGGCCCGAAGGTAGGGGACGCGCTGCCGCTGGACGAATTGCCTGGCCACGACGGCGTCCCGCTTGTCGTCTACATGGCGGTCTTCATGATCGCCGGGGTGATGCTCGGGGTAATGGCGCGAGCGGTGCAGCTCGACCGGCTTACCGCGGGATTGACCCTGGCCGCGGGAACCGGCGTGTGGCTGCTCGTTGTCGACCTATCCGGGGTCCTCAGCCACCCGTCCGTAACGTGGGCCAGCGTGGCCTGAGCAGCTGTTTTCGCACGTCGGCGTGTCGTTATCCAAGGTCCCACACCAACGTCGGCGACGTCGGCATGATCACCGGGCATGGGGGTGCAGCGTGTCCTGCTCGACGGGCAGCGGACCTGGACGGTGGTGGGCGAGGACCATCTTCCGGTCGGCCCGGTCGAGGAGTACCTGGAGTTCTTGCGGGTGGCCCAGCAGTCCTCGCCGAACACGATCCGCTCGTATGCCACTTCGCTGGCACGCTGGTGGGAGTACCTGGCTGTCGCCGGGATCGCCTGGGACGCGGTGACCCTGCCCTCGTTCGTGGCGTTCGTAGCGTCGTTGCGGTCGGGTGAGCCAGCCGGGGTGACGCGGCTGCCGGTCGGCGAGCAGCCCGGGGCGCCGGCTGAGTCGACGGTCGCGGCGCGGGTCACGGCGGTCCTGTCGTTCTACCGTTACCACGCCGACGTCGGCCAGGTCCCGGTGGCGGGACGGCTTTACCGGATGAGCAGGCATGGCGGCCGCTATGTTCCGGGGCTGGTGCATCTGCAGCGGGGCCGAGAGCGGCCCGGCCCGGCGGTGCGGGTGCGCCGCGCGGCGGCCAGGCCGGTGCCGCTGCTGACTCCCGGGCAGGTGGAGGCCATCGTGGATGGGTGCGCGCGGTGGGATCCGGCGTCCGGGGAGTGGTCGGGCTCGGTCCGTGACCGGCTGCTGTTCGCCGCCTTGGCCGAGACGGGCATGAGGCTCGGGGAGGTGCTGTCCACCCGGCACTGCGACTGGCATGCCGGGCGCGGTCAGACGCCGTTCGTCGAGGTCATCCCGCGCCAGGACCATCCGGCCGGGGTGCGGTGCAAGGGCGGCCGGTACCGGCGGATCTACATCAGCGACGAGCTGGAACGCCTGCACAGCGAGTATGTCTGGCAGCTGTGTGATGCTGATGCCTACCGGCTGGTGGATCTTCCGAACCACTTCGTGTTCGTCAACCTGCGCGGCGGTCAGTGGCTGGCGCCGCTGCGCCCTGAGACCGTCTATGACCAGGTCACTGCCTTGAAACGCAGGCTCGGCCCGGCTGTGCCCGCAGGCTGGACGCCGCATTGGTTTCGTCATACGCACGCCTCGGCATTGCTGCTGTCGGGCGCCCGCGAGCACGTGGTGATGCGCCGGCTCGGGCATGCCGACATCCAGACGACCCTGAACCTATATGGCTGGGTGACCGAGGACGCCGAGTTGCGGGCGCTGGCCGACTGGCGCAGCTTCTGCTCCGGCTGGCGCGGCTGGGAGAGCGCTGATGAATGAGCCGCCACGTCATCTTCATGCCGTCGCCGCTGCCGCGGGCCGGCTTGATCGCAGTGCGGCGCTGGTCGCGGGTCTTCCGGCCATGTTCACGGGGACCGTCTTTGACCCCTCCGGTCCTGTCCTGGCTGGGGTCTGCACGGCCGGGCGCACCCTGGTGCTGCGCACCGGCGCTCTGCCCGTCCCGATGCAACGGGAGATCTCCTGGTGGGTGGCCACCTGTCATGCTGACGGGGAACGGGTGATCAACACCTGCGACTGGAACCGGTGGGTGGCGACCGCCTGTTCGGTGATCGATGAGCGGCCGCAGGTGTGCTCGTTCGCCGACCTGTCCCTGGCGGAGTGGACGGCCGCGTGGGCGCGCAAGTTCCACGCGGACAACGGCCGGCTCGCCTCGGCCAGTACGCGTTACCGGGCCGAATGCGCGATCAGGGGCCTCCTGCGCCGGCTGGCTGTGCGCTATAGCGACGCGCCGTGGTGGACGCAGGACGTGTGGTGCCTGCGGTTCGATCCGCGGATCCCGCGCCGTGAGCACGAGCCGCGCGGGGAGTCCACGGTCCGCTGGGACGACATCCAGCCGCGGTGGCTGCGGGACGGCTACACCTTCTACCTCTACCTGCAGCTGGAATCGGGGCAGCTGACCTGGTCCTCGGTCGCGTCCTGGCACGTATTCGCCTCCCGGTTCAGCCAGTTCGTCACCTCCCGCGGGATCGACCATCCCGCCCTGGCCGGCGACCCGTCCGGACTGCGGCCGCTGGTGCTGGAGTTCCGGGTGTTCCTGCGCCAGTGGAGACGCGGGACCACCGGCCAGAAGGAGCGCGGCGGTCCGCTGGATGAGCGGTCCGTCGCGACCACGCAGCGGGTGATCGGGAACTTCTACCGGGCGATGCACGACTACCGGGCCGATGTCGCCGCAGCGACCGGCGATGACCGGTGGCTCGAGCTGACCGACAGCCACGCCCGGCTCTACCGGGTGGAGGAATGCCGGACCGGGCGGGTCATCCGGCAGGCTGATGAGCGTAACTACATCAGCGATGCTGACCTGTCCCGCATGCTCGCCTGCATCGAGCTCCTCGGCCTGCCCCGCGACCAGGCCATGGCCATCACCCGTGACGGCCGCGACGTCGAGGTCGCCGGGTTCGGGCAGCCCGCGATGATGCGGGCCTGGCTGATCCAGGCGCTCACCGGACGGCGGGCCTCGGAGGTGCTGCTCATGGACTTCGAGCCTCTCACCGCCATCCCCGGCGTCGATCCGGCCGCCGTCCCCGAGGGCGGGATGGTCGCCCGGCTGCGCTACCAGCAGACCAAGGTCGACGGCGCACCGCTGACCATCCTGGTCGGTGCCGATGTCGTGCAGATCATCCGGGAACAGCAAGACTGGGTCCGCGAGCGGTGGGGACTGGGCCCGTCCGGGACGGCGCGGTACCTGTTCCCCCGGCTGACCGGGAACCGCAAGGCCACCCGGGCCTGGGAAACCAGCCACTATGACCTGGTGCTCCGGCAGCTCAGCGAGGCGGCCGGGCTGCGTGACAGCTCCGGGCGGCCGCTTTCCTACTCCCGCAGCCACCGGCTCCGGCACACCAAGGCCACGACCCTGCTGAATGCCGGCGCCCCGATCCACGTCGTGCAGCGTTACCTTGGTCACCGCTCACCGGAAATGACCATGCGATACGCCGCGACCCTGGCCACCACGGCTGAACGCGAGTTCCTGGCCATGGTCAAGATCGGCCGCGACGGCCGGGCACTCGGCATGGACCGCCGCGACATGCTCGACCTGCTCCAGCTCGACCGCCGCACCGACCGGGTCCTGCCCAACGGATACTGCCTGCTGCCCCCGGTCCGGTCCTGCGACAAAGGCAACGCCTGCCACGGCTGCGACCATTTCGCCACCGACCGCAGCCACCTTCCCGAGATCCGCCGCCAGCTCGCCGCCACCGAGCAGCTGATCGAGCACCGCAAAGCCCAGCACCTGGCCCGCTACGGCGAACCGATGAGCGACACCAACATCTGGCTGGAACAGCGGATCGCCGAGGTCCGCAGCATGCGCCTGGAGATCACAGCCCTGGAAGCCCTCGTCGGCGACTCTGCCATCATCCGCGGCCCTGGCGTCTGCGGCCGGGCCGGCTACCCCGGCGATGACCCCGTCCCGGTCACCATCACCACCAGGCCGGGCCCGTCATGAACGGCACCACACCGACCGCACGCGAGCGGCGCGCGGCCGCGCTCCGCCGCGCCGCCCAGGCCAAGCGCCAGGCCGCCATCACCCGCACCGACACCGCGATCCGGCAGCTCATCAAGGACAAGCAGCAGATCAACTTCAGGTCGGTCGCCCGGGCCGCCGGGGTCAGCCTCGACTTCCTCTACGCCAGCACCAGCTTGCGCCAGCGCATCGAGAAGCTCCGCGCGCAGGAAACGGCCGCTGCCCGCCCCCCAGCGCCCCAGGCCGCTACCGCGACCGAAAGCGATCTCGTGCACTCCCTCACCGCCAGGCTCCGCGAGGAACGCGCCGCTCGCCGCACCTCCGTCACTGACCTCGAAGAGCAGCTCGCCGCGGCCCACGGCGAACTGCTCCGCCTGCGCCGTCTCCTGCAGCAGCACGGCGTCAGCGCCTGACCGCTCACGTCACCGACACGTCCGCAACGTCACTACCTGCGAAAACAACACGATACCGAAGATCAACGCCGGATAACTGGACGCGTTCTGCCTGCTTGTTGTCCGTCAGGTGCCGGCCGGTGCGGCACTGCATGCGGCGGCCAGATTGCAGCCGGTCTACCTCGCGGCCGTGCTGGCCGGGGCGGGCGGGGCGCTGTTCGCCCGACGCGACCGGCCGTGTGGTCTGCAGCCCAGGCTCCTCGGCTGGCTGGTGGCGGTGGGCGGGCTCGCGGACCTGGTGTCGTCGCTGGTTCCGCACCTGGGCCGCACCCTCGGGCTGGCTCCGAGCGCTGTATCGCCGACCGTGCATGTCCTTCTGGTCCCGGCCGGCGTCCTGCTGCTCATCACCTCCAGGGGACTGGCGCGGGGCAACCGGCGCGCCTGGGATCTGGCGACCGGGCTGCTCGGCCTGTCCTTGCTGCTGCAACTGCTGCGCGGTCCCGCCTACGGCGCCGCGATCGTGGCCGGGCTAGTAGGGGTGGCCTTGATCGCCCGGCGGGATGACTTCTCGCATCGCGGCGATCCGGAGGCCAGGCCCTCGGCGCTGCTGCGGCTGCTCGGGATGCTGCTGCTCGCCGTGGTCTACGGGGTGAGCGCGCTCTGGGCCTACCGGACCGTCGTCGGCCTGCCGTTTCATCTTTTCGAGGCGCTACAGGACACGTTCCGGGCGATGGGCAGTCAGTCACCGACCGAGCTCGACCTCCGGCCAGGCCATTTCGCCGCGTGGTTCCCGATCTCGGTCTTGTCGATCGTCGCGATCGGGGTGTGCTGGGCGGCCACCGTGTGGATACGTCCTTGGCGGCAGCGCCTGTTCCCGGACGTGCGGCGGCGCGAACAGGCGGCGGGTATCGTGCGCGGGTGGGGCGGCGACACCCTGGCACCGTTCACCCTGCGCTCCGACAAGGAATGGTTCATCACCGGGCAGACGCTCATCGCCTACCGGATGGTCCGCGGCATCGCCCTGATCAGCGGTGATCCGGTCGGGCCGGCGGAGGAGGCGGGCCCGTCGCTGGACCGCTTCCTCGCGCACGCACGGGCCCGTGGCTGGCGCACCGCGGTCATGGGTGCCTCGGACCGGTTGCTGCAGACCTACCGGGACCGGGGGTTGCGTCCGCTGTACCACGGTGACGAGGCGGTCATCGAAACCCAGCGCTTCACCCTCGCCGGCCGGCATATGCGCGCCACCCGGCAGGCAGTGCGCCGCCTGGAGCGCAAGGGATTCCGCGCCGAGGTGGTGATGGCCGGCGACGTGCCGCCCGCGCTCCGGGCGGAGCTGGCCGCGGTCGAGCGCGGCTGGCTCCGCGGCGGGGCACGAAAGGGCTTCACGATGGAACTCGACAGCCTGTTCCGCCTGGACGGCGACGACGCCGTGTTCGTGGTCGGGCGCGACGAGCAGGGCCGGATCAGCGGGTTCCTGCACCTCGCGGTGTGCCCGCCAAGCCGGTCGCTGTCGCTGTCCACCATGCCGCGGCGGCCGGACGCCCCGAACGGCTTCACCGCGTGGCTGATCACCGAAGCGGTCTGGTGGGCGCGCGGCCAGGAGCACACGCACGTCTCACTGAACTTCTCGCCCTTCGCGGGCCTGCTCGCCGCCAAGGCCGAACTGCCGCGCATGCAGCGCCTGCAGCGCCGGGCGCTGCTGCGGCTGAAGGGAATTCTGGCCCTGCAACTGGACAACCTGCTCCGGTTCAATGCCCAGTTCGACCCGGCTTGGCAAGCGCGCTACGTGATCCTGCAAGCCTGGACGGATCTGCCCCGGGTCGCCGTGGCGGCGATGGCCGCCGAGGGCTACCTGCCGCACGCCGCACTGATACGAGGCCGCGGCTGGACGCCAGGCACTGCCCAAGCCCCGATGCCGGACGTGCCTGCGGCCGAGGCAGCCGCAGCCGCGGAGCCCGCAGCGGAAACGGCCTGGGAAGAAGTGCCCGCAGGCCGCGGACATCCCGGCCGGTGATGACGCTCGCGGCCGGCCTCCTGCTGGCCCTGCTGTCTACGGCCGCCCTGAGCTACGGCTTTTATCTCCAGCACACCGCGTCCGGCGGCTTGCCCGCACTGTCGGTGCGTCATCCCATCGCGTCGCTGGCCGCCCTCTTCACGAACTGGCAGTGGCTGGCCGGCTTCGGCACGGGCCTCAGCGGGTGGGCGCTGTACATCGCCGCGCTGCGCCTCGCGCCGCTCTCCCTGGTGCAGGCCGTCTCTGCGGGTGGCGTGGGACTGCTCGCCCTGCTCGTCCGGGTCGGCGGCGGCCGCCTGTCCCGTCCCGAGCGCGTGGCTGTGGCCGCCTCCGTCGGCGGCCTGCTTCTGCTCGGCCTGTCGCTCCCGGAAGGCACCGGCCACCCGGCCCCGGCTGGCTGGGCAGCGCCGCTCGGCTGGGTACTGGCATCCGTCGTCCTGGCCGGCATCGCGGCGTTTCCGGCCGCAGCAGTGCTCAGTCCCGGCGCCGGTTTGGCCGCGGCGGCCGGGCTGTTGTACTCGGCCGGCGATGTCGCGACCAAAGCGGCGGTCGGCGGCACCAGCCCGGTACTGCTCTTCGCGGCGGCGCTGCTGGCCTGCCACGGCCTGGCCTTCGCGTCCCTGCAACTCGCCTTCCAGCGCGGGACCGTTCTGGCCACCGCCGGAGTATCCACCCTGCTCACCAACGCAGCCCCGATACTGGCCGGCCTAACCGTCTTCGCCGAGCGGATGCCTGGCGGCGCCGCAGGCGTCCTGCGCGGGCTCGGCTTCGCCGCCGCGGTGCTCGGCGCCGTACTGCTCGCGGCCACTGGGCGCACCGGCACAGCAGGCCCCGCGGACGAGGCGCATGCCGCGAGGTCCGCAGGTGGCAGCGGTGCCTGACAGCCATTCAGACGTCCGGCCGGAAAGGCGCGTCCGGACCTCCAGCCATGCACCGGGAAGCGGCGGCCCGGCGGGAGGACGGGCGGCGGTGGGTGACCGTGGTTCAGGAGTTGCGGGCGGTGGCTTACGGTGGGGCTATGGATAGCTGGGGCCGGGCGGGGAAGCCGTGCTGAACTGGTCAAACTACGTGGCTCTTGGTGACAGCCTGACGGCGGGGCGGGACGACCACGGGCCGGGGGGCGTCCGGATCGGCTGGGCGCGGCGGCTGGCCGGGATCCTGAGCACGCGGACCGCGGTGCCCTGCGCGCTGACCAACCTGGCCGCCGATGGCGCCAGCGTGGCCGCCGTGCTCGAGCGGCAGCTGCCCTCGGTCGCGCGGATCGGCCCGGATCTGGTCAGCGTCACCGTGGGCATGAACGACATCCGTGACCCCGCCTTCAGCGAGGAGCGCTTCGCCGCCGACCTCGGGCGGCTGCTCGACGGCCTGGCCGCGACCGGGGCCACCATGCTGACCTGCACTCTCCCGGACATCTCCGCGATCATGTCGCTGCCCGCCGGCCTCGTCGAGGTGGCCCGCCAGCGCATGCGGCGGGCCAGCGAAATTATCAGGGAGCAGGCGGGCCGCCGGGGCGCGGTGTGCCTCGACGTCTGGGCGATGGCCGGAGCCGCCGACCCGGAGCTGTTCGGGCCGGACCGGATTCACCCCAACGCCAGCGGCCACCAGCTCATGGCGGACGCGTTCGCCGCTCTGCTGCTGGCAGCCGCACCACCGCCGGAGGCGGCAGGCGCACCACCGCCGGAGGCGGCAGGCGCACCACCGCCGGAGGCGGCAGGCGCGGAGCCGACCTGAGGCCATAAGATGCGGGGAGTGTCAGCGGACCAGGGGGCTTCCGGGCCCATCACCAGGAGGCGGTGGGTTACTCCGGTCACTTACGGCGTGCTCGGTCTCGAGCTCGCGGTAATCATCGCATTCGCCGCCAGGTATAACGCCCTGGATTTCCGTATCTACATGTGGGGCGGCCATGCCGTCACGCACGATAGCCAGCTGTATCTGACCCAGGCGTTCGGTCACTGGTTTACCTATTCGCCGTTCGCGGCCACCGTGTTTGTGCCGATCGCGGCGATACCGCTGGCGGTGGCGCGGGTGCTCTGGGACCTGGTCTCGGTCGTGGCGCTCGCCTACTCTTGCGTCCTCATCCTGCGGCTGGCGGGCTACCGCCCGTCCCGAATCATGGTGGCGAGCGTCGTCCCGGCCGCGATAGTGCTGGATCCGGTGTACCAGACGCTGTTCCTCGGCCAGATAAACCTGATCCTGCTGGCCCTGATCCTCACCGACATATGGCGCGTCTCCCGCGGCTCCGGCCGTTCTTGCCGTCGGGGCGCGGGCATCGGTGTGGGCGTGGGGATAGCGGCCGCGATCAAGCTGACGCCCGCCATCTTCATCGTGTTCTTCCTGCTGGCCGGGCGGACGAAGGCGGCATTCATAGCGGCCGGCACGTTTATCGCCTGCGGGCTCACCGGATTTCTCATCGCGCCGAACGCCTCGAAACTGTACTGGCGGCACCTTTTCGTCGACACCAGACGCGTGGGCGCCCCCTACATCAGCAATCAGTCGCCCTACGCGGCCGCGATCCGGATCGCCGGAGGCCAGGGCCATGTCAGCGCCTGGTGGGTCATCATCCCGCTCGCGTTCGCCGTTATCGGGCTCGCGACGGCCACCATACTGGCGAGAAATCATGACTGGCTGGGCGCGACGGCGGTCACCGGAACCACGGGGCTGCTCGTCTCGCCGATTTCCTGGGCGCATCACTGGGTGTGGATCCTGCCCGCCCTGGTGCTGCTGGTGCGCTCCGGGCACCGGATCGCCGCGGCGGCCGACTACCTGCTGTTCGCCCTGGCCCCGTTCTGGTATACCCCGCACTCGGGCGGGCCGCGTGAATACGGATTTCACTGGCTTCTCACGCTGGTGGCCAACTGCTTCCTGATCGCCGGGCTGGCCTTCCTGGCTTTCATGGCCTTCGTGGCCTGGCACGCCTACCGCAGCCGCGGGCTAGCTCAGCTGGGGCGCTCGCGGGGTGCTGAGCGCCAGGTTGAGGATCTCGGCGCGCCCGGAGCGGTCCGCGCCGGGCCCGGCTAGCATGGCCACCGACGGTCGGGGCCGTCACAACGAGATGGCGCTGGGCACCTCGAGGACGCGGCCGGTGATGTCCGAGGCGTCATCGCAGAGCAGGGACGCGACCAGGTCGGCAACATCGGCGGCATTGCCAAACCGGCGAAGCGCGATCGTCTCGGCCAGATCGGCGCAGGGCCTTTCCGGGAGCAACGCGGCCATGTCGAGGGCGCCCGGGCCGGGAGCCACGGCGTTGACTCTGATCCCGAACCGGCTGGTCTGACTGGCCAGCGCCCTGATGAACCCGACGAGGCCCGGCCGGGCCAGCGTGTCGTCCCCCCGGGGAGCGTGGTCGTACTCCCCGCACACCGAGGACACCGCGACGATCCGGCCGGATCGCCGTTCCATCATGGCGAACACGGCCGCGCGGCACAGGTGGAACACGCCGTCCAGGCTGGTGTCGATCACCGCGCGCCAGTCGGCCTCCTCCAGCAGCGCCAGCGGCCGTTCCCTGGTGATCCCGGCGCAGGTCACCATCGCCTCCACCGGGCCAAGCTCCTCCTCGGTCAACCGGAACCAGGACGTGACCTCGGCGGCATCGGTCACGTCCACGTCGGTTCCGACGACCCGGACGCCGAGTTCGGCCGCGGCCTTCTCCACCTCGCGGGCGGACGGCCCGTCGCCGTGGTGGCAGAAGCCGATGTCCCAGCCGTCCGCGGCCAGCCTGCGCACGGTGGCCGCGCCGATACCGCGCGAGCCGCCGCTCACCAACGCGACCCGGCCGTGGTCTTGGCCCAATGACGTGTTCCTCTCCCGGCCCGAAACGTCGACACCACGGTCACGTCGGGCATCGTAGGGCCACAAAGTAACACCCCTGTCGCCAAGGTGAACGGAAGGTGAACGCTTCGTTATAGCGTGTCGGGCGGGGCCATGGCGTGGCGGGCGGGGCTACGGCGGGCCGGCCGGGCTATGGCGGGCGGGCTGAGTATCACGTGGGCAATGGCGTGCCGGGCGGGACGTTTTCCCCATTCGAGACCCGTCCCATGCCATAGCCTGAACCGTGGACCTGCTACGTATTGGAACGCTTGGTTCGTCACGCATATCCCAGCCCGCCCTGATCGAGCCGGCCGCGAGCGTGCCCGGGGTGACGGTGGCGGCGGTGGCGGCCCGGGACAAGTCCCGCGCGGAAGCGTTCGCCCTGCGGTACGGGATACCCGCGGCCTACGGGTCATACGAGGACCTGCTCGCCGACCCGGACATCGACGCCATCTACAACCCGCTGCCGAACTCGCTGCACGGACCGTGGACTCTGAAGGCGATCGCCGCCGGGAAGCACGTGCTCTGCGAGAAGCCGTTCGCGTCGAACGCGGAGGAAGCGGCGCAGGTCGCGGACGCCGCCTCGGCCTCCGGCCTGGTCGTGATGGAGGCCATGCACTACCGCTACCACCCGCTGGTTCGGCGCTTGAAGGATCTGGTGACCGAACTGGGGCCGGTGCGGCACATGCAGTGCTGGACCAGCTTCGTCATCGCCGACCCGGACGACATCAGGTACGACTACGACCTGGCCGGCGGTGCGCTGATGGACGGCGGCTGCTACGCGCTCGACTGCCTGCGGCTGCTGGGTGCCGGCGGCCAGGACGGCGAGCCTGCCGTGACCGGGGCACTCGCCGACCCCGCTGCCCCCCACCCGCGGGGTGCGGTGGCGGACCGCGCGATGGCCGTCCGGCTGGCCTTCCCCGGCGGGGCGACGGGGTGGATCGAGTCCGCCTTCACCATGGACGGCGAGTTCCGGGCCGATGTGCACGTGATCTGCCAGCACGGGCAGGTGCGGCTGCAGAACTTCACCTTCGCGCACAAGGGCCGGCTGGTGGCGACCAGGAACGGTTCCGTGGTGGCCGACGAGCAGGGCGGCGGCGACTCGACCTATGTCGGCCAACTCCGCGCGTTCGCCGCCGCGATCGCGGGGGGTTCCGGGGACGACCCGGTGCCGACGTCAGCGGCGAACGCGGTCAGGACCATGCACCTGATCGACGACGCGTACCGCGCGGCGGGCCTGGCGCCGCGATGACGACCCCGGTGACCACGGCCGGAGCGGAGGCGGCGCGCTTTGCCGCCGACCTGATCAGGATCGACACGACCAACCGGGGCGGCGGCGACGCCTGGGAGCGCCCGGCCGCGGAGTACGTGGCCGCGCGGCTGGCCGAGGCGGGCCTGAAGCCGGTGCTGCTCGAGTCGGCGCCCGGGCGCGCGAACGTGGTGGCCAGGGTCAGCGGCACGGAAGTTAGCGGCACCGAGCCCGGGGCCGGCGCGCTGCTCCTGCACGGCCACCTGGACGTGGTGCCCGCGGACCCGTCGTCCTGGTCGGTGCACCCGTTCTCGGGCGAGATACGCGACGGCGTGCTGTGGGGGCGGGGCGCGGTGGACATGAAGAACGCCGACGCGGTGCTGCTCGCGGTGGTCAGCCAGTGGGCACGCAGCGGCCGCCGCCCGCGGCGCGACATCGTGCTCGCGTTCACCGCGGATGAGGAGGACACGGCGGAGTTCGGCGCCCGGTGGCTGGTCCAGCGGCATCCGGAGCTGTTCGAAGGCTGCACCGAGGCCATCGGGGAATCGGGCGCGTTCACCTTCCACGCCGCACCCGGACAGCGGCTCTACCCCATCGCCTCCGCCGAACGGGGCACGGCCTGGGTGAAGCTGACGGCGCGCGGTCGCGCCGGGCACGGCGCCAAGCCGAACGCGGAGAACGCGGTGACCCGGCTGGCTGGGGCGATCGCCAGGATCGGCGCCTACCAGTGGCCGGTCCGGCTGATCCCGACGGTGCGCGCCGCGGTGGAGGCCATCGCCGCCTCGGCCGGCACGCAGATACCGCCCGAGGCCCTGACCGGCGGCCTGACCGCGGATGAACTGCTGGCCCGGCTCGGTCCGGCGGCGGCTCTGGTCGCCGGGACCGTGCGCAACAGCGCCAACCCGACCATGCTGCAGGCGGGTTACAAGATCAACGTGATACCGGACGAGGCGGTCGCCTACGTGGACGGTCGCGTCCTGCCAGGTTACGAGGACGAGTTCCGCAGCACGCTGGACGAGCTGACCGGAACCGATGTGACCTGGGAGCACGCGCATGCCGAGATTCCGCTGGAGGCTCCGCTCGACGCCCCGGTGATGGCCAGCATGGCGCAGGCCCTGCTGGCCGAGGACCCGGGTTCGACCATCGTGCCGTACTGCATGAGCGGCGGCACCGACGCGAAACACTTCTCCCGCCTGGGCATGACCTGCTACGGCTTCACCCCGCTGGTGCTGCCCGAGGGCTACGACTACTACGCCATGTTCCACGGCACCGACGAGCGCATCCCACTGTCCGCTTTTGAGTCCGGCGTCCGGATCATGGACCAGTTCCTCACCACCGCGGCACCCTGAGCCAAAAAATTTCTAGATCTCTTTACATCGCCGTTTCCGCAGGTCGGGACCCCTGCGCCAGGTGTGGCGCCGAGTGAGGCACGGCATGGGCCGGCATCTCCTGGCGTAAATGGGGCACGGCTATACCTGTCTGGTGATGGGGCAGGAGGTAGTCAATGACCGTGGTTGAGGTACCGTCCGGCGCGCACAGAACGCAGACGTGGCTCGGCGGACGATTCCGGCTGGACGAACGGATCAGCCTAGACGATCAGGTCAGCGGGCCGTGCGGATCCTCATGGGAGGCGCGCGGCCTTTCTTTGTGGAAGGCCATCGACCAGCTCCTCGGCCGGCCCGTCACGATCTACCTGCTGCCCCCCGGGATTCCGGTTCCCCGCCCCGTGATCGAGGCGGTGAAGTCGGCCGCCAAGGTGACCGATCCGCGCCTGGCCACCATCTACGACACCGACTTCAGCACCGAGTGCCCCTACGTCGTGTCCGAATGGACGCCCGGCACGCACCTCGAGGACCTGGTGCTTTCCGGGCTGCCGCACCCGGCCCTGGCCGCCGCCATGATCGCCGACGCCGCGGACGCGCTCGCCGTCGCGCACCAGGCGGGCCGGCCGCACCTGCGCCTGACCCCGCGTGCCCTGCGCTGGGACACCAACAGCGGTCTCAAGATCACCGGCCTCGGCATCGACGCGGCGCTGTGCGGCGTCGGCGCCGGGGGCCCCCCGGGCGCTGACAGCAGGGCCGCCGACAGCCCGGGCGCTGACAGCAGGGCCGCCGACGTCATGGCGCTGGGCCGGATGCTCTACGCCTTGCTCACCGGGTACTGGCCCGGCGACGAAGCCACGGCGCTGCCGCCCGCTCCCCGGTACAAGGGCCGCGTGTGCACGCCGCGGCAGGTCCGCGCCGGGGTGCCCGCCATCCTGGACGCCATCACCTACCGTGCCCTGCTGGGACAGGCCGCGGACGCCCCGCTCCGGGCGCAGACCGCGGCCGGGCTCGCCCTGGCGCTGAGCATGGTGCAGCGGCCGTCCTATCAGCTGGCCAGCCCGGAGGAGGAGACTGCGTCCGCGGCCGACAGGGGCAGGCGGCGGGCCCGGCACGCCAGGACCCAGGCCGGCTTCAGGCACCGCACCACGCTGCTGCGCCCTGCTGTCTAAGGCCGGGGCTGCCTAAGGCCAGGGCTGCCTAAGGCCAGGGCTGCCTAAGGCCGGGACCGTATGAGGCCGGGCGGTATAACGCCCCGTGATGGAGCTCCTCGGCGCGCGCCAGCGCGTCGGCCAGGTCATCGCTCAGGCAGTTCCCGGCGGCCAGCACGTCCCTGATCCGCTCCATCGCGTGCCCGGCCAGCTCGCGCGCGACGTGGGGCGCCCCGGCGGCCAGGTCCTCGACCTCATCGAGAAGATCTTCGAGGTTCGCGGTATCGGGGTACCAGCCGTCGTCCGGATCGCACTCCCGGGACTCATCGGCTAGCTCGCCGAGGACGCCATCCAGCTCGGCCCGCAGCTCGGCGGCCAGGTCGGGATCTTGCTCACCGGTGCCCGATTCCTCGGTGACCTCAATTCGCGCCATCCGCCGTCACTCCGGCGTGAGCAGGGAACGGACCCGGTCCGGGCCCAGGGCCAGCAGCAGCGTCGGCAGCCGCGGGCCGGTGTCCTTCCCGATCAGCAGCTGGTAGAGCAGGATGAACCAGGCCCGCTGGCTGGCCTTCAGCTCCGGCGTGGGCGGGGCGTTGATGGGCAGGCCGCGCTGGAGCTTCGGGATGCCGTAAAGCAGCCTGGTCAGGCCGTCCAGGGACCAGTCGGCTGTCATGCCCTCGGTCAGCAGCTTGAGGGCGTCTCGTTCGTCATCGGTGAGGGTGGCGAGCCGGGCGGCGTCCGGCTCGTCGCGCACCTGGGTGCGGTCGGCGGGCGCTACGTAGCCGGCCACCCACGCTTGCGCGCAATCCAGCCGGGGCCGGACCTCGTCCAGCGTGGCTACCGGGTCATCCGCGGTCAGGTCCCGCAGGATCCGCAGGATCTGCGCCTGGTCGCCAGCCGTGATGTCCGCCACCGAGGCCAGGGTCCGGAAGGGCAGCGGCCGGGGCGTGACCGGCAGCGGCCCTTCGGCGGTGGCGGAGGCGCGGGCGAACACCGCCTGGGCCGCGGCGTCGGCGGTGCCCTCAGCGACCCGCCGGCTCAGTGCGTCCCACTCGTCGTAGACCCGGCCCACCTCCTGGTCGAAGGCCAGGGTGATGGACTGCTCGGGACGCCGCCGCGCGTAGAGCCAGCGCACCAGCGGGGCCTCGAAGATCTCCAGCGCGTCCGCGGGGGTGGGTGCGCCGCCGACCGAACCGCTCATCTTCGCCGACCCGGTGGTGCCGACGAAGGAGTACCCGAAGTGCAGCGGCATCTCGCCGCCGAAGATCTTCGACACCAGTTCCCCGCCGACGGTGAAGCTGGACCCGGGCGAGGAGTGGTCGACGCCGGCCGGCTCGAACGTCACGTGCTCGTAGGCCCAGCGCATCGGCCAGTCCACCTTCCAGGCCAGTTTGCCGGCGACCTCGGCGATCGGCGTGAGCCCCACCCGCGCGCCGCACGCGCAGGTGTAGGAGATCTCGGTGGTCTCATCGTCGAAGGCGGTTACCGTCGTGTCGTCACGACCGCAGACCGCGCAGTACGGCCGGAACGGGTAGTACACCGCGGTCTGAGGGTCGTCATCATCCCGGTCGGCGGCGCGCTTGGTGCGGTACTTGGCCAGCACCGCGCCGATGTCGGCGCGGCGCCGCATCGCGGTCACGATCTGCGTCGTGTAGGCCCCGGACGTGTACATCTGGGTCTGGCTGATCTCGGTGACCAGGATCCCGAGGCGGGCCAGCGAGTCGCGCAGCGGCTGCTTGAAGTGCTCGGCCCAGTTCTCGTGCTCCCCGCAGGGATCGGGCACCGCCGTCAGCGGGCGGCCGATGTGCTCGGCGAAGGATGCGGGAAACCCGGCCGGCACCCGGCGCAGCCGGTCATAGTCGTCCCAGGACAGGATGTGGCGGCAGGGCGCGCCCTGCTTGCGGATCTCGTCGGCGATCAGGTGCGGGACCATCAGCTCACGCAGGTTCCCCAGGTGCACCGGCCCGGACGGGCTGATCCCGGACGCGACGGTGGGAGCCAGGCCGGGATGCCTGCGTTCTGCCGCGGCGCGCACCTCGGCGGCCGTGCGCGCTACCCAGTCGTCCGCCGGAGCCACGGGACCGTCACCTCCATCGTTTTCCGCAGCCATCAGCGTACAAGCAGTTGCCAGGGGCGCGGGGGGTTGAAGGGGGGTCGTCCCCCCTAGGGCAGGCACTGCCCGGGGTTCAGTTGTTGAAGTCGGCCGACAGCGCGGTCAGGTTCGGGATGCCGAGCCCGGCACCCGGGTTGTAGGGCTCACCCGGGTTCCCGGTGTAGTAGAGGTTGTCGCTGCTGGTGCCCGCGGTGTCCAGCGAGTTGAACGGGGAGCCGGACCCGTTGGCCGCGGCGTAGATCGACGGGTTCCAGAACCCGACCCGGTGTCCGAGGGCCGAGTCGATGACCGCGGTGGATCCATTCAGCTGTGGCGCCACGAAGCTGGTGCCGCCCCAGCCGCCTTCCAGCACCGGGTTGCCCGCCTGGGCGAACGCCGGCGAGTAGAGCAGGTAGCCGCTGTACGGGTCCGCGTCGGCGGACACGTCGGGAACGGCCCGCCCGAAACGGAGGCCGCCGGTCACGGCGGGCGCGGGGTTGAAGGTCCAGGCGGTCGGCTCGACCAGGCCGGGGACGATCGTCTTGTCGCTGGCGGGCGTCAGGTACGGCACGGCGTGGAAAATGTGCGTGCCAGGGACGACGTTCTGGTACGGCGGGGATCCGTCGACCTGACTGAAGCCGCCGCCGCTGCCGCCGATGTTCGCTTCGGCGGCCTGGAACTCGGTGACGCCGGTGATCGCCGCGATCGGCTTCCACAGGTAGTCCCAGCCCCAGATGCGCTGCGCTGGCACGGTTACGGTCGCGCTGCCGTCCGGCCCGGTCAGCGTGCCGGTCCAGGGTAGCGTCGTGCCGCCCGCCGCGGTGATGTACGGGCTGTCCGCCGCCGTGTCCACCGACAGGTTGGTGGTACCCAGGTCGGCGCTGGCGTCGTAAGCGCCCGCGTCGCCGGAGGAGAGGAAGCCGGACTGGCCCTGCGCGGCCATCTCGAGGGAGGCCTCGTTGAACGCCTCGAGGTAGGTCGACGCTTCCTGGCCGGCCAGGATCGACGCGGCCAGGACGGTCTCGGACTCGCCCCAGCTCGCCGAGACGGTGCTGGCGATGTTCTGGGTGGCCGCGGTGAAGAACGCGTCGGCAAAACCGGGGTCGGTGTTGGGCGCCTGGTAGTCGATCACGTTCGCGCCGGGCGCCAGGGCTCCGGACTGCTCCAGGTCCAGGTCGGTCTCGCCGGTGCCGGCGGCGTTGCTCGGCGCGCCCGGGCCGCCGTCGATGTTCTGCACGGTGAACGCGCGAGCGGTGTTCGGGATGTGCGCGATGTTGCTCCAGAAAAACTGTGGTGCGCCCGGGTCGACCGCGGCCAGGGTGACGATCGCGAGCGTCTGGCCGGACCCGTTGCCACCCTGGTGGTACAGGCCGTCGAGCCCGTAGCTGGCCGCGAAGTCCGACGGGAGGTTGCACGCGTTGGGCAGGCCGGTGAGGCCGAGGCAGTAGCTCGAACTGCTCGGCCGCGGCTTGACGTAGCGGGTGTTCACGTGCACCGCCTGGCTGGCGTAAGGGCCGTAGTTGCTGAGCCCGAAGATAGCCAGCACGAAGTTCGAGAGCCGGTACGGCAGCAGCGGCGACTGCGCGATACCGTGCACATCCTGCGCCGGTATCGGGTTGAGCCCGCCGCCGCCCGCGAACGCCGGGACGTGATACTGCTTCTGCGTGACCGACAGCGCGCTGTCGAACTCGCCCGCGGTCCCGGTCGCGCTGACGTCGACCTGGTCCGCGTAGGCGTTGGTCTTGATGCCGTAGCGCGCCAGGTAATCGGTCAGCGCAGAGATGTGGGCTTGAGTCTGGCCATAGGTGCTGGCGAACTGGCTGACCGTGAGGTAGTTCCGGAAACCGGCCACCGCCTGGGCCTGCAGCAATGTGAGGTTCCGTTCGCGCAGGATGAACGACACGGTTTCCGGCGTGCCGGGCGGGGTGTTGCCGAAGACGGTTGCCCCCGGGAGTGCCGCGACATTGATGCCCGACGCGACGGCCTCCCGCGAGTTCGGATTCGGCAAGGACGAGGAGGTGGCGGCCGAGGCCGGGCCGCCGATCGTCGCCGGGGCCATGACCGCAGCCACCCCCAGCAGTATCCCGGCCGACAGTCGTGCTTTCCTCACGCGGATCATGTCCCCCCTGAACCCCTCATGCCGATCATGTCCCCCCTGAACCGATCTATTGCTTGAGGGTATACTCTGAGTGTATTCTACCCGCATGAGCGTCCCCCTAACCCTCCTGGGCCTGCTCGAACGCGAACCGAGCCATGGCTATGACCTGAAGCGGGAGTACGACACGTACTTCGGCCGGGGCAAGCCGCTGCCGTACGGGCAGGTGTACGCCACGCTGGCCCGGCTGGCTCGGGACGGCAAGGCGGTGGCCGGAGAGGCCGAGCCGGGCGACGGGCCGGACCGCAAGCGCTACGCCATCACCCCGGCCGGGACCGCCGACGTCGAGGCGTGGCTGGCCGAACCCGCTGAGCCCGAGCCGCACCTGCAGACCGTGCTGTTCGCCAAGGTGGTGCTCGCGCTGATGCTCGGCCGCCCGGCCGAGCGTTACCTCGACACCCAGCGCGCCAGGCACCTGCGCCGGATGCGGGAGCTCACCGAGCTCAAGCGCAGCGGTCCCCTGGTGGACATGCTTCTGGCCGACTATGGCCTTTTCCACCTCGAAGCCGATCTCCGCTGGATCGATACCACCTCAGCCCGGCTCAGCGAGCTGGCGGAAATGGTGCATGCCGCATGAGTAGGGAGTCAGAAAAATGAGCGCAGGGGGCAGCCTGATCGAGGCCCGCGACATCACCAAGTCGTTCGGCCAGACCCCGGCCCTGCGCGGAGCCAGCGTGTCGGTGGCCGCCGGCGAGATCCTCGCCGTCATGGGCCCGAGCGGATCGGGCAAATCCACGCTGCTGCACTGCCTGGCCGGCATCTTCCCGCCGGACAGCGGCGAGATCTGGTTCGACGGCCAGCAGCTCGACAAGCTGTCCGAGGCCAAACGGACCGAGCTGCGGCGCACCACGTTCGGTTTCGTCTTCCAGTTCGGGCAGCTGGTGCCGGAGCTGACCGCGGCCGACAACGTCGCGCTGCCGTTGCTGCTCAACCGGGTCCACCGGAAGGCGGCCTACCAGGCGGCGGCCTCGTGGCTGGCCCGGCTGGGCCTGGAAGGGAAGGGGGGCCGGCGGACCGGGGAACTGTCCGGCGGCGAGGCGCAGCGGGTGGCCGTGGCCCGGGCGCTCGCGATCAAGCCCAAGGTCCTGTTCGCCGACGAGCCGACCGGCTCGCTCGACTCGCTGACCGGCGAGAAGGTGATGGACCTGCTGGTCAGCTTGACCAGGGAAGAAGGCACGACCGTGGTGCTCGTGACCCATGACGCGCGGGTCGCGGCCTACGCCGAACGCGAGGTCGTCGTGCGCGACGGCAAGGTCACCACGCTGTCCGATGTAGGGGTGACCCGATTATGTTCCGGCTCGGCCTGCGGATGTCCCTGCGCGGCGGGCGGGAAGCGGCGACGCGGCTCGCGCTGACCACGCTGGCGGTCGCGATCGGCGTCGCGCTGCTCTTGTCCGTGCTCGCGGATTTTCACGCCTTCCAGGTCAGCAGCAACCGGTCGTGCTGGGAATGCACCGGGACCACGGGGCCGAGCCAGAGCGCGCCGTCCGTCCCGCAACCCACCCCGCACGCCGAGCTGTGGAACTACACCGCGGACTACTACCAGGGCCAGACGATCGAGCGGCTCGATGTGGCCGCGCTCGGCCCCGGGGCGCCGGTTCCGCCCGGCGTGTCTCAGCTGCCCGGCGCCGGGCAGTACTACGCCTCCCCGGCGCTGGCTGCGCTGCTGCGCACCGTGCCCCGGGACGAGCTCGCCGATCGCTTCCCCGGTTCACTGGCCGGCACCATCGGCGACGCGGCGCTGACCGGCCCGGACGAGCTCGTCGTCTACGTCGGGTACACGCCCGCGCAGCTGGCCGCCGCGCCGGGCACCATCGAGGTCAAGTCCATCGCCACCGGCCCCGGCCAGCAGGTCTTCACGCCGTATTTCCGGTACGCGTTCGGCGTCGGCGTGCTGGCCGTGCTCTTCCCGATCCTCATCCTGATCAGCACCGCGACGCGGCTGTCCGCCGCCCGCCGGGAGGAGCGGTACGCCGCGATGCGGCTGGTCGGGGCGACGCCGCGGCAGGTCAGCGTCGTCGCGTCGGTCGACGCGGCGGTGAGCGGCTTGTTCGGCGTGGCGGTCGGCATCGGCATCTTCGCCCTGGCCCAGCCCGCCCTGGCGGGCGCGTCGTTCATCGGGATCAGGTACTTCGCGGACACCGTCACGCCGACCGCGGCCGAGTACATCGGCCTGCTGGTGGCCGTGCCGGTCGTGTCGGCCGTCGCGTCGCTGCTGTCGCTGCGCCGGGTGCAGATCTCACCCCTCGGCGTCAGCCGCAAGGCGACGCCGCCCGCGCCCAGCGTGTGGCGGCTGGCCCCGCTGCTGGCCGGGGTCGCGCTGTTCGTGGCGGGCCTGGCCGTCACCACCCCGAAGAGCGTCGGCGCGCCCGCCTATCCCGGCCTGCTCATCATCCTGATCGGCCTGGTGATCGCCGGGCCATGGCTCACCGTGCAGGCCGCGCACCTGGTTTCGCTGCTCACCCGGGACGCGTCCGCGTTGCTGGCGACGCGGCGGCTGGCAGACAACCCGAAGGGCCCGTTCAGGGCGGTGCGGGGGCTCGTCCTGGCCGTCTTCCTCGGCACGATGGTGGCCGCGCTCGCCCCGGCCATCAACGGGCTCGCCGCCACGCCGAACGCCAGGGCGCTGTCCAACGTGCTGCTCGACACGTTCGGCGGCCCCGGTTTTGCCGGTCCCGGCGGTGCCACAGGCCAAGGCCCCAAGGGCCTGACGCCGCGGGCCGGCACCACGCTGGTAAGCGAGTTGCAGGCCCTCGGCGGCACCACGGTCTTCCCGATCTACTCCCTGTCGCAGGCCGCGAACCCGAACTACCAGGGCAACAACATCGCAATCGTCAGCTGCGCCACGCTTAGGCAGCTGGCCGTGCTCGGCCAGTGCGCGCCGGGCGTCCAGGCTGTCCAGGCCAACGACAGCGACCTGATCCTCAGCGACAACCCGCACTTCAGCACCGCGGCCTTCGTCAACGCGAGCAACCCGCCGGCCTCGGCTGACTTCTCCCGCCTGTACCTGCAGGCGGTACTGGTCCGGGTGAACGACCCGGCGACGCTGGAGCGGGTCCGCACCTACCTCGACACGCACGCGCCGCCGTCCTTGAACGGCGGTCCGCCGAAGCCGTTCGGCGAAGCGGTGCAGGTCAGGACCGGCCGCCTGGCCACCGCGCAGCGGCTGATCGACATCGCGGTCGCGCTCACCTTGCTGGTCGCGGGCTGCAGCCTCGCGGTCGCCGTCGGCGGCGGCCTAGTGGAACGCAAGCGCCCGTTCACGCTGCTGCGGGTGAGCGGCACGTCCGCCGCCACGCTCTACCGGGTCGTGTTCCTCGAAGCGGTCCTCCCGCTGGCCGCCGCCACGGTGGTCGCGGCCGGGGTGGCGTACGGCATATCGGTGCTGACCGTCATCCGGATGGCGCCGAAGGGCACGGCCATACCGGGGCTCGGCCACGTGTACTACGCGACCATGGGCGCCGGGCTGGCGATTTCCCTGATGGTGATCCTGGTGACGCTGCCGCTGCTGCGCCGGATGACCGGCCCGGCATCCATACGCTTCGAGTAGGAGCAGCCTCCGGGGCCGATTGAAACACGGGCACACAATGATCGGCACGCACCACGGTCCGTTCGGATGAAAGATTGTCTTTATGCCCGACGGCGCGGTACTGGACGGGGTCCTGGAGCGGGTCACCTTCGCCAACCCGGAGACCGGGTACACGATCGCCCGGATCGCGCCCGGGCGGGGTTCTGGGGTCGGCGCGGAGCTGGTCACGGCGGTCGGGCCGCTGCTCGGCGCGCAGGTCGGCGAGTTCCTCCGGCTGCGCGGGCGGTGGTCCAGCCACCCCAGGTACGGCAGGCAGTTCGAGGTGCACTCCTACACCACCGTGCTGCCCGCGACCGCCGCGGGCATCCAGCGGTACCTGGGTTCGGGCCTGATCAAGGGCATCGGCCCGGTCATAGCCGAACGGATGGTCGCGCACTTCGGCGTGGACATCATGCACATCATCGAGGACTCGCCGGGCCGGCTGATCGAGGTCGACGGGCTGGGCCCCAAGCGCACCGCGATGATCGCCGCCGCGTGGGCCGAGCAGAAAGCGATCAAGGAGGTGATGATCTTCCTGCAGGGCGTGGGGGTGTCGACGTCGCTGGCGGTGCGGATCTACAAGAAATACGGCGACGCTTCGGTCTCCGTGGTGCGATCCGAGCCGTACCGGCTGGCCGCGGACGTGTGGGGCATCGGCTTCAAGACCGCGGACACCATCGCCGCGTCGGTCGGCATCGCCCGGGACAGCCCGGAGCGGATCAAGGCCGGGCTGGCCTACACGCTGTCTGAGGCGGCCGACGACGGCCACTGCTACCTGCCCGAGCCCAACCTGATCGCGGACGCCGCCAAGATCCTCGACGTGCCGGTGGAGCTCATCGGTCCGTGCCTGGACGAGCTCGCGGCGGACGAGGGGGTGGTGCGCGAGGCGGTGCCCGGCGCGGCTGGGCCTGCTTTGGCCAGCACCGCACCGCGGGTTCCCGCCGTTTACCTGCCGCCTTTTTATCAGGCCGAACGGGCCCTGGCGTCAGCCCTGCTCAGGCTGCTTGCCTCCGGGCGCGACCGGCTGCCTGGGTTCGCGTCCGTGGACTGGGCTAAGGCGCTGGGGTGGCTGCGCGGGCGGACCGGACCCCTTGAGGCCGCGCTCGCGCCTGAGCAGGAGGACGCGGTGCGGCTCGCCCTGACCTCGCGGGTCGCGGTGCTGACCGGGGGGCCGGGGTGCGGGAAGTCGTTCACGGTGCGTTCGGTGGTGGAACTGGCGCGGGCCAAGGGGGCGAAGATCGTGCTGGCCGCGCCGACCGGGCGGGCCGCCAAGCGGCTCGCGGAGCTGACCGGGCACGAGGCGGCGACCATCCACCGGCTGCTGCAGCTGCGGCCGGGCGGCGAGCCGTCGTTCGACGCCTCGTCACCGCTGGACGCGGACCTGGTGGTCGTGGACGAGACCTCGATGGTGGACGTGATCCTGGCGAACAAGCTGGTCAAGGCGGTCGCGCCGGGAGCTCACCTGCTGCTGGTCGGGGACGTGGACCAGCTGCCTTCGGTCGGTGCCGGGGAGGTGCTGCGGGACCTGCTCGCCGCCGGGTCGCTGCCGGTGGTGCGGCTGACGAAGATCTTCCGGCAGGCGCAGCAGTCCGGGATCGTGGTCAACGCGCACCGCATCAACGGCGGGCAGATGCCTTTGCTGTCTGGCTTTGACGACTTCTTCTGGTTCTCCTGCGACGACGGGTCGGAGACGGCCGGGCTCGTGGTGGACATCGTGGCGCGGCGGATCCCGGCCAGGTTCGGCCTGGACCCGCGGCGCGACGTGCAGGTGCTGTGCCCGATGCACCGCGGCCCGGCCGGGGCGGGGAACCTGAACCTGCTGCTGCAGGAGGCGCTGACGCCGTTTGCTGACGGGCGGCCGGAGCGGCGGTACGGCGGGCGGGTGTTCCGGGTCGGCGACAAGGTCACCCAGCTGCGCAACAACTACGACAAAGGTTCCGCGGGCATCTTCAACGGCACGGTCGGGGTGGTCACCGGCCTGTCCGCCGAGGAGCACACGCTGACCGTGCTCACCGACGAGGACGAGTCGGTGGACTATGGATTCGATGAGCTGGACGAGCTGGCGCACGCCTACGCGGTCACCATCCACCGCTCCCAGGGCAGCGAGTACCCCGCCGTGGTCATCCCGCTGACCACCGCGTCCTGGATGATGCTGCAGCGCAACCTGCTCTACACCGGGGTGACGCGGGCCAAGAAGCTGGTCGTGCTGGCCGGCTCGCGCCGCGCCCTGGCCGCCGCCGTCCGGACCAAGGGCGCCGGCCGCCGCCACACCGCCCTGGCGCACCGGCTGCGACCCGGCGGCTAGCCAGGCACTATTTTTGACCGCATGACCGGTCCTGATGCCTTCCGACTCACCCAATATGCGCGCGGCGGCGGCTGCGCTTGCAAGATCCCGCCGGGCGAGCTGGAGGAGACAATAGGCAGACTGATGCCCGATGATCCGGGCACGGACCTGATTGTGGGTGTCGAGCATGGCGACGACGGCGCCGTGGTGCGGGTCAGCCCGGCCATGGCGGTAGTGGTGACCGCCGACTTCTTCACTCCCGTCGTAGACGATGCTTACACCTTCGGGCGGATCGCCGCGACCAACGCCCTGTCCGATATCTACGCCATGGGTGGTGAGCCGCTGGTCGCGGTGAACCTGCTCGGCTGGCCGCGCGACAAGCTCCCGGTCAGCCTGGCGGCGGAAGTGCTGCGCGGCGGCCTGGACGTGGGGCGCGCGGCACATTGTTACGTAGCTGGCGGCCACAGCATCGACGATCCAGAGCCGAAGTACGGCATGGCGGTGACCGGCACCGCGGATCCGGCCGCGTTGCTGCGGATTGACGCAGGGCAGCCCGGCCTGCCGCTCAGCCTGACCAAGCCGATCGGCACGGGCGTGCTCAATGCCTGGCACAAGGCAACGGGCGAGGTCAGCGCGGCAGCGATCGACGTGATGACGACGCTTAACGCCGATGCCAGTCGGCAGGCGCTGGCCGCCGGGATCAGGTGCGCTACCGACGTGACCGGGTTCGGCCTGCTCGGCCACCTGTTCAAGCTGGCCAGGGCCAGCGGGGTCTCCGCGGTAGTCGACCACGCGGCGGTGCCGCTCATCGAGGGCACGCGGGCGGCTGCGCGGGCAGGGCACCTGCCTGGCGGGAGCCGGCGAAACCTGGAATGGGTGCTCCCGCACACCGACGCGGGGGCGGTGGGTGAGGAAGACCTGCTCCTGCTCGCGGACGCGCAAACGTCGGGCGGACTGCTCGTGGCCGGGGACCTGCCTGGAGCATCGGTGATCGGGGAACTGGTCCCGCGCCGCGACAGCGTGCTGATCATCCGGTAGCCCCGCAAGCGCGCAGCGTCCCAGTCGGGCACCGGCGACCCCGCTTAAAGACGCCTCCGCCGGCCGCTGTGGCGGCCGGCCGGCGGAGGCGTTGCAGGGCGGAACTGGTTACAGGGACGATGCGGGAGCTAGGAGAAGAAGACCCCGTTGCGCTCCTTCCATACCTCGGATGTGCGGCTGATCTGGCCGGACTCGTCGGCGGTGAAGGAGAAGTCTCCCATCTCGACGCTCCAGGAGACGTGCGAGGTTCCGGTCACCTTGCGGCCGGTGAACCCGTTCGCTGCGTCGCGGACGTGGCTGACTTGACCCCCACCGGACCAGGTCAGCGTCATGTCGACCCGGCCGGTGCCGACCGGCTGGCCGTGGTGAAGCGAATTAAGCAGGTCGTGGAAGTCGTTGATCTCGAAGTCCTCAAGGGAGAACGTCGCGCGCCCGCGGCCCGGCGATACCGAGACCGAACGGTCCGGGACCCGGGTGGTCCAGAACAGCCCGCTGGCCGCGATGCCGGGGTTGAAGTCGTGAATCTGCTGGGAAACCTGGTTGGAGCCGACCGGCCCCGTGTAGATGTCGAATCATAGGAACCCGAACGTCGCCTCGAAGTGCCGCCCGTCGAGCGCCATGTACTCCCCGGTGATGAACCGGATGTCGACATCGAAGCTTAGACCGGCGTGGTCACCGGCACCGGCGCCGTCGATGTTGGCCACACCGACGAAGCCGTTGAAATCGGTGATCGAGTTCGGTTCACCGGCGCCCGGCGGGAACAGGTGGAACACCTCGGTGCCCGGGCCGAACGGCTGGATACCGCCGGGGATCGGCCTCGGGTCGCCTGCCCGCCGCGCTGCGAGCGCCGGGCCCGCCCCGATGACCTGCGTACCGAGGAACCCGGCGGCGCCCAGTCCTGCCCCGGCGGCGAGGACCTGGCGGCGGCTCGGCGCATGCCGGTGGCCAGGCTCGAGCGGGCCAACGGTTACGTCTGAGGAGCGTGCTGCAAACATCGCCACCCCCTTTGCGGACAATGCCCTGCAATTCGCACAGTACGCCCATCCCAGCCGCCTGACGAGCAGAAGCCATCGCGGTTTTCGCGCGACACAGCTGTTCACTGCGTCGCTGGCGGCTGACGGTGGCCAGCACACTAAGGGCACGGGTGCGATGAGTCCAGACGCTCGCGCGGACTGCTACATCGTGCCGGTGCTGGGCCCCGGCTCGCCTCCGCCGCTGGCCGGTGGAACGTCCGCAGGGTGGCGGGCGATCGGGCCGACATGACCAAGCTGCCGGGCGGCGTCACCATAGACATGGTGCAGGAGGCGATGCGTCTCACGGGCGAGCATCAGGCGTTCTTCGTCCATCCTCCGGCGCTTGCGGCTCTGG
>WNFC01001996.1_pt1 | contig 39271 bp, 40 predicted proteins | sample 5400541 | NCBI WGS metagenome assembly WNFC01 (sample SAMN13153342, study PRJNA577476) | soil metagenome | isolation source: 120 cm saprolite under Douglas fir tree site 2 hole 2 replicate 1 | place: USA:California | collected 2015-04-18 | reverse complement strand
CGCCGCGATGGAGTTGAGCGCGTCCTGCACGAAGGTGCCGTTGATGGCCGGTCCACTCCCGTGCCGGATGTGGGCGCCGAGCCCGATCCCGAGGTAGGTCGTCACCGAGCGCCCCTGCGAGATGAGGTATTGCAGGTCCGCGTCTCCGGTTACGTCGCTCCAGGTGATGCGGCCGAGGCGGATCGTGTCGTCCGCCGATGGGTCGATCACGACGCTCTTGAGCCGCTGCTCGAAGCGCGCGCGCGCCTCCGAGCTAATATCGGCCTTGTAATAGGAGACGCCGAGCAGCACGCGCACGCGCGGCGCAATGAGCCCGTAATCGAGACGCAGGCCGCCAGTGAGCGTGCCCCGGATGTTGTTCCCACCGACGGGACCGAGATCGATCTGGAGCGCACTCGGCTTCAGGTTGTCGTAAGAGAACTTCGAGAGAAAACCTTGGGCGGACAGGCGGTCCGCCCGTCCGACGGCCAGGAGGACTGCGACCAGGCAGACCGCCTCAGTAAAGGCGCGCAACATTGGTCCCCGGAAAGTAGGTGGTGACGATCGTGCGGTAGTCCTGACCCGCCCGGGCCCGGCCCACCGCGCCCCACTGACAAAACCCCACACCATGGCCCCACCCCGAGCCCGTCGCGACGAGCCGGCTGACCTGCCCGCTGTCCGTCGTTACCGACAGCGCGAACAGCGTACTGCCGAGCAGCTGATCGGGCTGCGGCCGCAGCACCGCGCGCACGTCCGGGCCAGGCACGCGCACGTCGCCGTGCTCGAACACGATGCGCAACTCGCCGACCCGGCCCGAGGCGGTCGTGCGGGCCACTGCGATGTCCGTGATGCGTTGCAGCCCGCCCCCGCCCGCGTTCATCATAGCGGGAAGCGTCCGCGACAATATAGCGCGCAGCTTGGCGCCATCCCATTCTTCGCGCCAACGAAACCGCGGGGAGAGCTCGCAGTAATAGTGGCCGCCCCCGGACGCATCCGAGACGGGTCGCAGGTAGGGCTGGCTCTGGGCCGTCTTGAATGCTTCGTCCGCACCGGCGGTCGAGAATCCGCAGGTCGAGTGGAAGTACGCGTAAATCAGATCGCCGTCATAACGGAGCACCTCCCCGCGGGTGGCCCGCAGGGCGCCCCACACCTCGGCCGTTTCGCCCGCGATCCCGGTGTAGACCTGGTCCCGCACATCGGCCCAGGCGTCGAACCCTTGCGGTTCCCAGCGGCCGCGGTTCTTGAGCGCGAACGTCCGCGACACCACGGCCTGCGCAAGCATCGCCTGGCGCTCATCGGGTCGGCGGGGTCCCAACTCCCCGCCGATCACGCCCGCGAGGTAGCTCTCGACCGGCACGCGGTTCATCAAGGTGAGCCCCGCGCGGTCGCGCAGCACGTTCAAGCGCCCGCGATAGCGGCGGCCGTTCGCCATGGCGAACCGCCTCTCCGTGACGTTCACCGCGGAGATCCCGCCGCGCGACTCGCCGCGGGAGCCGTCGGGCTTCACGAGCCTGATCCCCGGCGTGTCGATCACGACCGTCCAGGCCGTACCGGCCGGGATCGATCCGATGGGGTCGCCATTCGAGTCGTCGGTGACGAACAGCTCTCCATCGCCTCCCAGCGTGACGCTGGGCGCGCCGGCAACGAGCCCGACGCGGAGCTCCGGCTCTGTCCCGGGAGTGAGCGGCGATGGTTGCGGCCGCCCACAGGCCCCGACGAGCGCGAGAGCGCTAGCGAGCGCGCGCTTCGCCCAGCGCCGCGTCGAGTTGTGTGATGGTGGAGTCGATGTCGGCATCGGTATGCGCGCTGGAGACGAATCCCGCCTCGAACGCCGAGGGGGCGAGGAACACGCCACGCGCCAGCGCGGCCCGGTGCCAGCGCGCGAACAATGCCGTGTCCGCGCCCTTGGCCTCGGCGAAGTTCCTGACCGGGCCGGGCGTGAAGTACATCCCCCACATCGAGCCCGCGTGTCCCGTGTTGACTGGGACCCCGTGGCGGCGCGCGGCGTCCCCTATACCCGCGACCAGCCGCGCGGTTCGCCGCTCGAGTGCCTCGTAAAACCCCGGTCGCTCGGTCTCGCGCAGCGTGGCAAGACCGGCAGCCATAACCACCGGATTGCCCGAGAGTGTTCCCGCCTGATAGACCGGGCCCTCGGGCGCGACCAGCCGCATCAGATCCGCGCGCCCGCCGTACGCTCCGACCGGCATGCCGCCGCCGATGATCTTGCCAAGGGTGGTGAGATCGGGTCGCACGCGCAGCCGCTCTTGCGCCCCGCCGGCCGCGACCCGGAACCCCGTCATGACCTCATCGAAGATGAGCAGCGCGCCGTGGCGATCACACAGCGCTCGCAGCGCTTCGTGAAAGCCGGCCTCGGGAGCAATGAATCCGGCGTTCCCCACGTACGGCTCGACGATCACCGCCGCCACGTCGGCGCCGCGCCGGCGGAACAGATCCTCGACCGCACCTGCATCGTTGAACGGCACGGTGACGGTCAGCTCGGCCAAGGCGGCCGGCACCCCGGGGCTGTCCGGCAGGCCCAGCGTGGCCACGCCGCTCCCTGCTTTGACAAGGAAGCCATCGGCGTGGCCATGGTAGCAGCCCGCAAACTTGAGGAGCACGTTGCGCTTGGTCGCGGCGCGGGCCACCCGCACCGCGGCCATGGTCGCCTCTGTCCCCGAGTTTACGAAGCGCACCATTTCGACCGCCGGCATCCGCCGCCGCACCGCTTCGGCGAGCTCCACTTCGCCCTCACAGGGCGCGCCGTAGCTCCACCCGGCGGCAGCCGCCCCGCGGATCCCATCCAGCACCGCCGGATGCGCGTGTCCCAGAATCAGGGCGCCCCACGAGCAGACGTAGTCGAGGTACGTCCCCCCATCCACGTCGGTGAGGCGCGCCCCGGCCGCCCGGGCAACGAAAAAGGGCGTCCCACCCACTGCCCGGAACGCCCGCACCGGCGAATTCACCCCACCCGGCAACACCGTTTTCCCCCGCTCAAAGAGCTCCTCCGAGCGGCTCACGTCAGCGCGACCGCCCGGAAATCGTAGTCCTCGCTCGCGGTGAGCCGGGCCCGCACGAAGCTTCCTGAGCCGGCCCAACCGCCCCGCTCCAGGTACGTAACGCCATCGACGTCGTCGGCCTGCCACGCGACGCGCCCCACGTGCGTGGCGCCCGCCTCGTCAGGATCGGCCATCCGGTCCACCAGCACCGGCACCTCCCGGCCCACGAACCGCGCGAGCCGCTCGGCCGAGATGGCGCGTTGGACCTCGAGCAGCTCCTCCAGACGCTCGCGCTTCGCCGTATCGGAGACGTCGTCGGCGTACTGCGTGGCACGCGTGCCCTCCTGGGGCGAGTAGGAGAAGGCGCCGAGTCGGTCGAACTGGGCCTCCTCGAGGAACGCCAACAACTCCCGGAAGTCGTCCTCCGTTTCGCCGGGGAAGCCCACGAGGCAGGTCGTGCGGATGGCGAGGTCGGGGATCGCCCGCCGCAGCCAGCCGAGCTTCTCGCGCAGCGTGCGTTGGCGCTCGGGGCGGCGCATACGCTCGAGCATACGGTCGGCGGCGTGCTGGATCGGTATGTCGATGTAGGGAACGACGCGTGGGCTCCGCGCCACGAGCTCCACCAGCCGCTGTGTGAGACCCGCCGAGTAGACATACAACAGGCGATACCAGGGCACCGATGTGTGTGCGAGCAGCGCCTCGAGCAGATCGGGGAGTTTGGGCCCGTCTCGTCCCAGGTCGCGGCCGTAGTGGCCCAGGTCCTGGGCCACCAGGTTGATCTCTTGCGCGCCCTGCGCCTCGAGCGCCTGCGCCTCGCGCACCAGCCGGTCGAACGGCTCGGAGCGGTGCTTGCCGCGCATCAGCGGGATGGCGCAGAAGGCGCAGGTGTGATCGCACCCTTCGGAGATCTTCAGATAGCGGACGTGCGCACCGTCGCCGAGGAACTGCCGTACGCCGGGGTGTTCGGCCACGGGATCGGCGATGAGCCCCCGCTCCGCCAGTTGGGGGACGAGGTGATGCAGGTCGGAAAACCCGAGAAACAGGTCCACCTCGGGGATCTCCTGCTGCAGCTCTTTCTTGTAGCGCTCGACCAGGCACCCGACGGCGACCACAGCTTTCACTGCGCCTTGCGTCTTGAGGCTTGCGGCTGAAAGCATGGCATCGATCGACTCCTGCTTGGCGGCGTCGATGAAGCCGCACGTGTTCACGAGGATCACGTCGGCGTCGGGCAGGTTCGGCGTGACGACGGCACCGTGTCCCACGAGCTGGCCGACCAGCCGTTCGGAGTCGACGGTCGCCTTGTCGCAGCCGAGCGAGATGACGCCGAGCTTCATCCGCGGTAGTTCCCGAACCGGAGCTCGAGTCCGAAGTCCTGCGTGCGCAAGAAGGCAATCACTTCCTGAAGCTCGTCCTTGGACGGCGCCTGGACGCGGATCTCCTCGCCCTGGATCGACGCCTGGGCCTTTTTGAACTTCTTGTCCTTGATCGCCTTGACGATCGCCTTCGCCTTTTCCTGCGGGATGCCCTGGGTGAGCTTGATCTCGCGCCGCACGGTGTCATTCGCGGCCGGCGTGACGGATCCGAGCTCGAGGTTCTTCACCGGCACGTTGCGCTTGATGAGCTTCGACTGCAGCACATCGAACAGCGCTTTCATTTTGAAGTCATCGTCGGCGACGAGGGTGAGGACGGCCTTGGTGCGGTCGAACGCGATCGAGGCCTTCGAGCCTTTGAAGTCGTAGCGCTGAGCCACCTCTTTGGTGGCTTGATTCACCGCGTTGTCGACCTCTTGGAGGTCGGCACCGGTAGAGATGTCGAACGAGGCTTGCGCGGCCATAGGGCGGTAATGTACCCGCCCCGGGCCTAGAACAGGAAGCTTTCCAGCGCTCTGGCTCTCGAGACGTGGCGGAGGCGCGCCAGTGCCTTTTCCTTGATCTGCCGCACGCGCTCCCGCGTGATACCGAGCAGCGAGCCAATCTCCTCGAGCGTCATGGGTTCTTGTCCCTCGAGCCCGAAATACAAGCGGAGGATCTTCGCCTCCCGCTCCTTGAGGGTCGCCAGCACCTCCTCGATCGATTCGGTGAGGGCGTGCTCGAAGATCTCGTCGTCGGGGCCGGGGTTCGTGGTGTCCGGGAGGTAGTCGAGGAGCTTGTTGTCCTCGCCCGGGGTGAGGGGAGCATCGAGCGAGAGGTGGGCCTGCGAGATGGACAGCGTCTTCGCCACCTCTTCCTCGGAGATGTCCATCCCCTCGGCGATCTCTTCCACCGTCGGCTCGCGGCCGAGCTCCTGCAGCAGCGATGCTGAGCGCTTCCCGATCCGGTGCAGCGTGCCCGCCCGGTTCAGCGGGACGCGCACGATGCGCGATTGCTCGGCCAGCGCCTGGAGAATCGCCTGCCGGATCCACCAGACGGCATACGAGATGAACTTGATGCCCTTGGTCTCGTCGAACTTGTGGGCGGCCCGAATCAGGCCGAGGTTGCCCTCGTTGATCAAGTCCGAGAGCGAGACACCCTGGTTCTGGTATTTCTTGGCTACCGACACGACGAACCGGAGGTTCGAGCGCACCAGCTTGTCCAGCGCCTCCGCGTCGCTCTGCTTGATCCGCTGGGCCAGCGTCACCTCTTCCTCGCGAGTGATCAGCGGATACTGGCTGATCTCCCGCAGGTACTGGTCGAGCGATCCCTCGTCGAACGAGGCTCGTTTCGCCGTGTTTAGTTGCATGGCCGAGTCACCCCTCCAGGCGCGCACGCCGCCGCCGCACGGGACTTCGGCTCCAGCCGTCGGGTCTTACCGGATGATCGACCCGAGCCGGTGCCAGCGAATATCGGTCAGCCAAGGAAGCGCATCCCGCGCCTCCCGGTCGTAGCTGAAATACACGACGAGCGGCCGTCCCTTGACGGCGGCCGCGTCCACGAAGCCCCAGTAGCGGGAATCCGCTGAGTTGTCTCGGTTGTCGCCCAGCACGAAATACTTGCCTGCCGGGACGGCCAGGGGACCCCAGGTGTCTCGCGTCGGGTGATAGTCCCGGACCCCTCCCGGGGGGCCGAGCAGGTAGTCCCGCTGCCAGTTGAACTCCGGATCGTACACGTCGCGCGGATCCACCCGCTGCACATAGGGCTCCACCAACCGCTTGCCGTTCACCTTCACCTCGCCGCCGCGCATTTCCACGGTGTCCCCGGGTGCCCCGATCACGCGCTTCACGTAATTGAGCTCGGGATTCTTGGGGTAGGCGAACACGATGACGTCGCCGCGCCGCGGCGACTCGAACCCGGGAAGCCGGGTATGGGTGCCGGGGATCTGCGCCCCGTAGACGGCCTTATTGACGAACAGGAAGTCGCCCGCGAGCAGCGTCCGCTCCATGCTGCCGGAGGGAATTTGAAATGCTTCGACTAGAAACGTGCGGATAATGAGGAACAGCACCAGCGCCATGCCCAGTGAGCGCATCCAATTGTCGAACCATCGCGCGAGGCGGGAGCGCCGTTTGGGGGGGGCGAAGGGCACTGGCGTGGTGCGCGTGCCGTTACCCGGCCGGGGGGCCCCCAAGTGATGCATGGCTTTTACTTTAGCCAAGCTGACCGCCAGAAGCAACAGTTACGGCCCATCCGCGCGCCCCCGCCCACCGGCGGACCCGGTCCCGAAAGTCGTCGGGGGAGTCGCCGTGCAACACCCGGGCCGCGAGGCACGCGGCGTCACCCTCGCGTTCGACGCGGACCCACACCACTCGGACGCCCGCCAGCGCGCCGAGGCTCGATCCGTCGAGCGGTGAGCCACGGGTCGAGAGGACGATCACCAATGATTCGTGATCCACCGGCGCACGCTAATGCAGCCGGTGTGAGCGGCATCACCGTCCCATTGCGGGGCGGTGCAATTTGTCGCGGGGACGTCAGATCTCGGCGTCGATCTGCGCGCGCTGCAGCTTTCCGGAGAAGTCCACGTAGACCACTTTGGTCTCCGAGTAGAAGTCGTACACCTCCCACCCGCCTTCACGGTGCCCGTTCCCGGTTTGCTTCACGCCGCCGAACGGCAGATGCGCTTCCGCGCCGATGGTGGGAGCGTTCACGTACGTGATGCCCGTGTCGAGCCCGCCCATCGCCTGGAATGCGGCGTTCACGTCCCGCGTGTAAAGAGAGCTCGATAGCCCGTACTTCACGTCGTTATTCACACCGATCGCCTCGTCGAGCGAGCCCACTTTGATCACCGAGAGTACCGGGCCGAAAATCTCCTCCTGTTCCACCCGCATGCCGGGGCGGACGCCGGCGATCAGGGTGGGCTTGTAGAACCACCCGCGCTCGAGCCCCTTGCCCGTCGGCCGCTCGCCGCCGATCAGTACCTGCGCGCCCTCGTCGCGCCCCACGCCCACGTAGTACTCGACCTTCTTGCGAGCGTCCTCGTTGATGAGCGGACCGACATCGGTGTTGGCGTCGAGCCCGGAACCTAGGCGCAACCGCTCCGCCCGATCGCACAGCATCTTGACGAGCGTGTCGTGCACCCGCTCATGCACGACCAGCCGGCTCGTGGCGGTGCAGCGCTGGCCTGTGGTTCCAAACGCTCCCCACAGCGCGCCCTCGAGCGCCAGATCCAGATCCGCGTCGCCCATGACGATCATCGCGTTCTTGCCGCCCATCTCGAGCGACAGACGCTTGTGCATCCGACCGCAGGTCGCGCCGATGATCGACCCCGTCTCCGTCGACCCGGTGAACGAGATCACGGGCACCTCGGGGTGCTCCACTATTGCTTTCCCGACGACCGAGCCTTCCCCGTGTACCAGCTGCACCACTTCGGGCGGGAGCCCGGCCTCGAGCAGAATCTCCACCAGCAGGTGCGCCGTGTGGGGCACGTCCTCGGCCGGCTTGAAGATCACCGCGTTCCCGCACAACAGCGCGGGGAACATCTTCCATGTCGGGATCGCGAGCGGGAAATTGAACGGCGTGATGAGGCCCGCCACGCCGATCGGCCGGCGAAAGCTCATCGCCCATTTGTTGCGCAGCTCCGAGGGCACGGTACGGCCGAACAGCCGCCGCCCCTCCGTGTGGGCGTAATGCGCGGTGTCGATGCCCTCCTGCACGTCGCCACGGGTCTCGGCCAGCACCTTCCCCATCTCCCGGGTCATGGCGCGCGCGATGTCCTCCTTCCGCTGGACGAGCAGATCGCCCACGCGGTGCAGCACCTCGCCGCGGATCGGCGCGGGGGTCCTGGACCACTGCGCGAACCCTCGTTCGGCCGACTCGATGGCGCGGGTCACATCCTCCGGTCCGGAACGGGGAAAGCAGCCGATCACGTCGTCCCAGTCCACCGGGTTGCGGTTCTCGAAGTACGCGCCGGTCCGCGGGGCAACCCACTCGCCGGCGATGAAGTTCTTGAAGTTCTCAGGCATGAGAGGTGCCGGGCGTTAGGAGTTAGGTGTTAGGTCCCGGGTGTCAGCGCGGCAGCGGCACGTCGGGGCACAGCCATAGGGCTGCCGCCTTCTCGCCGACGCGCGGCAATACTTCCCGCGTCAAGAGGAGAATCCCCCAGACGATGAGGATCTGCGAGATCACGTGTGCGAAGCCGAGGCGTCGTTTCCAAGACGAAATGCTGGCCCACAACCCCGCGGCGATCACGGTGGTCACGCCCAAGAGATAGAAGATCAGCCGCAGACCACAGCCGTGCGAATAGGGCCAGACGCCCGGGGCGATCCCGATGCCCACGAGCACTCCCAGCGCCACTTTCGCCCACGTGCCCACGCGGTCGCGGGCGCTGGGGGGCCCCCCTCCCGCCCCGCCGCTCCAGGCGCTGCCGGGCGCTGCGGTCGGCCGTCGAACGGTGGGTTCGCCGCCGCTCGCCCGGCCGAGCGATGGGTCCGCCGCCGGCAGCTTCTTGAGGAGGCGGTCCACCTCGGCCATCTCCTTATCCCAGTCGCGCTCCTTGTCGATGTCCGCCACTACGCCTCCCGAGCCAGTCCGTAGCGTTCGATCTTCTTGTAGAGATTGCTGCGCGGCATATCCAATGTGCGCGCGGTCTCGGACACATTCCAGTCGTTTTCCTTCAGCTTCGCGAGGATGTAGGTCCGCTCCGCCACCTGCTTGAACTCCTCGAAGGTGGCCGCGCGCATCCATGGTGCCCCCGCCACATCGGCAGCGCTCGCCCCGGGTCCGGCGTCCGCCGTCCCCAAGCCCGCGATCCGCTCCACGTCCTGCGCCGTCACCGCCGGCCCGGTGGCGAGGATGAGCAGGCGCTCGATGGCGTTCCGCAGCTCGCGAATGTTGCCCGGCCAGTCACGCGCGGCGAGCTGCTGCACGGCCTCCACGTCGAATGGCTTGGCCGGCAGTCCGCCGTTCCGGGTCATCTGGCTCACGAAGTGCGCGACCAGCTGTGCCACGTCGGCGCGCCGCGCGCGCAGCGGGGGCACCTCGATCGGCACGACGTTGAGCGCGCGCAGCACCTTGGCCTGCGCCGAGAGGCTCATGTCCCCGATCTCGTCCAGAAACAGCGTGCCGCCGTCCGCCAGCTCGAATTTCCCGGCGCGATCCGCGAACGCGCCCGTGAAGCTCCCCTTCATGTGGCCGAACAGCTCGCTCTCGATCAGCTCGGTTGGAATCGCGGCGCAGTTCACTTCCACGAACGGCCCGCGAGCGCGCGGGGAGAGCGCGTGAATCGCGCGGGCCACGAGCTCCTTCCCGGTACCGTTTTCTCCGGTGATGAGCACGCGCGCGGCGGTGGGCGCGACCTTCTCGATGCGCTCGATTACCTGCTTGACGGCGCGGCTCGTGCCGACGATCTCGTACTGCGCGTGCACCTCGGCCTTGAGACGCACGTTCTCGCTGGCAAGGTCCACGTGCTGCAGGGCGTTGCGCAGCGTGAGCAGGATACGGTCGGTGTCGAGGGGCTTTTCGAGGAAATCATACGCGCCGAGATGGGTGGCCTCGACCGCTGTCTGGATCGTTCCATGACCGGAGATCATCACCACCTGCGCGTGCGGGTCGAGCTCGCGCAGCTTCCGCAGCGTCTCCAGCCCGTCCATCCCTTGCATCTTCACGTCCAGAAAGACGAGGTGGGGCCGGAACTCGGGGTAGCGCTGCAGCGCCTCCGATCCCGAGGCGCACGCCCGCACCTCGATCTTCTCATATTCGAGCACCTGCGTCAGCGCCTCGCGGATGCCCTTTTCGTCGTCGACGACCATGACGCGTCGGCTCACCGTGCGCTCCGCTTCAGGCGGTACAGGACGACGGCGGTGGGGTGGATCCGGACGTCGGCGAACCCCGGCGAGACACGCAAGGGGACCGCGCCGGTCGAGTCCGCCCCCGCCACGCGCTGCGCCAGCTGCCGCACGACGGGCGGGGGAAACGGGATGCCGCGGAGGCTCAGCTCCTGGACCGTGAAGCGGGCCAGCCCCGGGCGCTCGATCCGCAGCGGGCCGGCGATGCGCAACGGCTCTCTCGGGCTCAGGAATCCGGCCACCGGCCCCAGCGCGTCCGGCGGAATCACTCGCGTGTCGAGCCGGCAATGAACGGCGAGTGAGCCCTCCGACAGCTCGACCCGCAACGAGTCGAAGCTCTTGCGCACCGACCAGTCCATCGAGCTGCCGATGAGAGACGCCACTTCATTGGCGGACAGGACTACCGAATCCGGGCCCGTCGCCCGCTTCAGTTTATCGACTTTGGTTTGCGTGCTGGACAAGGCCTTGGGCGTCGGGGCACCGACTCCGGTGTCCGTCACGGGAGGCAGTCGGGTGGAGCGCGCGCCGATCACGTGCGCGGCCCGGCGCATTATCGGCTCGCGGAACCACCACGCGACGAGCGCCGCCACGATGGCGACGCCAAGCAGCGCGAGCCGGGCCAATCCCTTAAGACAGCCGTTCACTGTGTCTCACGTGGTACACCGCACCTCCGGATTGGAGCGCGCTCTGCATCAAGTCGACTGTCATGATTACTGCCGTGGCGTCGAAGCTCAGATCGGCCAGGGCCGCTTCGAGCTGGTCGAAGCGTCGCGGGCTCGCTGCCGTCCCCGCCCGCCCCAGCGTGATATGCGGCCGGAAGGCCCGAGCCTCCGTCGGGAATCCCAGCGGCGCGAACTCCTGCTCCATGCGGTGCTGCAGCAGCTCGAGCGCCGGTTCCGGTGCGACACCCACCCAGACGACGCGTGGCCGCTCGTAGCGGGGGAATACGCCGAAGCCAGCGAGCGACAGCGTGACGGGCCGTGCTCCGGTGCAGGCGCGGCCGAGCGCCGCGACGAGCTCGCCTTCCCGCTCAGGCTCCACGTCGCCCAGGAACTTGAGCGTCAGGTGCACCTGCTCGGGGGTCATCCAGCGCAGCGCGAACCCCATGCTCTGGAGCGGCCGCACGCAGGCGCAGAGCGCCTTACGGACCGTCTCGGGAAGATTGAGCGCAACAAACAGCCTCACGCGCGCTCGGCGCGCTCGGCGAGGAGACCGCCGCGGCGGTAGCCGCGAGGATCCACCTCGACCGCCGCAAAACCCAAGCTCACAAGGTGCGCCCGCACCGCTGCCAGCCGCTCCGCTACCCAGGGAACCCAGCGCGGCTCGACCTCGATACGCGCGCCCCCCCCGTCGCCGTGGTGGCGGACCCGCAGATCACCCGTTACGCCGAGCTCACGGAGATAGGTCTCCGCGCGCTCCACTTGCGCGAGACGCTGTGCCGTGATCGGGATACCGTAGGCCACGCGGCTCGAGAGGCACGGCGCCGCCGGGGCGTCCCACACCGGGAGCCCGAGCTCGCGCGCGGCTTGCCGGATGTCCGCCTTGGTGAGCCCCGATTCGGCCAGGGGCGAGCGCACGCCCGCCGCCTGCCCCGCGGCATAACCCGGGCGATGCTCGTGCAGGTCGTCCGCGTTGGTGCCGTCGCACACGACCGCAAGCCCGCGGCCCCGTGCCTCGGGGACGAGCCGGCGCCACAGCTCCGTCTTGCAGAAGAAGCAGCGGTTCGTCGGATTGGCGAGGTAGTCGGGATCTTCGAGCTCGTGTGTGTCGAGCTCCATCAATGGAACATCGAAACGCTGCGCCACCGCCCGCGCTGCGGCCCACTGCGCCTCCGGGTAGGAGTCGCTCCGGCCCACCGCCGCCAGCATCCGGTCGCGCCCCAACTCCTGACGGACCACGACGGCCAGCAGGGCCGAATCGACCCCGCCCGAGTAGGCCACCAGGGCTGATGGGTAGGTCCGCACGAGGGCGCGCAGTGGCGCGGCTGGATTTGAGGGGCCCGACATCGCCGAATAGTAGCGGCTCACACTGTCTCCATCAAAGGACATTCCTACCGAGCTGCGATTCGCACGAAATAAACGGATAGTTCGTAGGCCGGAAACCTGTTACCCTTATGATACGTTCAAAAACTATCATAAACGACTACTTCTAGTAGGCTACCAGCGTACAAGGGCTGCGAAATGGCGCACAAAACCGAGCTGGATGCCGTCGACCGGAAGGTCCTGCGGCTGCTCGCGACCGATGGGCGGTCGAGTTATCAGGCCCTCGCCGACGAAGTGGGGTTGTCGCGACCGGCGGTGATGGAGCGGGTGAAGCGACTGGAGGAAGCGGGCTACATCACCGGGTACGGCGCGCGCGTCGACCGCGTCAAAGCGGGATTCCCCGTGACGGCGTTCGTCGCGGTGCGCTATACCAAATCCGACTACGTCGGCGACGAGCCACGGATGCGTGAGATGGAAAAGCATCCCGGCGTTTTGGAATGTCACCACGTGGCGGGTGAGGACTGTTACGTCCTCAAGGTCGCCGCGCCGGATCTCGAACGCCTGCAGGATCTCCTGCGCGACCTGCGCGGTCCATCTCCCACAATCGAGATGAACACGCGGACCACGATCGTGCTCGGCACGGTATTCGAAAAACCCGGGTTCGTCCCCACGGAGCTCGACTGATGGCCGGACTGCGCGGCAAGGCGCTCGTCGCCTATCTCGTCGTCTGTGTGTTCTGGGGATCGACCTACCTCGCGATCCGAGTCGGCGTCGGGGTCCTGCCCCCCTTCCTGTTCGCCGGTCTGCGGTTTCTCATCGCGGGGCTGCTGCTGCTCACCGTGGTCCTGGCGCTCGGCGACACGCTTCCCAGACGCCTGGTCGACTGGCGAACCCAGGCGATCGTGGGCGTCCTGCTGCTGGCGGGCGGCAACGCGTTCGTCGTCTGGGCTGAGCAGTACACGGCATCGGGCATCGCCAGCATCTTCGTCGTCACTGTAGCGCTGTGGATGGCGTTCTTCGACGCGATCATCCCGGGCGGCGCGGGGGACCTGAACTGGCGCGTCGTGACGGGGCTGCTGCTTGGCTTCATCGGGACCGCCCTGCTGGTGGGTGCCAGCCCCGCCGAGATCCTGCGAGCGGATTTGCGCGGACCCATCGCCCTCACGTGCGCGAGCGCGTCGTGGTCGCTGGGCTCGGTGTACAGCAAGCGGCACCGCACGGAGACGAGCCCGTACGTGGGCGCGGCGATTCAGATGATCGCGGGCGGCGCCGCGATCGCCCTCGTGGGCACGCTGCTCGGTGAATGGAGCCGCTGGCACCTCACGCCGAAAGGCGTCGGCGCGACAGCGTACCTCGTGGTGTTCGGCTCGATTCTGGGCTACAGCGCCTACACCTACGCCCTGCGCCATGCGTCACCCACCATCGTGGGCACGTACGCATATGTGAATCCCGTGATCGCCGTCCTGCTCGGCTGGCTGATCCTGTCCGAGCCGGTGACCGCGCGCACGTTCCTCGCGATGGCGCTGATCCTCGGCGCGGTCGTATGGATCCAGTTCTCCCACAAGATCGGACGGAAAGCCGCACCGTCGGACAGCCGCGTGGAAACGGCGGGACCCCGCCCAGTCCGTCAGGAGGCCTCGGAGCATGCGTAGCGTGAACCTCGCCGAGAAGTTCCGGCAGTTCGACGACCACTGGAGTCCCAAGATCGTGGGCGAGCTCAATGATTCCTACGTGAAGCTCGTCAAGGTCAAAGGGGAGTTCGTGTGGCATCACCATGACGTAGAGGACGAGCTGTTTCTCGTGGTGCGGGGCCGCCTGCTGATCAAGTTCCGCGATCGCGACGTGTGGGTGAACCAAGGCGAGTTCGTGATCGTGCCGCGGGGGGTCGACCACCTTCCCATCGCCTCGGAAGAGACGCACGTGGTCCTGCTCGAGCCGAAGTCCACTCTCAACACGGGGAACGTCCGCAATGAGCGCACGCTCAGCGACCTCGACCGGATCTAGGCGGCCGTTGATCGCGCGGCTCTGGCACGGCGCGGTCCCGGCCGCGAAGGGTGACGCTTACGCCGCCTACCTGCGCCGGACGGGAGTGTCGGAATGCCGGGCGACGCCAGGCAACCGGGGCGTCGAGGTGCTGCGCCGGACGGTGGGCGGCGAGACGCACTTCCTGTTCATCTCGTTCTGGGATTCAATGGACGCAATCCGGACCTTCGCGGGAAACGACGTCGAGCGGGCGCACTACTACCCCGAGGACCGGGACTACCTGCTCGAGCTGGAGCCGACCGTCATGCACTACGAGGTGTCGGAGCAATAGCGCGCTTCAGTCGTCCGCGGGCGTTAGATCGCCCCGCTGCGGCGCCGGCGCCCGGAGCGCCGGTTTTCCTTCCTCGGTGTACTTGAACCCCCGCGTCGTGTGGTACGCGAGGTCGATATCCGGGGCGTTCCCGAACTCCGTGAGAATCTCTTCCCAGATCGCGTGCTCGGTGCCACGTCGCTTGCGCGGCTCGATCAAGTAGCGGATGGTCAGCTGCACGCCGTAGTCCACGACGTTCGTGTAGACGATCGGGGTCAGCTTCCGGTAATTGATGAGATACTGCTGGGAGGCGTCAAGCAACTCCTGCTCGGCCTGCGCCGTCAGATGCTCCGCGTGTTTGACGGCGATCTTCCCGAGAAGCTGCTTCGCTTTTCGCCAGTCGCTCTCGAACGTCACTACCACGGGGACTTCGTTCCAGATGTAGCGGAAGCCCTTGTTGTAGTTGGCCACCGGATCGGTGAAGATCTTGCCGTTCGGGACATGAATGATCCGCCCGCTCGACTGGTCCGCCTGGACCCACGCGCCGATCTCGTTGAGGGTGAACTGGAACAGCCCCAGGTCGATGACGTCGCCGGCATGCGGCCCGATCTGGATACGGTCCCCCACTTCGAAGGGGCGACGCCAGATGATGAACGCCCAGCCGGCGACGTTCGAGACCGGCTCTTTGAGGGCGATCGCCAGGCCTGCGGACACCAGCCCCAGGTAGGTCGTGAGCGCGCTGGTTCCCACGAACCACGTTTGGCTCACAAGGATCACGCCGACCGCGACCAAAACGTAGGTCAGGCCCTTGCGCCAACGGTACCGGCCCCACGGGTCCTGCACCCGGCGGTACACGAACCCCAGGACGAAGTGGCGCACGAGCCAGAGTCCGGCAATCGTCCCCGCGGTAACGAGCAACCGCGTCTGGAGCTGGGGGTTCATGCCGAGGTGCGCCTGGAGCCAGTCGATCATGTGGCCGTGGTGGGTTGGGTGTACATTAACAGTAATGCGTCAGCTCTTGTCCGCCCTAGTAGTCGCGGCGTTCGCCGCCGCGGCGTGTCATCGTGGCGCCGTCGCACCGATCAACCCTCAGGCAGAAGTCGCGGTGAGCGTCGAGAACCAGAATTTTCTCGACATGAACGTGTTCCTCATCCGCGGCGGGCAGCGTCTCCGCCTCGGCATGGTACCGGGGCTCACGTCGCGCATCCTAATGGTGCGGCCGGAGCTGATCGGCTACGGCACGGAGCTGCGGTTCGAGCTGCATCCCATCGGCGGCCGGGCGAACCCCGTGACCGAGAGCATCACGGTCCACCCCGGCGACGTCATCCACCTGACGATTCCGCCTAACTAGTCATCTTCCCAGCAACCTCTTTCACCAGTTTCGCGCACAGGGTCGCCGTCATGCCGCTCGGGTCCTGAGCGGGATTGAACTCCACGATATCGGCACCGACGAGCGGGACGGCCAACCCCTGCAGCACCGCCAGCACCTCACGCACGGTGAGGCCGCCCGGCTCACGGTGCGACACTCCCGGCGCGAACGCAGGATCGAAAGCGTCTATATCGATCGATACGTACACCGGCGCGCGCAGCTCGGGGCGCCGGCCCGCGACCCAGGCGCGCATGTCGATCACTTCCACTCCGTAACGCTCGGCCCCGGCACGCTGGACCCCGGTCGATGTACGGATACCTACCTGCACCAGCCGATCGGCCAGCCGCTCTTCCATCACCCGCGCGAAGGGACACGCGTGGGAGTATCGGTCGCCCTCGAACTCCGGGTACAGGTCGGGATGGGCGTCGAAATGGAGAATGCTGAGCTGGGGATGAAACCATCGCACCGCCCGCACGATCGGGTAAGTGACGGAATGGTCGCCGCCGAGCGCAATGGGCCGGCCTCCCGATTCGAGCAGCGTGCGCACCGCCTCTTCGATCTTGGTGCGCGCGTCGGCCGCAGAGGTGCCGAGCGGCACGTCGCCCGCGTCGCCGAGCGCCCCGTCCACGCCCAAATCGATGCCCGTCTCGGTCCACGGGTTTCCAGCGGGTGAATGCAGCGCCTGACGGATCAGCGGAGGAGCCGCCGCCGTGCCCTTGAGAAAGGACGAGCTCCCGTCGTAGGGGAGGCCGAGCAGAGTCGGGACGCCGCGACTGGGGCGGGTCATCCGCTCTAGCGGGCGGGGGCGCGCCAGACGGCGTCGACCGCCGACGGTAACGAATCGAGCCGGCTCAGGAACCCGACGACTCGCCCCGTCGTCGAATCCGGCATCAAGTGACGCCAGGCACCCATGCCGGAATATCGCACGCCGTGCTGCACGATCCAAAACAGCTGCCACTGGGGTTTGCGCGGCGGCGCGACTGCGAACTGCGGGACGCGCGGATAGAAATCCTCGCTTCCCCATTCGCTGGGCTGGGCGGGGGTACCGTGGCACCCGGCGCAATTGTTCCGCTACGCCTTTATGCCCGCCAGCAGCTCGTCCGGAGTGGCCGGAATGGGGCTCGAGATTCGCGGCGCGCGCCGCGCCACGGACGCGTTGACCGCCATGCGCGCCAACGCCCGCTCCCACGCCGGCGGCGCGGCGGCCGGGATGGACAGGGGCGTCAGCGATCGGTCAGAAATCCGGAGTATGCGAGCCCCCGCCGGTCGAGGCTCCGATACTGAATCGCCTCGCTCACGTGCTTCGGCTGGAGGTCCGCCGCACCCTCAAGGTCGGCGAGGGTGCGGGCGATCTTGAGGATCCGGTGATAGGCCCGCGCCGACAGCGCGAGCCGCGTGATCGCCGTGCGCAGCAGCGCGTCGGCGCCGTCCGACACGCGACAGAACGTGCGGATGTCGCGCGCCGCCATGTGCGCGTTGGCGTACACGCCGGCGCGGTTGGCAAACCGGTCGCGTTGCGCGGCTCGCGCCCGGTCCACCCGCTCCCGCACGGCCTCGCTCGGCTCGCCGCTGCCCTGGTCCGCCAGCGCGCGGTACTTCACGGCGGGCACCTCGAGGTGGATGTCGATGCGCAGGGGCACGGATTCATCGCGGCGGCGAGCATGAAGCGCGCGGGATAGGTGAGGCTCATGGCGGCGCGCGCAATGGTCACGACGCCGTCCTCCATCGGCTGGCGCAGTACCTCCAGCACGTTCTTGCGGAACTCGGGCAGCTCATCCAGGAACAGCACACCGCCGTGCGCCAGGCTCACCTCGCCCGGCCGCGGGTACGAACCGCCACCGATCAGCCCCGCGTCCGAGATGGTGTGATGCGGTGCGCGGAACGGCCGTCGTGCTACGAGCGACTCGCCGACCGGCAGCACCCCCGCTACCGAGTGGATCTTTGTCGTCTCAAGGGCCTCCTCGAGGCTCATCTGCGGCAGAATGGTGGGGAGCCGCCGGGCGAGCATCGTTTTGCCGCTGCCCGGCGGGCCGATCATCAAGATGTTGTGGCCCCCGGCCGCCGCGACTTCGAGCGCCCGCTTCGCGTGCGCCTGCCCCTTCACTTCCCCGAAATCGACCTCGTGCTTCGCTCGCTCCGCCAGGAGTCCCGCGAGATCGACCTGCGCCTCCGGCAACTCGGCCCGGCCGTCCAGAAAGTCGGCCAGCTCGGCCAGATTGCCGGCGCCCAGCACGCGGACCCCCGAAACGACGCCCGCCTCGGGCAGGTTCTTGCGCGGCAGCACGAGAGCCTCGAGCCCCGCAGTGCGCACCGCCAGCGCCACCGGTAGCGCCCCGCGCACCGGGCGAATCGCGCCCTCGAGCCCCAACTCGCCCAGCACTGCGACCCGCCCCAGCCGCTCGGCCGAGATCTGCTCCGTGGCGGCGAGGATGCCCACGGCGATCGGGAGATCGAATGCCGACCCGTCCTTGCGAATGTCGGCGGGGGCGAGGTTGACAGTGATGCGCTTCAGGGGATAAGAGAGAAGGGGTCCCGACGCTTCTCCCCCCTGCCAAGCAGAGCGTCCTGATCATCCTCATGGTGTAGTCGTCAAGACCCATCGACTGGGGATGTGGGAGGACTCCTCTAGCTCCGACGACCCGTTGGACCGCGCACGCCATCGCGCAGAAATCCTGTGGTTCGACCCGCTCGGGACCATTGCTTTCAGTTAGGTAGTTGCGACGACCGAGGACTACCCGTTAAGGATAGGGAAGGTGATTCTCTGGAGGCCCCAGTGCCGCCCCGAACGAAGCGGGATTACGCCGAGGCATACCGCCAGCACACAGCTGCACTTAGGCATTGGTTCCTCGCTTATGGCATTGGCGGGCCTGTTCTGTTCCTAGGCAACGAGCACATTTGGAAGCGAGTTCAAAACGCTCCCGGGCTTGAGCGTGTTGGTGAGACCTTCTTGGCGGGAATAGCCGTTCAAGTCGTCCTGGCTATAATCGACAAATACGCTGATTGGATCGGTTACTGTTGGGCGGCTGAGCCGCTGCCCCCGTTGCCCGCCAATGCGAGTCGTCTCAAGAGAATAGGTCGGTGGATAGCGGATCGGAAGCACAGCGGGTCCGAATGGTGGATCCGGTACGATTGGCCAAGCATCTTGGGTGACGCAGCAACTGCTGCCCTCTTTGGCCTTGCAACTATCAACGCGTTCAAGATGCTCATCCACGATCCCCCATAGCCAAACCGCAAGGTCTGATGCTGGGTCTTCAAGGCCCGTCATGTTCATCGTGGGTCTTCAAGACCCACCATACTCACAATGTTGTTTCAAGACCTCCCCGATGGCAGAAGGTCAGAGCTTGATGCCTGCCCCGCTTGCTGCGCCCTTCAGGTAATTGATGAAGGCAGAGCACGACACCAGCATGAACTTGGCCTCGTCGAACGTAAGATTCGCCTCGTCTAGGAGAGCGTGGCGAATTCCGTTCGCGTCACTCGTGTAGCCGTAGAGGCTGTTGAAGGCTTTCTTCAAAGCCTTGTGCAGTTTGATTCGCTTTTCCAACACGTCGAGGGCCGCGTCGAGGTCAGCCTTGTCCTGCCCTGCCAACAGAGAACAGAATCCCTCTACCGCGCTTATGGCCTCTTTAATGGAGTTTCGATAGTCCGGTTTCTTCCTGTCGGATATTAGCTGCAGGGCCCGGTTTAGATGCTCACCCACGACCTTCATCGACCGTGGTAGCTCCCGTGCCTCGTCAATCGCCGAAAGCTCCTCCTCCGAAGTGATCTTCACCAAGGTCGTTCCTGAGAACCGCCACCCCGAAAGCTCCCTCAGTAACACTTGATTGCACGCTGCCACGAATCCTGCGTTCGAGTGGTAGTAGTCATCGGGAAAGTTATTCGGGACAAACTCGACGAAGTCATACACGCCGTTCCACGTTGTTGTAAGGAAGTGTTCGCGCAGCTGAACATAGACCGCCGACCAAGTCGCCCCCACCGTATCCGTAGGCTGCTTGAACAGGTCCCGCCAGATCAGGTGTACTAGCTGCTGTAGTTCCTTGGTGGCGTGCGGGTATCCGGTCATGGTATCAGTAGGTGCAAACCTCGTAAAGTAGTACTCAACAAGGAGGTTCCAAAGGCTGTTGCGAAGCTCGTCGTCCATTTCATCGATCTGAACAACAGTTCGGATCGACTGGTAGCGAAAACGCTCTGAAAACCGACGCATCACAGCCTCGCTAGTGAAGCGGAATAGGAGCTTACTTCCCTTTGTCGCAATGTGCGATCCATAGCGACTGACGCCGCCGCTCAACGGTCCACTGGTGAGGCGTTCCACGGACACCTGCCGGTCTGGTCACTAAGCCAGATGGGGCGACCGACGCCAAAGGGATTGGCCTCGTCGTGGACGAAGGCTTGAAGAATGAACTCGTATGGCCCTACGGAAGCAGGATCATTCTTGAGTAGAAGGCCGCGCCAGTAATACTTGATCTCCTTTGGCCTCACAATGAAGCCCGAGATGGCCCGTTGGGCTCCGGGACTGACGGTCATCGTCAGTTCGCGGAGGGGTCGAAAGGCGACAAACTGCCCGTCTTCAACGTCGTAGTTCGCTGCCTTCGCCGCCTCAGGAGTCAGCGAGCCCGACATGACCTCAAAGTGTACGGAGTCGATCTTGACGTCCTTCCCTGTGTTGTTCGCGACGGTGAGTCCGGCCTCGACGTAGTGCGCCGAACTTCCAAGCCCGTGCGTTCGGACAGCGACGCATCCATCGACGGTAGGGTGACTAGGCCACCCTTTCTTTGCCTCAGATAGATCGGGAAAGACGAAGATCGCCCAGTAAGTTCCGCCTGCGAGGGCGAGGATTTGTGTAATGCCAGAGGTGACGTTGTGAAATGTCTCCGAAGACATAGCACCCTCCCTGAACAAGTGAGCCCGCTCGCCCACCAAGTGACTCGTTCGGTGACCGAGGATGTGACCACGGTGCCCGCCTTACAGGGGCGTTTTTTGCGGCACGGACGGGTCCGGATGCGACACTGGGGTCTCGTCGTGGCACTCCTGAGAGCGCGGGAAGCGTGTGTGGCGGTAGATTGCGCCGCATGGCACCGATCCAGAGCACCTACGGTCTGACGCTTACGCGGGCTCAGGCGGACTATCTCCTGCGCCTCGTGACCATTGCCGAACTCGCCATCGCGGAGGACAACCGTAATAACTGGGTGCCGAGCGGGCACGGCGACGCCGCGCTCATGCAGACGCAACTCCAGGCGACCCGGGGCGCGGTGTCGCTGGAAAAGCCGCTGCGCGACCTTGCCACATGGCTCAAGCAACACGAGCAACAGCCTCCTGGGCACTCGACGCAGAGCGCCTGGGCGTCAGGTTCCTATTTGCGCGTGTTCTCCTCGATCTTCGCGTTGCACAGCAGCGTTTGAGCCTGGACCCTGAGTAGGAGCGCCTTCTGTCGCGCATTTGAGTAGCCTATCAGCCCACCGATGATTGCGAAGATGATGGTAGGCGTCGAACCACTCAGCGGACTCCCCCTCAAGTCGGGACGAACAGCGATGGCTGCGACCGCGAGGAGGAGCCCGAGCATCGTCCCCACCAGAAGCCCTCCGAGCGCCGCTGTCCACAGCAGCCTAGCAGCCTCCTTGTACAGTTGATCGGCGAACTCGTAGAGCAGTTTGCTGTCGTAGGCAATCATTTCGACCTCTCAGAGCGTTGAGTCGTCTTGTTACAGATGTCCCACGGTATAGGCGTAGTTCAGGAGACGTTAGGGCGAAAATGCGGCATCGAGGGGATGTTTTGCGGCACGGAGGGGTCCGGATGCGACACGAAGTCTTCGTCAGGGTGCTCTGATGGTGCAGGGGGCGGTGCGGGCGGATTGAGCGGCGGTAACGGCAAGGGCCAGTCGGGCCAGATGACGAAACACATGGGACGCTTCTCGCGGGTCAGGGCCGCGTCGATCATGTGTGGGGGGATCAACGCACCGTCAATGCCTTGCTGCGCGTTGGGCAGCTTCGCTCAGGCTGTCGCGGTTTGATGGCTGTGCCGCCAGCCTTTGAGCCTCCGGCGTAGGAGAGTAGCAAGACCATAGGCGCTCGCACCGAAGATGACGTAGCCAAGCGTGGCCGAGGTACTTTCGACGACGATTGGCAGAAGGACCGACACCAGAAGGACCAACACAAGGAATCCGATGCGGCGGCGCTTGCGTCGTTCGCGCTCGTCCCGGCGGGATTGAATGGCCTCTTTGAGCCACTGGCAACAACGGACCAGAAGTGCTCCGAGAGCGGTTCCAACAATATCGAGCCAAAAGGCGGAGGAAGGTCCGGGCATGGCGGGAGTTGGAGGGAGCGTCGGGGGACCGGCACTCACTCTGACAGCGGCAGCGCCGGAGAAACCTTCAGATTCGGCAGTGATAAGAGCCGATCCTACGCCAACACCAGTTGTAAGACCAGCGGGGCTCGCCATAGCCACCGATGCATTGCTGCTCGACCACTTGACACTGCGGCCTGTCAGCACGTTGCCGTTTGCGTCTTCGACGGTAGCGTAGAGCTGCGTAGTGTCGACAAGGTTGCTCACGGACGGAGTGATCTTAACGGCGGCAACGGGAACAGCCATAACCGCCACGGAAGCGTCGGCAACAAGGTTGGCGCTCGTGGGCGGAGCGATGCTCCCAGGTCCGGAGGCGACCACGAGAGCCGTGGCAGCAAGCAGGGAAGCAAGTCGTGAGTTCATGGGTACCTCGTCGGGACTCGTCGTCTGCTTCAAGTATAGTGGATCGCCTGCTCCATCGTGCTGCGGCGGCACCGCACCTCCGTGTCGCAAATCCGCCCGTCAGCGCCGCAAAAACGCCCTAACAGATGCTCCCTCCGAGGCACACATTTGGAATCACGCAGGCGGCCTGATCCAAAGAGAATCGCTGCCCGTTCCCCGTTTTTTTCGCCTGCTTGGAGGTCGGTACCATGCGGCCACTCGTGCTCGTTGGTCTGGTTCTTCAGCCCGTCATTGCGTCGATGGTTGCCATAGTGCCCGTCGCAGCGCAAGGCATGGAGGTTCAGTCGTTCGACAGCACTATCAAGTACCTCGGCGGGGTCGGCTTTCCCGACTTCAAGGGGCATGAGAGTTGGGACAACATGATGACGATAACAGCCGACAGCGTGCTGATGGCCTTCGCCGATTCCGCTTTCCACCCCACGGGTTTCGCGTGCGCGAACATCACGAAGATTGAGTATGGACAAGCAGCGACCCGGCACGTAGGCCGGTGGGTTGCGGTCGGCGTGTTGTTGGCCCCACTTGCCCTGTTTGGAATCTTTCACAAGAGTAGGCACCACTTTGTCACGATCAGCTTCACGGAGGGCGGTCAGGAACGCGGGGTCTATCTCGAAGCTAACAAAGAGGTATTCCGCAATCTGCTGAATACTCTGAGTTTTCGATCACAACATCCTATCTACGCTGACGAGAAGGACAGGAAATGGCTGCTCACGCAAGGAGTCATGGCAAAACTTGACCCCGAATCTGCGGACGCGAAGTAGGCTAAGGGTGTTTGTAATAAGCTAGGCAGCACCCTCCCTACGTGTCGCAAATCCGCCTGTCAGCGCCGCAAAAAACGCCCTATTTGTCCAGCCCATCGAACCGCTATGTTAGGGCTTAGTTGGCTTTCTTGCCCCGTGGAGGTACGCCATGTCGCGCATCATCGTGTTGGTCTCGGCAGCCACGTTCGTCGTGGGTGGCCCGCGCTGTCTCACGGCGCAGCAACCGAGTGCGGCCAGTGTCCGCACTGAGGTTCAGCAGGCCGTCCGCACCTACGTGGACGCCTGGAACAAAGCAGACGCATCGAACCTCGTCGAGATGTACAGCCGCGACGCTGGCGTTACCTCCGTGGGCGACGGGGAGATTATTCGGGGTTGGGACAGAATCCGGGAACGCTACGACTCGCTTGTCGGTGTGGAAGGACGCTTCAAGCTGTCGATTGGCTCGATAGACGTTGTGCCGATGGGCGCGAGCAATGCGCTGGCCCTCACCTCCTACACGCTCACGGTACATGCTGACGCTGGCGATATGCAGCAGCGGGGCGCTATGACACTCGTATTCCAGAAAAGCGGGGGCGAGTGGAAGGTGATTCACGACCACACTAGTACGTTGCCAACCAAGACTGATGCTTCGACCAGTCAGGCAGGGCGTGCCACGGTTGCTCCTCGTCCCACTCCGTCCCAAGGAGTCTCCGTCGCTGCCTCGCCCGCTCCCGCGCCTGAGGTGAGGCGCTATGCGGTCGCCGAGTCTGAGGCCCAGATCGTCCGCGAGGGCAGCTTCGTCTACTACAAGTTCCAGGTGAACGCGGTACAGTGCGCGGTCAGCGGGCGCATTATCGGTCTAGCGGGTGGGAATAGGGATTTTCAGGCGTTGATAATGGACGAAAACAGCTTCCTGAACTGGCAAACGAATCATCAAGCGCAGGCTTACTGGCAGAGTGGGCAGGTGGCTGCGACGAACATTTCGGCGCGGCTTGCCGGACCCGCCACTTACTACTTGGTCGTCAGTAATGCGTTCTCTCCGATCACTGCCAAGACGGTGAAGGTGCAGGCCGTCGCGGATTGTTGAAGAAGAGAACGGGAAGCTCTTCTCCGCTGGAGGTGTCCTGTGCGGTGCGCACTGCTCACGCTTCTCGGGCTTAGCCTACTACTCGCAAGCAACGCCGAAGGTCAGAAGAACTGTCGCAAGGGCATCCCCTGCGGCAACACTTGCATCGCGGCCAACAAGGTCTGTCACGTCGGGACGCCTTCCACGCCGCCGACTACTTCAACCGTGCCCGCCCGCAGTGACTCGACCGCTGTCGTCCCGAAGGGAGGCATGGCGTGGGTCGCTTCATCGCGGGGGCATACCTATTATCGGCGCGGATGCAGTACGGCGAACCGTCTGTCGCCTGCAAACCTCATCTACTTCCAATCGGAGGAGGAGGCGCAACGGGCTGGCTATCGTAGGTCAAGATCACGCGGGTGTTGAGAGCACGGAATGGAGCCGTGAAGATGCTAGTCGTAGCCATCCTAGCTGCCCTACACGCCGCCCAGGCGGGCGCGCAGGTCCAAACCCCGCAACAAATCGCGCAGAGGAGTTTTTCCTCTGTTGTGATACTCGTGATGGTCGATGCAGGGGAAGGCGGCTCGCGCAAGGCAGCGGCTTCCTTGTCCGCGACGGCGTGATTGTGACGAACTGGCATGTTCTAACCGGCGCTGCTGCGGCATCTGCGAAGCTTGTGGGGCGGGACGGAGAATACCCGATAGTCGGCATTGTAAACGCCGATACTGGGAGAGACATCGTTCTTGTATCGGTCGGGGGCCTTAGTGCACCGTCACTAACGCTCGGTAACAGCTCGAAGGTTGCAGTGGGTGACGAGGTGTATGCTGTCGGAAATCCAGAGGGATTGGAGGGTACGTTTTCGCAGGGCATCGTGACGGCATTCGTGCCTACCGCTCAGATACCGTTTTCCAATTCACAGCACCGATCTCGCCCGGAAGTAGTGGTGGTCCCGTCTTGAATCGTCAGGGAGAAGTGATTGGTGTCGCGTTTGCAGCTTTCACCGAGGGTCAGAACCTCAACTTTGTCATTCCGGCATCGTACTTACGCCCCTTGCTGGCCCGTCTGCATTCTCCCACCTCCCTTGCCTTAACACCGCGCGGGCACGGTTCACAGGTCGTTGCTCGCTACCACGGCTCTGTCGCGAATGCCTCCTTTCCGCAAGCACCGGCGACATTGGACGTTGACTTCACACTCCGTGGAAATCAAATCGGAGGAAGCCTGGTTATTGGCCCTCCACTTGGAGGCAGCGGACCGTTTACAGCCGGGTGGCTCGGCGACTCGCTGATTCTCACTTCGGTGTCGAAGACGGGCGACGTGATTCGGTGGGCGGGAGCCCTCTCGGGAACGCACCTTGGCGGGCCGTACAGGATCGTGGGTGGACCGTTCGTGGGACAATATGGCATCTGGATCACCGAGGCGGTGGTGGGATCCGTGGCGAGGCAAATCATGAGCGCTAGTCCGCATTCTCAGGATCCGTGTTTAGAGGTCCGAACTCTCTCTCGATCCGCTCGATGAAGCGCATGGACCGGATCTCCGGCACGGCAGACGGAAGGGCCACGTTGAGGAGGAAGTCGATCCGCATCTCGCGGTCTCGTTCGAGTCGCTGCTTGGTCAGCGGATCCAGTTTCGAGACCTCCTCGCGCGCCTTTTTCATGGCAACGTCTGTCTCCTGTACGTTGAGTTTCAATCGGTCCTTAACAGCGAAGATGTGCGCTGCGCACCAGGTCAACAGATCGATGCGCTTAGGGTCGCCAGCGTGCACCAGGCGGGGTGAGACGCCCTTCGTGTGCCGACGGGCCGTGCGCTCCGAGCAACCCACCTGGCGACCGATCTCTTCGTAGGAGAACCCCTGTTGGCGCAGCTTGACCATCCGATCGACCATCTTCTGGTTCACCCGCGCCACGCGCGTGCGCACCACGCGCTCCCGCTGAGGCAGCGTTCGCTTTGACGATGTCCGTGGCGTGACCGCTGGCGGGCCGCTCTGGGTCCGCCGAGTGGCCGGTCTTCGACCATGAGCTTTCACGTCACCTCCTCGGCGCGCCTCCAGCAGGCTTCGGACGCACCTTCGGCTGGCGTTGGGAGAACCTTCGGTGGCCCGTCGGCGCGCGCTTCGGCCGGGGCTTCGGCACGAGGTTCGGCTGACCTTTCGGCTGACCCGTAGGCTGACCCTTAGGTCTGCGCTTCGTGCGGACATGCGGTCGTTTGAGCTGGGACGCCTGTGGCCTGGACGATGGCGCGGTGGCGGGCACCAAGCCGGCGCGACTCAGCCGATCGGCGAGCGCGCGGATGCCGGCCAGGGCCTTATTACCACGCACGAGCCGGTGGGCCTCGCGGGCGACGACCCGCGTGATCGCCTCGCGAGTAGCCGCCGAGGCATCCCGCCCGTTGCGTGCCGCTTGGACCGTGCGTTCACTCACGCCGGCCAGCCTCGCCACACGACGACGCGACAGTTGTTGGAGGAGCGGGAGCACGTAGACGATCCACGGGTCCTCCCGAGCATCGCGATAGGTGGCGCGTACCTCAGCGATCTCGTGGACTAAGCCGCGATCAACCTCTTCGTGGCGGTTCGACTCTTTACCGATGTACACGGCACTGCCAGCGCGGACCGGCCGCCGCGTCAAGAGGCCGATCGTCGCCCGGCCGCAGGGCGCCCCGTCCGGCCCAAGACTCTTGGGCTCGGCGTGGACGCGATAGTCGAGTAATACGTCACGGAAGGACTTCACCTGAATGCGATCCGGCGGACCGTCCCGGCCGAGCGCGATCATGAACGCCTGCCCGCTGTATTTGTCGTACCACGTCATCGCTGCCCACCGCGCGGGATCCTTTTCGTAGGCCGCGATCAAGTGGAACCGCGTGGGGTCCACGCCGACGGGATGAGCCAGGGGGGCGACCGTCACACTCAAGCCAAAGTTTGTGGGCTTGACCGTGTCGGCGTAGGCTTTCCCGGCATTCAGGGCGGCGAAGCTCCGAAGCAAGCTTGGCGTGCTCACGCTGACACGGCTGACGGCGGGTCGGTCAGCCCACGTGGGAAGGCTGAGTCGCTCGCCGAGCGCCTCGCGGATTAGCGCCAACCAGGTTGCCGCGATCCAGTCATCACCATCGCCGGGGTTCAGGAGATGGCCTAGCCCGTGCTCTTTGCACACCTGGATGGCGATCGCGTCGTGCGGACCGCGTGTGAAGAGCGCGTACCGCTTGGCGGAGATCGCGAAGGCGTAGAGCACCTGCCGCGCGCCGTCCGCCTTGAAATTCTGCTTCTCGAGCTTGAGCAGATCCGGCACAAGCACCGGGTCATATGGTTTGAGCGGCGTGAACCGTGCGCGGATGGCGTCGACTTGCGCCCAGGTCAGGGCTTGGATCGCCGCGGTCCCGTTGCGCATCCGATGCGGCCCGCCGGGGCACTCGACGAGGCCACCCTTCGGCGATGCCACGATCGCCCCACTATCGGTATCCCCGAACGCGATGACGCCGCCCGCGTCCCGGACCAAGCGCTCGAGGAGCGCGAGCATGAGCCGCGCTCCCGAGGTGGTGAGTGCGGCAAAGGGCGGAAAGCAGTACTCTCCCGCGTCCTCGGGGGCACTCGTGTGACTCGGGAAGCCGCCGTTCCGGCCATACACGAGCACCTCGTCCCCACCGTCCCCGTCCGGGGGCGTGACGTTCAGCTCGGCGAAGATCCCGTAGGCGCCGCTGTTGGCGAGCACCTTCAGAAAGCGCTCTAAGCGCTCCCGTTCTTCCCGCGGGAGGTCTGCGCTTCGCTTCGCCTCCGTCCGCGCTTCGATCACGCGCCGGAAGAAGTCCTCCTTGGCAGGATCGATAGCGACGCGGCCCCGAAGAGAGACGGGCCTGAGTCCCGCTTGCCGGCCCACGGGCTCGAGCCGCACGGCTTCTAGGATCTCGGGCCAGCGGCCCGTGAGGAGCCACGACGCCACAAGGTCGGGCCCTGCCACCCAGATCGGTTCGTCGCTCCAGAAGGGGTTCACGCCGATCGTCGTGCCATCGGACGCCAGATCGTACTGCGCCCGCACAGGCAGGATGTCGCCCGCGGGCCGCACCTTGGCGAAGAACCGGAGGCCCAACCAGAACGCGGGCTGGAAGCACCGCTCGAGCGTCAGCGTTCCACCCAACTGCTGGACTTCCTGCGTCACCGGAACAGCCTTGAGCTGCGCGGCGATGAGGAGCGGCCACAGGCCAAGCAGGGTGTGCACGGTGGGGTACATCGAGAGGAAGTCGAGGTACGCCACCGGCACGCACACGCGCCGCACGCGGACCTCCGTCCGGCCCCCGTAGTAGGCGCTCATGGCCATCCCGAGCAGCTCCGGCGGCACCTCCGCGAATTTCACCGCCGGCGGCGTGACCCCCATCGCCCGGAGATATCCCTTCGCGAGGCTTGCGGGGGACATCACCTTGTCGGGCGACAGCGCGAGCGGGTGCCGATCCCATTCCGCGAGCGCCGCGAGGAGCACGGAAATGGTCAACGCCACATCGTGGCGATTGTAGTCGATATACGGCGAGGTGATCTGGCCATGCGCCTCGACCTCGAGCTTCCCACCCCCGATGCCTAAGGCCGCTGCCGCCGATGCCAGGGAGTGCGACTGGTCCGTCAGTGCGAAGACGAGGGTGCGGAGGTCGAGGAATCGCCCTAAGGCATCGGGGGCCTGCTCGCGCTCGGCGGGACGGGCGCCCCGGCGACGCGTCAACCCCATCAGCGCGCGCTTGCTGTCGATGGCCTTGAACCGGAACCAGGGGCGGTAGGAATCCAGGCGCCACGCACCCGTCTGGGCTTGGTACTCAAACAGCGGGATGGCGAACCCACCGCTAAACTTGCGGCCCCGTGCCGCCCCGCAGCCGATGCCCATCCGCGTGAGGTCAAACAGGAGGTTGAAGCCGACCACCAGTGCGCCACCGTCGAGCGCCTTCCAGAGGCGATCGTTCACGAACGCGCGACGCGAGAGCAACTGGAGCTGGATCCGCCGGGAGTTCTGTGTTTGGGCTGCGTGCGTAGCCACGTATTGTTGGAGGCACGCGAAACCTGCGGGATCCCGCTCCGGGAGATCGTCGGCGTAGACCAACCCTTCTTCTAGGCACGTGAACGCGCCGTTCGCCTCCCGATGCCCGTAGCGCCAGCTCCCGAACAAGAGGCGCTGGGTCGGGTCAATCGTCGTCTCCGTATCGAACGCGAGAATGTCTTCCGGACACCCCAGCACCGGGGGCACCTTGCGGCCGGGTGAGCGGGGAGGCACGCGTTGCAGATAGGCGCGGTAGGCGACGGGCAAGATCGCCGGTGACGATTCCGGATCGCGCATACGAACGACGGTCCCGCGCTTCACAGCCAATCCCTCCAATCCGGATGCTTCTCATCGAGCTTCCGCACGACGTCCTTTCCGCGTTCGGCCCAGGCGAGCAGGGTCTCCCCGGATTTCCGCAGAAACGAGCCAGTCGCTGCGGTAACCGCCACCCACCGCTCGAGCATGGTGGGCTGCGGGGTGAGCGGCACGCCATCGTCGTACTGCCCGGCGGAATACTTGGCGTGGCAGGTCCGGCAGAGCACGATCGTCGCGTCCGGCTCATGCGCCTCGCCGAACGGATGATGCTGTTCGAGCACCGAGCGTCTGACCTTTCGCAGCGCATCAATGTCCGTCTCGCCGCACCCAGCGCAGCGCGCGTCGGGACCCAGTTCTTGCCGACGTCGGTTCCGGCGCCGCGCGGGGTTCATCGGGTGGTAGTCCATCGTGGCACTCCGTAGCTCCTAGGCGGTCGCCTCATAGAGGTCTTCGAACGTCACCAGCCCGGCATTCGCCAACCGGTCGAGGAGGTGGGGGTCGGTGAGGAAGGCCACGAGCTGGCCCTCGGCGCGGAAGCGCTGACCAACGAAAGGGACAAGCAGCCGTTGATCGCCTGTCCGCAGATAGGTGTCAACCGCATGCCAATACCGCGCGAGACGGGACGCGCTCTTCGAGCTCCGGATGTCCAGCACTACGAGGCCACCGGGCGTGAGCACACGCATCGGACGCCGCAACTCATCGATCGGGATGACCTGGTAAGTGCCGTGCCGTTTTCGCAGAGCTTGGCGCGCGTACTTCCGGACCGTTCGCGGTGTCGTTCCCACGCGTGCGGCGGCGCGGCGGAGCGACCGTTCATCGCGACGCATGAGGGCAATGGCGTGGAGGGCGCGAACGCGGGCCTCAGCCTGCAAACCAGTGAACGCCGGCCGCAGCGCTTGCCGAGAAGGACGGACAGGTGTGCGGCGCCGTTTAGCGGGCATTGCGCACCACTTTCCGGAGTCGCTGCTGGGCGAGCCGCTCGACATCGGTCCAGGCGACGTACCACCGACCCTCGCGCTTCTCCCCGCGGAGCTCACCTGTCAACAGCAACCGGTGACAGTTCTGGTAGGGGAGCCGGAGCTTCTGTGCGGCCTCGGCCAGCCCGATCATCCGTGTTTCGTTCGTCATCCCCGGCCTCCCATGGAGAGGGGTTGCGGCCGAACGATCGGCTGGCGCGAGAGAGCGCGAAAGTGCATATTCAATGGGACATTAAATGCATTCAATGGGACATTTAAAGTGCCACGCACTAGACTGCCCGCTCGCGAAGCCGTAGCGATCAGCAGCCGCCTTAAGGAATTCGCGACCCGCCGATTTGGAACCTTCGCGGGGTTTCTCCGGCGGCTGCGCGTCCAGCCGCGGACTGGAAAGAGTTGGGCCAAACGGGGAACTCCCAGCGTGCCCGACGTCCCCGTACTCGTGCGCTTTGCGCGGGAGGGGAACGTCAATCTCAACTGGCTTCTGCTTGGTGAAGGCGCGGAGGTGCGTCAGCAAGAGGCCACAACCCCAGACGGCCACCTCCTGGCCACCATTGAGGCGGAGCTCAGAGCTACGGAAGGCGTGACAGAAGACGAGGCTCAGGCCGTCTGGAATCGGCTTGTCATCTACAGAACGGCCGAGTCTGGGTATCGTGCCATCACGTTTCTCGCGGTTGAGGGCGTGCGGCCGTTATACCGGGAACTGTTGCGGCGCGAACGTTCTACCAAACAGCTACTGCGTTATGCCGAGAACTGGTCAGCGGCGTTCCTTCGGTCCGCGCCCATGAGCCCCGAGGATTCGAAAAGACAATTGCAGGAGTTTGCGCAGTTGATCGGTCAACAATTGGAGGCAGCTCAGCCTGAGTTACAGGTCGGTTCTGTGCGACTGCTGCCGGAAAAGCGACCGGCAAAGGCACCAAAGCCCTCGCCCCCTTAGCGGAGACTATCACTATGTCCATTGCCGCTCGGCCTACCGAGACGCCGCCAGCCTGCGCTGCAGGAGTCCTTGTCGTGTCTGGCTACGGCCTCCGCATTGCCGTTGCGCGTGGTCATCTCCTGGTCGAAGACGGCGTGGGCCCCGACCGCCGTCGGCAGATCTTCAGCCGGATTGATCAGCAGTTGACGCGGCTGGTCATCGTCGGGCATGCCGGGACGATTTCGCTCGATGCAATCCGTTGGCTCCACGGGGTCGGCGTCCCGCTCATGCACCTGGACACGAACGGCACCATCTTCCTGGTCGCCACGCCGCAAGGTGCCACAGCGCCGGCCCAACGGCGCGCTCAGGTCCGCGCGCTGGACGGCCCGCTCGGCGTCGACATCGCTAGGGGCCTGATCGCCGCGAAAATCCATGGACAGTTGGGGGTCCTGCAGCACATCGAAGGGAGTGACGACGCGCAGGAATACGTCGCTGTCTGTGGCGAGCGAGCTAGACGCGCGAGGACGCTCGCGGAGGTGCGGCAGATCGAGCCCTTGGCCGCGCGAGCCTACTGGCGTGCGTGGCAACGTGTGTCGGTACGATTCGACGCGCAGGACGCCAAGCGCCGCCCTCGGCATTGGCGCCACTTCGGGAGCCGGATCTCTCCGCTGACCGAGCCGTCGCCGCGCAAGGCCGTGAACCCGGCTAACGCGGTGCTCAACTACGTGTACGCCATTCTCGAAGCGGAAGCGCGGATCGCGGCCCTCGCCGTCGGTCTCGACCCAGTGCTCGGCCTCTTGCACGTCGATCGGCCAAACCGCGATTCGCTGGCGTGTGACCTCATGGAGCCCATCCGACCTGCAGTCGACCGGTACGTGCTCGAGCTGGTGAACCGTCGGACCTTCACGAAAGAGGACGTCTTCGAGCTGTTCGATGGTCAGTGCCGGCTGCTCCCGCCGCTCACGCACGAGCTAGCGGCCAGCGCGTCGCGGTGGGCCCACCTCGTGCGGCCAGTCGCGCAAGAAGTGGCCAATCGCCTCGGGGGAGCGAGGCGGCGGCGGTGGTTGGGCACTCGGTCTAGCGGGTTCGGGGCGAGGTCCCGTTGTCGGCCTCGGGGACCGACCGGTGTGACTCGCGAGTTCGAAAGCGCGGGTCAGGACGATGCGACGAGACACGCGTCGGCGATGTCGCGACGGATGCGAGCCCTTCGCGCCGCGAACCGAGACTGGGAGCGGCTCCATGGACGGCCGGATCCGACACAGTTCAAACGAGATGTTCTCCCGGGCCTCGTGAACATGACTCTTCGGCAGATGCAGGCTGCTACCGACCTGTCGCGCGCGCTGTGCACAAAGATCCGGCGGGGCGACGTCGTGCCGCATCCGCGGTATTGGGAGGTATTACGAGAAGCAGCGCCTCACACGTAACTGGATAGCGCGTTTCAGCGGCGACTGAATCTGCGACTTGGCCGCGCGAGCGGCCACGCGCTGGACCGAGAGCTTAGCGACTCACGCGAACGGATTCGCCTTCGCCCATCGAGCCGCCGCGAGTTCGAGTGGATCGAGCCGCTCCTCGATCGACTTGTACCAGTGCTTGCGGGCGTCAGGCGGCATACAACTCGCGCGAGCGACGATAGCGCGATGTGGCCATGGTGACTCCTAGCGCGACCCGCAGCGCGCCCCCGGACCGGCCGAATCGCGCCCTCGAGACCCAACTCTCCGAGCACCGCGACCCGGCGCAACCGTGCGGGCGAGAGCTACTCCGTCGCGGCGAGGATCCCGACGGCGATCGGCAGATCGAATGCCGATCCGTCCTTGCGAATGTCGGCCGGGGAGGGACGCGCAACGCACAGAACGGAGGGTCCCGGCCATCACGGTCGCGGTTGTGCTGCCGCCCGCAGTGCCGGTGCGGCGGCAGGCTTATTGCACGGCAGGTTAGGCGTGGCTAGAGGAACCTTTCTAACCCCTTACGGGTTGTGGAGGTCAGGAAGAGGGTGCCCCGAGGTCGGCCAAAGGGTACCTTGACGGGGCCGGAAGGAAGTGTGAATGTAGGCCCGCGTTTGTAGGTGAAGCGCCCGGGAAGAGACGCCTAGCGACTCGTGGGGCTTAGCGGCCCCCCCGGGCGTTTGCCTTTGTTGGGGGGGTACCTTCCGGCCATGTACATCCTGTACCTGGACGAGTCGGGGGTCCCTCAGATACACGCCTCGCAAACCTCCCATTACATCCTCCTCGGCGCGGCCATCTACGAAGGCACCTGGTTTGCGTTGGAGAAGCGCATCAACGACATCAAGAGCGGGTTCGCGCTCGGTAACCCCCACAATCTGGAACTACATGCCGGATGGCTCATCCGGCCCTACTTTGAGCAGAACCGCGTCACCGATTTCAAGACGCTGGCACATGTCGATCGACGGAACGCGGTACTCGCTGTGCGAGCAGACTTCATCGAGCACGAGTTGCCGATGCTTCCGGGACGGAAGCGCCAGGATTGGCGCAAATACTTTCGGTCGACGGATGCCACCTTGCACTTGTCGTTGGACGAGCGACGAATGCTCTATCGCCGCGTCCTTGATGCTGTGGGGAGTCACCGGCAAGGACTCTACCTATTTGCCGAGGCCATCGACAAGGCCGCATTAATTCCTGGCGTTGACCCTGTCGAACAATCATTCGTACAAGTAGTCACGAGGTTCGAGGGATTTCTCAAGTCACGTACGGACGAGTGGGGCTTGATCGCGGCCGACCGCGACGAACACAAGGCCGGACGGTTGCAAGCCATGCTCGCGCTATTTCAGCAAGAGGGCACGGTCTGGCGCGACATTGAGCGGGTCATTGAAGCCCCTTTCTTCTTCGATAGCAAGTCCAGTTCGGGTGTCCAGGTCACAGATTTGTGCGCCTATGCCCTTCGCCGCTACCTGGAAAACAAGGAAGTCGACGGTTTCCGACGAATCTTTTCGAAGTTTTATCGCGCCCGCGGCAAGTTGCACGGCCTGCGGCACTACACGCGCCCCAAGTCCTGCAGGTGCATGATCTGCAAGGAGCGAAAATTCGCCGTCATGGAAGAAGGCGAGGTGGCGGCGCCTGCACTCACCATCGTACACGCTCCGCAACCCGACCCAGCGCCGCCTGACGCAACGCCTGCCGGTCCGAGCCCCGCAGAGCCGTTGACTACGAGTTGATCGTCGCCAACTAGAATCCAGGTAATCCTTCGCCACCGAGGCGCCCGTGGGTACTGTCATCTGGCCCGATTGGGACTTGTCCTGCCCCCGTTCTTCGGACCACGGTTATGCGACAGCTACGGGTGCCTGTCGGCCGTGCTGTGGTGATCATCACTGTTCTGAGCACAGCCAGCGCACCAGCAAGCGGGCGAGTCTCACGCGGCTGTTCGAGAACCCGTGGTCTGCGTCGAGCGTCGCGGCGGTCAAGTGTCGAGCCCCCTCTTGCCGCAGTGCCGCTCCCAATGGCTCATACACCTCTCCCAGAGGCACGACGGCATCGCGTGTCGCCGCGACCAGCAGCACTCGCTTCCCCGCCAGAACATGCGCGTAACGCTCCAACTGCCACTCGGTGGCGTGGTCGACCATGTCCTGGGCGAGAGCTTGCCCCGACGTCCCACGCAGCGGTCCGAGCTGCGGGTCAAGCCGGCGCACGCTCGCCACGAACGCTTCGGGATCCTTCAAGCGTTCGCCGCGGCGACCGAAGTCACCGGGTGCGAGAGCGGCAACGGCTCGGACGCCGCTGTCGGCGACGGCGCCGTGCAGGGCAGCGAATCCCCCCAAGCTGTGGCCGACCAGAATCAGGCGCCGCGTGTTCACTCGATATGAGTCTGCGACGGCTGGTTGGCGGAGCCATCGGAGGGCGGCAGCGACGTCCTCTAAGACGTGACTGAAGGAGTAGTCCCCCTCGCTGCCCCAGGCCCCGCGATAGTGGAAGATCAGGGCGTTGAACCCGGCTCGGCGAACGACCTGCGCCAGATCGCCATTCTTCTCGGTGCCCGGAAAGCCGTGCAGAACCAGCACCGTCGTGTGAGGACCCTTGCCTTGCGCGAGGTAGAGCACGCCGTTCATCCGGGCGCCCGAGCTGGGGATCCGCACGTCTGCAAGTGTCGGCGGGTACAGGCTGTCCGAGGTTGCGGGATCGCTCGCGACTGCCAGCGTATCGCAGGCGGGCGTTTGGGCGTGTACGGCAGCCAGGAGGCAGGCACTGAGAAACGCACCGAGAGGCAGCACAGTTTTTGGATGGGACATGTCACCCTCCCTTGCGCAGGTGGGGGAAGGAGTACGCAGACTCTGAATCGTGTAGTATTGTCACATTTCCGTTGGTCCGAAAGGCGGGGAGCAGACCAGACTGGCCGTCCCGGCTGTCGCATCCGCGCCCGTCCCTGCCGCAAAAACGCCCTAGTCCTCTCGCCGATCCAGCCTATCATGGAGCTCTACCTAAACAGAGGGGCCAGGAGCCTGTGAAGACGTACACGCTCGAGATCTATGAACACAAGAAAGAAGAGCCGTTCATCGCCATCGAGTCGGACCAGCCCTTTCCGGCGATCGCCGTGGGTCACCTCCTGAACCCGAGAACGTGGGACTCGGAGAGCTGGCCGGAGGTGAACGAGTTGAGGGGCAAGATTCTCAGGGTGAAGGCGATCGAACACATGATCCTGCAAACCGGCAAAAGCGGGAAGGAACCCTCCTCGACGAAGTTCAAGGTCTGTGTCTTCTGCGAGCCGGTGCTCGACGCCCCGGGAATGCGAGGGGTCTAGGACAATGGCCACAGATAGGCCGCCAGCAGTACCCCCGGCCGGTGGATCGAACGAGAGAAAGGGATGGGGGTGGATCGTTCCTGCCGTAGTCGCGGCAGCCCTGACGTTCATCACCTTGGCGATCGGCATCTGGGAACTCGTCCGCAGCAGAGACATTGAGGCGGCAAGTTGGGTCATGGCGGCCGGCGGTTTGGGGCTCGTGGCCTTTTCGTCAGTGCAACTGCATCGGGAGTCACAGCGGGAAAATCGACGGCAGGCTGCCGAGGCGCGTCACAAAACCGAGCGACTTGCGGCTGCGCGTGCGAAGCTCAAGCCCGCCGCGTGGCTCGCGCGCCGTATGTGCCGGCAGGCAGTCAGCGACTCAAATGGCACCGCGCTGAATCGGTGGCTAGCGCGCTGGTACACCCCTCCCAGACTTAGGGGCGGATACCTGGACGAGGGGGGTGCTGCTCCCGATCCGATCAACGTGCTTGAGGAGCGAATGCGCGAAACGGTCACGCTCGCGGCCGAGGCTGGCGGCGACGATGTGCGTGCGGCCGACGCGGCGTTCGAGGCGTTCATCGCGGCGGCCAACATAATCAACGACATGGCCAAGACGCTCCTAGGCCCGTTCGACACGAGCCTTCTCCAGGCTGCGATCCCCAGGGCGCGGAAGGCGGTGAACTACCTCGCCACCGCCTCTCGCGAACTCGAGTCCCTGGCTCCGCCTGGCGAGGAGGAGCCGTGCGTGTCACCCGACCCGAAGTTTCCAGGGGAGCGGTAAAGGGGGTCTACAGGGGCCACGTGATATCGAACTTGCGACGTGCTCGATCGACAGCCTCTTTGAACGCCTGGGCGCAATCGGGCAGCCAGCCGGCCGGGTCGACACCCCGTACCTCCCAATTGGCCCGCGGATCGCGGGTCTCGTGGATCGTGAAGTCGGGCGCGAAGCCGGCGCAGCCTAGTCGCATCGCTGAGTCCCTCATAATCATCGCATGGACCTCAGCCTCCGTTCGCTTCTGCTTCTTGGGCATGCCGTCGGGGTTACCCCGGTATAGCCCGACATCGCCCGTAGTCCTGCGTTGCGATGACGAAGTGAAATCCCATGATATGACTAGACGAGACCGCTAAAAGTTCGGCGGACAGCGGACCCTCAAGTGATCCCGGGACCAGCCGCCCAAAGATCGTGTAGACGATCGGATTTCCGCTTGGCGCGGTTTCGACGAAGCTCAGCACATCACTGGCCGAGATCACATCCACAGGACCAGCTCCAGACGAGCCAATTTCCCGCGCACGGTGGTGCGGCCGATCGATACGGTCAAAGACGATGTCCTCGCCCCCTGGCATCTCCGGAGTCAGGTTAGTTCGCTGCGTCTTTGGGGGCACGCTATCTAACATCGTGAGCGTGTTGACGGTAAAGTGGCATCGGAAAGTCTCGGCGGATGTTAACAGTCGTCGGGCGAGGGTGTCCGGGTCCGTTTTCGCCATCGAAGGAGCAGTAGCCCCAGCTGGTGGACGCTGGCTTAACAGGCTAGAACCGCTCGCGGCACAGCCCGCTAGCACGAGTAAGGCAACCCTGCGCATGTCTAAGCACCTTCCTGCGGCGGTGCACTACTTCTCTGGGTCCTGCCGCGGCTTCATCCCCACGCCGCCTCTAGTCGGGCTGCCGTGCACGATAATGGGAGAGGTCGAACGGAGCCAGAGTTGAACGCAACCTCCCGTTGACGACCGGTTGATCGTCGTCGACTAGGGTTCGGGCGACTTTTCACCGCCGAGGCGCCCGTGGGTACCGTCACCTGGCCCGATTGGGACTGGCCGCCCCTCCCGTCCTGTCCCCTCCCGACCCCGCCGACGCGTCCAGACGAGGCTCCGGCGTCGCATCCGGACCCGTCGGTGCCGCAAAAATACCCTAAGAGGTCGCCACGGCGGCGCTTATCGTTACGGCATGAACATCCTCTTCCACCTGAACCCGCGAGTCGTGGGACCTAGCTGAAGCACTCGTCAGTACGCGATCGCGATCGCTGGCAGACCGGGTTCCAGTTAAGATTCAGAAGGGGGGGAGAAGCGTCGGGACCCCTTCTCTCTTATCCCGTGATGCGCTTCAGCGGGAACGTGTAGCCGGTGTTCGCGAGCGCGGCGTACACGCGCTCGCGTCCCTCCTTGACGGCACCCTGCGGCAATCCGACGGTGGCGAAGGTGGGGAGACCGTTCGCGATGTCGGTTTCGACGTCCACCAGATAGGCGTCGATCCCCAGCACCGCGGCGGAGCGGACGCGGGCGAGCATGGGTAGGACGGTACGGCGGCGAGGGGGACACGGGGTAGGCGAAGTTACGCGGCACAGCGCCAAATCCTGCACGCTGGTCCCACATCACGCCCAGTCATCGCGCCGGGCTCTCGGATGGAGTCGTTACGCACACGAAAGCGCCCAGGTGAACGACCTCTTCACCCACGTTCAGGCCGCCCTCGCCGGTGGCTACGCGATCGAGCGCGAGCTCGGGCGCGGGGGAATGGCGACGGTCTACCTCGCGAAGGATCTGAAGCACCGTCGTCCCGTGGCGATCAAGGTGCTGGCGCCGGAGCTCGCAGCCGCCCTCGGGCGGGAGCGGTTTCTCCGGGAGATCGAAACCGCCGCCCGCCTCAGTCATCCCCACATCCTCCCGCTGCATGACTCGGGAGAGGCGGACGGCTTCCTCTACTACGTCATGCCGTACGTGGCGGGCGAGTCGCTGCGAGATCGGCTGAACCGAGAACAGCAGCTCCCGATCGAAGATGCCGTCACGATCGCCGGTGAAGTGGCAACCGCCCTGAGCTATGCGCACAGCCGCGACGTCGTGCATCGAGACGTCAAACCCGAGAACATCCTGCTGTCCGAGGGCCAGGCCATCGTGGCCGACTTCGGGATCGCGGGGGCGATCGATGCGGCTGGAGGGGGGAAGCTCACGCGGACGGGGATCGTCCTCGGCACGCCCGCGTACATGAGCCCCGAGC
>WNFC01000756.1_pt1 | contig 39276 bp, 38 predicted proteins | sample 5400541 | NCBI WGS metagenome assembly WNFC01 (sample SAMN13153342, study PRJNA577476) | soil metagenome | isolation source: 120 cm saprolite under Douglas fir tree site 2 hole 2 replicate 1 | place: USA:California | collected 2015-04-18 | reverse complement strand
TGATCAATTCGCGCTTCCTCGACGGCATGACGATCGAGCAGGCCAAGGAGGAGGTGGCGCGCCGGCTCGAGAGCGAGACGCGCCGCAACCGGCCGGTCGGCCAGCGCCAGGTGAACTTCCGCCTGCGCGACTGGGGCATCTCGCGCCAGCGCTATTGGGGCTGCCCGATCCCGATCATCCACTGCAAGGAATGCGGCGTCGTGCCGGTACCGGTGGAGGACCTGCCGGTGGAGCTGCCCGCGGTCGTCGACTTCGACAAGCCGGGCAATCCGCTCGACCGCCATCCGACCTGGAAGCACGTCGCGTGCCCAAGCTGCGACGGGCCGGCCACGCGCGAGACCGACACGATGGACACCTTCGTCGATTCGTCGTGGTACTTCGCGCGCTTCACTGATCCGTGGATCGAGGACGCGCCGACCGACCGCAAGGTGGTCGATCGCTGGCTGCCGGTCGACCAGTACATCGGCGGCATCGAGCACGCGATCCTGCACCTGCTCTACAGCCGCTTCTTCACCCGCGCCATGAAGGCGACCGGCCATGTCGGCGTCGACGAGCCGTTCGCCGGCCTGTTCACGCAGGGCATGGTGGTGCACGAGACCTATCGCAAACAGGACGGCAGTTGGGCCGCGCCCGCCGAGGTGAAGATCGACGGCGCCGAGGGCGCGCGACGCGCCACGCTCGCCGCGACCGGCGAGCCGATCGAGATCGGCCCGATCGAGAAGATGTCGAAGTCGAAGCACAACACGGTCGACCCCGACGACATCATCTCGACCTACGGGGCCGATACGGCGCGCTGGTTCATGCTGTCCGACTCGCCGCCCGAGCGCGACGTCAACTGGACCGAGCAGGGCGTGCAGGGCGCTTGGCGTTTCACGCAGCGGCTCTGGCGGATCGTGGGCGAGGCGGCCGAGATCGCGCGCACCGCCCAGGCCGCCCGGCCCGCCACCTTCGGCGACGCGGCGCTTGCGGTGCGCAAGGCCGCGCATGGCGCGCTGGCGAAAGTCTCGGACGCGACCGAGAAGCTGCACTTCAATGTCGCGGTGGCGCACATCTACGAGCTGGCGAACTCGCTGCAGGCGGTGCTCGCGTCCGCCAAGGGCGCCGTCACCTCGGACCTGGCCTGGGCCGTGCGGGAGGCGGCCGACATCCTGGTTCAGCTCTTCCATCCCATGATGCCCCACCTGGCGGAGGCCTGCTGGGCCGAGCTCGGCCACAAATCGCTGGTCGCCACCGCACCCTGGCCGCAGGTCGAGCCGGACCTGCTGGTTGAGGAAACCGTAACCTTGCCGGTGCAGGTTAACGGCCGGAAGCGGGCCGAGGTCACGGTTGCGCGCGATGCCCCAAACAAGGATATTGAGCAGGCTGTGCTTGCGCTCGATGGGGTAAAACGGGCCTTGGACGGGAAGGCCCCCAAAAAAGTCATCGTTGTCCCGCACAGGATCGTCAATGTGGTGGTCTAAAGTGCGCCTGATCGGGCCTCGTTTGGCGCGGTTCGCCCCCTTGCTGGCGGCGGCCGGCCTGTTGGCCGGCTGTTTCCAGCCGCTCTATGGCGAGCGATCGCTCACCGGCGGACCCGAGATCAAGACGGCGCTCAGCGGCGTCGACATCTCGCAGATCCCGGCCGCGAGCGGGTCGCCCGAATCGCGGGTCGCGGTCGACCTGCGCAACCAGCTCCTGTTCAATCTCAACGGCAACCAGCCGACGCCGCCGACCCACCGGCTCGATGTGCGCATCTCGACGACGCGCCTCTCGGTCATCGTCGACCTCTCGAGCGCCCGCCCCGAGGTGGAAAACTACGGCATCACCGCGACCTACAGCCTGGTCGAGCTCAAGACCGGCAAGCCGGTGCTCTCCGACCAGACGTTCTCCCGCGTGTCCTTTGACAGTCCCGGCGGACAGCAGCGCTTCGCCCGCGTGCGCGCGCTGCGCGACGCCGAGAACCGGGCCGCCCAGGTGCTGGCCGACAGCATCAGGAACCGGCTGGCGTCGTATTTCGTCGCGGGGACGTGAGTCGATCGCGTCCGCCCGCGCAAGCGGGCGACCCAACCCCCCATGGCCATCCATGTTTCCTGGATGCTCCGCTTGCGCGGAGCATGACCAGTCAATAATGCAGAGACCATGGTCGCGCTCAAAGGCTCCGACATCGATGCGTTCGCGGCGCGGCCCGATCCCAAGCGCCCGATCGCGCTGGTGTTCGGGCCGGATGCCGGACTCGTGCGCGAGCGCGTCGATGCGATCATCAAGGCGGCGGTCGACGATCCCGCCGATCCCTTTGCGCTGGCGCGCCTCGAAGGCGACGCGCTCGCGGACGAACCGACCCGCCTCGTCGAGGAGGCGCACACCATTCCGCTGTTCGGCGGGCGCCGCGCCGTCTGGGTCAAGGCGGGGGGCCGGAGTTTCGTCGCGGCGGTCGAAACGCTGATCGCGGCCCCGCCGGCAGCCGACTGCCGCGTCGTCATCGAGGCGGGCGATCTCAGAAGAAATGCGCCGCTGCGCGCGATATGCGAGAAATCCTCCGTGGTCGCCGCGTTGCCCTGTTACGTCGACGGCGAGCGCGAGCTCGCGCGGCTGATCGACGAGGAGATGCGGGCCGCCGGCCTCACGATCACGGCTGACGCGCGTGCGCTGCTCGCTTCGTTGATCGGCGGCGACCGGCGCGCCTCGCGCAGCGAGGTGCGCAAGCTCGCGCTCTACGCCCACGGCAAGAAGGCGGCGGATGTCGATGACGTGCTCGCGGTCGTCGCCGACGCATCCGCGCTCGCGCTCGACGGCGTCGTCGATGCGGCCTTCGCGGGCCGCGCACCGGAGGTGGAAACGCAATTCGCGAAAGTGCGCGCGGCCGGCACCTATCCGGGCGTGATCATCGGTGCGGCGCTGCGCCAGGTCGCGCAGCTGCACCGCGCGCGCCTCGCAATCGATTCCGGAACGCCAATCTCCGATGCAATTCCCGGACTGAACTTCCGCCGCAAGGCGCAGGTCGAGGCCGCACTCGCGGCGTGGACCCCGGCGCGGCTCGAACGGATCATGGCGCAGCTCGCCGAGGCTTCGCTCGAAGTGCGCCGCCGCCCGGCGCTCGCCGAGACGATCGCGCAGCGCGCGCTGATCGCGACCGCGACGGCGGCGCGGCGAAGGGAAACGTAACGGCTGTCAGAGTCGTCGGGTGGGCACGCTTCGCTTTGCCCACCCTACAGTCTCGCAATGACCGGCTGGTTCAATCGCGCTCGAGGCGCCGGATCACGTCGTCGAGCTGGTCGAGCGCGCGATACTTGATCTGCACCACGCCGCCTTCGCCGCGGTGATCGATCGTCACCACCAGGCCGAGCGCGTCGGAGAGGCGTTTCTCCGCGGCGCGCGTGTCGGCGTCTTTCCCGGCGCGCGCCCGCGTTTTCTTCGGCGCGCCCGCCGCGCGCGCGTGCTCCTGCGCCAGGCTCTCGACCTGACGAACATTGAGATTGCGCGCGACGATCTCGTGCGCGGCCGCTTCCGGATCGGGCAGGCCGACGAGGGCGCGCGCGTGACCGGCGGTGAGCTTGCCCACGTTGATGTATGCCTTCACCGCATCGGGCAGCTTCAACAGGCGCAGCGTATTCGCCACGTGGCTGCGGCTCTTGCCTACCGTCTTCGCGATGTCGTCCTGGCTGTAGCTGAATTCCTCGCCGAGGCGCTGATAGCCCGTCGCCTCTTCGAGCGGATTGAGATCGGCGCGCTGCACGTTCTCGATGATCGCAAGCTCCAACGCCTCGCTGTCGCTCGCCTCGTGCACGACGATCGGCACGTCGTGCAGGCCGGCGCGCTGCGCCGCGCGCCAGCGCCGCTCGCCCGCGATGATCTCGTAGGAGTCCGCCGCGCCGCGCACCGTGCGCACGACGATCGGCTGGATGATGCCGCGTTCGCGGATCGACGCCGCCAGCTCGTCGAGCTCGGCGTCGGAAAAATTGCGGCGCGGGTTGCGCGGGTTGGGCCTGATGAATTCGATCGGCGCCTGGCGCTGGCGGCTGCGCTCGATCGTCGGCGCCGCGTCGGGGGCGACATCGCCGATCAGCGATGCCAAGCCGCGCCCGAGCCGCGAGCGGTGAGTCTCTTCGGCCATCGACATGTCTCCCGCACCTCTCGTCTTTTTCTTCGTTCAACGCTGTCGTTCGTGGCTTCCCCCTCCCCACCCTCCCCCGCACGCGGGGGAGGGTGTGAGAGGCCGTGCAACTCTCAACTCGCGCGGAGCTCCTTGAGCTGCTTCTCGCGCTGGATGATCTCGGTCGCGAGGCGCAGATAGGCTTCGCTGCCGACGCATTTGAGATCGTAGACCAGCACCGGCTTGCCGTAGGACGGCGCCTCCGAGACGCGCACGTTGCGCGGGATGATGGTGTCGTAGACCTTCGGTCCCATGAACTCGCGCACGTCCGCGACGACCTGTCCGGAGAGATTGTTGCGCGCGTCGTACATGGTGAGCACGATGCCGTGGATGGTGAGCTCGGGATTGAGCGTCTGCTTGACCTGCTCGACCGTCTTCAGGAGCTGCGACAATCCTTCGAGCGCGAAGAACTCGCACTGCAGCGGCACGAGGATCGCGTGCGCGGCCGCCATCGCGTTGATGGTGAGGAGATTGAGCGAGGGCGGACAGTCGACCAGCACATAGGTGAAGTCGACGACGCCGGGCCGCGCTTCGTTGAGCGCAGCAAGCGCGTTGCGCAAACGGAACGCGCGATCGCGCGTCTGACCGACCTCGAGCTCGAAGCCGGTGAGATCCATGGTGGACGGCGCGATGTGCAGGTGCGGCACCGCGGTCGCGAGGATCGCCTGGCGCAGCGGCTTGGCGCCGGTGATCACGTCGTAGGTCGAGTTCTCGCGACTCTTCTGATCGATGCCGAGGCCGGTCGAGGCGTTGCCCTGCGGATCGAGGTCGATGATGAGCACGCGCTCGCCGATCGCGGCGAGCGCGGTGCCGAGATTGATCGCGGTGGTGGTCTTGCCCACCCCGCCCTTCTGGTTGGCGATCGACAGGATGCGTGGCGGCTGCGGCACCCCGGGCCGCGTCTCGGCCCGAAATGGCAGGATTTCGCCCGTGGTTTCGATGTCAGCCATGGATTTCACGTCCGTTCGGCCCGTTTCGAGGGCTGTTCATCCGATTCATTTCTTGGCGCCGCGGCGGCTCAAGCCTCGCAGCACGACGATGCGACCCTCCGGGCTGGTCTTGCTCGGAATGAGGTCGGCCTTGATCGTCCAATATTTAGCGGCCTCGGTCAATTCAGCCTCTACATCTTGACCCTTCAGGAGCAACGCTTGTGCACCTGTTTTTAGCAGCAGCGCCACATAGCCGAACAACACGCTCAGCGGTGCAACGGCCCGCGCCGTGATAACGTCCACATGGGCCCCCATCGGCAAAGAAAAATGCTCGATTCGCTCGCCGTGGACAACGGCCCGCAGATCGAGCTCGCGCACCGCTTCGCGCAGGAACGCGGCCTTTTTCGCATTGCTTTCAATGAGATGAACCGTGGCACCACGCTCGCCGGCAAGCGCGCAGGCGATCACCAGGCCTGGAAAGCCGCCGCCGGAGCCAAGATCGAGCCACACCCGAGCCGATGGCGCGAGCGCCAAGAGCTGCAGCGAATCAGCGATATGGCGGGTCCACAGATGCGGAATGGTGGCGGCGCCGATCAGGTTGGTGGTCTTCTGCCATTGCAGAAGCAGGCGAGTGAAGCGATCGAGCCGAGCCAACGTTTCACGTGAAACAGGTGTCAGGTCGAGCGCCCGCGCGCGGTCGGCGGCAAGGTCGACGCCTGGCGACATCAGGTACTCCCAGGATTCTTTGAAGATCAGCGGGCGCGGGCAGGCTTGCTGGCAGATTTGCGGGCGGCGCGACGGACATGGGCGGCGAGCAGCGTCAGCGCCGCCGGCGTGACCCCGTCCATCCGCCCCGCTTGCCCGATCGTGCGCGGCCGCGCGGCGGCGAATTTGTGCTTCATCTCATTGGAAAGACCGGAAATTCCGGCGTAGTCGAGGTCGTCCGGCAGCGCCACGCTTTCGTCCCGGCGATAGGCCGCGACGTCCGCCGCCTGACGATCGAGATAGACCGCGTATTTTGCGTCGATCTCGAGCTGCTGCGCGAGATCGGGCGCGAGATCGGCGAACGCCGGCCAGATGCGCGCAATGTCGGCGAGCCCGAGATGCGGATAGGCCAGAAGCTCGAACGCGGTGCGGCGCTGGCCGTCGCGGTTGAGCGCGAGGCCTTGGTGGTTCGCCTCGGTCGGGGTGAGCGAGACCGAGCGCGCAAAAGTCCGGATTGCGTCGAGCCGATGCCGCGATCGGTCAGCCGCTGGTCCGCATTGTCGGCACGGAGCGTGAGCCGATACTCGGCGCGCGACGTGAACATGCGATAAGGCTCCGTGACGCCGCGCGTGACCAGATCGTCGATCATCACACCGAGATAGCCCTGCGAGCGGTCGAACACGATGTCGCCGCCCGCGCCGGCCCGCGCCGCCGCGTTGAGCCCGGCCACCAGGCCTTGCGCAGCGGCCTCTTCGTAGCCGGTGGTGCCGTTGATCTGGCCAGCGAGGAAAAGCCCGCGGATGCGGCGGGTTTCGAGCGTGGGAACGAGCTCGCGCGGATCGACGTAGTCGTATTCGATCGCGTAGCCCGGACGGATCACCCGGGCTCGCTCCAGTCCGGGAATGCTCGCCACGACCGCGTGTTGGACCTCTTCGGGCAGCGAGGTGGAAATCCCGTTGGGATAGACGGTCGTGTCGTCGAGCCCTTCGGGCTCGAGAAAGATCTGGTGCCCGTCGCGTTCGCCAAAGCGCACGATCTTGTCCTCGATCGAAGGGCAATAGCGCGGTCCGCGACTCTGGATCTGGCCGGAATACATCGGCGAGCGGTGGACGTTCGCCCGAATAATACGGTGCGTGTCCTCGGTGGTGCGCGTGATGGCGCACTGGATCTGCGGGTTCTCGATGCGGTCGGTCAGGGTCGAGAACGGCTCCGGCGGGTCGTCACCGGGCTGCATTTCGAGCTTGCCCCAGTCGATCGTGGTGCCGTCGAGGCGCGGCGGCGTGCCGGTCTTGAGTCGGCCGAGCGTAAATCCGGACCGCTCCAGCGTGGATGACAGGCCGAGAGATGGCGCCTCGCCCACCCGGCCCGCCGGCGTGGTGCGCTCGCCCAGATGAATCAGCCCGCGCAAGAAGGTGCCGGTCGTCAGCACGATGGCGGCGGCTGAAAACTCGCGGCCATTGACGAGCCGAACCCCGGTGACGCGCCCATTGGCGAGGGTCAGATCGTCCGCCTCGCCTTCAACGACGGTCAGGCCCTCGGTCGCCTGGATCGCGCGCTGCATGGCGGCCGCATAAAGCTTGCGGTCGGCCTGCGCGCGGGGGCCGCGCACCGCGGGGCCTTTGCGCCGGTTGAGCACGCGAAACTGGATGCCGCCCTGGTCGGCGATCCGTCCCATCAAGCCGTCGAGGGCGTCGATCTCGCGCACCAGGTGGCCCTTGCCGAGGCCGCCGATGGCCGGATTGCACGACATCGCCCCGATCGTTGCGAAGCGATGGGTCACGAGGGCGGTTTTCGCCCCCATGCGCGCGGCCGCCGCCGCAGCCTCGCAGCCGGCATGACCTCCACCGATGACGATGACGTCGTAGGCCATAGGATTATCCCAAACGCGGGAGTCTTAACGCCGGCGTCCGTTCCGGTCAAAGTCATGTTTCACGTGAAACATGCGGGTGACCGAAGAGCCGTTTCTTTGATATATTTGAAGTTTTCGGCTTAGGTTCGTTCCGCCAAAATTGCATGTCCATACCTGGGTACTACTTCCCAATGCAGAAATCGCGAAAAATGACGTCCAGGATGTCTTCGACATCGACTCGGCCGGTCAACCGCCCGAGGGATCGCGCCGCCAAGCGCAGCTCTTCGGCGATGATCTCCTCGCGATCGGGCGCCGCCTCGGCAAGAGCGCGGCCGAGCGCGGCGGCCGTCTCCTCAAGAGCACGGCGGTGGCGCTCTCGCGTGACCAGCGCGGGCTCGGTTGAGCCGAGGAAATTCTGCGCGTGCCCGGCCAGTGCAGGCAAAAGGCCGTCAAATCCGAGTCCCGTTAATGTAGAAATGAAGTAAGTTCTATATTCTAGTTTATGTATTATCGATCTTAATGCTTTGACGCGAAGCTGGCTGACCAAATCGACCTTGTTCCACGCTATCCATTTGGAAGCATTGGGAAAGTCTCGCCCGAGCGCGTCCACAGCAATTTCTCCGCTGGCGGCCGCATCCATCACCCAAAGCACAAGATCGGCACCCGCGGCCCGTTCGCGTGCCCGTCGGACGCCTTCCTGCTCGACCGGATCATTGCTGTCGCGAATGCCGGCGGTGTCGAGCAGCGTCACCGGATAGCCGTCGAGGTCGAGGTGGACCTCGATCACATCCCGCGTGGTCCCCGCATAGGGCGACACGATCGCCGCCTCGCGGCGGGCGATGCGGTTGAGGAGGCTCGACTTGCCCGCGTTGGGTGGCCCCGCGATCGCCACCACCAAGCCTTCGCGCAGCCGCTCGCCGCGACCCTGGTCGGCGAGAACCCGACCGATCTCGTCATGCAGCTCGCGCGCGACCTGCAACGCGGGCGCGATCAGATCCTCCGGCACATCGCCTTCGTCGGGAAAATCGATGCGCGCTTCGACGAGCGCGAGCGCCTGGATGAGCCGCGTGCGCCACGCCTCCGCGCGATCGCCGAGCAATCCCTTGAGCTGCCGAAATGCCTGGCGGCGCTGTGCCTCCGTGTCGGCGCCGATGAGGTCGGCAAGACCTTCGACCCGCGTGAGATCGAGCCGCCCGTTCTCGAACGCGCGCCGCGTGAACTCGCCCGCCTCCGCCGGACGGCAACCCGCGATGCGACCGAGCGCGGCGAGCACCGCGGATATCACCGCCCTGCCCCCGTGCAGCTGCAGCTCGGCGGTGTCCTCGCCGGTCTCGCTCCCCGGTCCCGGAAACCACAGCGCCAGCGCTTCGTCGATCACCTCGCCGCTCGCCGGCTCGCGCACGCGCGCGAGCGCCGCCTTGCGCGGCTCGGGGATTTTTCCGATCAGCGCCGTCAAGGCCGCGCCGGCATGCGGCCCCGAGATGCGCACGACCGCGATCGCGGCCGGCGGCCGGCCCGACGAGAGGGCGAAGATGGTGTCGGAAGAATCACTCATCGGCCGATATCAACCAGATTGCGCAAGGCACCGAAAGCGCTCACGCTGCCCCTTGGATCCGCCAAGGTTCGTACACAAATCCGCACAAACGTGAGCCCCATACCAACGCCCAGCGTGACCGTATGAGTTCAGGTGCACCGATGTCCGCTCCCGCGATTCCGCCGCGCGAAAACCGGCTCGCCCACGAGACCAGCCCGTATCTGCTGCAGCACAAGCACAATCCGGTCGACTGGCGGCCGTGGGGCCCGGAGGCGCTCGACGAGGCGAAGCGCGCCAACAAGCCGATCCTGCTGTCGGTCGGCTATGCGGCCTGCCACTGGTGCCACGTGATGGCGCACGAGAGTTTCGAAGACGACGACACCGCGCGCGTCATGAACGACCTGTTCGTCAACATCAAGGTCGACCGCGAGGAACGGCCGGACATCGATCAGATCTACATGTCGGCGCTGCATCACCTGGGCGAGCAGGGCGGTTGGCCGCTCACCATGTTCCTCACGCCCGCCGGCGAGCCGGTGTGGGGCGGCACCTACTTTCCGAAGACGTCGCGCTTCGGCAGGCCCGCCTTCGTCGACGTGCTGCGTGAGGTCGCGCGGCTCTTCCGCGACGAGCCGCAGAAGATCGAGCAGAACCGCGAGGCCTTGATGGCGCGGCTCGCCGAAGCGGCGCGCCCGGAAAACAAGGTGACGATCGGCGTGCGCGAGCTCGACTCCACCGCGGCCGCGGTCGCGCGCGTGTTCGATCCGGTGCACGGCGGCTTCCGCGGCGCGCCGAAATTCCCGCAATGCTCCATGCTGGAAATGCTGTGGCGCGCCGGCATGCGGCGCCACGACACGCGCTTCTACGAGGTGGTCGAGCTTACGCTCGAGCGCATGTCGGACGGCGGCATCTACGATCACCTCGGCGGCGGCTTCTCGCGCTATTCGGTCGACGAGAAATGGCTGGTGCCGCATTTCGAGAAGATGCTCTACGACAACGCGCAACTCATCGAGCTGCTGGCGCTCGCGCATGGGCGCACCGGCAAGCCGCTGTTTCGCACGCGCGCACGCGAGACCGTGGCATGGCTCGCGCGCGAGATGACGACCGCGGGCGGCGCGTTCTCGGCCTCGCTCGACGCCGACTCGGAAGGCGAGGAGGGCAAGTTCTACGTCTGGTCGCTCGCCGAGATCGAGCAGGTGCTCGGCAAGGACGATGCGGCCTTCTTCGCCCGGCACTACGACGTGACGGCGGAAGGCAACTTCGAAGGCCACAACATTCTCAATCGCATGCAGCGCGAGCCGCTCGACGATTCGACCGAGAACCGGCTCGCCTCGATGCGCGCGTCGCTGCTCGCGGTGCGCGACACGCGGGTGCGGCCGGGCCTCGACGACAAGGTGCTGGCCGACTGGAACGGCCTGATGATCGCCGGCCTGGTCAATGCCGGGCTCATGCTCGACGAGCCGGACTGGATCGCGATGGCGAATCGCGCGTTCGATTTCATCGCGCGCGAGATGACGCGCGGCGACCGGCTCGGTCATTCCTGGCGCGACGGCAAGCTGCTCTTCCCCGGATTGTCAGCCGACTTCGCCGCCATGATCCGCGCCGCGCTCGCGCTCTACGAGGCGACCGGCGAGAAATCATATCTCGAGCGCGCAACCGCCTGGCAGGGCGCCCTCGATCGCCACTACGCCGATCGCGAGGGCGACGGCTACTATCTCACCGCCGACGACGCCGAAGGCCTGGTGGTGCGCCCGAAATCGATCAGCGACGACGCGCTGCCCAACCCGAACGCGCTCGCGGCGCAGAACCTGCTCCGCCTCGCGGTCTTCACCGGCGACGACCGCTGGCGCGCCGCCGCCGACCGCATGTTCGACGCGCTGCTGCCGCTCGCCGCCGAGAGCCTCTACTCGCATCTCTCGCTCCTCAACGCGCTCGACCTGCGGCTGCGCACGGCCGAGCTCGTCGCGGTGGGCCGCGAGGTCGGACGTTTCGCGAGCGCCGCGCTCAAGCTGCCGTTCCTCGACCGCGTCGTCCTGCGCGCCCGCAAGGAAAGCGATTTGCCCGCGGGTCATCCGGCGCGCGCCGCCTTTGCGAGCCTGCCCGAGACGGCGGTGCTGGTGTGCGTCGGCGAGCGCTGTTCGCTGCCGGTGACAAAACCGCAGGAGATCGGGGAGGCGGTGACGCGAATGCGCGGGGTGACGACAAGCGACCGGTGATCGCCTATCGCCCCATGTTCGCGGCGGCACGCGGCAAGAAGAGCCGCGCGAAATCCTCGGCCGCCATCGCGGGCGCGAACAGATAGCCCTGCACCTCGGTGCAGCCAAGCGCCTTGACGGTTTTCAGCTGCTCTTGCGTTTCCACGCCTTCGGCCGTCGTCGTCATGTTGAGGTTGCGCGCCAGATTGGTGATTGCGCGCACGATCGCGATCGAGTCGGGCGTATCGGAGAGATCGGCGATGAACGACCGGTCGATCTTGATCTTGTCGAACGGGAAGCTGCGCAGATAACTCAGCGACGAATATCCGGTGCCGAAATCGTCCATGGCGATGCGCACGCCGAGCTCGCGCAACTGGTGCAGCGTCGTGCGCGTCGCCTGGTTGTTCTGCAGGAACACCGCTTCGGTGATCTCGAGCTCGAGCCGGTTCGCCGCCAGGCCCGAGGTCGCAAGGGCATTCATGATGACCAGCACGATGTTCTGGTTGGCGAACTGGACGGGCGAGATGTTGACCGAGACCTTCAGGTCGCGCGGCCAGGTCGCCGCCTGGGCGCAGGCCTGGCGGAGCACCCACTCACCGAGCGGCACGATGAGCCCGGTCTCCTCGGCGACCGGGATGAAGTCGGTCGGCGAGACCGGGCCGCGCTCGGCATGGATCCAGCGCAACAGCGCCTCGCAGCCGCAGATCTCGTTGCTTTCCACGTCGATCAGCGGCTGGTAGTAGACCGCAAATTCCCGGGCGGCCACCGCCTTGCGCATGTCGACCTCGAGCGCGCGGCGGGCCTTGATGATGGCGTCCATCGCGGGCTCGAAGAAACGAAAATTGGCCCGGCCGTCCGCCTTGGCCCGATACAACGCCATGTCGGCGTTCTTGAGCAGCTGATCGGCGTCCGTGCCGTCGCTCGGCGCACACGCGATGCCGATGCTCGAATCGATATTGATGAGCTGTCCGTTGAGGTCGCACGGCACCTTGAGCGCGTCACGGATGCGTTGCGCCAGGCCTGCGGCCTCGTTCACATCCTTCAGGCCGGTCTGGATGACGGCAAACTCGTCGCCGCCGAGCCGCGCAACCGCGTCGACCTCGCGCACGCAGGCGCACAGCCGCTCGGCCACCACTTTCAGCAGCTCGTCGCCGGCCGGATGTCCCAGCGTGTCGTTGATGGTCTTGAACGTATCCAGATCGAGATAGTGCACGGCGAGTTGCTCGCCGCGCCGGACGTGCGCCAGTCCCGCCTCCAGCCGCTCGCGCAGTAGCACGCGGTTGGGCAGGTCAGTGAGCGCATCGTGATGCGCCATATGGGCGATCCGCTCCTCCGCCCGCGCGCGCTCGGTCACGTCCTCGACGACGCCGAGCAGGTATTGCGGCTCCTCCTTCTCGTCGAGGATGACGAGGCGGCGCGACCGCACCAGGCGCTCGCCGATCGCCGTCGTCAGAGGCTGCGTGTCGTAAACGCGCGCGCATTTCGTCGCCAGAATCTCCTGGTCGTGCGCGCAAATCATGTCCGCGGTCGCGCCTGAGAATATCTCGCGCGCCGTCTTGCCGATGACCATTTCGCGCGACATCCCCCACATCTGCTCGGCCGCCCGGTTGACCAGGATGTAACGCTGCTGGCGCGGCTCCTTCACGAAAACCGTGACCGGGATGTTGTCGATGATCGTGGTGAGGAATTGCTGATTGCGGTCGCGATCGCGTTCCGCGCGCCGCTGCGCGGTGACGTCGCGCACCGCGACGAGGATCGCGGCGCGGCCCTCGTAATGCAGCGAGCGCGAATAGATCGCGACCTCGATTTGGGTGCCGTCGGCCTTGCGATGCCGCCAGATTTCTTCCCCTTGCTGCGTGCCCGGGGAGTTGTGCACGAGCTGCCGAAGCCGGTCGTGATCCTCGCTCGGGCGGATGTCGGTCAGCGTCATCGCCAGAAACTGCTCCCGGCTGAAGCCGTAATGCTCGACCGCCGCGTCGTTGACCGCGAGAAACCGCATGGTCTCGTGCTCGAACACCCACATCGGCAGGGGATTGCTCTCGAACAGCAGCCGGAACGAGGACTCACGCCGCGTCGATTCGGTGATGTCCTCGTGGGTGGAGACCCAACCGCCGTCCGGCACAGGCGCGTTGGTCACCGACACCGTCCGTCCATCCGGCAGCTGCACGATCTTGGTTTCGACCTTTCCGAGGTCGATCATCTTGGCGAGATACTGTTCGGGATCTCCGGCCAAGGTGCCGGCGGCCTTGCGCAGATACAAGACGTCGCGAATGGTCCAGTCGCGCCTTACCGCATCCGCGGGCAAGCCGTACATTTTCAGGTATTTTTGATTGGTGAGAATGACGCGCCCTCTCGCGTCATACATCTGCAGACCCTGCCGCATGTTGTTGAGGGCCGCATCGAGCTGCAGATGCTGCGCGCGCCACCGCTTGATGAGCAGCCAGGCGGCGAGGAAAATCGTGCCGCCGATCACCACGACGATGAGGACGGCCGCGATCGTCATATGGACGGCGCCGCTTCGCCAATCGTCGAGGACCGCCGACACCGTCGTGCCGGCCCCCACGACAAGGGGGAAGTGATCCAGTCGATGGCCGACGATCAAGCGCTCTTTGGCATCAATGATGCTGGTCAGCCGCGCCGATCCGCGGCCCTTGCCGGCGAGGACCTGGAACAGCGCTCCATTGGCGTACGAGGTGCCGGGCGGATCGCGCGAAGGATAGCGCGCGATCAAGGTTCCATCGCTATGAAACAGGGAGATTGCGCTGTCCGGCCCGAGCGCAATGGTCTGAAAATATCGTTCGAAATATTCGGTTTCGACGGCGCCGACCACCAATCCGAGAAAGTCGCCGTTCGGCGCGGTGATCTTGCGCGCGAGAAAAACCGTCCATGATCCGTTCGAGCGATTGCGGACCGGCTCGCTCACCAACGAGGTCAGCTGCGGATCGGATTTGAACGCGGCGAAGTAGCTGCGATCCGAGACGTCGGACCCTCGCGGCGGCCAGGATCGGGAAAAATTGACCATCTTGCCGCGCGCGTCGATGATCGTCAGGGCGCCCACATAGGAGAGGCCGGCGATCTTTTCCCGCAGCATCAGATGAACGTCGTGGCTGGAAAGCAGCCGGGCATAGTCTTCGCCGGAATTGATCGCGGCGTCCCGGACGTGGTCGATCAAGTTTTTCTGCACCAGCTCGATGGATTGGAACGTCCGATCGGTCTGCTCGGCCAGAACCATGACGATGTTCTGCAGCTCGCGTTCCGCGCTGCCGAGGGCGCGATTGCGGAGGTCCGCGAGGATCGCCCACGTTCCGCCCGCGATCGTCGCGGCGAGGAAAAGCCCGCACCCGACAAGCAGCGGGATCGTCCGGCGCGGCCCCCACGGGCCCGGCGCGTGCGCGCCGCCATGTGCGGTCGCGGCGTCGCCCGGCAAGGCCGGCGAATGCTCGGCGGTGCCCGTCGTGACCTGGGTGGGAAGAAAAGCCCGCATCGACGCACAGTGCCACGCGCCGCCTTAAAATCGGGCTTACCGGGCCGTCACCGCGATCGCTAAATCACGGGCTCCCGACGTTATCATTAACAACGCATTGCAGCGGCCGCATGGATGCTTCAGCATTTCTCAAGCATGTTCGAGCCGAGGACGACCGGATAGCGCTACGGCCAGAGAATTCCGATCCACGCGTTCAGGAAAAGCATTGCCTCGGCCTGCGAGTCGGCGTGCCGCTCGCTGGTCATCCGGAACTTCAGGAACTTGCGATCTCGGCTCGTCAGGCAGAGAACGCTGTCCACCGGCCCGGTCTTCTCATGGACGTATGCGAAATCCGCGCATTGCAGCCGGGGATGTCCGCCGCCATCCCGCATCACGTAACTGCGCTGGAGCTCGACCTTGGCGTAAGCGTCGAAGATGTCACGTTGCGCCTGCTGCAACTGGCCCCGCACGACATTGGACTCGACGTCGTCCGGGATCGACGATCGGCCCAGGTCATAGACGTACACGTCGATCGTCCAGCCCGGCTGCCGATATCGTACCCCGTAACCGAGGCCCGGCTTGGTCTTTTCGAAATCGGTGGTCGACTCGAGCTGCGCGTCCGCGACGCGATCGGGAAAGGTCAGGCCGAAGAATGCAACATCTGCTTTCGCCGCGCCGATCGCCGCCAGCAAGAGCCCCGTGCCGAATAGAGCGGTCAGCGAACGGTGCCATGCGCGGCGAGCGAACCCCATTGACCACTCCCGGCGGCGACGGCCCGATCACGTATTCATCGACTCGAAGAACTCGCCGTTGCTCTTGGTGTTGCGCAGCTTGTCGAGCAGGAAGTCGATCGCATCCATGGTGCCCATCGGATTGAGGATGCGGCGCAGCACGTAGATCTTCTTGAGCTGGTCGGGCGCCGTGAGCAGCTCCTCCTTGCGGGTGCCGGAACGCGTGATGTCGATCGCCGGGAAGGTGCGCTTGTCGGCGACCTTGCGGTCGAGAATCAATTCCGAGTTGCCGGTGCCCTTGAACTCTTCGAAGATCACCTCGTCCATGCGGCTGCCGGTATCGATCAGCGCGGTCGCGATGATGGTGAGCGAGCCGCCTTCCTCGATGTTGCGCGCGGCGCCGAAGAAACGCTTGGGACGCTGCAACGCGTTGGCGTCGACGCCGCCGGTCAACACCTTGCCGGACGACGGCACCACGGTGTTGTAGGCGCGGCCGAGCCGGGTGATCGAGTCGAGCAGGATCACCACGTCGCGGCTGTGCTCGACCAGGCGCTTCGCCTTCTCGATCACCATTTCGGCGACCTGCACGTGGCGCGAGGCCGGCTCGTCGAAGGTCGAGGAGATCACCTCGCCCTTCACCGAGCGCTGCATGTCGGTGACTTCCTCGGGCCGCTCATCGATCAGCAGCACGATCAGGTAGGTCTCGGGATGATTGGCGGTGATCGAATGGGCGATGTTCTGCAGCAGCACCGTCTTGCCGGTGCGCGGCGGCGACACGATCAGCGCGCGCTGACCCTTGCCGATCGGCGCCACGATGTCGATCACGCGCGCCGACAAATCCTTCTTGGTGGGATCCTCGACTTCCATCTTGAGCCGCTCGTCCGGATAGAGCGGCGTGAGGTTGTCGAAGTTGATCTTGTGGCGCGCCTTCTCGGGGTCCTCGAAGTTGATCGTGTTGACCTTGAGGAGGGCGAAGTAACGCTCGCCCTCCTTGGGGCTGCGGATCTGGCCCTCGATGGTGTCGCCGGTGCGCAGGCCGAAGCGGCGGATCTGCGAAGGCGACACGTAGATGTCGTCGGGACCCGGCAGGTAGTTGGCTTCCGGCGAGCGCAGGAAGCCGAAACCGTCCTGCAGCACCTCGACGACGCCTTCGCCGATGATCTCGACCTCTTTCGAAGCGAGCTGCTTGAGGATCGCGAACATCAACTCTTGCTTGCGCATGGTCGAGGCGTTCTCGACCTGGTGCTCCTCGGCGAAGGCAAGCAGTTCGACCGGGGATTTGGACTTGAGGTCCTGGAGTTTCATTTCCCGCATGCGGGTGGTCCTGTGGGGTCGGCCGGCGAGGAAAAAGCGGAGGCCGAGGAGGGAGGGACAAGGGAATCGCAGGCGTGGGTGAGAGGGTAGGGACTGTCTCCCTGACCCGATGCGACGGCCCGTCTGGACCGGTAACGCGTCGACATCTGCCTGCGTTCGGGAGATAACGTAAAAATATGAAATCTCTGCAAAAAAGCAAGAGCCCGCAGGCAGTCCTCAACACGCGTTCGACAATTATTGGAACGGCTTGACGATCGCCAGGATCACGATGCCGATCATCAGAATTGTTGGTATCTCATTGATGATACGATAGAATTTCTGCGAATGTTGGTTCTGATCGGCCGCGAAGGCGCGCACATAGCGGGCGAACAGGCCATGCACGCCGGAGAGCATAAGAACGAGGACAAGTTTGGCGTGGAGCCACCCGGCGCCGGAATAGGGGCCGTCCCAGACCAGCCAGAGGCCGAGCAGCCAGGTCGCGATCATGGCCGGATTGATGATCGCCCGCAGCAGCCGGCGCTCCATCACCTTGAAGGTTTCGGACTGCTGCGAACCCGGCTCCGCCGCGCAGTGATAGACGAACAGGCGCGGCAGATAGAGCATGCCCGCCATCCAGGCGATCACCGCAATGACGTGGAAGGCCTTCACCCACTCGTACACGCCGCGCCCCTCCGCTTAGAGCACGTCCCGTTCCTGCGGATCGGGACATGCTCTAAATTCATTCGTTTGCGCATGTCCTTATCGGCGAACCGGTACCCACTTCGCCGGGACATGCGCTAGTCAGCGCCGCACCCGCGCGAGCATCCGCTCCACATGCGCGATCGGCGTCTCCGGCAGGATGCCGTGGCCGAGATTGAAGATGAAGGGCTTTGCGGCGAAGGCCTCGAGCACCTCATCGACGGCGCGATCGAGCGCGGCGCCGCCGGCGAGCAGCACCAGCGGATCGAGGTTGCCCTGCACCGGCCGGCGACTCTGGATGTGCTCGCGCGCGAAGGCGCGATCGATCATCCAGTCGAGGCCGACCGCATCGACCTCCACGCCCTCGACATAGCGCGCAAGCGACGTTCCGGCGCCGCGCGGGAAGCCGATGATCTTTGCGCCCGGCACCTGGCGGCGCACGTTCGCCACGATCCGGCGCATTGGTTCGATGCACCAGCGATCGAATTCTTCGCCGCCGAGCACGCCCGCCCAGGTGTCGAAAACCTGCACCGCATCGACGCCGGCGGCGAATTGCGCCACCAGATAGTCCGACGAGGCCTCAACCAGAATATCGATCAAGCGCCTGAATGTTGCCGGATCGCGGTACGCCAACAGTCGCGCCGGCGCCTGGTCAGGTGTGCCGCGACCCGCCACCATGTAGGTCGCAACCGTCCAGGGCGCTCCGCAAAAACCGAGCAGCGTGACGTGCGGCGGCAGTTCTTTCCGAACCCGCTCGATCGTCTCGTAGACCGGTGCAAGCGCCGTGCGATCGAGTGGCGTTTTCAAACGCGCGACTGTGCTCGCATCGATCTTCGGTTCGAGCACGGGTCCTTCGCCGGCCGTGAATGTTACCGTCTGCCCGAGTGCATGCGGAACGACCAAAATATCGGAGAAGAGGATCGCTGCATCGAAGCCGAATCGGCGGATCGGTTGGAGCGTCACTTCGGCGGCAAGTCTTGGTGTAAAGCAGAGATCGAGAAAGCTCTTCACGCTGGCGCGGAGCTCGCGGTACTCCGGCAGATAGCGACCGGCTTGACGCATCAGCCACACCGGCGGAGTCTCGCATCGCTGTCCGGAGAGGACGTCGAGAACGCTCGGTTTACGCACAGCGCTCATGGTTTGATCGATCTACCAAATAGAATCTCTAGACTCTTTTATTGTAGTTATTGGACGTTGGAATTGACTCATGACTCGCAACCCACAAGGGGGGCTCATTTATCCATTGGCGGCAGCTTGGCGGTGATCGTTATCCGAGTTATTCTTCAGCTGAAAATGATAATATATATCATATAGTTATGATGATAGATCAAGTTATTCATAGGGTCTATCCCTGACCTTCTCCAACCCGACATTTGTGGCACCGGAATTGTCCCCGCCTGTGATGATGTGGGTTGATCTTGCCGGTCCGGGCTGGCGCGCTTGCGCTTGACGTTGAGGCGTGGCCTTCTCCCCAGCGATACATAGTTGTCCACCCGGGCATCCGATGCCGACCAAGGCTACGAGCTTCTTTCATCTCCATCTCGTGTCGGATTCGACGGGCGAGACGCTGATCACGGTCGCACGTGCGGCGGCGGCCCAGTATGCCAACGTTCATCCGGTCGAGCATGTCTATCCGGCGGTACGCACCAACAAGCAGCTCGATCGGGTCCTGGCCGAGATCGAAGAGGAACCGGGGGTCATTCTCTATACGCTGCTGGAGCAGGATCTGATCGCGCGGCTCGAAGAGAAGTGCCGCGAACTTGGCCTGCCCTGCCTGTCGATCCTCGGTCCTGTGCTGCGGCTCTTCCAATCGTATCTCGGCGCCGCCACGACCCATCGGGTCGGCGCGCAGCACATGCTCAACGCCGAATATTTCAAGCGCATCGATGCCCTCAATTACACCATGCTGCACGACGACGGACAGCATGCGGAAGGCCTGCCGGATGCGGATGTCGTGCTGGTCGGCGTCTCGCGCACCTCGAAGACGCCGACCTCGATCTATCTCGCCAACCGCGGCGTGAAGACCGCGAACATTCCGCTCGTTCCCGGCATGACGATCCCGCCGCAGCTCGAGGAGCTCACCCAGCCGCTCGTCGTCGGGCTCACCGCAAGTGCGGAACGCATCGTACAGATCCGGCAAAACCGTCTGCTCGGGCTCAAGGCGCATCGCGAGGACGATCAATATATCGATCGCGAAGCAGTCGCCGAGGAGATCGCGTTCTCGCGGCGGCTCTGCGCCAAGCACAACTGGCCGATCATCGATGTGACGCGCCGCTCGATCGAGGAAACGGCGGCCGCGGTCATTGCGCTCATGGGCGAGCGGCGCCGCCAGCCGGTCGTTTGACGCATGTCGCTGTGGCTTCCGGCCGAACCGCTCGTGCTCGCCTCGAAGAGCGCCGCGCGGCGCGCCATGATCGAGGCGGCGGGCATTCCGCTCGAGCTCGCGGCCGCCGATATCGACGAGCGGGCCGTCGAGGCGCGCGCATCTCCCGGCAACGCGAGCGAGGCCGCGCTGCTGCTCGCGCGCGAGAAGGCGCGGGTCGCAGGCGCGCGCATCACGGGCCGCTTCGTCGTCGGCGCCGACCAGACGCTCACGTTGGGGCGTGCCCGTTTCACCAAGCCGAAGGACCGCGAGGCGGCGCGCGAGCAGCTGCGCGCGCTCGGCGGCCGGACCCATGAGCTGCATTCGGCGGTCGCGGTCGCGCGCGATGGCCGCGTTGTGTTCAGCCACGCGGACGTGGCGCGGCTCACCATGCGGGCGCTGTCGGAGCGCTTTCTCGACGCCTATCTCGACGCGGCCGGCCCGGCCGTGACGGCAAGCGTCGGGGGCTATCAGCTCGAGGCGCTTGGCAGCCATCTGTTCGAGAAGATCGAGGGCGACCATTTCACCATTTTGGGGCTTCCGCTGTTCGCGCTGCTCGGGTTCCTGCGGCGGGAAGGCTGCCTTGCGAGCTGACCGAACGATGATCGTGATTCCCGGCCAGGTCGGACAACGAGGCGGGCGATGATCGTGCTCTGCCTCACCGGCTCGCTCGCCATGGGCAAGTCGACCACGGCGCGTTTTTTCGTGGAGGCCGGCGTACCGGTGCATGATGCGGACGCGGCCGTGCATCGGCTTTATGCCGGCGATGCGGCGCCGGCGATCGAGACGGCGTTCCCCGGCTCCACGGTGGACGGCAAGGTCGATCGCGAGAAATTGGGTGCCCGCGTGATCGGCGATGCCGCCGCGATGGCGCGGCTGGAAGCAATCGTGCATCCCCTGGTCCGGCGCGAGGAGGAACGTTTCCTGCGCGACGCCGAGGCGAGCGGTGCGAAAGTGGCCGTGCTCGACATCCCGCTCCTGTTCGAGACCGGCGGCGACCGCCGCTGCGATGCCGTGGTGGTGGTGTCCTCGCCGCCCGAGGTGCAGCGGGCGCGCGCCTTCGAGCGGCCCGGCATGACCGAGGAAAAGTTCGCGAGCCTGCTGGCGAAGCAGATGCCCGACGCCGAAAAGCGCGCCCGGGCCGATTTTATCGTGGACAGCGCGCAAGGTTTCGATTCCGCCCGCGCCCAGGTTCATGCGATTCTGCAAGCGGCCGCGAATCGCCCGCGGCGGCGGAGCTAGAAAGCGCCATGCGCGAGATCGTGCTCGACACCGAAACGACTGGGCTCGACCCGCTGCGGGGCGACCGGCTGGTCGAGATCGGCTGCATCGAGCTTCTCAACCGCATCCCGACCGGGCAGACCTTCCACCGCTATCTCAACCCCGAGCGCGACGTTCCGGCGGAGGCCTTCGCGGTGCATGGCCTGTCCCGCGAATTTCTCGCCGACAAACCGCTGTTCGCCGAGGTCGTGGCTGATCTGCTGGCCTTCATCGGGGACGCTCCGCTCGTCATCCACAATGCGGGCTTCGACGTCGGCTTCATCAACGCCGAGCTCGAGCGCTGCGGCAAGCCGTGGGTCGCGCGCGAGCGGCTGATCGACACCCTGCTGCTCGCGCGTCGAAAGTATGCGGGCGGCAAGAACAGCCTCGACGATCTCTGCGGGCGTTTCGGCATCGACAATTCGAAACGCACCAAGCATGGCGCGCTGCTCGATGCGGAGCTCCTGGCGGAGGTCTATCTCGAGCTGATCGAGGCGCGCCAGGCGCAGCTTGGGCTCGCCACCGCCGCGGTCGCGGCCGCCGGGATCGGCGCCGCGTCGAACGCGCTGCGCGCGCGCCTCCTGCCGCTCGTTCCGCGCATTTCCGAAGCCGAGCGCGCCGCCCACCGCGCCTTCATCGCGACGCTCGGCGGTGCGGTGATCTGGAACGACTATGCGGCGGAAACAGCGGCGGCCAAAGCCGCTCAGGCCTGAGCCGGCGGCTGCGTCTGTTGGCCCTGCGCGGCCTTCTGCTGATACAGGCTGACGAAATCGATCGGATCGAGCAGCAGCGGCGGAAATCCGCCGCTCACCACCGCCGAGGCGATGATCTCGCGGGCAAACGGAAAAAGCAGCCGCGGGCACTCGATCATGATCAGCGGCCCGACGTTCTCGGGCGGAATGCCCTGCAGGTGGAAGACGCCCGCATAGGTCAGGTCGAAGGCGAACAGGGTCTGTGCGTTGAGCTCGGCCTTGCCCTCGAGCTTCAGCTCCACCTCGAAATCGGTATTGGAGAGCTGCTTGGGGTTGACGTTGATCTGCACGTTGATGTTCGGCGCCTGCGATTGCTGCGACATCGATTGCGGCGCGCGCGGGTTCTCGAACGAAAAGTCCTTGGTGTACTGCGCCAGGATCCGGAACTGCGCCTGCGCCGGCTGTTGCGGCGACGGCGGCGGCGTCACGGGGGGCGTCTGACCGCCATTGGTGGAGGTGGCCATGTGGTCTCCTACGGGCGCGAGGATTGGCTTGTCGGCGGTGTCGCTAACACAGGCCATTATACCGGACAAGGATAAGGCCGGTTCACCCCCGGTCGGGCTTGGGCAGTTCCCGATCTGGGACCTCGCGCCACTCGCGGCGGTCGAGATCGACGACCGAGCCGGCCGGCGCTCCAGGTCCGGCCCCGCCGATGGTCGCGTCGATCGCGCGGCCAATGGTCGCGCCAAGCCGGCGCCGGACCTGCGGCACGAGCAGCAGGGCGCCCGCGAGATCGGTGATAAACCCTGGCAACAGAAGCAGAATCCCGCTCAGGGCCACCATCAGGCCGGCGCCGCTCGCCGCGAAGCTGGCCGTGCCTGCGCGGTCCACGGTGCCGCGCAACCGGCTGAGTTGACCGCGTCCGGCATGGCGCAAAACAAGGCAACCGGCGAGCGAGGTAAGCACCGTTAATGCCAGCGCCGGCAAAAAGCCGATGGCCCAGGCCACGAGCAGAAAGGTGATCACCTCCGCGACCGGTACCAGGAGCAGTCCGATCGCGATCCTTTTACCAAGACGCACGGGGGCACCTTGAATACGCGTGGTTGGCGCGGCTCTTGCGATCGTTTAAGGTCGCTGCAGGACCACGCTATCCACCGGTCGAACCGGCGCAAGCTTCTGATCAGACAAGCCTCTGGATCGACAAAGTTGCGTGCTTACATGATCAGGTGAGGATCGGGACGTCGCATTCAGTCCTGAACCGTCCGCAGTCGCCGGTCCGCTGCCGAAAGCATGCCAAGACGTGTTTGATATCTACACCATCATCTTTCTTGCGCTTGCCGTCTTCATTTTCCTGCGGCTGCGCAGCGTATTGGGCCAACGCACCGGGCGCGAGCGTCCGCCCTACGATCCTTATTCGGCACGCGACACCGTGCGCACTTCCGCCGGCGACAAGGTCGTGGCGCTGCCGACGCGCGGCGCGGAGACCCCGCCCAAGCCGGTCGAGCCGGCCGAACGCTGGAAGGACATCACTCAACCGGGCTCCGCGCTTGCCGCGGGGCTCGATGCGATTTTGGCGGGCGACAAGAGCTTCGACCCCCGGCACTTCCTCACCGGCGCGCGCGCGGCTTACGAGATGATCGTCACCGCTTTCGCGCAAGGCGACCGGCGGACGTTGCGCGACCGGCTGTCGAAAGAGGTCTACGATAGTTTCGATTCCGTCATCCGCGATCGCGAGAGCCGCGGCGAAACGGCGGAAACGCGTTTCGTCTCGATCGATTCCGCCGAGATGACCGGAGCGGAAGTGCGCGGCCGTATGGCGCAGATCACCGTGCGGTTCGTCTCCCAGCTCGTCTCAACGACGCGCGACAAGTCGGGCAACGTGATCGACGGCAGCCCCGACAAGGTCACCGACGTCACCGACGTTTGGACGTTCGCACGCGACGTCACCTCGCGCGATCCCAACTGGAAGCTGGTCGCGACCGAAGCGGGCCACTGATCCGGGTCGGACAATGCGCGCGTGGCCTGCCACCGTCCTTGCGGCGTTGCTCCTGCTGGCAGGCCTCGACGACATGGCGCAGGCCGCGCGCCGCTCGAGCCGCGCACCAACTCCAAGCATCAGAACCCAGCCGGCCAAACCGCCCATCGCGGAACTGTGGCGACGGCTGGCGCGGCCGATCCCCGACGTGCCGGGCCCATTGAGAATCCGCGACGCGCAGTTCGAGCCGATCGCATGGGCCGAGCTCGACGGCTGGACGCGCGACGATCACGCTGCCGCCTTCGCGACCTTCGTCACGAGCTGCCGTCCGATCGTGCGCAATCCGCATCCGCCCCAGGAGGGGCGTGCAGTCTACCCCGCGCTTTATGCGACATGCCGGCGGGCGGTGCGCGCAGGCAATCTCACGGGCGCGGCGGCGCGCGCCTTCTTCGAGCAAAACTTCCGTCCGGTGCGCATCGCCAAGCTCGGCGACAGCGCCGGCTTCCTCACCGGCTATTACGAGCCGATCGTCGAGGGCTCGCGCTTCCCCACCGGAATCTTCCATGTGCCGATCTATCGCCGGCCGCACGATCTCGTGCCGCCCGCGGGCGTGCGCGTCAGCGGCAGCGGGTTTCCCAACACCGGCCAGTCGCAGCGGCGCGCCAGCAGCGGGCAGCTCGTCCCGTACTACGATCGCGCCGAGATCGAGGATGGCGCGCTCGACGGCCAGCATCTGGAAATCTGCTGGATCAAGGACGCGACCGACGCCCTGTTCATCCAGATTCAGGGCTCCGCGCGCATCCGGCTCGAAGACGGCACCCTGCTGCGCATCAACTACGATTCCCACAACGGTTATCCTTATACGCCGGTCGGCCGCATCCTGATCGAGCGCAATCTCGTGCCGCGCGACGAGATGTCGATGCAGCGCATCCGCGAGTGGATCCGCGCCAATCCGGACGGTGCGAAGGAGCTGCGGCGGCAGAACCGCTCGTTCGTGTTCTTCCGCATCGTGGGTCTCGACGATGAGCGCGAACCGAGCGGCGCGCAGGGAGTGCCGTTGATGCCGGGCCGCTCGATCGCGGTCGACAAGGCGCTGCATGTCTACGGCACGCCGTTCTTCATCGAGGGCGATCTTCCGATCGACGCCGCGCGGTCGAACACCGCCTTCCGCCGCCTGATGATCGCGCAGGACACCGGCTCCGCGATCGTCGGCCCGGCGCGCGCCGATCTCTATTGGGGCGCCGGCGACCAGGCGGGCCGCGTCGCCGGGCGGCTGCGGCACGCGGCCAGGTTCACGATGCTCATCCCGCGCGAGATCGATCCGGTCGAGGCGGCGAAGCTCATGCCGCTTCCGCTGCCACGGCCAGCACCGGTGGTGGCGACGCAGCCGCAGCCAAAAGCGGCGGCGGCGCAAGCTGCGCCCGCGCCTGAGCCGCCGCGCAAGCCGGCGCGACGGCGTGTCTTGTGGCGATGAGCACGGATGACAAGCCGGCGCGCGGACGCCGCACGCTCACCGCCGAGGAGCGCGCGCTGTGGCGTGGCGTCGCTCGCGCGGTCAAGCCATTGCGGCGCAAGCCCCTGCCGGAGTCGGACGAAGACGGGGCGCCCGCTGCGCCTCCGGCCGCGCCGCGCGCACCGTCGCCGGCGATGCCGCCATCCGGGCGGGCGGTCAAGACGCCGCCGACGCCGCTGATGCCGCTCGCGCGCCGCGAACGCCAGAAGCTCGCGCGCGGCGGCATGCAGATCGACGCGCGCATCGACCTGCACGGCATGACCCAGGCGCAGGCGCATATGGTGCTCGCACGCTTCCTGCGCCGCGCGCAGTCCGAGGGCGCCAGGTTCGTGCTGGTCATAACCGGGAAAGGCGGCGGAGCGGGGGACCGCGGCGTGCTGCGCCGCCAAGTGCCGCTGTGGCTCGCCATGCCGGACTTGCGCGACACCGTCGTCGGCTTCGAGGAGGCGCACGCGGCGCACGGCGGGCAGGGCGCGCTCTACGTGCGGATCAGGCGGGGGCGGAGTGAGCACTGAGGTGGTCTTCACCTCTCCCCGCTCGCGTCCGAAATCGGGTTTACCCGATTTCGGCACTATTCATGGGCCGAAGTCGGATAAATCCGACTTCGGCTGAGAGGTCGACGCCCGAGCGTGAGCGAAGGGTGGCGGGTGAGGGGGCCTCTCCGGGAGTCGTTGCGCTGCTGAGGCTCAGCGCCCCTCACCCCGACCCTCTCCCCGCAAGAGCGGGGAGAGGGAGAGCGGCCTCACAGAATAAATCGGCTCAAATCCGCGTTCTTCGCGAGGTCGGCGACGCGACTGCGCACATAGTCGCCGTCGACCGTGACGGTCTCGCCGCCGCGGTCGGGCGCGCCGAACGAGATCTCGTCGAGCACGCGCTCGATCACGGTCTGCAGGCGGCGCGCGCCGATGTTCTCCACCGTCGAGTTGACCGCCACCGCGATGTCCGCGATGGCGTCGATCGCGTCCTCGGTGAAGATCAGCGTCACGCCCTCGGTCGCCATCAGCGCGACGTACTGCTTGATCAGCGACGCCTCCGGCTCGGTGAGGATGCGGCGGAAATCCTCGCGCGTGAGGGGTTTCAGCTCGACGCGGATCGGCAGGCGGCCCTGCAGCTCCGGCAAGAGGTCGGAGGGCTTGGCGAGATGAAACGCGCCCGACGCGATGAACAGGATGTGATCGGTCTTCACCGTGCCGTGCTTGGTCGACACGGTGGTGCCTTCGATGAGCGGCAGCAGGTCGCGCTGCACGCCCTCGCGCGACACGTCGGCGCCCATGCGGCCTTCGCGCGCCGTGATCTTGTCGATCTCGTCGAGAAACACGATGCCGTTGTTCTCGACCGCGTGCAGCGCCTCCTGCACCAGCTGGTCCTGGTCGAGCAGCTTGTCGGACTCTTCGTTGACCAGGATCTCGTAGGAATCCTTCACGCTCAAGCGGCGCGTCTTGGTGCGCTGGCCCATCTTGCCGAAGATGTCGCCGATCGAGATCGCGCCCATCTGGGCGCCCGGCATGCCGGGAATCTCGAACAGCGGCAGGCCGCCGCCGGAGGTCTGCACCTCGATCTCGATCTCCTTGTCGTCGAGCTCGCCGGCGCGCAGCTTCTTGCGGAACGATTCCTTGGTGGCGGCGCCGGCGCCCGGACCGGTTAGCGCGTCGACCACGCGGTCTTCGGCCGCCTGGTGGGCGCGCGCCTGCACGTCCTTGCGCTTTCTCTCGCGCATGATCGTGATCGCGACCTCGACCAGGTCGCGCACGATCTGCTCGACGTCGCGGCCCACGTAGCCGACCTCGGTGAACTTGGTCGCCTCGACCTTGAGGAACGGCGCGCCGGCGAGCCGCGCCAGCCGCCGCGAGATCTCGGTCTTGCCGACGCCGGTCGGGCCGATCATCAGGATATTTTTCGGCATCACCTCTTCGCGCAGCTTCTCGTCGAGCTGCAGGCGGCGCCAGCGGTTGCGCAGCGCGATCGCGACCGCGCGCTTGGCGTCGCCCTGGCCGATGATGAAGCGGTCGAGCTCGGAGACGATCTCGCGCGGGGAGAAGTCCGTCATGACTTGCATACCATCAAAAGCGTCCGCCCCCATGGGGTGTCGACAAGACCCTCGCCGCGAAATCCGGCCTTTTCGTAGGCGCGCACGGCGCGTTTATTGACAGGATTCGGGTCGGTGATGACGCGAGGCGCGCCGCCGGCGAAAAGACGCTCGACGAACACGCGCGTCAAGGCAGACCCGTGCCCGCGGTCGATCATATCGGCCTCGCCGATGAACTGATCGATGCCGCGGGTGCCGAGCGGTTGACTGCGGTACGGATGATCGGTCTCGGCGTGCGGATCGTAGCACTGCAGGTAACCGATCGGCCGATCATCGGCGTGGGCGAGCAGCGCCTCGATCTTCGGATCGCCAATGTTTGCGCGGATGCGTTCAAGCTGTCGCTCCTCGTGCCACCACTCCGCCACGTGCGGCACCTTGAGCCAGCGCTCGATCAGCGGCAGATCGTCGGCCGACAACGGACGAAACGCATACTGAGCGGTCGCCATGCGTCAGGACTTCAACGTCTCGATGGTGACGTTGCGGTTGGTGTAGACGCAGATGTCGGCGGCGATCGCCATGGCCTTCTTCACGATCGCCTCGGCGTCGAGATCGCCGTCGATCAGCGCGCGCGCGGCCGCGAGCGCATAGTTGCCGCCCGAGCCGATGCCCATGACGCTGCCCTCGGGCTCGAGCACGTCGCCGGTGCCGGTAAGCACGAGCGAGATCTCCTTGTCGGCGACGATCATCATGGCCTCGAGCCGGCGCAGGTAGCGGTCGGTGCGCCAGTCTTTCGCGAGCTCGACGGCGGCGCGCATGAGCTGGCCGGGGTACTGCTCGAGCTTCGCTTCGAGCCGCTCGAACAGCGTGAAGGCGTCGGCGGTCGCGCCGGCAAAGCCGCCGATCACGTCACCCTTGGCGAGCCGGCGCACCTTGCGGGCGTTGGCCTTGACGATGGTCTGGCCGATGGACACCTGGCCGTCGCCGCCGATGGCGACGAGCCCGCCCTTGCGGACGGTCAGGATCGTGGTGCCGTGCCAGTTGTCGGGTGGAGTTTGCATATGTTTTACGCCGCGGCTGATTTAGGTACTCGGGCTTGCCAATGCAAACTTGTCCCGGCGGCGTCTCAGCTCTGTGCCGGCGCGTCCGCCAAGAGCCGCCGCATGCCGTCGGGATCGCGCCCGATCGCCAACAGCAGCGCGCGCGCCGGTGCATCGGGCTTGCTGCGGTGCTGCTCCCAGTCGCGCAGCGTGGTGATCGGAATATGAAACGCCTCGGCGAATTCCGCTTGCGTGAGGCCGAGGCGGAATTGGCGCAGCCACTTCACGCGAGGGATGCGTCGAAACTGCGCCAGTTGCTCCGGGGTGGATGGCGGGCAATCGGGATCCGACAACGCCCGGGCGTTGATTTCTTCCTCAGTCAACGCATCGAAGCGCGACCAATCGGTCGTGCTGGGCGGCAAGGTATCGGAGGTATAGGTGACGATCCTAGAGGTATCTTTGGAAGTATCTTTCTTGCTCATCGCGATCTGCCTTCCGGGCACTGATGATGCGGCAGACATCGTTGCCGCGCATAACACTTACAACGAATAGAACGCCGTCCCGCTCGATACAGATGCTCTGCATCCGTTCCTCGCCATAATCGAACCTGTCGTCGAGGAATTCGATTTTACGCGGGTCTTCAAGCGCACGCGCGGCATCATCGAAGCTGACATCATGCTTGGCCAGATTGGCGGAGGCCTTCGCTGCGTCCCATTCATATTTCATAAAAGTACCGGATACCCGTACCAGGCGCAAGGCGAAATCGGGCGCCTGGACGGTCCATCGGACGGACAGCAACCGGCATTCCGCGTTGATCGATGGAAAAGCTCAAAAATCGTGCTGCAGTAGCGAAGACCGCAGACCCTTGATACAAGGCGCGCGCAAACGCGCGCGCCACGAAAGGCTCGTTTCATGCGCAAAGGCTCGGTCAAGCGCACCACCAAGGAAACCGACATCGAGGTCGCGATCGATCTCGACGGCACCGGCGCGTCGTCGATCTCGACCGGCATCGGTTTTCTCGACCACATGCTCGACCTGCTGGCGCGCCACGCCCGCATCGACATCACCGTGAAGGCGAAGGGCGACCTGCACATCGACCAGCACCACACCACGGAGGACGTCGGCATCTCGCTCGGCCAGGCGGTGAAGCAGGCGCTCGGCGACATGAAGGGCATCACGCGCTACGCGGACGTGCACGTGCCGATGGACGAGGCGCTCACGCGCGTCGCCATCGACATCTCGGGCCGGCCGTTCCTGGTGTTCAAGGCGCAGTTCACGCGGCCGAAGGTCGGCACCTTCGACACCGAGCTGGTGAACGAGTGGTTCCAGGCCTTCGCGATGAACGCGGGGATCACGCTCCACGTGGAGACCTTGTACGGGTCGAACGACCACCACATCTCGGAGTCGTGCTTCAAGGCTCTCGCCCGGGCGCTGCGCACCGCCGTCGCGATCGATGCGCGCGCCAAGGACGAGGTGCCGTCGACCAAAGGGACGCTGAGCGGCTAGCGCGCCGCAAACTCGGACTGCTCCCTCCCCCCTTGTGGGGGAGGGTCGGGGAGGGGGGTCGTAGTCGTGGAGCGACTCACCATCAACCGACTGCTACCCCCACCCCCGACCCCTCCCCACAAGGGGGAGGGGAGCCGAGAGGCAGAGTCATGACCGTGTACATGGTGTTCGAGCCGCCGGAGACGAGCGGCGACGCCGCCGAGCGGGCGGAGCGCATCGCGTTCGTGCGCGATCGCTTCACCTGGGGCGCGTTCCTGTTCGCGCCGCTGTGGATGCTGTGGCACCAGCTCTGGCTCGTGCTTGCCGGCTACCTCATCGTCATGGCGGCGCTCGGCGGCGGGCTCTGGTACGCCGGCGTCGGCATCGTCACGCTTGCCGCGATCCTCGCGCTGATCGCGTTTCTGATCGGCCTCGAGGCCGCGAGCTTGCGCCGCTGGACTTTGCGCCAGCAGAATTGGCGCGAGCTTGGCACGGTGATCGGCGACGACATCGAGTCGGCGGAGCGGCGTTTCTTCGACGCCTGGACGGCGCAATCGGAACGAAAGAGTGCGGCGCCGCTGCCGCCCGCGCCGCAGCTTGCCATGCGCGCCGGTTCGCCCACGTCCGACGTCATCGGCCTGTTTCCGCAGCCGGGAGCGAACCGGTGACCGTCGCGATCGTCGACTACGGCTCCGGCAATCTGCACTCGGCCGCGAAAGCGTTCGAGCGCGCGGCGCGCGAGTCGGGCCACGATCAGCCGATCGTGGTGACGCGCGACCCCGACGCCGTGTCCCACGCCGATCGCGTGGTGCTGCCCGGTGTCGGCAGCTTCGCCGATTGCCGGCGCGGCCTCGACGCGGTCGCCGGCATGGTGGACGCGCTCAACGACGCGGTGCGCCGCAAGGGCCGGCCCTTTCTCGGCATCTGCGTCGGCATGCAGCTCATGGCCGAGCGTGGCCGCGAATACGAGGTGACGGACGGTCTGGGCTGGATCGCCGGCGAGGTCGATCGCATCACGCCGTCCGATCCCGGCCTGAAGATCCCGCACATGGGCTGGAACACGCTCGGCGAGATCCGTCATCACCCGATGCTCGACGGTATCGCGACCGGCGCGGCCGGGCTGCACGCCTATTTCGTGCACTCCTATGAGCTAAAGGTCGCGGATCGCGGCGACCTCGTCGCGCAGGCGGATTACGGCGGTCCGGTCACCGCGATCGTCGGCCGCGACACCATGGTCGGCACCCAGTTTCACCCCGAGAAGAGCCAGCGGCTCGGGCTCGCGCTCATCGCCAATTTCCTGAAGTGGGCGCCATAGCGCATGTCCCGGCGAAAGCCTGCCCCCGGACTTGATCCGGGGGTGGTCACCGGTTCGCCGACAAGGACATGCGCCAACTCTTAGAGGAAAAATGATCCTGTTTCCGGCGATCGATCTCAAGAACGGCGCGTGCGTGCGGCTCGAGCAGGGCGACATGGCGCGCGCCACCGTGTTCAACCACGATCCGGCCGCGCAGGCGCACGCCTTCGAGTCGGCTGGTTTCCGGCATCTCCACATCGTCGATCTCGACGGCGCCTTTGCGGGCAAGCCGATGAATGTCGCCGCGGTCGATCGCATTCTCGACACGGTCGGCCTGTGCGTGCAGCTCGGCGGCGGCATCCGCGACATGGCGACGATCGAGGGCTGGCTCGACAAGGGCGTCAATCGCGTCATCATCGGCACCGCCGCGGTGCGCGATCCCGCGCTGGTGAAGGAGGCCGCGAAAGCTTTCCCCAAGCGGATCGCGGTCGGCCTTGATGCGCGCGACGGCAAGGTGGCGGTGCAAGGCTGGGCCGAGACGTCGGAGCTCGCCGCGCTCGAGATCGCGCGGCGCTTCGAGGACGCCGGCGTCTCGGCAATCATCTACACCGACATCGCGCGCGACGGCCTGCTCAAGGGCCTCAACCTCGACGCAACAATAGCGCTCGCCGACGCGATCTCGATCCCGGTGATCGCCTCCGGCGGGCTTGCCTCGATCGAGGACGTCAAGCGCCTGACGGAGCCGCGCGCCAAGAAGCTCGAAGGCGCCATCGCGGGCCGCGCGCTCTACGACGGGCGGCTCGATGCCGGCGAGGCGCTGCGCCTGCTGCGGGCGGCGAGGGCGGCGTAGTTACGCGCCCGGATTCTTCTCCACGCGCCGCGTCACCCCGGAATACAGATCGTTGCGGCACTCGACGCGCGTCTCGATGCGCAGCAGGCGGCGGATCGTCAGCAGGCCGGCCGCGATGCCGAGCGCGAGCGCCGCGTAGGCCGGCAGCGCGTGCGGGGACAGCGTCGGGATCGCGTAGAGCACGAGCGAGTCGTTGCCGCCGGGCGCGAGCGCCACGCCAAGGCCCATGAGGGCGCCGCCGAAAAAGTTCATCAGCCACAGCGGCCGCGGCCGCCAGTCGAGGTGAAAGCTCTTGCGCTGCAGGGTCGAGACCAGCATGCCGAAAAGCGCGGCGGCGAGCAGGACCCAGCGCGCGGTTTCGGGCGCGACGCGCCGGCCGAGCGCCGCCTCGATCCCTTGCTGCACCGTGGTGGCGTAGCCGTACGGTCCCATGATCAGGTAGATCGCGCCGGCCGTGATGCCGATCAGCAGCGCGGCGGTGGAGAGCCGGTACTGCCGGGCGAGGACGAGCTCGCGTGGCCCGGCGGCGGGCGGCCGCGTGCGCCACAGCCGCGTCGCCTCGTAGAGCGCGAAGGCGGCGAGCACGACGACCGCGACCCAGCCGATCAGCACGCCGATGCGCGGCAGGCTCTGCGTCGGGCGCGACAGCCAGCCGGCGTCGACGAGCGCCACGAAGCCGAGGATGCCGAAACCGAAGCCGACGACCGCCACGAACATGCCGCCCTCGCCGTCGGTGAGCCGCGCCATGGTGGAATAGACGCAGGCGCCGTTCATGGCGGCGCCGACGCCGAACACGAAGCCGCCCAGCACCGCCGCGACCGAGAGCTGCCACGCGCCCGCCTGGGGCGGCATCGTCATGGAGATCAGGAAGAACGGGATCGTGACGGCGCTCGCCCACAGGATCGACTTGATGATGCTTGCCAGCATGAAGCCGCGCCGCGAGCTCAATAGCTCAGCGACCGCCCGCACCGTGCAGACGCTGGCGCGATGGGTCGCGAAGCCCAGGATGGCCGCCAGCACAGCGGTGAAAGCGAGCGCCAGCATGTCTCACGCCTTCGTCGCGAGAATCGCCGCGAGCGCCGGGTCGCCCTTTTGGCCGAGCGCGTCGATCCGGTCGCGGCACCACGCATACGCCGCCTCGAACACCTCCATGTGGCGGTCGAAATCCATGAAGTTCGAGCCGGGGAAGGGCGGCACGGCGAGGACGAGGTCGAGCGGCCCGACCGGGAGAAGCTCCGGGTTCTGATTCATCGAGAGGCAGCGCTCCAGCATGCCGATCGGGCTCGGCACCGCCGGCAGTGCCCGCCGGCCGGACGAGGTGAGCATGCGTCGCATCAGGCGCCACCGCCCCGGGATGCTGGCGTAGTCGATCTCGAAGCGCTGCACTTCGCGCATGCCGAAATGCACCACCAGGTTCGGCCCGGTCTTGAGCGCCTTCATGGGCCGCAGCGGGATGTTGTCGATGACGCCGCCGTCGACCAGGAGCCGTCCGTCGTCGGTGAACATCGGCGGCAACACCGCGGGCAGCGAGACCGAGGCACGCACCGCCCTCCAGAGCGGGCCGCGGCGCATGAGATACGGCCCCTGCATCGTGCCGTCGAGTACGGTGGCAACCGCGAAATAGGGGCGCCACGTATCCTCGATCGCGATGCCCTTGAATTGCCGCTGCAACGCGGCGTCGAAATGCAGGTGATCGAGCAGCGCGTAGCGCGGAAATGTGTAGCGCTTGAATCCCCGGCTGGTGACAAAGACGTCGTGAACGCCGCGGTCGACTTCCTCGGGCGTGAGCCCGATCGCGAGGCCGCCGAGCACGGCCGCGCCCGCGCTCGTGCCGCCGAGGATGTCGAAGCTGATGCCGCGGTCCGCAAAGGCCTTGTAGACGCCGATATGGGCCGGACCGAACCCGCCGCCGCCGGCACCGACGAAGCCGAGCGCGCGGCCGGTCAGGAAGCGGTGCAGGCTCCTGATGTCCGCTTCGTCGGTGAGGGCCACATGATGATGCATGGCCACGTCGCGCCCGCGCAGCCAGTCGGCGGTGCCTGCGACGGCGCCGCTGCGCCGCTCGTGCAGCCGCACCAGCCGGCGGCGCGCCGGCGGATGGGTCTCGAACGCAAAAGCCTCGACCGGATTGAGCGCGTCGCTTGCGGTCCCGGCGACGATGATGAGGACCTGGTCGGCCTGCCGGATCGCCTTGCGGGTCCAGTCGGTGAGCGCCGCGTCGGCCACATAGGCGATCAGGTCGTATTCGTTCTCGATGGCATTGAGCCAGCTCGAGACCGAGGGATCATCCAGCGCGGTGCCGGGGAAGAGCGCGTCCACGAAGGCCTGGCGCAGCACCAGCCCCTTGCCGCCCTGTCCGACCACGCGCTCCAGATGGTCGAAGAACGCCGGCGGAATTCTCGTGGGCCCACCGGCGATGACCGCGACCGTGCGCGTGGCCGCGACACGCTTCACGCTCGGAAGGCGCGCGATGTTATCGGCCAACCGATGCGCGAGGGCGCGCAGCACCGTCTCGTAGATTGCCGGAACGCGGCGCGCGGCCTCGTCGAACGAAGGGCGGTCGAGCTCGAGCACCATCGAGTCGCGCGCCGCGATGATGGTGCCGGTGCGCGGCTCCCCGGAGAAGAAGCCCATCTCCCCGATCGGCTCGCCGACGCCGATCTCGGTGATGGGATCGGCGCGGCCCTCGACCCATACCTCGAAGCGGCCGGAGACCACCACATAGACGCTCGACGACGGCGTGTTCTGGCGAAACAGCACCTCGCCGCGCAACAGCGCGTGCAGGCGCGCCCGCGACCAGATCTCGGCGCGCTGATTGTTGGACAGCTTGCCGAAGATCGCGGACGACTGCAGCAAAGCCGCCGCATCCGGGGCGGCATGTTCGTGTGGCATCGTGGGCTGCCCGGCTCCTTCGACCCGGCCGGCATCTTTGCAGACCGCCGCGGTCCCGGCAAACGCGCCGGTCGACAGATACAGGATGACGCGCTATCTCCAGGGCCGAACCATTCCGGCAGCCGGCACACACATGTTCAAGGTCCGCGTCATTCCCTGCCTCGACGTGAAGGACGGCCGCGTCGTCAAGGGCGTCAACTTCGTCAACCTGCGCGACGCCGGCGATCCGGTCGAGGCGGCGGTCGCCTATGACGCCGCGGGCGCGGACGAGCTCACCTTCCTCGACATCACGGCGAGCCACGAGAACCGCGGCATCATCCTCGACGTGGTGCGGCGCGCCGCCGAGGCCTGCTTCATGCCGGTGACGGTCGGCGGCGGCGTGCGCACCACCGAGGACATCCGCGCGCTGCTGCGCGCCGGCGCCGACAAGGTGTCGATCAATACGGCCGCCGTGAAGAACCGCAAGTTCGTGCAGGAGGCGGCGCAGAAATTCGGCGACCAGTGCATCGTGGTCGCGATCGACGCGAAGAAAGTCTCCAAGCCCGGCGAGGCGGACCGCTGGGAAATCTTCACCCACGGCGGCCGCAATCCGACCGGCCTCGACGCCGTCGATTATGCGCGCGAGGTGGTGGCGCTCGGCGCCGGCGAGATCCTGCTCACCTCGATGGACCGCGACGGCACCCGCAAGGGCTTCGACATCCCGCTCACCCGCGCGATCGCCGATGCGGTGCCGGTGCCGGTGATCGCCTCGGGCGGCGTCGGCACGCTCGACCACATGGTCGAGGGCATCCGCGACGGCCACGCCACTGCGGTGCTCGCCGCCTCGATCTTCCACTTCGGCCAGTACACGGTGCGCCAGGCCAAGGAGCACATGGCGCGCGCCGGCCTGCCGATGCGGCTTGATCCGTAAGGGTTTTTCTGAATTCACCCTCGCCGGTGGGGCGCCGAGATGCTAATGGTCAGCGCATGAGCGACTTCACCGTTCACGACCTGGAAAAGCGCGTCAAGGCGCGCGCGCAGGCGAGCGCCGAGACGTCCTATACGCGCCGGCTGCTCGACCGCGGCGTCGCCCATTGCGCCAAAAAGCTCGGCGAGGAGGCGATCGAGACCGTGCTGGCGGCGGCGAACGAGGATCGCGATCGGTTGATCGCGGAGACCGCTGACCTCATCTATCACCTGCTGGTGGTGCTGGAGGCGCGCGGGGTGGCGCTCGCCGAGGTGGAGGCTGAGCTCGCCAAGCGGATGAGCCAGTCCGGACTCGAAGAAAAAGCCTCGCGCAAGACGGATTGACTGGGCGGAAGCGACGGCGATGGAGCAGCGCACCGACGACGGACTTTCGCCCTACCGCGTGTTCACACGGGCCGAGTGGGCGATGCTGCGCGACGACACGCCGATGACGCTCACGCACGACGAGGTCACGCGGCTGCGCTCCATGCACGACCGGCTCGACATGTCGGAGGTGGAGGAGATTTACCTGCCGCTGTCGCGCCTGCTCTCGATGTACGTGGCGGCGACGCAGCGGCTGTTTCGCGCGCAGCAGCGCTTCCTCGGCACCGAGGATGCCAAGATGCCCTACATCATCGGCATCGGCGGCTCGGTCGCGGTCGGCAAGTCGACCACCGCGCGCGTGCTGCAGGCGCTGCTCGCGCGCTGGACCAACGTGCCGAAGGTCGATCTCGTGACGACCGACGGCTTTCTCTATCCGAACGCGATCCTCGAGCGCGAGAAGCTGATGGACCGCAAGGGCTTCCCCGAGAGCTACGATCTGCCGGCGCTGCTGCGCTTCCTGACGGACGTGAAGGCGGGCCGGCGCCCGACGCGCGCGCCGATCTATTCGCACCTCGTCTACGACGTGATGCCGAACCACTGGGTCGAGATCGACCGCCCCGACATCCTCATCGTCGAGGGCCTCAACGTGCTGCAGGCGGGCCGCCTGCCCAAGCACGGCGAGGCGATTCCGTTCGTGTCCGACTTCTTCGACTTCTCGGTCTATCTCGACGCCGACGAAGAGGTTTTGAAGACCTGGTACGTCGACCGGTTTCTCGCCCTGCGCGGCACCGCGTTCCGCGACCCGAAATCCTACTTCCACCGCTATTCGAAACTTAGCGACAACGAAGCGAGCGCGACCGCGACCGACATCTGGTCGCGCATCAACCTCGTCAATCTGCATGAGAACATCGTGCCGACGCGGCGGCGCGCGGATCTCATCCTCAAGAAGGAGGAGAGCCACGCGGTCGGCGAGGTGGCGCTGCGGAAGCTGTAGGTCTATTCCCGTCATGCCCGCGCTTGTCGCGGGTACCCACGTCTTTGCAACGAGTAAGGCGTGGATGGCCGGGACATAGGCGAGCGAAGCGACGCCGTTCTTCGAACGGCTATGCCCGGCCATGACGACATTGAAAGCGTCACGCCGCGTGCCGCTCCGCGGTCGCGCCGAAATGGCCGATATAGCGCGCGCTGATGGCGGAGACCGGCAGCACCATCAGCACGTCGGTGGTGCCGAACTGGCGGTCGATCACGGCGCCGTCGCCGATCGCTGCGCCGAGCCGCAGATAGCCTTTGACCAACGGCGGCAGCGCGTGCAGCGCGGCCTTCGGATCGATCGCCGCCTTGCGCATGCGGTTCATCTCGACATAGCGCCGCGGCAGCGCGCTGGTGCGCCACGGCGGCGCCGCGCGCGCGAAGTGATGCAGGAACGAAAGCGGCAGCGCGAGGGCGTCGGGATCGGTGCCTTCGAGGCTGGCGCAGCCGATCATCACGTCGAGCCGGTACTGCAGCACATAGGCCCAGATGCCGTGCCACAACAGCTCGACCGTGCGCTTGTTGCGATAGGGCGGCAGCACGCAGGAGCGGCCGAGCTCCAAGAATTTCAGGCCGGAGTGGCGTGCGATCAGGGCGGCGACGTCGAATTCGCCGGCGCTGTAGAAGCCGCCGTGCCGCTCCGCCATGTCCTGACGCAGCAGGCGGTAAGTGCCGACCACCGCCGGCTTGCGCGCCGCGCCCGCCGCGGCGTGGTCGACGACGAGCAAATGATCGCATACCGCATCGAACGGGTCGATGTCGCGGCGCGCCAGCATCGTGGTCGCGTCCGGCGTCGCCGACATCTCGCCGTAGAAGACCTTGAAGCGCAGCCGTTGCGCGCGCCGCACGTCGGCCGCGGTCCGCGCGAGACGCACCTCGAGCGTGCCGAGGCGTCCTAGGATATCCGAGATGGGCGCCACGTTCCGGTCGGAAAAACGCAAGCCGCTATAGGCGCGCAGGGCCGGCACGATGGCGGGCACGCCCGCGAGCGGCGCGCGCAGATGCTCCATCAGCCGGCGCGGCAGCGTCGTGCGGGAGCGGACGTGCATGAGAATCCCCCAACGCGTGTGCGGCGAAGCCGCAGCGAATCGCGGGCTTCGATCGCATGACCGGTAGAGCATGCGGCGGGCACAGATTTGTGACAATCGCGCATCGCGCCGCTGTGCGAGGTTTACGTTACACGCGATTTTTCAGAAGCTTGCAACGGGCGCTCAGGCCGCAAGCGACGTCTGCCGTGTCGCAAGCAGTTCGGTGAGCCGCTCGCGATCGAGCGGCTTCGTAAGGAACGCGTCCATGCCGGCCGCGAGGCAGGCATCGCGATCGTCGCTGAACGCATTGGCGGTGAGCGCGACGATCGGCGTGCGCGCGCAACCCATCGTGTGCTCGGCCGCGCGAATGCGCCGCGCCGCTTCGAGCCCGTCCATGTCGGGCATGTGCAGGTCCATGAGCACGAGGTCGTAGGGCGCGCCCGCCGCGTGCGCCGCGCGCCACGCCTCGACCGCGTCCGTGCCGGTCGCCGCGACGGTCGGCCGGTGGCCGAGCTTTGCGAGCAGCGAGCGGGTGAGCAGTGCGTTGATCTCGTTGTCCTCCGCGACGAGGACGGCGAGCGCCGTCGCGGATGCCGCGGGACGCGGGCGATCGGTCTCGGCGCGGCTGTCGCCAGCGGCGTCGAATCCGCTCGGCTCGGCCGCGAAGCGCGCCGCGAGCGAGGCGGCGCGCACCGGCTTGATCAGGTAGCCGGTGAAGCCGGCGTCCTTGAGCGCGCCCAGCTCGTTGCGCTCGCCCGGCGTGACGAGCACGACGCGGCGCGCGATCGTGGCCGGACATGCGCGCACGATGTCGCGTGCCGTGTCGAGGCCGAGCGCGCCGTCCACCATGATGCTGTCGCAGCGCGCGTCGGCGAGCGCGGCCGGTACCGCGTCGGCGCCGGCGATGACGCGCGCCGCGGCGCCCCACGCGCTGAGCCGGCGTGCGACCAGCGAGGCTTCGATCGCCTCCGCCGAGGTCGCGACGATGACGACGGATGCGTCGAGACGCGGAGCCGATGTCGATGCGGACGCAGGCGCCG
>WNFC01001975.1_pt1 | contig 39333 bp, 27 predicted proteins | sample 5400541 | NCBI WGS metagenome assembly WNFC01 (sample SAMN13153342, study PRJNA577476) | soil metagenome | isolation source: 120 cm saprolite under Douglas fir tree site 2 hole 2 replicate 1 | place: USA:California | collected 2015-04-18 | reverse complement strand
CACGGCAAAGTTGTCGGTGATAAGCGGATTCGTCGTTGATCCCGGAATGATATTCGCTCTCTGGAAGTGCAGGCCGCCGGAGATCTCAGCGATAAAGTTGGTTTTGATCGTCGAGTTCAGACGAATAGCATAGTTGGAACCGCCACTCTCTAGCCGGCCCGTAAACGCCTGAATGTCCGAACCGAACCCGCTAGCGTTGGTCAGAGCGCCCCGATTATTGCCCGACGCCACGAACCCTACGACCTTGGTGAAATCGCCAAAGGTCGAGCCGGTCAGGGTGTTCTTACTATTGATCGCCCAAGTGAGCTTGCCGGCATAAAACGGAATCGTCACCTTGTTCTGTGCGGGCGCATGAAAGGTCTGCGTCAGATAGTAGTTCGTTCGGCGCTGCGGATTGAACGCGCCAAAGAACCAAAGCTTGTCCTTCTTGATCGGACCACCGATGTCGCCGCCGGCGTCGATCTCTGAGAAGCCGTTGGCGGAAGACCCCGTGAACGGGAAATTCTTCACCCCGCGTACCAGGCCTTTGGTGGTGCCGTAGCCGAATACGTCGCCGTGAACTTCATTGCCGCCACTCTTCGTGATGACGTTAAAAATACCGCCGGTCGACTTGCCATACTCAGCACCATAGGCGCCGGTCTTGATTTCCACTTCCTGAACAAACTCAAACGGCAGGTTGGCGCCCGATCCGCCAAAGCCTGGGTCGGTCGTGTTCACGCCGTCGAGAATGTAGTTGTTCTCTGGTCCCGAAGATCCTGCCACGGACGGATCGCGATCACGTCCGGATGCGTCACGCAAGCCCGAACGAGTTACAGTCGGAGCGATGTTGAAGAGCCCCTGCACTGTGCGCTGGGTCGGGAAATTCGAGAACTGGTCGCTCGAAACGTTCGAACCGGTTGTGTTCTGAGCCGTATCAACCGCGGCTCCACCAACAACCGTTACGGTTGCTCCCACAGTCGCAAGCTTGAGCTGTGCGTCGCCGGTTGAAGTTCTTCCCAGGTTCACAGGCACATTGTCTTGCTCGTACTTAGCGAACCCGGTTGCCTCGATTGCAATTTTGTATGGGCCCGGAGGCAGGTTCAGAATTGAATAGCGGCCATTATCGTTCGTGGTCGCAGTCTGCGGGCTGATCAGGTTCGGACTAGTCACCGTCACGGTGGCGCCCCTTACTGCCGCGCTGTTCTGATCGATGACGATTCCTGGCGAAACCTGCCAGGCACAAGGCCAAGACGTACATGAAAACTTTTTTCATCGTCTCATTTCCTTTCTTGAAATGAGGGTCTCCAAAAGAAACCCTTCAATTTATTTGCATTCAATCTAAGAGCCAACAACCAAAACTAAATGGCACTCTCGCGGTGTTGGCCTTATCATTATTCCGATTAAGTTCGCACTCGATGGGCGCCGTCCTAATGACCTGAGAACCTCTTTTGTTTGCCCATCTGCATCGCGCAAGAGTCTAATCCGGAGTCTGGTGAAGCAATGACGATGCCATAGTGGGCTAGTGCCTCCCTCGCCGGAAAAGCTCCAATTTAGCGCAGTATTGCCGACAGCGAAATCCGAAATTTCGGTTTTACTCCGAAATTCGGGAAATCCCGAAAGCGACCCAACGCGGAATAAGCGGAATGGACAAGGCGCGCGATGGTCTTAGCCATTCAGCATCGGCTCATTTTTTCTTGCTCGCGGCTTCCTCCTGCAATTGAAGTATTATCGCCCGGACTTGATCTGAGTCCTTAGCCTTGGGCGTGAGTTTCAAATAGTTTTCAAGCGCCGCGATAGCTTTGGACGTTTCGCCTCTTTCCGAGTAAAGCGCTCCCAGATATCTGTAGGCCATGACGCCCGACGCACCGCCAAGACTGAGTGTTCGATTCAGTTCCTTTTCCGCTTCATCATAGTTGCGCAGCCGGATCAGAACTCTTCCTCTGTAGAGATGGGCCGCAACCAACTCGTCCTTTAGTTGAATCGCCCGAGATAGTTCTCGCTCAGAATCGGCGAATCGCTCCTTAAGCATCAGCACGTATCCATAGTTTAGTCGCAGGGTGGGATTGTTGGGCTCAATCTTAATGGCTGCCTCCAACGCGTTGGTTGCGGGCTCAAGTTCGCCGAGGTTGATGTAGGCAGCACTCATTTCATTCAGGGCCACTACAAACTGTGGGTATAGCGAAACTGCGCTCTTGAATTTTTCAATTGCTTCCCGGTTCTTGCCAGCCGCGGCCAATTGCGCGCCTTGTTGATAGAGCTCGAGCGCAGGTTTCGGCACGCCGGCAAGCGTCGCGTTAACCACGGCTGGTTTGTTGTTCGCTGTCGTCGGTTTCGCTCGAAGCTGAATCTGGACCGTAACGGTCCTGCCGTTGTTGTCAAACAAGTCAACAGTCTCACTCGTCGACAGATAGTCTTTCCCGGCTTCAACCGTGATGAAGTAGCTTCCTTCCCTCAGTCGGCGAAAGGCAAACACACCATTGTCATCGGTCATGGTAGAGAATTCTCCGACTCGCACGCTACTGAGTCGAACGGTCATATGTCTGTCGGCCTGACTGCCGGAAGGATAAATGACCTGGCCAACGATCGTATTCCGTCCCTGTCTCATTCCCGAGGCCGGATCCGAATCGATGCCGGAACTCCCAATCTGAGCTCGGACCGCCGGGTCGCATACCAGCGCGAACAAAGCGAAACAGAGAACCCTTGCTGCTCGGAAACCGATCAGACGGACTAACGCGGTGAACATAACCACTCTCCTATTTCAAAGGCCCAAACCGGAAGAAAACTGCGAGGAAGGCGCACAGAGTATAGCTCAAACGAACTAAAGTGGCACGCTGCATTCGTGGACGCGGTCTTACTCCGACGAGCGTCGATACCAGACGATGTGATCCCCGTCATTCGGTCTGTCTGAGTAAATGACCGTCGAATAACCAGCCGAGTGCACCTTGAAAAAGGGCAGTTCAAGCAAGGCGTTGTTGGATAGCAGCAGCCCCGCGGGTTTCAGCATACGCTCTACGTTAATCATTGCCAGACTCTGATCGAAGTTGTCGTAGTAAACAAAGACGTTGGTGGCGATCATCAGATCAAACTTCTCGCCTTCCGGCAGATCGAGCCGCTGCAAGACTATGTTCGTGTCCACTGGCTTGACTCGCGAAACCAGAGACGTACGGACGCGCACCGCACGAATCTTGAGTTGACCTGCGGCAGCGGGAACGACAACCGGTGATGTCACACTGCCAATCTGATCGCCGAACCGCTCCCAGTACCGCACCGCGTCCGGCTTCCATTGCACCAGGGCGTCGCGCGGTAACTGAACGACATAAACCTGCCCGTGGAGTGCGCGATCTCTTGCGCGCGCCAGATGATCATTGACCCGTGGACTGAGATCGAAGGTTACTACCTGTAACGCATCCGCGTTTGCCAGACCTAGACGCAGCAGGGTATCGATAACCGCGAACGGTTGGATGGTTTGCTGCGGGTAGAAGTCATAGCCCTCCTGTTTGTCGGTAAAGTCCAGGCCCGGACCAATAACCGCCACCCGCCGGACGCTGGCAGACGCGAGTAGCCCGCGCGTTTTGATCTCTTTGAGCGACTCCTCAATTGCGTAGTTGGGTAACAATGACGTATCCGAGGAGAGGCCTCGCACGCGGAAAAGCCGGGACCGTTCAGCGAATTCTTCACTCGCATCACCCTGAACACTCGCTGCTTCGAGAGCGCGCGCATAACCCGCGTTTTCATTCATCACTCGTTGGAGGCTCGTGGCGAGATATTGCCTGGCTTGTTCCCGCCCTTCTCTGGTCTCCACGTGAAATCCTTTCTCGCCAATTATCTTACGCACAAAGAGCAGACGATCGTTGCCATTGCCACGAAGAGAAGCTACTGCACTTACGAGGTCGGTTATGCGTGCATCGATCAAACGGGGAACCGGATTGGCTTGTTCATTCGAGGGGGGGCCGGCCGGGATCGGCGTTCCGACATCCCTTATTGATTGAAGTTGCTCAAGCGTGACCCGTGGATGCCTGGTAAATGAGGTGCCGAACAACAGAAAATTGGCGAGCGAATCTTCGTCGCCCTGCGTCAGGCGCGCCCGAATCTTGGCGTCATAACGCGCCAACCATGCCGGCCAGGCGGCGGCAATCTCTCGCTCGCTCTTGCCCTTCAGCTCATCGGGAAGAATCTCCGCAAGCGTGGAAACAACCTGCCGCGCATCAGCAAATGAAATGTATACGGCTCTTTGATCAGTTTGTGGTCGCTGGGCGACGAGCGGCAATACAAGTGGCGACAGACACAACAGGGTGCTGGCAAGAAGGACAGGTCTTCGCAAAAGAAAGAGAGCCATTTGCTTTTGAAAGGGATTATAGGTGTCAGGGAGGAAAAATCCAGTTGTTCGGAGGAGTTTCCCCATAAATAAACAGCCAGGCATTACGGCGGGGTTTGAGGGTGCGGGTCCGTAAGACGCCACGTCACTAAATTCTCAACGGACAATGATGATATCCTCTGAAGCGCTCTCCCTTATAGTTCAGCGAGTTTTAGTTCGGAGGTTGTCACCATGAGAATTCGTTTTTTCGCCACGTTACCGTTGCTCGTAGTACTTATAGCAATCGGGGTCGCTGCTCAGGATCAGAAGCTAACCGGCGATCAAATTATCGAGAAGCATCTGGCCGCGGTCGGGGGTCGGGAGAAGCTAGCGAAGTTCAAAACGCGCATCGCTTTGGGTACTATCCGAAAAGAGGACGAGCCGGAGAGCCAATTGGTAATCATGTCAGAAAGTCCGAGCCGACTTTCCGCGTTTTACGCTTTCCGCGACTACGACTTCCATATGATTTACGATGGCAGCAAGGCTTTAGTGCGCCCGGTACTTCCTCGCAACGTGTCAACGATTACCGACAAATATCAGGAAATGTTGGGCTCAGGCCTGATGTTCAACGGAATCTCGCTCTACAACCTCCTCGCAAGCAAGCCCACCGGCGAACTTAGGCTTGAAGCAAAAGGCTTGAAGAAGGTCGGCGGCAAACCAGCGTACGTAGTGCAGCTTAAGACCCCGAAAGGCGTCACCGCGAAATTGTATTTCGACGCTGAGACCTTGATGTGGGTGCGGACTGACTACAGCAGCGCCTCAGTTTCCAGGCAGATGGGCACATTCACGAACGCCATTGTCAACCAGGGCGGCAGCGAGACCACAGTAGATTTTTATGTTGAGACTTCGGATTTCCGGGAAGTGGATAGCGTGAAGCTGCCTTTCAAGTTCACCCAGGTAATCACCTACCCGATTCTGCGCCAGTCGGCGGTTGGCACCATAGTTGGAACGATCCGCGAGTATCGACATAACGAGGCGATCGATCCCAAGATGTTTCAATAGCGACGTTTCCCCGATTCCCTTTTCCCGAAGAAGAATCTGGCGCACATAAAATAAGGGAAGCCCGAAAGCTTCCCTTTTGGAAAAAGAACCTCCAACCAAGTTTCCTCAGATTAGAAGATCAGCTTAGCAGCGAGCTGAACATTTCGATGGCCGGCCTTGAAGCCAGGAATGAAGCCAGTCGAAATGTCAGCAGACCCGCCATCGACAAACATGTTGGCGTGGTTGAAGGCGTTGTAGAGCTCACCACGGAGCTGGAGGTGCACGTTCTCGCGAATGTTGAAAGTCTTGTACACCCCGAAGTCAGCGTTCCAGAAGCCGGGACCGCGGAACGCGTTTCTCTTGGTCATACTGGCTGGGAAGGGACCAAACTCGCTGGTGAACCCAGTGAACGGATCGACGTAGGCACCCGCACCCGGCTGCTGGGGACCCAAATCAAGAAGATTGAACTGATTGGGCGCCCCCGTTCCCGGGGCGTGGTTGTTTACCTGGAACGAGATCGGAGCCACTGGCATAAGTCGGGGACAGACCTCGAAGTTAGCATTCGTGCAGTCGTAGATTGTGAAGGGATTGCCAGACCGCACATTGACGATGCTGGTCAGCGTCCAACCGCCCAGCACATGTTTGGCGAAACCATTGGAACTGTTCTTGAAGAACGGAAGGTTCCAATTCATGCTCCCCACAAAGCGATGGCGAGTATCAAAATCGGCATATCCATAGTCGAGTCCCGGGTCAAACGGATCGAGGAAGCCGAGATTGAAGACATTATTCCCTTCGCTGAAGGTCGAACTAAGGTTGTCCTTGCTCACGGAATAGGTGTAACGGGCCGTGAACTGCATTCCCAGGTTTCGGAAGTTACTACTCTCCAGCGAAGCAATCACGGCGTGGTAATTGGAAAAGCCCTTGTTGCCGCGAGTGTTCAGCGGATAATAGCTCTGGTTGAGCAGCGCCAGCGGATTGGTGCCAAAGCACTCAGGCGACGCCGCACCAAAGACTTTGCAGGCCAAGCCGATGCGATTGTCGTTCGTCAGGTCGTAGAGACCGCGACCAGCCGACCCAGAGTACTCGATTGAAGCTATAGTGTTCCTCGAAACCTCGTGTTCGAACGAAGCACTCCAGACGTGCGCATAGGCGTTCTTGATGTGCTCGTTGATGTGGCGAATGTTAATTCTTCCCGGTAGCGGCGCCGTGCCGCTCGAGCCGCCCAGCGGTCCGAAGTTGTTGCCCGGAGGCGGCGCGGGGATCGTTGCGAAGCCTGGGTCTCCGGAGTTGATCGTGATGACCGCGTAAGCCGGCGGGTTCTGGATTATATTGAACGTGACGTTGCCGAAGTTACGCTCGTAGCCGATACCGTAACCGCCGCGGATCGAAGTCTTGCCGTCCCCCTTGACGTCCCAGGCAAAACCGATGCGCGGTGCAAAGTTGTTCCGGTCCGGCGCCCAAAGCCCGCCGACGGCACACTGTTGCGAGACGCAGACACTGCCGTTTCGGATTTGCTGGAATATGTCCGACCCGGAACCATAGTTAAAGTTCGAGTCGAGGGCGCGATTCTTGTTATGCTGTACGCCGTAATACTCGTAGCGCAGGCCCAGATTCAAAGTAACTCGCGACCGCATACGCCACGAGTCGTTGAAATAAAGCGCCCACTCGTTATAGATGTTGCTACGAGTAAACTGCGGCGGTTTGACGGGCAACGTAACCAGCGCACCGGGTGTTTTCTGACCCTGTGGGTCGATAGCCACCTGGAGCCGACGCAAGTTGCCCAGCACGAAGTTGTTGAATCCGGTCGTATAGCTGGTCGTGCCAAAGCCCGCGACGGCGTTCTGGTACGCACCGAACGCCCGGTTGTCCTGAATGTAAACGTACTGTCCGCCAAAACGGAACGTATGTTTACTCCGCGTCAAGCTAAGGTCCTCAGTAACCTCTCCCTCATTCTGCGGCCCGCCAAACGGTATCGCGCTGCCGGGACTCTCCGGCAGATAACCCGGCATGTCGATTGAGTTGTCGCCGAACGAGGAAACCACATTTGTCCGGAAGTAGTAGGTTGGCTGGGTGGCCGCGCTCCCCAAAGGCTGCTGTACGTTCAGGCGGTTGAAAACCAGCTTGGTCTGTGAAACAAAGCTCGGAGTTAAGGTATGGGTTAGGTTAACGACCGCATTCTGATTGAAGGCCGTTGCCCCGGTGGCGAAACCCTTGTACGGGCTGGCGCCAACCGTGCCAGGAAAGAAACTCTGGCTCTCAATCGCGTACCGACCGTAAACCTGGGTCTTGCTGCTATAGTTCCAGTCGATACGGGTAGAAGTGTCATAAGTGTTCTGAGGAGAACCGCCACCGGCGTCCGCAGGCAGAATATACCGCACCTCCTGGAGAGCTGGCGGCCCTGGGGTGGTGGCGGTCCCAAGAGCGCAGAAAGCGCCACCGGCAGCGACTATACCGGTGTCAGGACCAGGTCCATCATAATCACAGAGATCTTGTACCGTGGCGATGCGGCCAGTCGGCGTGGCAGCTAGCGCTGAAGCTGCGAATATGGCCCGAGTCCGGGGGTCTGAAAGACCGATTAGCGTTGGGTGCGGAACCCATACATTCACGCTCTTGCTACTGCGGACGCGGACCCATTCGGTACTATTGAAAAAGAACAACTTGTCCCTGACTATGCGCCCGCCGATCGAGTAACCAAACTGATTGCGAGTGAAGTGGGCCTTCGGATTTCCTTTAGCGTTGTCATTGAAGCTACTGGCTGCGAGCCGTGAAACCCGGTTAAATTCGTAAAGCGTGCCATGGAAATCGTTTGTCCCGGGACGCGTTGTAACATTGACGATTCCGCCCGAGGCGCGACCGTATTCGGACGAATAGTTGCTGGTAATTACGCGGAACTCGCCTACCGCGTCGAGGGGAACGCTCATACCGACGGTGGCGGTAAAGTTGTCCACGTTCTCGCCGCCGTCCAGCAAAATGTTGGTGCTCGCCGAACGCTGGCCGTTGATCGAGAATCCAGTGCCGCGGCCCGAGTTGCTATCCGGGTTGACGTTGCCGGAGATCCCGACGAGGTCGTACGGGTTACGGGTGAGTGTCGGCAACTCGCGAAGCTGTTTGTCACTAACGACATTGGAAAGCTCCTGGCTGGTGGTGTTGACCTCGACGCCAGCCTGAGCAACCACGTTCACTTCTCCGGCTACCGCTTGAATTCCCAACTTGCTCTCAAGCGAGACCCTGGCGCCCGTCGTGATCTCGACGCGCTGCGTCGTGGCCGCAAAACTGCCTCCCTTAACAATTACGTCGTAGAGCCCGGGTTGCAGATTTGTAATGTTGTAGACGCCGTCACTGTCGGCAGTTGCAGTGCGCTCAGCGGTGGTGTTCACCGACTTAACCGTCACCGTAGCGCCAGGCACAACAGCGCCATTTGGATCGGTGACCTTGCCTTTGAGTTGGCCGGTTTCCGCCTGTCCAAAAGCCACCACAGCGCTAGAAACCAGCAAGAAAAACGTTGCCAGCGCCAGCGAGAAGTATCTTGCTCTAAATTGTCGTGAGAATCCTCTTGTCATGTTCGCCTCCCTCAGGTGCTTCTTGTTTGAGAAGCACGAATCAATTCAGGTTAGGTTTGCAACGGTTCCGAAAAAAACGGTCCCAAAAAATCTTGGGAAAAACTTGGCCGCGCGTGTAGTAGAGCCCAATGCGCCCGTAATTGAGGCAATGAGGATGCCACGTCGCCGAGATCTTTGCAGGTTGGAAAATTGTCTTTGTAGGCTTAGAAATTCGCGGTGCCCAAACAGGACACAGAACAAGAAATCCAAAATTTCGGTTTTGTGTCCGAAAAACGGAACCCAGGGCGACTTTGGGCAGACGCATTAGGCTGGAACTATACGTTGGAACTAAAGAAGCAACAACATCGTGCCGAGGCAAACCTGGCCCGAATATTGTGGGCTTCGACTGTGTGCTAGACTCTGGCAAAAGAAGGAAAAAGACTTGTCCCCACGAATCTATAGGGATCCGGTTCACAACATCATTCCTTTGCGCGACGACAGCGTCGAAGGACGCGTGATGATCCGCCTGATCGATACGCCCGAGTTTCAAAGACTGCGGCGGATCAAACAACTGGGACTCGGACTCTACACTTATCAAGGCGCCGAACACTCCCGCTTCACGCACAGCCTGGGAACGTTGCACCTGATGACTCGGATCCTCGATCAGCTAAGTGATCGGTATCAGATCTCGGCAGAGGATCGGACGGCGGCGCGCGCGGCAGCGCTGTTGCACGATGTAGGTCACGGCCCATTTTCACACGCGATGGAAAAAGTTTTGGGCGTCCATCATGAACACTTGAGCGTGCTCGCCGTCACGTCCGAGGAAACCGAAGTCTGTCAGGCACTGCGATCGTATTCATCCGAACTGCCACAACGCGTGGCTTCGATTATCGAAGGAACGTTCAAGCCCGCAGCGCTGGCCCAACTGGTGTCTTCGCAACTTGACGTGGATCGGATGGATTATCTTTTGCGCGACTCTTTGATGACCGGAGCGAAGTATGGACTCTTCGATCTGGAATGGATCATTAACGCGCTTCAGATCGACGAGCAAGGCGATCGAATCTACGTGGCCGCGCGCGGAATCTTCGCGGTCGAGGAATACCTGCAAGCGCGCTACTACATGTTTCGTCAGGTCTACTTTCATCGCACCCTGCGCTCAGCCGAGGCCGTCCTGCGTTCAGCTTTGCGCCGCGCGCTGGAACTGGTGGAGTGTGGCGAGGAGGTCTGGTGCGCACCCGGCGCGGCGTTTGAAAAAGTTTTGCGCCGGCAGTCTTTGACCATCGCCGAGCACCTCGAAATAGACGACTCGGATGTAATCTTTCATTTGAAACAGTGGCAGCGCTCGCCTGATCGAGTGCTGAGCGATCTGAGCCGGAGATTCGTGAGCCGGCGTTTGTTCAAGGCCATCGACCTCGACATGCCGGTCCACGAGCGCGCGGATTTTCTCGAAGCTTCGCGAGCCGTGATCGCGGGCGGGGGCTTCGCGCCTGAATACTACTTCATCGAAGATCGGGCGAGCGATGTTCCTTACTATGGCTACTACACTGCTGAGGGAGCTGAGCCGCGCACCCGCATCTACGTCGAGGACGGCTACGCGCATCCGCAGATTCGCGAGATCAGCGAAGTCAGCGAAGCCGTGCGCGGTTTGCAACGTGGCTATGAATTGAACCGTGTTTGCTTCCCCGCGGAAGTGAAGGACGAGATTTACCGGCTATATCACAACGTGAGTCCCCACAGCACGATTGGAAAAGGTGCGTGACGATTCAAGACTCTGGCTGGAATCTTATGGGTCGTGTTTTTGCCCTACCCGTAATTGTTCTGTTCGCGCTGGCGCTGGCCTGCGTAGCACAAAACAACCCACGGCCAATTCGCATTGCCGTCCTTGATTTCGGAAATAGTCCCATCGGACGTCGCGTCGCCGACCGACTAGCGAACGCGACGGCGTCTGACACTAGAGCGGCAATCCACAGAGACGGCGATTTTCAAGTTGTCGACCGAGATTGGGCGCGCGCGGCGGCACTCGGAGCGGGCTATCGCGGCTCGGTGAATTTGACGTTGCCAGAGGCGCGCGATCTTGGGTCGGCGATCGGCTGCGATTTCTTCTTCACCGGCAAGACCGAAACCGGGCAACGAACACCTGCGGACGGGCCGCCTTATTCTGAATCCTATGCAGCAATCTATCTGGTGAGCGCGCGCACCGGTAAATTGACGCTCTGGGAGTGGCGTTCGGCTAAGCGCCCCACGCCGGAAGAAGCAGAAAAAATTATGCTGCAAGAGTTGGTCGCGGAAGACACGCTCTATCGCTATCGCAGACAGATTCAACGCGTCCTGGAAGACGAGCAAGCCGAGCGAGCGTCGGCAATTGAAAATAACGTCCCGGTCATTGAGGCGTTGTCCGATGACCAGCGCAATGCCGGCGATGGCGTTCAGGCCCCGCGTCCCTATCGCCGCCTAAAACCGCCCTATCCGGAAAGCGCGGCTCACGCTGAGATTGAAGCCACCGTTGACGTGCTGGTCGACATTGACGCGAAAGGCGAAGTCGGTCGCGTCGAAATTGCGCGCTGGGCCGGTTACGGCCTGGACCAGTCGGTCGTAGACACTGTAAGACAACTGCACTTTTTTCCCGCACACCGTGATGGCGCAGCGATTCCGATTCGCGTTCTGCTGCGTTACAACTTTCGCAAACCGCCAAAATAGAATCGCTCGCCGTCGAGTTGAGATGAGGGCAAGGATGCCCGCGCTCCACCATGATATGATCCGCTTTTTGTCACGCATCGGCGTGAATCCGAAACCATGATCTATCTGTCACAGGTGTTGGGTCGGCCCATTCTCGATCTCGAAGGCGAGCGGGTGGCGGTGCTCAAAGACGTGATCGTGCGACTCGGCGAAGGTGATCATCCGCCGGCGGCGGGCTTTGTCGCGCGTTATCGACGGCGCGATTTTTTTCTGCCCCGCTGGCGCATCTCGGATTTCGGCGAGCACGGGGTGCATTTGAATTCCGACATACTTGATCTGCGCCCGTTTATGCGACGCGACGGCGAAGTGCTGCTGGCGCGGGACGTGCTCGACAAGCAACTGATCGATGTGGATGGAAAGCGCGTCGTGCGCGTCAACGACGTCCAGATAATCGAAGCCGCGAATGAGTGGCGCGTGACCGGAGCCGACGTTAGTTTGACCGGGCTTTGGCGTCGCCTGGCGCCGCGTTTTCTGCGCAGCGACCGGCCCATCGAGGTGATCGATTGGGCCGACGTCGGCTACCTTGCTACTGATGCAGCGACCGTGCAACTGAAATCGCATCGCGGCAGGCTGGCGCGTTTGCATCCGGTCGAGATCGCGCGTCTGGCCGAAGCATTTTCTTATCAGCAAGGCGCAGAGATCGTTGAATCGCTCGATGATGATACTGCCGCCGAGACGCTCGAAGAAATGGCCGCGGAGCGTCAGGCCCAGATTCTCGGGGACATGGATGAAGAGCGCGCCGCTGACATACTCGAGCGCATGTCGCCGGACGAAGCGGCGGACGTGCTCGGCGATCTTCCGGAAGAGAAAGCCGAAGACTTGCTCAACCTGATGCAAGACGACGAGCAATCCGAAGTCGCCGAGCTGTTGCCGTACGAGGACGATACGGCTGGCGGATTGATGACGACTGAGCTCGTCACCCTGCCACGCGATCTGACGGTGGGCGAAGCGCTCGCGCGCCTGCGCGAGATGGCCAAGACGCCGAACATGATCTATTACCTCTACGTCGTCGCCGCCGAGGATTCATGGAAGCTAATCGGAGTGATCGCCTTGCGAAACTTAATTCTGGCCGACCCTTCGGCGCCGCTCGAGAACGTGATGCGCAGCGATTTGCAGGTAGCGCATCCGGATGACAACGCCGCCGATGTGGCCCAGAAAGTCGCCGAGTACAATTTGCTGGCCCTTCCGGTCGTTGACGAAGCCGGCGATATCCTCGGCATCGTTACCGTTGACGATGCAATTGAGATTCTGTTGCCGAAAGGCTGGCGGCAAAGATTGCCGAAGATGTTCGGATAAAGACGGCATGTCTGAGGACCCTCCAAGTGTCAGAGCGACCAACGGACGTGCGTCAGGCGGGAAGACGCCTCTTACGGCGGGGCGCTCAGGGTGTGCGCCGCACAGTTGCGCGCCGCCCGCGGCTGTTTATTTACCTTGCGATTCTTGGTCCGGGCATGATCACTGCCAACGCCGGTAACGATGCCGGCGGCATCGCGACTTATGCGACCGCGGGAGCGGATCACGGATACAGACTTCTTTGGACACTCATTCCCATCACCATCAGTCTCGGAATAGTTCAGGAGATGTGCGCGCGCATGGGCGCGGTCACCGGCAAAGGCCTCGCTGATTTGATTCGCGAACGCTTCGGTGTGCGCTGGACTGCGTTCGTGATGCTGGCGCTGCTAATTGCCAACGGCGGCGTGACGGTTTCGGAGTTTGTCGGCATCGCCGCGGCGATGGAACTGTTCGGAGTTGCGCGGTACATCTCAGTTCCGATCGCCGCGATCGCGATCTGGCTGCTGGTAGTTAAAGGATCGTATCAGCGAGTGGAGCGCTTCTTTCTGGCGATGTCGCTGGTCTTTCTCAGTTACGTTGTTTCAGCTTTTCTTGCTCATCCTCCCTGGGGCACGGTGGTTCGCGAAGTTGTGCACCCCCATTTCGAATTCGGTTCCGCATACCTGTTCACTTGCGTCGCGATCATCGGGACGACGATCTCGCCCTATATGCAGGTCTTCATCCAATCGTCGGTCGTTGAGAAGGGTGTCCGGGTTGAGAGGTACGCGCTCACCCGCGCGGACGTGTGGATTGGCATCATAGTGATTTCGACGGCCGCCACTTTGAATGTACATGGCGAGCACATTGAATCAGCAGCACAAGCCGCCCGGGCGCTGCGGCCACTGGCCGGCCCATACGCTGAAGTATTGTTCGCCGTTGGCCTGCTGGGCGCTTCAATGTTAGCGGCGGGCGTTTTGCCATTGGCCACAGCCTATTCGATTAGCGAGGCGCTCGGATTTGAGAAAGGCGTTTCCAGCAATTTTCGCGAGGCGCCAATTTTTCTCGGTATTTTCACGTTCCTGATTGCACTCGGCGCGCTGATCGCGATGATGCCTGGTCTCCCTTTGATTCGCGTGCTTATCATCACCCAGGTCATAAATGGAGTGTTGCTGCCGGTAATTCTGGTGGCTGTGTTGCGTTTGGTGAACAATCGCGAACTAATGGGTACGCACACAAACGGCCCGCTCTACAACTTTGCCGCGTGGTTAACCACATTCGTGGTTTCAGCATTGTCAGCGTTGCTGATTGCGGCGACTCTTTTCCCTAACCTCTTCGCGAAGTAGGTCTGCACAAGTAAATGATTCGACCGCGAGTCTTACTATTCCCGCGCTGCCGCGGTTTCGATCTCGCCAACCCGGACGTTTGGTGGTAAAAGTACGTTCAATCGTTCGTCAGCTATTCGAACGTCGAGGATTGCATGGGTACCAGCAGCTCAGCTCGAAGGAATAGATTCCCGTTGATCCTACTCGCAACGGTGGCGACGGGACTGGGTGTCTATCTGTTTACGTTGTTCTTCGCCGCGCGTTTGAGCGAAGGACCCCACACTAGTTTTCTGAAGATCCCGGCGGTCGCGCTCTGGGCTCTTCTTGCCTATTTCACAGTGCGACTTGTGAACGCAGCTCTTTTTGATTTCGCGTTTCGGATCCGGCGCGGATACGAAGCACCAACGTTGGTTCGAAACATTTTCACGCTCGTAATCTTCACCGTTCTGTTCGTTCTCATCTTCAAGTGGTTCTACAGCGAAATTAATCTAGGCGCGTTATTCACCACGTCAGCAATTTTTGGCGTAATTATTGGTCTTGTTAGCAACAGTAACGCCGCCAAGGAGGCTATCGAAGTTGCGCCGCGCGACAACTTGAATGCGCGATTGATCTTCTTCAGCACCGTTTACACTGACTCGCCGGCCAAGACAATTCATGTCGTTCGCGAAGCCGTGCGTGACGCCGACAACGTGTCTGAGAAAATTACGCCGATTGTGCGAATCAGGAATCTTGGCGAGTCTTCGATTGAATGGGAAATCAAATACTGGCTGGAGGACTACGCCAAATACAACGACACCGATGCGCTCGTTCGTCAGCGAACCTGGTACGCATTGCGTCGCAACGGCCTGACCTTCGCATTTCCGACCCGCACCCTTCACCTCGAAAGAAAGGTCACCGCCAGGCCCACGACGGCGGAAGACGAAATCGCCGATCGCCTCTCGGCGGTCGATGTATTTGCTCCGCTTTCGACAGATGAGCTTCGCCAGCTGGCCATGGCGACCGTCGGGCACGTCTTCGCGCCCGGCGAGACGCTCATTCGCGCCGGCGACGAGGGTTCGTCGATGTTCGTGGTGCACAACGGCCGCGTGCAGGTGCAGCTGACCGAGAGTGGCAAATCGCGCCCAGTTGCGGTGCTTAGCGAAGGAAACTTTTTCGGCGAAATGGCCCTGTTTACCGGCGAGCCCCGAACTGCCAGCGTGGTTGCACTCGAAGAAACAGAAGTGCTCGAAATTGGCCATGCAGCGATGAAGCATCTTTTTGAAACCAACCCCAGCCTCGTCGAATCCATCAGTTGGACCATTGCCGAGCGCCGTGCCGGCCTGGCGGCCAGCGCGGAACAGGCCACCCCTAATAGCCTTGCCGAGTCGGCGGGTTTGCTGACATCGATCAAGCGCTTCTTTGGTCTGCGGTGAAACCGTCTTAGGCTAATCCCCCAAAAATTCTCCCAATTCCGGGCTAATTGTGTCAACTCTTCAGTGGTTGACATGAGGACACTCAATGTTTATTATTACGCCGTGCTCATGGCTGACGAGGCGCTAAGCCAATGGCCTTGAGACTTGAGAAAAGAGAAAGTCGAATTACTTGAGGAGGAAGAGTTATGAGTATCAGTCGTTATGATCCGTTTCGCGATTTGCGAACGTTGCAGCAGGAAGTGAATCGTCTTTTCACCGGCAACTTGCCGCATTCGTTCGACGATGAGGGAATCGCGCGCGGTTCGTGGAGCCCGAGCGTCGATATCTACGAAAACAAGGACCACATCGTGCTCGAGGCAGAACTGCCCGGCATGAGTCGCGAAGATTTTGATCTCTCAGTTGAGAACAACGTGATCACGCTTCGCGGCGAGCGTCATTTCGAAAAGAAGGAAGACACAGACAACTACCATCGAGTAGAGCGTGCCTACGGTAGCTTCCTGCGGTCATTCACGCTGCCAAATACCGTCACGGCTGAGGGCGCGAACGCTGATTACCGCAACGGCGTGTTGCGCGTGACCCTGCCGAAGCGCGAAGAGACAAAGGCTCGCCGAATCGAAGTCAGCGGCGAAAGCAAGACGATCGAAGCGAAAGCTGAAGCTGCAAAAGCATCTGCCGCGAAGAACTGACCAGCGGCAGGACTCCGAGCGGGGCGCTGGCGCAATCGTCAGTTGCCCCGTTTGCTTTGCATAGTTCATGCTGGCGAGGGGAGAGTAAGCAGAAGCGTAGCGTAAAGAGAATTCAATGCGTTTAGAGAAATTCACATTGCGAGGACAGGAAGCCATCCAGGCAGGCATAGAGTTGGCCGAGCGGAGCCAAAACCAGCAGGTCGAGCCGGAACACATTTTGTGTGCGATGTTCGAACAGCCGGAGGGCATCGTCCGACCTCTGCTGGGCAAGCTCGGCGCGAACGTGCAGGTAGTAATAAACGATTGCCAGGCGGCGGTCGCGCGCTTTCCGCGAGTGCAGGGCGGGCAGCAATATTTTAGCCCACGGCTAAGCCAAATCTTTACGGCTGCGCAAAAACAAGCGGAGCAGATGAAGGACGAGTACATCTCGACCGAGCATTTGCTGCTGGCGATCGCTGATGAGAAGGATGGCAACGCCGGCAAAATTCTTCGTCAGCATGGAGTTAATCGAGATGATCTGCTAAAGGTGATCGAGCAGACACGTGGCGGCGCGCGGATTACCGATCAGAACGCCGAATCGAACTATCAAGCGCTGGCGAAGTATGCACGCGACCTCACCGATCTGGCGCGCCAGGGCAAACTCGATCCGGTCATTGGGCGTGACGACGAAATTCGGCGCACGATTCAAGTGCTATCGCGGCGCACCAAGAACAATCCAGTGCTCATCGGCGAGCCAGGCGTCGGCAAGACCGCGATTGTCGAGGGGTTGGCTCAGCGAATTGTTTCGGGCGATGTTCCCGAAACGCTGCGCAACAAGCGTCTGGTCGGGTTGGATCTCGGCTCGATGCTGGCCGGCGCAAAGTATCGCGGCGAATTCGAGGATCGTTTGAAATCCGTGCTCAAAGAGATCGAGAGCGCGCAAGGTCAAATCATTCTCTTCATCGATGAGCTGCACACGCTGGTTGGCGCGGGGGCTGCCGAAGGCGCCATCGACGCTTCGAATATGTTGAAACCTGCGCTGGCGCGCGGAGACTTGCGGTGCGTAGGCGCGACCACACTGAACGAATACAAGAAGTATATCGAGAAGGATGCCGCACTCGAGCGGCGCTTCCAGCAAATTTACGTCGGCGAGCCAGGCGTCGAGGACACGATTGCGATTCTGCGCGGTCTGAAGGAGCGCTATGAAGTTCATCACGGCGTGCGCATCAAGGATTCGGCAATCGTCGCGGCAGCCACGCTGTCGAATCGTTACATCACGGATCGCTTTCTGCCCGACAAGGCGATCGACCTAATCGATGAAGCCGCCTCGCGACTACGAATTGAAATCGATTCGCTGCCTCAGGAGATCGATCAGGTCGAACGCGAAATCATGCAGCTGGAGATTGAGCGCCAGGCGTTGCAGCGAGAAGAAGACCAGCGCTCCAAGAATCGTCTGCGCGAGATCGAGCAACGCATCGCCGACTTGAAAGAGAAGTCTTCGGGCATGAAGGCCAAATGGCAGTCAGAAAAAGAGCACATCGAGAAGATGCGGAAGGCGAAGGCCGAGCTGGAACAACTCAAGCTGCAACTGGAGCAGGCCCGCGGCGCCGGCGATCTCGGCCGAGCATCAGAGATTCAGTACGGCCAGATTCCTGAGTTGGAGCGAAGTCTCGAAGCCGAGCACGAAAAGCTCGCCAAGATTCAGCAGGATGGGGCGACCCTCAAAGAAGAAGTCGACGAAGAAGATGTTGCCGAGGTCGTAGCGAAGTGGACCGGCGTGCCGGTCTCGAAAATGCTCGAAGGCGAGATGCAAAAGCTGCTGACGATGGAAGAACGCTTGCGTCAGCGAGTGATCGGCCAGGACGAAGCTCTTGAAGCCGTCGCCAACGCGGTGCGGCGCGCGCGAGCCGGTTTGCAGGATCCGCATCGCCCGGTGGGCTCGTTCATATTTCTCGGTCCCACGGGCGTGGGCAAGACCGAAACTGCTCGCGCGCTGGCGGAGTTTTTGTTTGATGACGAGCGGGCCATGGTGCGGCTCGACATGTCTGAGTACATGGAGAAGCACGCCGTGGCGCGGATGATTGGCGCGCCGCCCGGATACGTTGGCTACGAAGAAGGCGGGCAGTTGACCGAAGCAGTGCGCCGCCGGCCTTACAGTGTGGTTCTCTTCGATGAGATCGAGAAAGCGCACTCGGACGTTTTCAACGTGCTGCTCCAGATTCTTGACGATGGTCGTTTGACGGATTCAAAAGGGCGCACGGTTGATTTTAAGAACACGGTGCTAATTATGACGTCGAATCTGGGTTCGCGCGAGATCCAGGATGTTGGCGAAGATGAAAAACGAGTGCGCGAAGCGGTAATGGAAGTACTTCGTGAGCACTTCAAACCCGAGTTTCTGAATCGCATCGATGACATCGTGGTCTTTCACCGTTTATCGCGAGAGCAGATTGCGCAGATTATCGACGTGCAGCTGGAGCGTCTGCGCGGGATGCTGCATGAGCGAGGCGTGTCGCTGGTCCTGGAAGACTCAGCCAGGCAGCTCCTGGCGAGCGAAGGTTACGATCCGAATTTCGGCGCTCGTCCGCTGAAGCGAGCGATTCAAACACTGATTCAGAATCCTCTGGCGATGAAACTGTTGCGCGGCGAAATTCCGCCGGGCCAGACCGTAATCGTTTCCGCCGGCGACGGTGAGATGAAATTTGCTACCCAGGCGGCAGCGGCAGCGGGCTGATGAGCGGGACCGGCTCCGGGCCATTGAGGGTTGAAATCGCTGGCCGTTTAGGGTTTCTGCGCCGTCCGAGTCTGGATTCACCGATTGCTGGCAAGGGATTTGCTTAAGAATAAATCAGCAGATTCCAGTTGCGCCGGGACGCAACGACGAATATGCTCTCGACATCAGAGTATTGCGCAGCCGAACGAAGCTGCGCAGTTTGAATGGAGCGAATCGAACGGATTTTAGAAGGTAAGCGTAAATCAAAACATGGCTGATCTGGAAGCATACAGAGATAAGTTTGGTGAGAGCGGACAGCGGGTGCTGCAAAACGCTCTGGGCGAATCAAAGCGTCGCGATCAGAACTACATCGCGGTCGAGCACATCATCAGTGCGCTGGCTAAGGAAGAACCTGATCTTTTCAATTCGACCATTCGCAGTCTGGCTCTTGATCCTGACCTGGTGACGCGGGCCATCGACAATCGCCTGGACAGCAGTCGCCAACACATCGGCAAAGGCTTTCGCATCGCTCCGGATACCACTGACCTTTTCAAGCGCGCCATGGAACGCGCGCGTTCGCGCGGACGCAAGACCATCGAAGCCACGGACATTTTCGACGTCCTCTCGAACTACGACAGTCTTTTTGTCGAGGTGCTGCGGAATCTGGGCGCGCAGCCCGAAGCCGTCGTCGAACACGTGCGCACAAATGTTGACGAGCGCGAGAAACAGGAGGAGCAGTATCGCAAGAAGTTCGAGCTGCCGCCTTACCTGAAACATTTTGGCCTCTCGCTGAATCGCCTGGTGCGCGCCGACAAGATTCCGCCCACCATCGGCCGCGAAAAAGAGATTCAACAGATCATCGAAATCCTTTGCCATCGCGAGCGGGCGAACTCGCCGATGCTCGTCGGCGAACCAGGCGTCGGCAAAACCGCGGTGATCGAAGGATTGGCGCGTCTGATCGAACTCGAGCCGCAGAAAATTCCAGCGCGCTTGCGCAACTCGCACGTCGTGCAACTGCAAATGGGCGGGATCGTGGCCGGGACCATGCTGCGGGGAATGTTCGAAGAGCGCATCAAAGGCATCATCGATGAGGTGAAAGAGCGCGACAACCTGATTCTGTTCATCGATGAAGCGCATACAATCATCGGCGCAGGCGCGGCGCTGGGGACATCTTCGGATGCGGCGAACATGTTCAAGTCAGCGCTGGCAAAAGGCGAGATGCGTATCATCGGCGCGACTACGATGTCGGAGTATAAGGAGTCGATCGCCGAAGACGAGGCGCTGGCGCGCCGCTTCCGCCTGGTCAAAGTCGACGAACCAACGATAGATGAAACCCGCGAGATCCTTTTGGGCTTGCGACCGCGTCTGGAGCGCAACTATTCCGTCCAAATTTCCGACGAAGCCATCGCCACCGCGCTGGAAATGGCGCCAAAGTACATTCGCAATCTGCATCTGCCTGACAAGGCGGTCGGCTGGCTCGACACGGCCTCGGTCAAAGTCGAGATCAACGAACCGCACACGATGATCGTCAAACCGGAGCACGTGATCGAAGTCATCTCGCAGGAATCGCGGATCCCGCGCGATATGATCTTTCGCGACACCAGCGATCGCTTCGCATTGACTGAAGTGCAACTCTCGGAGCGTGTGATTGGACAAAAAGAGGCGATCAGGTCTGTGGCCCAGCGGCTGCGTTTGAACAAAGGTCCGCTGAAAGAGTCGCACTACAAACCTGATGGCGTGCTGCTTTTCCTCGGCCCGACCGGCGTGGGCAAGACTGAACTGGCAAAGGCCGTGGCTGAGTTCATGTTCGGCGACGATCACAAGATGGTCCGGCTCGACATGTCTGAGTACGGCGACGGCACCGTGGGCATCGAAAAATTGATCGGCATGCCGCGCGGCATCGTCGGTTCAGAGCGCGGTGGAATTCTGACTGAGCAACTGCGGGAAAATCCCTACACGGTTTTGCTGCTCGATGAAGTTGAGAAGGCCTCGCCGTATTTAATGAATCTTTTCCTGCAGGCTTTCGACGAAGGCTGGTTGACCGACGGCCGCGGCCGGCGCGTCTATCTGTCCGACGCGATCGTAATCATGACGTCGAACCTGGGCTCTGATAGTTTCAAGAAGTATGAAAAGCCGCTCGGCTTTGGCACGAAGACCGCCGGGGATTTTCGGGCCGTCAAGAGAGAAATCATGAAGGCGGCGGAAACGCGTTTCTCGCCTGAGTTTCGCAACCGCATCGACGAAATCGTGGTGTTCTCGCCGCTGACGCTGGACGAGGTTAAGCAGATCGCGCAACTGTATCTGGAAAAAACGCGCCGGCAGATGAAACACAAGGGCAAGTCTTTCGAGATCACAGATCGAGCCCTCGACCTCGTGACTGAGAAAGGTTTCAGCAGCCAGTACGGCGCGCGTTTCCTGAAACGCTACATCGACGAGAAGGTGAAGCTGCCAATCACCACGATGTGGAAGACGGGCGCGAAGTTCTCGGTCGATGTCGAAGACGGCGAAGTCGTCGCTACCATGGTCGATGAACCGGCCGAAGATGCGGAGTGAGTTTAGCTTTAGATAAGTCGCGCAGAACTTCTGCCGATCAGAGCCTCGAGTGTTTTTGACGAGGCTCTTTTTATTGACTGGCGCCGAAACCCTGACGCCTCGGGGTATGCGAGCGGGTTGCTTGCGCGGAGACGTGTCTTTGGCTATAAATCAACCCGATCGCTACGGCTCCCGGTTCTATAACATCCGCGTCGCCGTCGGGTTGTGCTAAACAAATGAAACCGAAGTCCCCCTTCAAGATCATCTCGGCGATTTTTTTCTTGCTGATCGCACCGGCATGGTGCGTGGCCCAGACGGCCAGAACTCCGCCCGTCAACGACAAAGCCGAAAAGATCGTCCAGCGCGCAATCGAGGTTTTGGGTGGCGATCGCTATCTGGCGGTGAAGACGGTCACCGGCCGCGGTTTCTTCACCGACTACAAAGACGGCGTGTCGGGGATTCCCGTGCGCTTCGTCGATTACATTTTTTTCCCCGACCGTGAACGCACGGAGTTCAGCGGCGGCGGCATGCGCATAGTGCAGACGAACTTTGCCGCCCAGGGTTGGATCTTTGATGGCATGGCAAAGACTCTGAAAGATCAAACCGCCGAGCAACTGGAAGATTTCAAGTTCGGCTTGCGCACTGGTTTCGAAAATCTCCTGCACGGGTGGTGGCGCAAACAGGGCGCTACGCTGAGTTACGTCGGTCGTCGCGAAGCGGGCGTCGGGCGCCGCAACGAAACTGTGCGCCTGACTTACCCGGATGGTGTTTGGATCGAATATGAATTCAGCGCGACTGAGGGCTTGCCGGCCAAGGCGCTCTACGAACGCAAGCGCAAGAAACCAGACAGCGAAGAAATCGAAACTGTTTCGGAAGAGGACCGTCCGCTAAAACCGATTACGATCGACGGCGTCTTGACGCCGTTTGTAATCGATCACTTCCGCGGCGGCATCCAAACCGTCCGCATCAACTACGAGAAGGTTGACTACAACCAGCCACTGGCTGATTCACTTTTCGCCAAGCCAGCAAGTTTGAAAGCCATTAAGTAATCCATAATCCAACCCAGAGCGGAGAGCCCCTATGGCAATGAATCCAGCGCTTCAAACTACCGGCAAGGATCGCCGCATGTACGTCTGGTTTGCGGTGTTCATGCCCATCATCGTCCTGGCCGGTTTTGCCCGCTCTTATTATCTGAAAGGTTTCTTCGGCTTTCCGGCATTACCAAGCCTGCTCGTGCATCTGCACGGAATCGTGATGACGTCATGGGTCGTGCTTTTCGTCACGCAGGTTACGTTGGTCGCCACCGGCCGCACCAGAACGCATCAACGCCTCGGGCTGTTGGGAGCAGTGTTGGCCCCACTGGTGATTGTCGTCGGCGTGCTCACCGCAATTGCCGGCGCAGCACGCGGTTCTACTCCCGGCCCGCCGGCGCTTCAGTTTCTCGCGGTACCGCTGTTCGACATGCTCGCTTTCGCGATTCTGGTCGGAACGGCACTTTACTTACGCCGACGCCGCCTCGACATTCACAAGCGGCTGATGCTCCTCGCCGCGGCGAATTTGCTGCCTCCAGCCATTGTCCGGATCCCTTTGCACTTTATTGAGACGGGCGGGCCATTAGTATTCTTCGGCTTGACCGATGTGTGTTTGCTCGCGTGTGTGGCTTACGACACCGTCAAGAATCGCCGGCTTCACCCGGCCTTCCTATGGGGCACGCTCTTAATCATCGCCTCGCAGCCGCTGCGATTAATGCTGGCAGGTACGGATGTCTGGATGCGGTTCGCGACGATGCTGGTCGGGCTGGTGAAGTGAAAGTTAGCGCTTCGTGCTCCCAGCGAAACGCACACTCAAAACATCAGGGTTACACCGAAGCCGAACGGCTCAGCGATTTTTTGCGGGTTGAATCAGCAGTCTCGATCCCCGTGGAACGATCTCTTTCGGGCAAGTTTAGCCCGGCCATCCGGGCAAACAAATCTTCATACCTGTCGACGACGTAATCCCAATCGTACATCTCCTGCACGCGGGCTTGGGCGCGGTGGCGATACGACTGGACCAGCGAGCCGTCGCGCAGCACGCGCTGTAGTTTCTCCGCCAGATCGTTTTCATCGGTGTACGGAATCCCCGCGTCGCCCACGGCTTCGATGTTCTCAGGCGCGGCCAGCGTCAGCACGCAATTGCCAAAGCCCATCGCTTCCAAAAGCGCCGGATGCGTGCCGCCGACTTCGGTCGCGTGAATGTAACAGTAGGCGTTCTGTTGCAGCGCGCGATAATCCCGGCCAAATACGAAGCCGGTAAAAACGATGCGCTTGTCGCGGCGCGCCCGCGCTTTCAAATCATGAATGTAATCGCGCGCATAGGGAGCGTCGCCGACAATCAGAAGTTTGTGCGCCGTCCGGACGCGCTTGAACGCTTCGATCACCATCTGTGCGTTGTTCTCAGGTTCGAGCCGCGAGACATAAAGCACGTAGCGATTCGGCTCGACGCGCCAGCGCCGGACGGTTGGGTCCGGCCGGCGTTCGACTTCCGCGCCGTAAGCAATCATCGTCGAAGCGACCCGATAACGGGCCTGATAATATTCCTGAATCACGCGCGCGTCGGTAACGGTTTCAGTCGGCAGAATCGTCGCCAACTTTTCCGCGAGCAGATAGTAGTTGCGAGCTATCGAGTTCCACTTCTTGCGCTTGTGCTCCAGCCCATCGACATTGAGCGCCACCGGAGTCCCGGTGAGCCGGAGAATTGAAGCAAATGGCGCATTCGCCGCGTTGCAGATTAGCGCGGCATCGTAACGGCACGGCATCGCGTGCAACGCCGAAAGAAAAGTGTGGACCACGGTGTCGAAGTATTTATGACGAACGGTGGGCAGAACTTTCAGATGCACGCCCTGGAATTCGAGTTCGCGCGGACTGACGTAATGCGATCGGCAATAAACTGTCACATCGTGCCCGCGCGCGACCAGACGCGTCGAGAGATGTTCGGTGAAGGTTTCAAAGCCGCCGTAATTGGCGGGAATGCCTCTGGTGCCGAGAATCGCGATCCGCATGGCTAGGGACAAAGAATGCCGGATGAAGAATGAAAGAGCAAGCCCTCTTCTTGGAACTGGCTCAGTTTTATTGTGGCAAAACGCACCTTGCGCGTGAATCACGCGCGGGACGCCGGTGTCACTTTTCAAACTCCCAGCCCGTGTTTACTAGCTTTCGTCACTGAGCCCGGCGGCTTGCGGCCGCGCTTTCATAGGCTTTCAACGTCAAACGCGCCGTGGCGATCCAGCTAAACTCCGCCGCTCGTTTCAGCCCTTTGACGCGCAAATCCGCGCGATAATCCGGATGATCTAATACTCGAGCGATGGCTTCGCCGAGCGCCCCGGTGTCAAAGGGATCAAAGAAAAGGGCTGCGTCTCCAGCCACTTCCGGAAGGCTGGTTTGATTTCCCGCGATCACCGGCGCGCCGCATTGCATGGCTTCGAGCACCGGCAAACCAAAGCCTTCAAAGTAAGACGGGTAAACAAAACACATCGCGCCGCTATAAAGTGCCGGCAGATCCTCTTCCGGAACATAACCGATGAACTTTACGCTTTCGCTCAGGCCGTCCTGCTGCGCGGCGCGAAAGACCTCATCGTCCAGCCATCCGCGTTTCCCGGCGATGACAAGCTGCGGAGGCCGACTGGCCGGACGGGCCGTCCGCAACCATGAATAGGCCTCGATCAGCCGCGTCAGGTTTTTTCGCGGCTGGATAGACCCCAGCGACAGAAGATAATTCGCGCCGATGCCGTAGCGCTCTCGAATCTTTTCCAATTCTGTTTCCGAAGCGACGGGTTTGAAATGCGTTGGCGCGGCCGCCGGCGTAACGATTACCCGTTCAGGATCGACTGCATAGGTTTCGATGATGTCGCGGCGCGAGAACTCGGACAGAGTGAGAATCAGCGCCGCCTTGCGCGCCGTGCGACGCACAGTTAGCCGCAGCTGAGCGCGACTGCGACGCTTGAATGTTTCAGGCAGATGCTCGAATGACAGATCGTGAATCGTGGTCACCACCGGACAAGGCGCAAACGGTGGCGCGGTGAATTGCACGTGCAGCACATCAACCGGATGCCGGCGCAGCTCTGCCGACAGCGTTAGCGGAATCCGCACCAGCGGCGTGTGCGGGAGCGTCTGTCTTACTTTGAAATTGGACCAGCGATTGGCGAACCGATCGATGGCTGCCGGTTTGGTTACGTAGAGCGTGTAGAGATTGGTTTGATCGATCTCGGCCAAGGCTTCGATCAGGTTGAGCGCGTAACTTTCGTTGCCGGCCAGTTGCGCTCCGACAGAGTGCGCGTCGATTGCGATGTGCAAGATCGCTCCAATTTGCGAGAGCGTTGGCCGGCTAGCAGTTACGGCGAGGGACGACTGCCGAAAGCCGGCGAGACCAAAATTCTATTCTTCACCGGCCGCGGATTCACTGCCGACGGCGGCCGCAGCGGCTGCGTCAGTCAGGCGCGTGTCGCGCTCACGAATGCGTGCCGCTTTGCCGCGCAGACCGCGCAGATAGTAAAGCTTCGCGCGTCGCACATGGCCTCTCTTCACGACATCGATGTGATCGATGACCGTGGCGTGGAGCGGAAAGATTCTTTCGACGCCCACGCCAAAGCTGGTCTTGCGCACCGTAATCGACTCGCGCGCGCCCCCATGTTTGCGGGCGATACAGACGCCTTCAAAAGCCTGCAAGCGCTCTTTGGTTTCGGATTCCTTGATGCGCACGTGCACGCGCACGGTATCGCCGGGTTGAAACTCCGGAATGTTATTGCGTAATTGCGCCTTCTCGACGCTGTCTAAGCGGTTCATGATTAACTCCATTACTTCAAAAGATCTGGTCGATTGCGCTTCGTCTTTTCCTGCGCAGCCTCGCGCCGCCAGCGCGCGATTTCGGCATGATGCCCGGTCAACAAAACTTCCGGAGCCCGCATCCCTTCAAACTCGGGCGGCCGCGTGTACTGCGGACAATCCAGCAATCCGTCTGAGAACGATTCGTTCACGTTTGACGTTTCACTGCCCAGGGCTCCGGGCAACAAACGCACCGTCGCGTCGATCACTACCAGCGCCGCGGCCTCGCCGCCGGAAAGAACGTAATCGCCGATCGAGATTTCGTCGGTCACCAAAGCGTCGGCGACGCGCTCATCAACGCCTTCATAGCGACCGCAAATCAAAACCAACTGTTCGCAGTTTGCAAACTCAGCGGCCAGCGATTGCGTGAACGGCTTACCTTGCGGCGAGAGCAGCGCGACGCGCCTTCCGGCCGCAATGCTTTCGCGGCGATTAGCGCCGACGAGCGACTGAACTGCTGCAAAGATCGGTTCGGGCTTTAAAACCATCCCGTCGCCGCCGCCAAACGGTCGATCGTCGACGACGTGATGCTTGTCCGAAGTAAAGGCGCGTAGATCGCGCGTCTGAATACTCACCAAACCTGCTGCACAGGCCCTACGGATAATTCCGTAATCAAACGCCTCGCGAAAGTAATCGGGAAAGATCGTGATGATATCGATCTGCATTGCGAATTTCGGATTGCGAATTTCGAATTGACTTCATTTTGCTAAATTCGCACTTCGCAATTTACAATTCTAACAGTCCTTCCGGCGGATCGACGCGAACCAATTTCTTGTCTATGTCGATCTCAACGCAAATCTCCTGCGCCATCGGAATTAAGAACTCACCACCTGCATCACCCGCGACCACCAGGATTTCCACGCCGCCGGTGCGCATCACTTCGCGCACCATGCCAATCGATTTTCCGTCAGTCGTTTCAACGCGACAACCGGCCAATTCCCATTCGTAGAATTGATCCTTTGGCAGCTCAATGCGATCACCCGCCGGCACCGCCAACTGGAACCCCGTGAGTTCCCTGGCTTCGTCGATCGAATCGTAGCCGGCGAACTTGAAAATAATCCGCTTTGCCTGGAACCAATGCGCTTCAATTTGCAAAGAACGACGACTTCCATCCGGCGCGATCGCGATGACACTCTCGAGCGCTTCAAAACGGCCGGGAAAATCCGTCAGGAGATCCGCCACCACTTCTCCGCGCAGCCCCCTGGTCCGGGCGATGCGCGCAACGACGATCAAATCATCGGCCACTTTCACTCGACGACGTCGAGCACGTACCGGCGCCGCTGTTTCAAACCGGCCGCATAAACCAACGCGCGCAAAGCCCGCACCGTGCGTCCTTGCTTGCCGATCACTTTTCCCATGTCGATTTGCGCGACGTGCACCTCAAGCCGCGTGGTGCCCTCGCGCTCGATCGCGCGCACGTCGACGGCTTCCGCATCATCGACGAGTTCCCTGACGATCATTTCGATGGTATCGCGCATGTTCGACTACAGGCTAAGCAGCCACAACTTCCGAGTCGGCGGCAGCCTGCGCTTTCGCGGCTTGTTTGATCAGACGGCGCACGGTGTCGGTTGGCTGGGCGCCTTTCGCGAGCCAGTACTGAACCCGTTCGGCCTTGAGCTTAATCTCCGCCGGTTGGCGCGTGGGATTGTAAGTGCCCAGATTCTCCAGACACGCGCCGTCGCGCTTCGACTGTTTTTCTTTGACCACGATGCGATACGACGGCCGCTTTTTCGCGCCGGTGCGCATCAATTTGATTGCTAACAATTTTCTTCCTCCACTTTCTTTGTTCCCTCTCCCTTTGGGAGAGGGTTAGGGTGAGGGATTACGGACTAGCCGCCCTAAGACCCTCACCCCAGCCCTCTCCCAACGGGAGAGGGAGAAAATCCCTATCGTCGCCGCTTCTTTTTCTTTTTCTTCTTTCGCGATGGTCCGGCCGGCAAGCCGGGCATGCCGCCCATCATTGCGTCGCCGCCATCGCCTTCCATTCCCGGGATGCCGGCCGCTCGGCGCATCATCTTCCCGCCTAACCCTCTAAGGCCACCGCCGCCGAACATTCCCTGCATCATGCGCCGCATTTCGGTGTACTGCTTGATTAGTGCGTTCACCTGAGCGACGGTCGTGCCTGAGCCGCGTGCGATCCGGCGCCGGCGGTTCGCGTTCAGGATCATGTGATTCACGCGCTCTGCGCGGGTCATCGAATCGATGATCGCTTCGGTGCGCCGCAGCTCTTTCTCCATCAGCTCGGTTTGCTCGTCGGTCAAATCCGGCATGCCGACGCCGCCGAGAAGTTGATCCGGCAACAGCTTCAGAATCTTTGAGAAAGAACCAAGCTTCTTTACCTGCCTGAGCTGAGAACGAAAATCATCGAGCGTAAACTGATTGCGCTGTAGCTTCTTTAGCTGCGCCTCGGCTTCATTCTGATCGACCTTGTCTTGAACTTCTTCAATCAGCGAAAGCACGTCGCCCATTCCGAGGATGCGCTGCGCGACCCGATCGGGATAGAAAGGCTCGAGCGCGTCGTACTTCTCGCCCACGCCGACGAACTTGACGGGCTGACCGATGACCTGCTTGATCGACAAGGCCGCGCCGCCACGTGCATCGCCGTCCATCTTTGTCAGCACTACGCCGGTGATCCCGATTCGCTTATGGAATTCCTCGGCCGATCGCACCGCGTCCTGTCCGGTCATCGCATCGGCGACAAAAAGAATTTCGACTGGATGCGTTTCGCTCTTGATGCTAACCAGCTCTTCCATCAACTCATCATCGATGTGCAAGCGCCCCGCCGTGTCGATCAAGAGCGTGTCGTAACCAAGATCGCGCGCCTGCTGCAACGCGGCGCGCGCGAGCTCAAGCGGATCGTTCGTCTCAGGCTTTTCAAAGATCGATTGGCCGGTCGCCTTCGCGATGACCCTTAACTGTTCGCGCGCTGCCGGCCGGTAAACGTCCGTGGAAAGCAACAGCGGCTTGCGCTGTTGATTCTGCGCCAGCCAACGCGCGATCTTTCCCGTCGAAGTCGTCTTGCCTGAGCCTTGCAGGCCGACGATCATCACGACGTTCGGACTGGTTTTCGTAAAGACCAGGCGCGAAGATTGCCCGCCCAGCAGCTCGACCAGCTCATCAAAAACTATCTTGACGACTTGCTCTGAAGGTTTCAGCTCGAGCCAGACTTGCTGGCCTTCCGCCTTTTCCTTTACCGACGCAATGAAGTCTTTTGCGACCTTGTAGTTAACGTCGGCTTCGAGCAACGCCAGTCGAATCTCGCGCAGCGCCGCGTCGACGTGTTCCTTCGTCAGGACGCCTTCGCCGCGCAGATTCTTCAGAGTCCGCTTCAGTTTGTCGGAAAGAGACTCGAACATACATTAGACGGCGATTCCGGCCTGCGCGGAAACAAGCATGATAAGGGGCGGTTTGAGGGGTGTCAAGGAATGGGATGTGCTGGTGCAGTTTGATGTGGCACGCGCATCTTGCGCGTGTCTTCACGGGCGGGACGCCCGTGCCACTTTTTCAAATTGCACCGGTACCGCTGGCGATGCACCGTTAGTGTTGCCGTCTCAAATTGTGTCGATGCGCAACCCTAATTGCCACATCGCGATTCAGCTTCTCATCGCGCGCGCGATACACTTCACCCATTCCACCCGCGCCGAGTTTGGAGCGGGATTTCGTATCGGCCGAGTTTTGTGCCGGCGGCAATGTTCATCTCGGTGGCACAAGCTCTCAGCTTGCGTTACTGCGGCAGTCCCATGCGCCGCAGCAGGTCGGTGTAGCGTGGGTCGCTGCGGAGCGACTCGTAGGGTACATACCATCTGACTCTCGGCAATAGACCACTGCGAGCCTGAAAGTCCTTTTCCAGCCATGCAAAAGCCTGGTCCTTATCGCCCAGGCCGGCGTAAACGGCAGCGAGGTCCTGGCCGACCGCCTCATGCCTTCCATACTTTTCCTCGAGCTCTTTGAGAATCGCCAACGCTTCGACACGTCTTCCGGACACTGCGTAACCGTACCCCAGGGCGCCAGGTACTGAACGGTCCCTTTCAGGTAAATCAACCGCTTTCCGCAGCTCCGCGTTTGCGTCCGCGTAATTGCCCTGTTTGAGATACGCAAAACCCAGATACATATGTCCTCTCGGATAACGCGGATCGAGCTCAATGATTTTACGGGCTGCAACGATAGCTGAATTAACATCGCCGCGAGCGAGATAAGTTTGCGAAACGTTTTGGCTGATAGCAAGGGAAAGAGGATCGAGCTCCTGGGCGCGCTTCGCCTCTATTAGTGCTTCGTCAAATCGTCCCGCATCAAGAAGCAAGATGCCATGCCAGTGATGTGCCGTCGGATAATTTGGGTTTAACTTAAGTGCGCGTTTGAATTCTTCCTCAGCCTTTTCCCATTGCCACAGCTCCTCATAGGCGTACCCCAACGAGGTGTGGGCTTCAGCCAGCGAATTATCGAGTTGGAGAGCACGCTCGGCGAAGGCTTTGGCCTTCGGTGAAGTCTCGCTGGCAGGAGTACCGGCGTAGAACTCCAACAGCGAGTAACAATCAGCCAGTCCCACATATGCCAGGGCGTAATTCGGATCTTTGTCGGCGGCCAATTGAAATTGCTCGATGGCTTTCCTAAGGTTGTCCGGGGTCCGTTTGTTCCAGTAATACCGGCCTTTCAAATAGAAAGCATATGCATCCGGATTGCTGGTATCGCGTCTGGTCAACTGGCGCTGATCTTCACCGCTCAGCTTCGTCCGCAGCCGTTCGGAAATTTCGCGCGAGATCTCCTGCTGCACAGCGAGCGCGTCAGCAAGCTTGCGGTTGTACTGCTCGCCCCAAAGCTGCTTATTATCGCGCACGTCCAGCAACTCCGCACTAACCATCAGATTGTCGCCGCGTTGCAGCATCCGGCCGGTCAAGACAGCGCGCACGCCCAAGTCGCGAGCGGCCTTCAACGGATCGATGTCTTTCCCTTTGTACTGAAAGACGGAGCTGCGCGGGCTGACGCGCAAACTTGGTAGCTGCGTCAGACTGTTGATGATGCTTTCGGTCAAACCATCGGAAAGATACTCGGTGTCAGGGTCGCGATTCTGGTTGACGAACGGCAACACGGCGATCGAGTCGATTGCAACTTCGGTATTGCGCGCATGCAGATAGGCGGCGAGCCCAGCGATAGCGGCGGCAATCGCGACCAAAACTACTGCGGCGGCAAGCTTGTGTCGCTGCAACCGTGTGATCAGATATTCAGCGCTCGGGGTCGGATGGAATTTGCTGGCTTCGCTTGTTGACACCGCCAACTGATCGATAGTTGCGCCAGATTGTGTGACACTCGACGTCGCGGGTGACAGGCGTGGAGCCGAGCGTTCCAGTTTGGCTGTGAATTCCAGTTCTTGCTTGAGCGCCTTAAGATCGAGCAACAGATCCTTGGTCGTTTGGTACCGCTCATCACGGCGCTTGCGCAGAGCTTTGGCGACGATCCGCTCCAACTCAGCCGGCACTTCCCGCGCAAAGCGAGCCAAAGGCAGCGGCTCTTTGTCGTTCAGAATAGACGCCAGGATTTCGTTTGAGTTCGAGCCTTCAAACGGTAGCCGTCCCGCGACCATCTCGTAAATCAAAACACCGAGGCTGAAGATGTCCGTCCGCGCATCTACTTGCAGACCGCGCGCCTGTTCCGGCGACATGTAGATGGCAGTGCCCATCACCACGCCGGGGGTCGTCCTGATGATCGGTCTGGTCGGGGACTCGGACTCGGCCGGCCCGAACCCCGCAAGGTGCTCCGTCAGCTTGGCGAGACCGAAGTCCAGGACCTTCACGTAGCCGTCCGTGCGCAGCATGACGTTTTCAGGCTTGACGTCGCGGTGGACGATGCCGGCGGCGTGTGCGGCGACGAGCGCGTCGGCGACTTGCGCCGCCATGTCGAGCGCTTCGCGCACGCCGAAGGGGGCGCGCGTCAGCCGCTCGCGCAGCGTCTCGCCCTCGACGTATTCGGTGACGATGAACTCCGTGCCGTCCACCTGCCCGACCTCGTGGACGGTGAGGATGTTCGGATGATTGAGGGCCGAGGCGGCGCGCGCCTCCTGCCGGAAGCGCTGCACCTGATTTTTGTCATGCGTGAAGTGTTCGGGCAGGAGCTTCAAGGCGACGCGGCGGCCGAGGCCTGTGTCTTCGGCTAAATAGACCCGCCCCATCCCGCCCGCGCCGACGAGCGACAGCACACGATAGTGCGCAATCGTCCGCCCCGTCAGCGCATCGGTCTCGTCGCCGGCGAGCATCTCGGCGGCGACCTCGAGCGCCGGGGCCGCGATGAAGTCCGCCGCCTGCTCGTGCGAGTTGATGAGCGACTCGACCTGGCGTCGCAACTCGGCGTCGTCCGCACAGGCGCGTGCGAGGAAGACGGCGCGCTCGGCCGCGTCAACCTCCAACGCGGCGTGATACAGCTCGCCAATTTGCCGATAGCGTTCGGGCGTCATACTCGTGAATCGTGAATCGTAAATCGTAAATCGAGGAAAGCAGTTCTTAACTATTCACGATTTACGATTCACGACTTACGGCCAGTTCGCGGTGGAGCCAGGCGCGGGCGAGACTCCAGTCGCGCCGCACCGTGCCCGGCGATACCTTTAGCACCTCAGCAGTCTCCTCGACGCTCAAGCCCCCAAAGAAACGCAACTCCACGACCCTGCTCTGCCGCTCATCGAGTTTGGCGAGCGCCAGCAGCGCCTCATCAAGCGCGACTATGTCAGCGCCTTTGTCGTCGGTCACGACGGCCGCATCGTCGAGCGTGACCGGCCGCGCCCCGCCCCCACGCTTCTGATAGCCGCGCGCGCGCGCGAAGTCCACCAGGATGCGGCGCATCAACTGCGCCGAGACGGCGAAGAAGTGCGCGCGGTTCTGCCAGCGCACGCTCTTCCAGTCGATCAGCCGGACGTAAGCTTCGTTGACCAGCGCGGTGGTTTGCAGGGTGTGACCCGCGCGCTCGCCGCTCATGTAGTGGTGCGCGAGGCGGTGCAGCTCTTCATAGACCAGTGCGGTCAGGTCTACAAGGGCCGACTCGTCGCCATTGCCCCAGGCGACGAGCAGCCGCGTGATCTCTTTCGGCGACTGCGTCGTCATGGAAACACCCTTTCAGGCTGTGCGCGCCGAAAATGACTACGCCTTTCTGTGTCTTCTAAACAGTTCGAGTCGGGCCGTAAAAAATTCTCGCCTCCGTTAGCGTTTTCGCATGCCGTTCCCGCCTTAAGGGGTAGGGACAGTCAAGGCCGGCGGCGTTGATTTCAATGAGCCGGTTACAGTCGAAATCGGGGGAGCTGGGTGCATGCGCATTGTAGTGCCGCGGCAACGAACAAGGCAATGTACCCCGTGGATGTGCCCTCCTAACCTCAGCTGCTGAGGCTGGCGATAACAGACTGTCTGCAATGGCAAGACGATGAATCGAACTCGGACGTATTCCGGCAGGTCGACAAAATTACTTTGTTTGGCGGGAGTGAAGACGATGAAATTACATCTATCGATTGAACGATCGGGCAAGCACTTTGCGGGGTCCCGATGGCTGAGCCTCGCGCTCGTCGCGATCCTATCAGTGCCGGGGGCTGGGTTTGCAACCCTGCGAGGCACAGTTTCTCCGCGAAGTCTCGGCGCCAAAGCGGGCACAGAGTCTCCGGCGCAGACAGCCGGCAAGTCGTCGGTGACACCGCTGAAATTCAGCGCTCAAGACGGCGTCACCCCGCTTGCGGGTTCGGTATTCGCTGTTAACAGCAGTGCCGATCCTGGCACCTTAACAAATTGCAAAGTGCGTGGCGGCCTGTGCACCTTGCGCGCGGCGATCGACACCGCAAACACCACCGCCGGCGACGACACGATAATCTTCGCAATCCCGGCGACCGATCCCAATTGCGATGCCTCCACAGGGAGATGCACCATTAATTTGAGCCAGCCGCTTTCCGACCTGAGCACCAACATTGCCATCACGGGGCCCGGCGCGGACAAGCTTACGGTGCGGCGCGGTTCTTCATTAAACTTCCGTCTCTTCAACGTGACCACGACCGGCGCAGTTAGTTTCTCTGGGCTAACTATCAGTGACGGATCCACTTCCGGCACAGCCACTGGCGCTGGCATTCAAAACGCTGGAGGCGGCACCGTGACTATAACCAACTGCGATGTGAGATCTAATTCCTCCGGCATTGTTGGCAGCGGTTCTGTGGCCAACGGCGGCGGCATCTCTAACGACGCCTCCGGAGTTGTGAATGTCAGCAGCACCAGGATCACCGGAAACAAAACCAATGGTGCTGGCGGTGGCGTCTATAACAACAGCACCGGAACAATCAACATTACCAACAGCCTTATCAGCCGTAACTCGTCTCGTCTGACTTTCGGAACTGTCTTCAACAAGGGCGGTGGTACCATTAATGTAACCAACTGCTCCGTTCTGGAAAACGACAACGACACTTCGATTAGCAGTGGGGGCAGTAGTATTGGCAACGGCGACACTGGCGCGGTCAACGTCAGCAACTGCACCATCATGAATAATGCTGGTGTTGGTATTTCGGGTCCCGCAACAGTAAAGAGCACCATTATCGCGGGGAATGGTCTGTCTATTGGCCCCACGGACGTTTCAGGGAGTTTCGTGTCCGCCGGCTTTAATTTAATTGGGATTGCAGATGGAGCGACCGGCTTTGATGCCTCTACGGATCAGAAGGGCAGCCCTTCAGATCCGCTGGACCCGCAAGTCGACTTGGGCAATATCATTAACGGGATCATCATACCTCGATGTGGTAGTCCTGCACTTGACAAAGGAACCAGCGCCAGCCTGGCCGGTCCTTTAAGTACAGACCAACGCGGTACTGGGTTTCCGCGTACGATTGACGATCCGCTGTCGCCTAATGCCGCGGACGGCGATGGCACAGACGTTGGCGCTATCGAAAGTCAAGCCGTTTGTCGTCGGGCTACGCTGACAGTAAACACCACGGGAGATGCCGATGACGCGAATCCAGGTGACACCTCCTGTGACACTGATACCGGATTGGCCGGCCCGCAATGCACTCTGAGGGCGGCCATCAGAGAGGCGGAGGCACTGACGGGCGACCAAACCATCACGTTTGCTATCCCAACTTCCGATCCAGGCTTTGACCCAATAACGGGACGACACACAATTAACCTTCCCCGGGCGCTGCCTGACATCATGAGCACAAACCTCACGATTATCGGTCCCGGATCAGACAAACTGACCATAAGAGCTAATGGCCCTTTCCGGATCTTCACGATCGGTAGCTCAGCCGGACCATTTGCAATCTCAGGATTGACCATCGCTAACGGTCAAAGCCCGACGGCAGGTGGTGCAGTGAACGCAAGGAAATTGACTATGACGAACTGCGCGCTCACGGGTAACAGTTCGTCCGAACCGGGCGGCGCAATTTTTGCTCATATCTTAAGTGTCGCCGGTTGCAAGTTCACGAATAACCACAGCGCGTCACACGGTGGTGCGATTCTCCTCGGAGGCGCGCTAAACGTTAGCGACAGCGAATTCAGCGGTAACTCGAGCGACGAGGAAGGCGGCGCCATCGCAATCGGTAGCCCGCTTGGGTTCGCCCACCATGCGATTATCTCTGGCAGCACTTTTAACGACAACCACGCCAACGTCGGCGGCGGGCTATCGATCAGACTCATTTCTTTGAGTTCGGCTGATAAGGCTACGGTGAATATCACCAACAGCAAGTTTAGCCGGAACCAAGCTAACAGAGGCGGTGGCATCTTTGTGGATAGCGATCCAACGTCGTCAACGAACATTACCAATTGCACGCTTAGCGGCAGCTCAGGCATTGGCTCCTCAAGTGGCGCAATTCTTCATAACAAAGGCACGCTTAATATCAGCAATAGCACTATCGTAAACAACTTCGGTGGTATCGGATTTCCCTCGGCAGTTATTAACGATACCGACCAACCGGGCCCGATCAACGTCAGCAGCAGCACGTTCAGCGGCAATGATGGGGCTGGCCTCGAAATTCTTGCAAAAGACACCAATGGATTCAATGAAGCGACCGATAAGAAAGGTACCGCTGCCTCTCCGCTCGACCCAAAACTCGATCCCGCAGGTTTGAAGGATAACGGCGGACCGACCCAAACCATTGCTTTGCAATTAAGCAGTCCCGCGATTGACAAGGGCACTGCGAGCGGCCTCCCCGACCAGAACGGACAGATGACCAAAGTTCCTACCGACCAACGTGGGGTTGGCTTTATCCGGACTGCGGACGACTCAACGATTTCAAACGCTTTCGAAGGAGACGGCACCGACATCGGAGCATTCGAGATACAAATATCGGCCCTGCCGGGCTGCCCTGCTACCGTCGTTACTAACAACAACGACAGTGGTCCTGGCTCGTTGCGCAAGACGATCGGTGACGCGTGCAGTGGAAGTACGATCACATTCGCGGCGGGAGTCATGGGCGAGATTAACCTGACAAGCGGTCAATTAATGATTGATAAGCCACTACTTACAATCCAAGGCCCCGGCGCAGACATTTTGAGCGTGCAACGAGCTCCGGCTGCATCCAATTTCAACATCTTCAACGTGCCCTCCGGAAAGGAAATAACGATAGCGGGTCTGACGATCGCTAACGGAAAGACGGCTACCGTTGGACCAGATGGCGGCGGAATTATCAATTCAGGCTCGCTAAATTTGGTCAGAAGCAAGATCAGCGGCAACTCTGCCGCACACGATGGTGGGGGAATTATGAACACCGGCATACTCACACTCACCGAGTGCACTATCAGCGGCAACTCTGCACTCAACAGCGGAGGCGCCATTATGAGCTTTGGCCTGGGCCAACTGAATGTCGTCCGGAGCACCATCAGCGGTAATCAGGCAAAGGATAGCGGCGGCGGCATTGAAAATCTCAACACGTTGACTGTTACGAACAGCACGATCAGCGGCAATTCCGTCTCCGCCGGCGGCGGCGGCGCCATTAACAATAACGCTTCTCGTGTGGTGACTCTCACGGGCAGCACGGTTACCGGCAACTCTGCCAGCTCCTCCGGCGGCGGCATTAGCAACATCGGCACGGTGAACGCCAGGGACACGATCATCGCCCGGAACTCGGCCCCGACCGGCCCCGATGTTGGCGGCGGGCTGACCTCGCAGGGCTATAACCTGATAGGCAATAGCGCGGGCACGACGATTACGTCGGCGACCGGAGACCAGATAGGCACGTCTGGCTCGCCCCTCGATCCGAAGCTCGGCCCGCTCGCAAACAACGGCGGGCCGACGAAGACCCACGCCCTGCTCCTGGGCAGCCCCGCCATTGACATCGGCCACTCCAGCGGCCTTAACACAGATCAGCGCGGGCTGCCGCGCCGCTCTGACGACCCGGCCATCGCCAACGCCGCGGGCGGCGACGGCAGCGACATCGGCGCGTTCGAACTCAACCCGGCAGCCCCGACGCCAACACCAACGCCGACGCCAACGCCCACTCCAACTCCAACGCCGACGCCGACACCAACTCCGACGCCGACGCCAACGCCGACACCAACGCCAACGCCGACGCCAACGCCGACACCAACGACGGTCCAGTTCAATGCGTCACTCTTTATCGTGGGCGAAGGCGATCAGCGCGTGAATCTGACCGTGACGCGTTCCGGTAATATTTCAGGAGCAGCCAGCGTCGGTTTTGCCACCAACGATGCGGCGGGCTTGCAGAACTGCAATGTCTTCAATGGCGTCGCTTCGCCGCGCTGCGACTACACCAACACCATCGGCTCCTTGACCTTCGCCTCGGGAGAAACTTCGAAATCATTCTCCGTGGCGATCATCGACGACTCGTACGCTGAAGGGACTGAGAACTTCACGGTCAGCCTGAAAAACCCGACGGGCGCAGCGCTGGGCACCCAGTCAACCACAACTGTGATGATCGTCGATAATGAAACTACGACCGGGCCCAATCCGATCGATAACACGAACTTCTTCGTGCGCCAGCAGTACCTCGACTTTCTCGGACGCGAACCTGACCCGCCCGGCTTCGCCGGCTGGACGAGCACGATTAACAACTGCAGCGGCGACACGACCCAATGCGACCGGATACACGTCTCGCAACTCTTCTTTCAATCGGAAGAGTTTCAAAGCCGCGGCTACTTCGTCTATCGCTTTTATGACGTAGCCTTTGGCCGCAAGCCTGACTATGAGGAGTTCGTGCCTGACCTGGCGCGAGTAAGCGGCTTTCTGGACGCGAATCAGTTGGAAGCAGCGAAGGTGCAGTTCATCACGGACTTCATGGCGCGAGCGGCGTTTGCGAACACCTACCACCCGCTCACGAATCAGCAATACGTGGACACCTTGCTGAACACGGCGGGCGTGACTCTGTCTCGACGCTGACACGGGCACAGGTGCTCAGGCAGATTGTGGAGAGCCCGGAAGTCTCGACGAAGTACAACCATCAGGCGTACGCGGTGATGGAATACTTTGGTTATCTGCGACGACAGCCGGACGCTTTCTTTCTCGACTGGATCCGAGTGCTCGATCAGACGAACGACCCGCGTGGCATGGTTACGGGCTTCGTCAACTCTGCCGAATATCGGCAAAGGTTCGGCCCGTAAGCCGCAGACCTCATGCCTTGCTCCGTTAGGAGCAAGATATTTGTAGACACAGCCCAAACATTTGATTTTGTTTCCCGCTCGGAACGCGATGTGCGCTAACATCGTGTTCCGAACGGGCGTATGACTATCAGATTGGAAACGATAAACACTCGGCCTTTACGAAAGTGTTCCACTTTCGGCCGTTCAGTCGGACGTAACCATCTTATCAGTCTACTCGTCAGTGTTTGCCTTGCCGCGACGATCACTTCGTCGCAAACCACGAACACTACCTCGACTCCAAAATCAGAATTCATCGCTCCTGGAATCGAGCACATTCAAACCACTCGCGGTTACAAATCAGAAAAGGATGCGACCGGGCCGTGGTTCATCAACCTGTTGCGCATTGATCTGACAAAGGCGCGGCTGCGGATGGTGCACGCGA
>WNFC01000663.1_pt1 | contig 39388 bp, 39 predicted proteins | sample 5400541 | NCBI WGS metagenome assembly WNFC01 (sample SAMN13153342, study PRJNA577476) | soil metagenome | isolation source: 120 cm saprolite under Douglas fir tree site 2 hole 2 replicate 1 | place: USA:California | collected 2015-04-18 | reverse complement strand
CAGCCGCGTCACCTAGCAGCATCACCACGCTCTTCGCGAAGTCATCAGGCGAGTCAGCCAGCAGAATCTCAGTGCCATGACGCACCGGCAGCCCCTCCGCACCAATGGTGGTTGAGATAATGGCTTTGCCCATGCCCATGGCCTCAAAAATCTTGAGCCGCGTGCCACTGCCTACGCGGAGTGGCACGATGCAGACGGCGCTCTGCGCCAGATGCGGGCGAATGTCATCCACCCAGCCGGTCAAGTGAATGTGATGGGGGTCGGTGGCAGCCAAAGCCTTCAGGCGTTGCGAAGGTTTTCGTCCCACCACCGAAAGTCGCGCAGTGGGCAGCGCGTCGCAGATTCTCGGCAGGATCTCCTCGGCGAAGTAGAAAATCCCATCCTCGTTGGGCATCCAGTCCATGGAACCAGTAAAGACAAGACTATTGGGCTCTTCTTCGCTAGCCATGGGACGAAAATATTCGATATCCACGCCAGTAGGAATCACGGTCAGTTTTTCCGCGGGCAATTTCTGGGCAAAGAAATCGCAGTCAGTTTGCGAGACCGCCAGCACGTGGTCTGCTTCTCGCAAATATCGTTGCTCCGCTCGCGCCATGGCCCGCCATTCGCGCCAGGAAAGCAGCTTCCACAAAGGATTGCGGGCAACCTCGTAATGCCGTTTCCAGATCAGAGCCTCAACGTTGTGGGTGAAGAGCACCTTGGGGCAGGGAAGGTCCCAGGGAATCACGCCGGCCGCAACCAGAAAATCGCAGACGATTACATCGTAACTTTCAGTCTGCACCAGCTTCCGCAGTTCGCTCGCCACCCAGGGCTGGCAATACTTGCTGATGGCGTAAGGCTCGCGCGAAAAAAGTTCTTTACCGTACTGCACCAGTTCCGCAAAACTCTTGGCCGCCGGGAGCTTCAACGGACAGCACACCACGTGCTCAAAAAGTTCTTTCAACTCCGCGTGAGCAGCGTCGTCCTGCTCGGCATGAAAGCCGAAGTAGGTGACGCGATGATCGCGTGCCAGTTGCCGCAGAATGTTGTAGCTGCGGATTCTGCCGCCGCTATCGAGCGGCACCAGTCCGCCAGCCTTCACCCAAAGAATTCTCACGCTACCTGCTGGTTCCTTCGTGCCCAGCCCAAGGCCCCTTTCGAGGTAACTGGAAAGCGTCTCTTGCCGGGGTAAGATGTTTCAAGTCATTTCACACTATAAAGTGTTTGCTTGAGAAGGTTACGCCGGTGACCCGGATCGCGGCATTTACCGGAAGCGTACTACTCTCCTGGAGCCCAGACGATTGAGTCCGCAAACCGCGACCGAGACCGGAAGACAAATCCAAAGCGCTCGCCCAACGCGGGTTTTCTTCCTCTTGGACTCATTCATGGTCGGCGGCACCGAGACCCAGGCGGTTGAACTGGCGCGACGCCTCGATCCCAAACGCTATCAGGTGACAATCGGCTGTTTGCGCCGGGAGGGCCCGCTTCTCGATTGGCTGAAGGGCACGCCGGTTGAGATCATGGAAGTTGACCTGGGCGGCGGGATTGATTCTCCCTCCGGCCTGCTGCGGATTGTGAAACTGGCGCGGTTTCTGCGAAAGCGGAGAATTGAGATTTTGCACGCGCACGATTTGTGGTCCAACATCGTCGGCATGGCAGCGGCGATACTGGCGCGGACCCCAGTGACCATCACCAGCCAGCGGGATCTGTCCCACCACGCCTGGTATGGCAGCTACCGCCGCAAGGTCCTCAGGTTCTTGCAAAGCCATTCTTCGGTGGTGCTGACGAATGCAAAGGCCATCCGCGACGGGCTCATCGAGCAGGACCGCTTTCCTCCCGATAAAGTTTGCTTAGTGTACAACGGCGTGGATCTCGAGCGGTTCCACGCTGCCGCCGATCGCGAGCGTATCTTTCCCGGCAGCGAGGGGAACAAAATGATCGTCCTGGTCGGCAACATGATTACGGATGTAAAGGGTCATGGCATCTTGATTTCCGCCGCCCAAGACGTCGTGAGGGCGAACCCCAAAACCCAATTCGTGCTGCTGGGAGAGGGAAGTAAGAGAGCCGATTTTGAGCAGCAGGTGAAAGACTTGGGCTTGCAAGCGAACTTTCTGTTCCTCGGGCGCCGCAGCGACGTTCCGGCGATCCTCGCCTGCTGCGACATTGCCGTGCTGCCCTCGCTGGCTGAAGGACTACCCAACGCCGTGCTGGAATATCTGGCGGCGGGCCTGCCCGTCGTTGCCACCGCCGTGGGCGGCAATCTCGAGATCATTCGCGAGGGCACGACCGGCTTGCTGGTGCCGCCTCAGGATTCGCGGGCTTTGGCCGCAGCACTGATCAGGCTTTCGAGCGACAACGATCTTGCCGTGAGAATTGCCGGAGCCGGCCGCGACTATGTGAAGCAGAATTTCAGCTTCGAGCGGCTAGTCGAGGACATGGAGCGGCTTTACGCCAAGCTACTGCACACTGAGAATTAGATCGTTCGGGCGTAGATTTCACCCAAAAACAAAAGGCCGCCAAAGGCGGCCACGGGCGAGCGCACCCGCCTCTACAGTGTGGATTCGATTTCAAAACCCCAGGCTTCGAGCAGTGGCTCTGGAATGTACTTTGAGTTCTTGTTGCGGCGCGCCCATTCGCGCAGCCGCGTGGAGCGCAGGTACTGGTCAGGGGTCAGTTTGTATTCCTTGACCACCTGTTCGAACTCAGTCACCGTCGGGATGATCGGCCCAATCGGCTCGGGTTTCCCCCAGTTTGGATTTCCGCGTCGCTTTGCCATGAATGAATGCCCTCGAGCTTGGAATTAAGTTGTTAAAGTACTTAGATTCTGATGACTTGGCGAAGGATTCCGAATCCCGCGCCCGACTTACAGAATAAACAGAAAGAAACCTCTGAGGCCAACCTGCGAAGACAAAAGTCAGTCAGGACCGCATGATTTTACTTCAGCCCGACTCAAAGTCAATGGCAAATCGGGAGCTCCACCCTAAGTGGCTGAAAAAACGGATCTTCGATCCCATTTTGGGGATCTTGACCCACGAGCTGCGCCGGTTACTCCAGTAACCTGAGCAGGCTGTAAGCCTTTGATCCCAAAGGATCTAAGTGCTACATTCTGTCCACAGGGAGCTATCTGCGAGTCGGCAGTTGGTGCGGTCGTCTCGGCTCAGGATTTATGGAACCAGGGCTTCAATCCTTGCTGCTGTGTACGGACGATACCGTGGTCCGAGTGCTCCGCCGCGTGCTGAGCGAGCTGGAGATCGGGGTCGAGCAATGCTCGGACTTGGATACTACGGTTCAAAGAATGACTCGCCAGCGGTTCGAGGCCGTGATCGTGGATTGTACCTCGCAAGACGTGGCCTCCAAGATCCTGCGAGGGGTACGTTCCGCTCCCGCCAACAAGCGCGCTGTCGTTGTCGCAATCACTGACGGGCAGAATGCGGCGAAGGGCGCCACCGAACTGGGAGCGCATTTCATACTCTTCAAGCCACTCTCCATCGAGCGCACCCGATCCAGCTTTCGCGCGGTTCGTGCCCTGATGAGGCGGGAGCGGCGGCGTCATGCGCGCGTCCCCATCGAACTTCCGGTAGAACTTCAGTTCGACGGCACTCAGGGCAGCATGCGCACCGTAACCTCGGACCTTGGCGAGAACGGTATTGCGATCAAGACCAGAAACCAGAAACTGCCTTCTTCGTTTCGAGCCAAATTCACCTTGCCGGGCAGTGGTGGTGCCGAAATTGAGGCTCGCGGCGAGGTGGCCTGGGAAGGCGCCACGGTCGTCGGAGTCCGATTTCGAGATCTGGCGCCGGAAATGAGCGAGCAGTTAAAACTGTGGATCGGCCGCCAGCTCATGGGCTCCGAAGCGGATGAGCCGACGGTGAGCTGCAAGCTCACAGATCTAAGTCTCAGCGCCTGCTATCTGCAAACCGAGTCGCCCTTTCCGGTCCGCACGCGCTTACAGTTGATGATGAAGGTCCGCGATCTGGAATTGCTGATCGAAGGTATTGTCCGAATCATGCACCCCGGAGCGGGCATGGGCGTGGAGTTCAGTCAGAATACCTCTACCCAAAAAGCCAGAGTGGAGGAGTTTATCCAAACTCTGGTGACCACCGCCGGCGCGGTCCCGGATCTTCAGGTCCGGCCTGACGCGATTGACAACAGCCCCAACACTTTCTCCTCCGAGAGAATAGGGGATGACCAGGGCGATCCTCTCTTGTCCCTGTTCCGCGCCAAATCGGAACTTCCCGCAGAATTATTCCAGGCGGAACTACGCAAACAGCGCGGAATGCCGGCAGAAGAAAAGGCCGAGGTTCTAGCTACTTAGATTCCAGTCGCTTGCTTCACAAGAGCCTGGCCGGACGCAGTCATCGAACTTTCACGATTGTTGAGCCACTCGGTTAACAGGTCCTAGGAGCGAGTGCCATCAAGGCTGCGCGTGTAAATGCCCGTGCTCGGGTTGGGGCGTGCGGCAGATAGCTGCTTCGAGCCTAATGTTCGCTTGCCGGTCAGTCGCGACCCGAGCCGTTTGAGCCGCCAAGACAAAGGCCACGGAGGTTCTTCTCCGTGGCCATCTCGAGCCGTGTTGTTTTTTTCCGCGATTCGCTATTTCATGGGTTTGTCGTCTTCCTTTTTGCCGGCGCTTTTTTCGCTCCCTCTCGGCCGCCGATAAGAGTCAATGCGTCAACTGCGTTGAAGGGGAAGTGCTTGCCGGACGTTTCTCCGGTGGTGCTCAGAGTGACGTCCACGCGCCGGTTACTGGCCCAGATGATGACCTGCATGTGCTTGAGAATCCTGTCCCGTTCCTCTGAGGTCAGATCCTTGTTGGTGTCGACCAGGTCTTTCACCTCGTCAGCAGTCAAGTTGTGCTGGTCGCCCTGCGCTTGGGTGTCGATGTTTGCCGCGGGAACCCCCTGTGCGACCAGGAAGTTCTTGGCGTTGTTGACACGCCGCTCGGAGAGGGCCTGATTGTATGGCGCTGATCCTCGCACGTCGGCATGGCCGGTGAGAATCAAGTGGGCATCGGGCTTGGTTTGGAGATACTGCTGGAAGTCGGCGGCCAGATTGGTAAGCGTTTGCTGCTGGCTGGCGAGCAATCCCTCGCCCGGTTTCGCCGCGGTCGGCTTGGCGGTTGGGAAATAAACACTATGAAGCCTCAGCCTGACTTCCACTTCGTTAACTACCGGTGGCGGCGGGGCCTCGACGGTCACCGTGCTCGACGCGGAAGCGGTCAAGCCGCGCGAGTCGGTGCAGGTGGCGCCGACTGTGATTGCACCAGGGGCAGCACCGGTCGTATTGAGGGTTGCGGTGTTGTCGGTGCCCGAGACACTTCCGCCGCTGGCGCTCCAACTCGCCACCGTGACCGGAACGTTGTCCGGGCTGGTGCATGTGCAGCTGAGCGTGGAACCAGTTCCGGCTTGGACCGACGTTGGGCTGGCCGTGCAAGACATCGTGGGGGGATTCTTCGGCGGCTCTTTCACCGTGAAGCTGGCCGAGCAGCTTGCCTCGGCACCCTTCTTCTTGGGGTCGCTTACATGGGCGGTGACGCTATAGCTGCCACCTGCGACTCCGCTGGTATCAATGCTGGCGCCGTTGTCCTTGCCAGTCACTTTTCCGCCGCTTGCGTCCCAGGTGTATGAAAGGGTGTGTTTCGGGTTGAAACTGCTTCCGCTGGCAGTGGCGGTGATCGGCTCGCCCACCATCACTTGGGCGGGCTGCACCGAGCAACTGGCCGTGGGCGGCACGGGCGCGGAGCCTCCCCACCCAATGACAATCCCACTCTTCAGTCGAAAACTGTTCTGATTGTTGTTTTGGGTACAGACAGTGTAGGGGCAGCTGTTACCAAAGCGGGTGTAGAGATACTCGGCTTGGACGGGACGCAGGGCGAATTTCCTGTTTATTCTGATGTCAAAGCCCCCGCCTACCGCCAGGCCGAAAGCGGTCTTGGAAAAACTGGTGCCGCTGCAAATGGTGTTGCTGTTGCAACTGAGCGAGGCGCGTACTCCGCCGAAGTTGAGGTCGAAAAACGGCTGGAACGGACTCTTGTTTCGAAAGGTAATCCGCGGCCCGAACAAAAAGGTAAACTCACTTCCGGTAATCTTGTTGGACACAGTCGAGCCGGAGGGGAGGAAGCCGAATATCTTGCAGCCACCTAAATCAGCCGCGAGGCCAAACACGCTAGTTATGTTAACCGCGATCGTGCCCCCGCCACCGGCGCAGTTTACGCTTTGTGCGTTTCCGGGCGGGACGGTGCGGATATACATAAACGCCGGCGATGTTTCCACCTTCGGGTAATCGTTTTGAGCCAGGGCCGAACCGGCCATCACTAAAAGGAATCCCGCTAGAACAAGGGGCTTACGCATTTTCTTTCTCTCCTTCTCGATCGAGATTAAGCAGAAAATCAACGCACCGTTTGTTGATTCACCGCGTCTGGCCTGCCAACCGTGGCATGCAGTTTTCCACCAGCACGCTCTTCACCGGTGACCCTTGGGCAACTCATGCGAGCCAATGTTAAGGAACCCTTTCTACCGTGCATACTGATAAAAATGACAGTTAGGCTCCCTGTCCCTGGACTTCATTTGGAGAACGCAGTGCAGAAGTTTGTGGCTGATATGAGAGAGTCTTGTTTTCAGGTGGGGATGCCGAGCGTGAACTGCTCAAGACGGACAAGCTGAGTCGGAAGGCGTGTCTCGATAGCGCCAGTGTGGTGGAGTGGGTCTACAGAGAAAGTTCGGACACCAGCTTCCACGCTGGAATTCAGAATCGGGGGGAGGGTGAAATCGTTAGGAAGAGTCGTCAGACTTTGGTTTTCTTTTGGGTGGATAAAGTTCTTGTTGCAAAATTGATTTAACTCTTGAACTTGTCTTGAGCGTAAAGCCTCGGCTTCCAGCCCTCGACCACGTTATGCCTCCGCGGCGCCTCCCAAAGCGGCGATCGCTTCCTCAGGAGTGGAAAAAATCAGAAAAAGGTCCGCCACCCGGGTTACCTCAAACAATCTCTGCACCCGCGGATTGATCCCGCTCAAAATCATTTTGCGTCCAGCTTTCTGCCGTGAAACGTACGCGCTTACCAGCAGACCCAGCCCCGCGGAATCAACATACGGAACTTCGCTCAAGTCGAGAATCACCATATCGGCAGGTTCCTCGCGGCGCATGGCATTCTGAAACACGGCGCTGTTACTCGCTGTTAGCGGACCACTGAGAGTGAGGACTTCCTCGGGATACGAATCGGAGCGGTCAACTACCAGAGGTTCAGTCATGGGATGGGGATTCTAGGACAGAGTACAGACAAGTATCAAGATACCAGTTGTGCATTTACGGCCGAATTTAGTCCGAATGATGCCAAGGGTGATTCCTCCGACTGCCCCGGTGCCCAGAATCGGCGCGCAAGCCTTAGTGCTAACCGCACTGGGAAGGCTGATTTGCAGCGCGATAGAAAGGCCGGCAAGCCAGCCAGCTAAGGTGAGGTTGGCGGCGCAGATCAGAAACCACTCGCGAATCTGTCTAGGAAACCGCCCTGGCATGCAAAAATGGACTCTGGTCCGGGAAAGATGCTTCCTCTGCAGATTCTCGCGAGCGCGGCACCCACCGTGGCACACAGCGTCCGGCGCTGGATCTACCACCTCGGCGGTCTGGGTTTCATTCCCCTTGGCGTCCTCGACAGCTCCGTTGTTCCGCTCCCCGGGAGCATGGACGTCCTGACCATCTTCTTGTCCGCACGCAACAAAGAGCTGTGGTTTTACTATGCCTTGATGGCGACCACTGGTTCGTTGATCGGAGGCTACGTCACCTACCGGCTGGCTCGGAAGGGAGGAAAGGAAATGCTGGCGCGCCGGTTTTCGCCCCAGAGGTTAGAGAAGGTGTACAACACCTTCGAGCGTTGGGGCCTGGGTGCGATCGCTGTCCCCGCGCTGTTGCCGCCACCGGTCCCCATGTTTCCGTTTCTACTGGCTGCGGGCGCCCTGCAATATCCCGTGCGAAAATTCCTTTTCGCCCTCAGTCTGGGGCGGATGGCCAGGTACATGCTCCTGGCATTCCTGGCGGCCCGTTATGGCCGGCATATAATCCGGCATCCGGGGGTGTTGGTTGCTGTCGGGTTAATTGTCACCGTAGCTATGGTTCTGTTCGTCCTCTTCGAGGGTAGGCGGCCAAAACTTCCGCGCGCGGTTTAGTTCCGGAACCAGTCTCTTCCTGCTTCAGTTCAGGGGCAGAGTTGACGGATCGGTGAGAGCAATCAATTTTCCCGGCGGGTAATCTTCTTGCTTGATAGGGATCTCGGGCTCGGGGTTCATGATGGTCAACACCTTGCCGCTGACAACTCCTCGGATGAGCAGCCGGTCACTTTCGACGGCGACGACTCGGTATTTCTCATCGAAAACTGACATCGTAGCCTCCGTATTTCAACCAAGCTCGCCGTCGTACTGTCGGATAACCCCGTAGCATTCGCAGGCGGAGTCTTCAAGTTTCTTGCGGTTCACGATCTTCACGGCACCACGGGTGTACTCGATGAGTTCCTTCCTCTGCAAAGCACCAGCTGCCAAAGTCACGCTGGGTCTGTCTGTCCCGAGCATGGTTGCGAGAAAATCATGAGTGATCGGCAAAGACCCTGAATCCACTCGATCCTGAGTCATCAGCAACCACCGCGCAAGGCGTTGCTCAATATCGTGCAGCCGATTGCATGCAGCGGTTTGCGCAACCTGCATGCCCCGGATTGCGGCATGGCGGCTCAACTTCAATTGCAAGTGTGGAGCGGATTCCAAAGTGCTTTGCAGAGCGCCGACCTCGATCCGAAACCCGTCTCCCGTGATCTGGACCACCGCTTGTAGTGTGCCCCGGTTCAGACCAACAGCCGCCAAGGTCCCGGTAAAGCCCTCGTTTCCAACTATGCCGGCCTCGGCGGTCTTTCCATCTTTCATGACTACCACAAGAGAAATCAAACCGCGATTCGGGAAATACGCAAATTCCAGCTTTCCACCTGCCTCGTGCAGGACTAGGTGATTTGGCAAGCTGACGTAGTCGAGATGAGGGCGCAGTGAGCTGTACTCACTATCGGAGGTCGATAGAAGTATTTTGTTGCTGACGGGCTTTCCAGCGGCATTCGTGCGCTCGCCGGACTGCACGATTTGCAGGTCTTTGCTCTCCATAAGCTTCCCTTAAGCGCTTCCGCTACTTCAAGCCAGGCGCCGCCGGTGGGTGTGCGTACAAAAGAAATCTCCCGTATATGTAGGACGCCCGACAGACCGTCCAAATTGCTGCATATAAACTCTGCCCCTTTACGCTTCTTCCGCCACGCTTAGGCGGATGACGGTTTTCTGGTGCAATTCAGGCAATACGACGCTACGAAGGGAGGATGCCGCGTCCGTTGATGGCAAGCGGGTACCGGGCTTGCGGTCACACGACGTTGGGACGCAGCGACATATACAGCCATGAGCCGGAATCTGGTGTGGATTGATCAAAAGCGTTTTCGTGGTTTTGGTTGCTCCGAATGTGACTGGCGGTTCAAACCTTCAAGCACGCCCACCGGTACATCTTTCGATGAAATGATGCGTAACTTCGAGTTGCAGCGCGACAAAGAATTCTCCTTGCATGTTTGCGCCGATCACCCAAGCGCCAAGAGCACATAAATCAAACCGCACCCTTACATCGGATCCGGATACGCTCTTGATCTGCGGACGGTAGCCAAGGCCGATACCACCCAAGCAGAGAAGTTGGGCGTGTCAGGCTGCCTTCGCAAAAGATCCCGCGGCCTCGCCGGGCTGTTATCGTTTGCCGGGCTTCATTTCCACGGCCTCGGCTGCGGAAAGTTTTCGATCCCGGTGTGGCTCGGTGCGCGGGGCACCCGTGTGCAGTTCACAAGGCTCCCTAGCTGCTGCAGCACAAGTAGGACAAGGCACGGAAACTATCTGCCTCAGCGTGAGTTCCTTGGTTTTCACAACCCCATAATGCAACATTCTACGGCTAAGAAATGTTCAGTATTGCTCATGTTCAACACTTTAGCCAACGCGACAGGTCGCATTTGGTTCGCCAGCGATTTCTCGACAATTCTGAGGAAAAATGAACACTTTTGGTGATCGCGAATCTGAGATAATGGCAGACGAGTGTGGCTCTACTCTAGGAGAAGCCATCAATGGCACCAACCGCGACGGCCAAGAAAAAGCTCGACTTCGACCCCAGGAAATTCCTCGCCACAATCGGTGAGGGCAGGAAGGTCATAGCCGTTGCCAAGAAACAAACCATCTTCGCGCAAGGGGCCCCGGCCGACGCAGTCTTCTTCATCCAGGAAGGCAAAGTCAGACTGACGGTCGTATCCAAGGTCGGCAAGGAAGCCACCCTGGGCATGTTGAGCGAGGGAGCGTTTTTTGGAGAAGGATCGCTCGCAGGCCAGGCTCTGCGCATGGGGTCGGCCACCGCTATGACCGACTGCGAACTGCTGCGCATTGACAAGAAGGCGATGATGCTTGCTCTGCACCAGCAACACGCGTTCTCCGATCTGTTCGTAGCCTATCTGCTGGCCCGGAACATCCGCTACGAAGAGGATCTGGTTGACCAACTCTTCAATTCCAGCGAAAAGAGACTAGCGCGGATTCTGCTCTTGCTAGCTCATTTCGGCAAAGAAGGGGTGCCTCAGACTGTGATCCCCAAGATCAGCCAGGAAACCCTGGCGGAGATGATCGGCACTACCCGCTCGCGGGTGAGTTTTTTCATGAATCGGTTTCGAACCTTGGGCTTCGTTGAATATGACGGCGGCAGCGGGCTGCAAGTGCACAGTTCCCTTCTGAATGTTGTTCTCCACGACTAGCTTCCGCGCCCAATCCCACACCCATACCGAGATGAGCAAATCACGCACTTGCCAGATCTAATCCGGAAAGCGGCGTCATTTTCGTAGCCACCAACACCTCCAACAGTGTTGCCGTGCTGCGTACGCTTCCCGAGATGCTGAGGAGTGCGTCTGCAACCAGGGGATGTTGTTCCGACAGCGAGTCCAGACGTTCACTCACATTGTGGAGCTGCTTAGCTTCGTACAGGAGCGCATTCGAAGGCATGGGACACCCAGCTTTCCTGAGAGCCTAAGAAGAGACAACTTCAGATGGGCTGACTTAGTTCAGGAGACCTGAAAGAGGAGAAGGTGGTAACCACCTCAATTGCATTGTATCAGGTGAGCAGCTCGCAGTGTCGCAGTCCTGACCATCCTGAAAGGTGGTCCACCGGGCCAGCGTAGCTCAGTTGATTGAACACGAAAAAGCGCTCCGCTGGGGAGGGAGCGCCTTTCTTGCAAGAGGTTTGAGCACCTCAGCTTCGCAACTTAAGTGGACAATAGCCCAAAAGCCAAATTCCAAGATGGTCAATACCGCACAGTCCCACATCCGAATCCAGAGTAGTTTGGTCTTCTGTAGGAGGTCACCGTGTCCCATGACCAGTCAAAGTGGCGAGCGCTCGCCGAAAAAGTCGCATCCGAGCAAGACTCCGAAAAACTAATGGCCCTAGTCGAAGAACTCACAGGAGTTCTGTCCCAGTACGAGGCGGTGACCCGGCAGCGCAGAAATTCAACCACCGCCTAGCCCAGATCCAGGAACTCTGAGTGTCTCCCCTTGTCCCCCAAGCTCTACTTGGTCTTGTTCTGCGGCGCGATCTCGACGTCTACTGCATGAACGTTGTCTGACTTTTGGGTGTCGAAAGAAACCACCGTGAAACTGCCACTGATATCGCGAGCCTCGATGGTGCTGGTCTCTCGCGTTCCGGACGCACCTGGCTGCACGGTATCAAGAGTTTTGGTGGTTACTTGCAAGCCCGCACCCGGGTCCTCGGGATTGATCTGTTCCAGGCGTTTTTCAGTTGCTTGCGCGCCACCGGCGCCCGCCCGCTTCACCAACATCACTCGCTGGCTCAGATGCAGGTTGCCGTCCACCGCTGATCCCGACAGATCCGGGGAATAAGTTTCAACGGTATTTTTCTTCTCGCCGACGGCGGTTTCCGACTCCTTGCCAATGGTGCGCGAGACTGGCGCAAGCTTACCATCGATGTCTGTTCGCAAAACCTGCTCTTCGGTGGTGCGCTCTTTTCCTTCTTCCTTAATCGTGCCTTCTTTCCGTTCATGCACTTGCCAGTTGCCGGAGCCATCGGGAAGCAGAGTCGAGGTTTGTACTTCAACCGTGTGATCGGTGCTGCGTTTTTCGCGCTGCTGGATCTGCATGCTTGCGGCCATGCCCCCCTGACCGTCCGACAAGAAGATTGTAGTGTTCTTCTCCTGCACCTCCGGGCTGATTTTTTTTGTGTTCGTCACTTCACGTTGTGCAACCTGAAGCTGGCCGTTCAGATCGGCATTGGATATCGTACGCACCATCTTCTCGCCCCCAGATGGGAGACTTTGCTTCTCCTCTTCTGTTACCCGGGTCAGGATTTTCTGCCCGCTGGCGTCCCTGGTGAATGTGCGCTCGATCGTTCGTACGGTTGTGCCATTTACCTGGACCGACTCTCTTTCGATGTCGTAGTACGGTTCGTAGCGGCCTTCAGCTCCCAGCCGCTCGACGGTCTGATTGTCCACCGTGCCCTTGGCCGACTGATGGTGGGACTCCGTCGTCCGCGTCGGATTCATGTTGGCCGTGTGCGATTCGGCAGTCTTGGTCCAGGTTTGCGCTTCGTTTGTTTGAGCGTCGGAGGTTTGCGCGGCCGCAGAGGGAATCAGCGTGCAGGAGAGTACGGTCGCTAGCGTAAACCACGCCAGCTTAATCAGGGACGGAGACAGCATGGGGCACTCCAGACAATCGATGCTGTTCTAATTTTCTGCCTTCGAATCGCCGGTGTCCAGCTAATACTGCCTTTACGATAGCAGAGTCCCGGATTCTATCTGAGGCCCATCGTTTCCACTTGGCACGTAAACAATCCAGACGTGGTTTTTTCTTGTTTGGGTTTATCCGCGAGAATTCGCGGCTGCTTTTGATTTATGTTTTTAGTTTCTCTGCCAGCCGCGCCTTTACCTCCGGCCACTCCGTGTCCAGGATGCTGAAGTAAACCGAATCGCGCTGGCGGCCGTTCCACGTCACCATATGCTTGCGCAAGACGCCCTCTTCTTTGGCGCCCAGCCGGAGAATCGCCTGCCGCGATCGTTGGTTGAGCGCATCAGTCTTCAGCTCTACGCGCAGACATTTCCAGGTTTCGAAGGCATGGCAAAGCATCAGGTATTTGGCCTCAGTGTTGACCACGGTTCGCTGCCAGCGCGGCGCGATCCAAGTCGATCCTATTTCCACTTTGCGATTCGCCAGGTCCATATTCATGAAGCGGGTTGTACCCGCGATCAGATTCGACTGCAGTTCAAAGTTGGCAAACGGCATGGAAGCTCCCCGGCGGTGCTCCTCCAATACCTGCCGATTGAACTCCTGGAAGTCCTCCAGCGAACTCAGTTGATAAGGTGTCCATTGGAAGAGATCCGCCAGATGGTCCTTGGCAATTTCCCATAGCAGCGGCGCATGTTCAGCCCGCAGCGGTTCCAGGCGCACGTGAACGCCTCGCAACGAAAACGGCGATAGGACAGGATTTGCGCTCAAGCGCGTGACTCCTTTGAGTTTCGTTCGTCTATTATCTATCTTTGCATCCTGACACCAGTTTCGTCATCTGAACGAAGGGAGAAAACAGCTTTTAGCGATTAACTCTAAGCCTTTAGCTACACTAGGGAAGCGGACAATGCGCAGTACGGATTGGTTTCGCTTGACAGCCAGGAGCTGATTTTCATGACGTGTCGCATCGAACCCGGCGTGGAAGGCCTGCGATGAAGGCTCAGTGTCTGCCATTTCGCCAGGTCCCACACACCACCCGCCTTTTTCTCGATTATCTCGATTTCACGCCTTCCGCGCAGCAGTTTTATCCGCGCCCGCCATTTTTTCCAGCTTGGGCCGTCGATGAGAGTTCCCGCGTCAACTGTCCCGTCGAGCGCAGACGGCGCGTAGCGGAAATCCTCGACCGTCAGAACCGGGCCTGGGGCGCGTCCCCCAAGACCTTGGACAACATCGCCCGCTTCCGCGAGGGATCGCTCGCCGTGGTCACCGGCCAGCAAGTCGGATTGTTCGGCGGGCCCGTGTTCTCCATCTACAAAGCTCTGACCGCAGTGAAGCTGGCCGAAGAAGCCCGTGAGCTGGGGCTGAACTGCGTACCAGTCTTCTGGCTGGCGACGGAAGATCACGACCTCGACGAAGTCAATCAGGTCGACCTTCTCGCTCCCGACGGCCACTTGGAGCGCTTGTCTAGCCCAACCCACGGCGACAAGGATCTTCCCGTCGGCGGCGTCACCTTCGGCAAGGAGATTTCAGAAGTCGTTGCCCGTGCTGAGGGCTTACTGGGTGAATCCGAGGCCGCCAAGTTGCTCGCCGAGTGCTACCGCCCCGGCGAAACCTTCGGCACCGCCTTCGCCAAGTTGTTTGCCCGCCTGTTCGCCGATCTCGGAGTCATCCTGCTAGACGGCTCCGATCCCGAACTCGACCAAATCGTCGCTCCGCTGTATCGCCAAGTGATCGAGCAAGCCCCCGATCTCAATCAGAAATTGTTCCGGCGCGACGAGCAGTTGCAGGCCGCAGGCTATCACCAGCAGGTTCGCGTCACGCCGACGTCCACGCCGCTGTTGGCCATGCGCGACGGTTCTCGCATTCCAATCCACGCCGATGCGAGGGGTTCGTTCTCAATCGGCGACGCGAAGCATTCGAAACAAGAACTGGCTGCACTTGCCGATTCCTCGCCGCAAACCTTCAGTCCCAATGTGTTGCTGCGCCCGGTGGTGCAGGACTACTTACTGCCGACGCTTGCCTACGTGGGCGGTGCTGCCGAGGTTGCATACTTCGCCCAGGCCGCGGTCTTGTACGAGCATTTCCTGAGACGAGTGACGCCCATCGTCCCGCGCTTCTCCGCCACGCTGATTGAGGCCAAACCTCAAGCACTACTCGAGAAATACAAGTTGTCATTGACGGACGTATTTCACGGTCCCGAGCCTTTGCGGGAGACTATCGGAGCCCACCTGCTTGGTCCGAACTTGCAGTCGTCATTTGATCAAGCGGCAGCTGGAGTCGAGCGATCGATGGCCGCGGTCAAGGAAGCACTGGCTCAACTAGACAAAACGCTGGTCGAGTCCGCGCAAAACGCCGAGTCAAAAATGCTCCACCAGATCACCAGCCTGCGCGCGCGCGCCGCCCGCGCCGAGTCACGTCAGAGCGAAGTCGCCGAGCGCCACGCCCGCCTGCTCAGCAACAATCTCTATCCTGAAAAAACGTTGCAAGAACGCGGCTTCGTCGGCGTCTATTTTCTGGCAAAACACGGCAGGGAATTGCTAGGGCTATTGCTCGAAACGATTCAACCCGACTGCGTGGACCACCAGCTCATCACGCTCTAATAAACTTTGTCATCTCGAGCGCAGGGGAATGATTCGCTTGGCGAATCATTCTCCGAAGTCGAGAGACCTGCTGTTTTGGTCGGCTACTCAGGCTTCAATCTCCGGCTGCTGCTGCGTCATGCAGTGAATCGCGCCGAATCCCCAGATCAGATCTCCACTATAGATGGGAACAATTTCACGATCGGGAAAAATATCCGCAAAAATGTCGAGGGCGACGCGGTCATTCGGATCGTTGAACACCGGCACGAGAACAATGCCGTTGGCAATATAGAAATTCGCGTAGCTTGCAGGCAGCCGCCGGCCTTCGAAATACACCGGAGCCGGCATCGGGAGATCAATGGTCGCGAGAGGCTTACCGTCTTCGGTGGTCGCGTCGCGCAGGCGGCGGATATTCTCTCGCAGCGCCTCATAGTTTTCGCGGGAGGGATCGGCCTCGACGCAGGTAACCACCGTGTCCGCAGAAACGAAGCGCGTAATGTCGTCCACGTGTCCGTGCGTATCGTCGCCCACGATGCCAGACCCCAGCCAGATAACATTGGTCGCGCCCAGATATTCGGCAAAAACCTTTTCGTAGTCCTTCTTCTTCATTCCCGGATTACGCTGCTGAACCCGGCTGAGCAGGCATTCCTCGGTCGTGATGAGGCTGCCGCGGCCATTGACCTCGATGGATCCGCCCTCGAGCACCATGCGATTTTTCTCAAACATCGGCCGGAATTCCTGTGCACCCGAGGCGTGGGCCATCAGCCTGCCGATCTGTTCATCATGCTTCCAGTTGGGGTACTTCGCCCAGGCGTTGAAGCGCCATTTGATCGCCGCGAGGCAGCCCTCGGGTTCGTGAAAGGGCACGGCTTCCAGCCGTGCCGATGCAGCGCCTTCTGAAGAAGGGGCTTTAGCCCCGGAGGTTTGGCGCACAAACGCGCAGCCCGAGTCCCGCGTCCACACCCGATTGGTCGGCCAGCGATGAAAGCGCACATTCTTATCCAGCGCATGCGCCCGCTTCAGCGTCTTGCGCGCCAGCTTCTCCGCCGCCGCATCCTTGACGATGAGTTCCACCTGCTCATGCCGGCTGAGATAGCGAATGATCTCCGCATACACCCAAGGGATTGGCTCAAATTTTCCCGGCCAGTCGCCACGAAAATGCGGCCACGCCAGCCACGTGGCGGCGTGGGATTCCCACTCGGCAGGCATGCGGAAAGCCGTCGTGACTGGCGATGAAACGGGTTTCCGCATGGATTCAGTCAATCAACCGGCTGGTAATTGCCGCGTAGCTATCAATCCGCCGGTCACGTAGAAACGGCCAATTGCGACGAATGTCTTCAAGCGCCTTCAAGTCCACTTCCGCGACCAAAATCTCTTCTTTGTCGTGCGAAGCCTGCGCGATCACTCGGCCGAACGGATCTGCGATGAACGATCCGCCCCAAAATTCCAGACCCTGCCCCGAAGCCTTCTTGCCGCGAACGTCTCCTTCTTCAAAGCCGACGCGATTCACCACCGCGACGTAAACGCCATTGGCGATGGCATGCGACCGCTGGATAGTCTTCCAGGCATCGTGCTGCGCGACACCGAATTCAGCCTTCTCTGCCGGATGCCAGCCAATCGCCGTTGGATAAAACAAAACCTGCGCTCCTTGCAACGCCGTCAGCCGTGCGCCTTCCGGATACCACTGGTCCCAGCACACCAAGGTACCCACGCGCCCAACCTGGGTGTCGAATGCCCGGTATCCAAGATCGCCGGGCGTAAAGTAATACTTTTCGTAATAAAGAGGATCGTCAGGGATGTGCATCTTGCGATAAATTCCGCGCAGGCTGCCGTCCGCGTCGATCATGACTGCTGTATTGTGATAGACCCCTGGCGCGCGCTTCTCGAATACCGACCCCACCACGACAATCCGCAAAAGCTTCGCGGCTTCAGCCAGCCTCGCGGTAGCCGGCCCCGGAATCGGCTCAGCCAGATCGAACAGAGCCGGATCTTCCCGCTGGCAAAAATATTGTGTCTGAAAAAGTTCCGGCAGGCAGACGATCTGCGCACCCTTGGCCTGCGCCTGGTGCAAGCGATCAATCGCGCGCTGCAGGTTTTTGTCCGGCTCGGGCGTCGCCGACATCTGGACGAGTCCCACGCGGAATTTGTCTGGCAATTGCATCCTCCTGCGAAGGGGATAGCATACCAACAGCTACTAGCTACTAGCTACTAGCTTCTAGCAATCAGCGTGTGGGGGCGGACGCCCCTTAGGCTGTCCTGAGCGCAGTCGAAGGATCTGCCCCGATCTCGTCGAAAGACGAGAGTGTTTTGCTAGCTAGTAGCTGCAAACTTCTCACTCTAGTAAAGTAATCCTTCGTATCCGAAACCGGGGGCCAGCCATGACTAACAACCATCACGACGGTGCAGGAATCGACCGCAAGCTCCACGATCCCATCGAAGATCGCCTGATTCCCCTCGAGCCGCTCGACCTCGCCAACGTGCGCTCCATTGACGGCCTCGTCCGCGCCATGTCGAAGACCGCCTTCACCGGACGCCAGATCGGCGAATGCGCCGACGTGCTCGAAGCCATGGCCCGCGACCAGGATTGTTTCGTCGTGATGACTCTCGCCGGCGCCATGACCGTGGCCAAGCAAGGCCTGATCGTTGCCGAGTTGATTGATCGAGGCATCGTGAACGCCATCGTTTCCACCGGCGCGCTGATGGCGCATGGACTCGTGGAAGCCACCGGCCACTCGCATTTCCGCTACAACCCTGACGTACCTGACACCGAACTCTACGAACAGGGCTACAACCGGGTCTATGACACGCTGGAGCCGGAGCAGAACCTCGACGACGTGGAACACGTGATGTCGGAAGTGCTCGATAACTGGGACCACTCCGAGGTGATGTGCTCGTACAAGCTGAACCACGCCATCGGCGAGTTCCTGGCCCAACGTTCGAAAGAGCAGCGCGGGATATTGAAGTCGGCGTATGAAAAAGGCGTGCCGGTATTCGTTCCCGCTTTTACCGATTCCGAGCTCGGATTAGACGTGGCCCTGCACAACCGCATGCGCGAGAGCTCTGGCCGGCACAAGATTCGTTTCGATCCTTTCGACGATTTAGAGCATTTTGCTTCCACCCTGCTGCGCCAAAAGCGCCTCGGGATTTTCACCATCGGCGGAGGCGTTCCACGCAATTGGTCGCAACAGTTTGGCCCGTTTATCGAGCTTCGCCACCGCCGCCTGGGCGAGAACCTGCCGCTGAAGCGCTATCACTACGGCGTTCGCATTTGCCCCGAGCCGGTGTACTGGGGAGGGTTGTCGGGAAGCCCGTACAGCGAGGCGATCTCGTGGGGCAAGTTTGTGCCTCCGGCAGAAGGCGGGCGGTTCGGTGAAGCGTTCGTGGACGCCACCGTAGGATTGCCGCTGATTGTCGCGGCAGTACTGGAAAGGTTGAAAAAGGACAAGAGCGGCAATGGCAAGGCGAAACGCGAAAAGGTTGCTGCGAAGAAGTAGTGACGATTCGGAAGCTAAGGAATTCGAGGTTGGAGGGACGGGCGTCTCGCCCGTCCGGCTCGCCTAATCAAAAATAAAAATCGCCGCCGCAATCACCGTAGTCCATAGCCCCCGCTTGTCCCCAACCGCTGATTGCGTCACGTTCGCCGTCCGCACGATCTTGTTCGAAATCCGGTAAATCTCTTTCTTCTCATCCCACGACCGGTCCGGATCGAACTCGACATTCAACGTCGTCGCCAGCATTTCCGCGGCCAGTTCCTCAGCGTAATCGCCGGCAGAGTCTTCGGTCTCGCCAAAAGAGTGGTGCTCACTCAAATAGCCGTAGGTGTTGCGGTCCGCGGGAATCGCGACTCCAATGCTGGCAGCCAGCAGACGGTGCGGCTCATGGGTGGAGTTTTCGGCGACCACGGAAAATACGACTTCGCCCGGATCCAGATATTTCAGACCCTGCGATCGCGGTATCAATTTGCATTGTGGCGGGAAAATGGAGGATACCCGGACCAGATTCTGGGCTGCGATTCCGGCATCGCGCAGCGCCAACTCGAACGATGTCAGGCGCTCTTTGTGTTTACCGACCCCCTTGGTAAAGAAAATCCGCTTGGGGACCATTGCTTTGGACAATTCTCAAATCCTCCGAGTATTTGGATGAATGAATCGTCAAATTTACCATAGCTAGTCCGCAACGAATATGAAAAGTGCAAAAAAAGAATCGAACTGATACCGGAGCAGATTGTGTCCACGGAGTTGAACTGCCTTAAGCAGATCAGGAGACGGCGCGGTTCAGATTTCCCGACCACCCGATCAGGGCTTGGCTGCCGCCACCTTGCTGACTTCGATAATCTCCCCGTCAGCGACACCCGTAATGGTCGCCTTCTCTCCGGCGAGCTTATCCAACTCCCCCAAAGCAGTTTTGTCTTCCGTGTGCAGCGTATAGACCTTGTCGCCGACCACCAGCGAGTAGTTCGTTCCTTTCTTGACGCAAGCTCGGGCGCAGGCAGCATTGCCCGCCATCATGTGCTTGGCACCACACATGGCGTCGCTGACCTCGCCCGTAAGAGTCTGGGACTTGCCTGCGGCGAGCCCGCCGGTTGCAGCAAGAGTTATCACTGCGAGGACCAAATTCCGTTTGACGGATTTCATGGGATCGTCATCTCCTGAGGATGGATTTAAGTTCTATCCTAATGGATGTTTGTAACACCGGCTCAGGTTTACCTGGCTCTTTGGTACAAAGTGCAGGCTCACCGACACGGTCTTATCTTGCTGGTTAATGACTTGCTTGGGGACCACATTCATCGGCGCTCGCAGCCCGACGTCGCGGTACATGATTTTGAAAAACCTCTGCAAATAGCCCTCGTCATAAGGATCGCCTTTTTTCAGTTGCCATTGAGTGGCCATCTTCCTGGTGCTCTCAGCGTCCAGTCCATCAATTTGAAGGTCGCCCATGCGATAGAGGCTGCCTTCGGTCACGCTGAGCTGATACCGGACGGTGGACTGCGCGTCGTCCAGCTCAGGCGTGGGATCGGCATGTGCGAAAAGATAACCCTTGGTCCCGTAAAGCTTGTGCACCTGATCGAGGTCGTCATCGAGCTGGATGGCGTTGGCCGGCTCGCCTGTCTTCAGATGAATCAGGTCTTGAAGCTGCCCGTCTGGGAAGACGGTATTGCCTGCCCAGGCAATCCCGGTGAGCCGGTACTGATTTCCGGGAGCGACCGGAAAACTGACGTCAACCAGGGTTTGCGGACCGTCTTCAGCGACTTTGGCCTGCGCGTCTGAAAAGCTGGCCTTCAGATATCCCCGAGCCAGGTAAACCGGAAGAAAGTTCAGTTTCTCCTGCGCCCGCATTTTGGTGCGTAGGTAATCCTGCCCGGTGAGCTGCTTCGCGACGGCTTGCAAGGCTGGGACCTCCGCCGTCGCAGCCCCTGGGAAGTCCATGTTGCGCACCACAATCGCCCGGAAATTGACTTTGTAGGTGTACGAGTCAATTGGCCCTTCCAGCGCCGCCGCCCGCAGGTATTCCGCCTTCCCCGCTATCTTCCGCTCCGACAGAATCGCATTCAGGGCGTCAGCGACCTGGTCTGAGAGATTGCCTGAGACTGGCAGGCGGCCGTCGAACAAACTAACTCGAGCACGCAGAAGATTGATCAGCTCTTCGTCAGAAAACCAGACGAAGTTGTCGAAGAGGATAGGAACCAGCTTGTCATTCTCTGCGACTTGCAGTTCCACATTGCATCCGGCGGAAGAGTACTGGTAGCTGTACGTCAGCTCAGTGAAGAGTCCGGTATCACCCAGCTTTGCGATTGCCTGTTTAAAGTCGCTTTCGCCGGCGAACTGACCGAGTTTCAGGCCGGAAGCAGCAATGATCTGGTCTTCGGTGAGGTGATTCAGGCCTTTTACTTTAATCGCAAGCAATTTAAAGCTGAGTTTGCCCTTGCCCGCGCTCTGGGCCAAATCTCCAGTGCACAATGCGAAGAGAATGAGAGGAAGCAGGAGCGTGCAAAAAACTCGACGGCCCACCGGCGAATTGTACAACAGAGGTGCGTCAGAATTTCGAAACCAGCGGGTGTTTAGCTGGGCTCAGTTTCCGAGTCGCCCGTGATCGAACTGCATGCGAGGGAGGTACCGCGACCGGTCGAGTTCCCGATTTCGTGCTTGTCAGCTCCCTAAACCCATCCCTGACTGCGCGTCGGAATTTCGCACCAGGTTGGAGTATGATCGGCCAGATCAGGAGGGAACATGCTTCCAGATTATGGCGTAGTTGTTGGGCGGTACGTAAACTACACGACGAATCAGGGTCAGTGGATGCACGTCGACCTTAATATCAACGCAGCTAATGTGCAGTATCAAGCCGCCGTTGACGTGAACGAGCCCAACGGTCTATTTCAGTATCAGGTCTTCGACAAACTTGACGTCAGCCTATTCGCTCCAATATCGGGATTGCCAGACGGCTGGTACCATTTGGACTCGAATCCCACCTCGGGCGCGATAGACTACGCCCGGAGCCCGATCCTCCAAAGACCGCTGGGTTGTCTCGCTCTTATTTGGACGATCTGGAATGCCATTTTCAAAACGAGCGGCCAGACTTGGACCAATGTGACGGGCAATGAAGCCGGAAACGCTTTGATCGCCATGGTGACCGGGGCGACTAAAGTATTTGCCTTCGGCGCCCCCTACACGACCGGAAAAGGCGTGCACGACGTGCATTGCAACCAAGGAGATCCGCCGGGCCAATTCCAGCACTTGGACGGCATCTGGCAAGACGGCTGCGTCTTTGCCACCAAAGCCGATGGCTCTCTCTCCGCCTATCTGGGCAAGTTCTCGACCCAGTCGCTTAACACCGACAACAACGGCCTCCCGATTTGATCTTTATTTCTCAGCACGAGCAGAATGCTCAACTAATGCTGAGGGGTAACTGAGCGAGGGGCGATTGGAGCACTTCGCGCAGCCTGCAGATGGGCGTCGACTGGGGCGACCCGTCGGCTCTCGGTCCGTCCCCGGGAGTTGTTGTCGGCCACTCGGAAAATGGAGTCAGTACCCGGCTGACCGCTTGCCCGACGCGACCGTATCCGCGGTCTTGTTCTTCACCGCAATATCAATAAACGCTAATGCCGCCCGGCTCAACGCCTTGTCTTTGCGGAACACCAGCGCCAGATCGCGGCGAATCTGAATGTCTGCCAGGGGAATCGTGGCCAGCACGTTGGCCTTGACGTCCTCCTGAACGTGCGATCGCGGAATGAACCCCACACCTACGTCGGCAGCCACGAAGCGCTTGAGCAACTCGCTGGAGTCGAGCTCCATGGCGTAACGCGGCTTCAGTTTGCGTTCATGAAACAGATCATCAAGCGCATCCCGGGTATGGCCCACCTTGGGCATGACCAGAGGGTACTGAGCAATATCGGCGGCGGCGGCGGTTTTGAACTTGGCCAGAGGATGGCGCGGCGGCACAATGACCACCAGTTCGTCCTTGTGGATGAGGACCGCGGTCAGGCGATTGTCGGTAATGGGCATCGAAACCACGCCGAAGTCCACCGAATTATCAATCACCGATTCCAGCACTTTCGAGTAGTCCGCCCGCTTGATGGAGACCGAAACGTCCGGATACAGCTTCTTGAAATTCGCAAACACCTCGGGAAGGATGTGCAGGCACGTGCCCTCGTTGGCGCCGACCACGATTTCCCCGCGCGGCACCCGCTCAGTCTCGGCAATGTTGGTCATGGCCGACTTGCGCGCGTCGAGTGTATCTTCCGCGAATTTTAAGAACAGTTTGCCCGATGCGGTTATGGAAACTTTCCCGCCGGAGCGGTCAAGCAGCTTGGCGCCGACTTCCTCCTCGAGCGAACGAATCTGCGAAGAAATAGCCGGCTGCGTGCGAAAACGCTTCTCCGCTGCCCGCGAGAAGCTCGAAAGCCGCGCCACTTCAATAAATGTTTCTAGCTGATCGAAATCCATAAGAATCAGGCTTTAGGCTTCAGGCTCTGGGTTTCAGGATGCGAGCGCCATTCCGGGGTGTTCAGCAGCAAAATTCTCACGCTTCAGACCTGGAACGAACACACTGCGTTTGCGATATTGGTCGGCTAAACAGCGGAGTTCTTGAAGCCTAAAGCCCAGAGCCTGAAGCCTGACGTCCGAATAACCTCCCCTTATCCTCCCCATAAAAACAATCAATTTCCGTGCCTGCGCCGCAGGAACTAGACTATTTCCGCCCGCGCTGTTTCAAAGATTGTAGCAGGTGTACAATTCTTCCGATTCCCAAGTGAAAGTTCGAAATATGGCAGTTGACTGACCGCAGTGTGTCTGAAATCTATTTCCGTGTGTCGCCCGATTTCTTAAAGCAGCATTCCAAAATGGCAGATGCAAAAACCGTCCTGGAGTTCGCGAAAAAAAACGGAGCCAAACTGCTCGACCTTCGTTTCACCGACTTGCCGGGCCTCTGGCAACACGTTTCCTACCCCATCAACCAATTGACCGAGGACTCATTCGAAGAAGGCTTCGGCATGGACGGCTCGTCCATTCGCGGCTGGGCGGCGATCAACGAGAGCGACATGCTCCTGATTCCGGACCCATCGACCCATATGCTCGATGCTTTCACCGAGGTGCCGACGCTGGTCATGGTCTGCGACGTGATCGATCCCGTGACCAAACAACGTTATGACCGCGATCCACGTTACATCGCGAAAAAGGCCGAACTGTATCTCGGTTCGACCGGCCTTGCCGATACCGCTTACTTCGGGGCCGAAGCCGAGTTCTTCATCTTCGACAATATCCGCTTCGATCAGCGCGAGCAGCACGGTTTCTATTTCATCGACGCCGAAGAAGGCCGCTGGAACTCCGGCCGCGAGCACAACAACCTCGGCTACCGCCCGCGTTACAAAGAAGGATATTTTCCTGTCCCTCCCATGGATCACTACCAGGACCTCCGCAGTGAAATGGTAATGACCATGATGAACTGCGGCCTGGATGTGGAATGTCACCACCACGAAGTCGCGACCGGCGGTCAGACTGAAATTGATTTGAAGTACGATTCGCTGGTAAAGTCCGCCGACCACATGCTGCTTTACAAGTACATTGTCAAGAATGTGGCCAATCAGTATGGCAAGACCGTCACTTTCATGCCCAAGCCCATCTTCCAGGACAACGGCAGCGGCATGCACACCCACCAGTCGCTGTGGAAGGGTGGCAAACCGCTCTTTGCCGGAGATGGCTACGCTGGACTGTCGCAGATGGCGCTGTGGTACATCGGTGGCCTGATTAAGCACGGCCCAGCGCTGGCCGCAATCATTGCTCCGACCACGAACTCCTACAAGCGCCTGGTGCCCGGGTTTGAAGCCCCCGTCAACTTGGCCTACTCTCGCAGGAACCGTTCGGCGGCGTGCCGTATCCCCATGTACTCGGCGTCTCCAAAAGCTAAGCGGGTCGAGTTCCGTCCACCGGACCCGAGCTGCAACCCCTACCTGGCTTTTGCGGCCATGTTGATGGCCGGCCTGGATGGTGTCGAGAACAAGATCGATCCCGGCCAGCCGCTGGACAAAGATATTTACGATCTGGGTCCAGAGGAGCTGGCAAAGGTGCCCTCGATGCCGGGTTCGCTCGAAGACGCCCTGGAAGCTCTCGAGAAAGACCACGCCTTCCTGCTCAAGGGCGACGTCTTCACCGAGGAGCTCCTCAACACCTACATTGACTACAAGAAGTCGAAGGAAGTGGACGCGGTCCGGCTGCGCCCGCATCCCTATGAATTCGCCCTGTATTACGACATTTAGGGTGCAAAGACACAAAGGCCCGGCATTTTGCCGGGCCTTTGTATTGCGAAGGAACCAGGAAGCTAGGCTAAAGGGACGCTTTCATCCGCTGCACTGGAGGCTCGGGCATATGCAGCCGAGACAAATTCCCGGCGGGCATCTGGTGGATCTCGAAATCCTTCATGTCGATCAGCCCGTCACAGATCGCCTCAAGCGTGGCATTAGACTTAGCCAGTACCGAGAGCAAGTGCTTACGCGCAATCGGCCGATCCGCCGGGTGAATGAGCTTCCACCACCGCTTCATGGACTCCTGCACATCCCCTGTGTTCTTGGCGTCTTCGACCAGGCTGTCAATGAGACGGTACACTTTGCTCTTCACGGCTTGATACGAAACTGAAATTTCCTGTCCCATTGTGTTGGTTTACTCCTTGTCAGATCCATTGCAATAGCCTCGCCAAAACGTTGTCTTTGATTCAGCGGCACTTAGCGTTCTCTTCATCTCGCGACTCTCCAACTTGTGGGAGAAACCGCGGCCTGCGCTATGGTTTTTCGTAGGACTCGCCCCCGCAAAAACGATTGTCAAGCGGCCTTGGGATACAATGGCGAACTCTGAATTCCGCGCAGCTAACGAAAAAACCTGATCGCGCAGAACTCAGTAGGGGAGGCGTGATGAAGCTGTTCTATGGATTGTTGCTAACTATTTTTCTAATCACAGGCTCACCAGCCCAGCAGGCAACTGCCAAGGCGGAGGAGCGGATGTTCTTGCCCTCGGACACGTTCTATGGCTACGCGCAGTTCGACTTGGCGCCCCCGCACAACGAGATTGATCCTAACCTATGCAGCGCAAATGCCGGCACCTTCGGAGGCGCCAACGCTCCCTGCAACGCCTTTGCTCGCTACATGATCTCCGGCTTGCTCGAAGTGCGTCCCTTTGGCCGGGGCCAGTTCCGTCGTTTCATGCTGTTTGGCGAGCCGCGATTCCTTTTCGGAAAAAACGTTCCTCAGACTCTCTATACCTGGTCCTTTGACGCCATTGGCGTAGAACATTCATGGGGCGCCGCAATTTATCTCGGTAAAGGCTTCGAGATGCGGGTGACCCAGCATTTCCTGTTTGATCGCTTCGGAGCCCGCGACCGCAACCTGGGCGCTGCCGATCTCGGCACTAACGGGCCGTGGGGCCGCTACAACGCGATCGGCGTGCGCAAGACCTTCGGCACCCGCAGATGGTAGCAGAGGTTTTTCCTGATGGCTGATAGCTGATGGCTGACCGCTGCTCCTCCCGTGCTATGCTGATCTGCCCAGCCGAAATCTTCGCGCCGACCACCGTCCAGTTTTGATGCAATCGCCCGAACACTCCGAGAAACCCTGGATGTACCGGCTCGAAGCTGTCTCCTTTCGCGACCCGCAGACGGCGCGCGCGAACTTTGAGCGTATCTCGCTCAAATTGTCTCCTTCTCTGGTGTTGGCTCTTCCCGCACTGCTCGCCGATTCACCAGACCCGGACTCCGCGCTCCTTCTTCTTGAGCGGTTGGTGAACGAGGCCTCACCGGAGACCTTGCAGTTGATCGAGCGCCATCCCTTTCTCGCACATTACGCGGTCGCCGTCTTCGGAAACAGTTGGTATCTGGGCGAGACTCTTATCCGCAATTCAGATCTGCTGCAGACATTCCTACGCGAAAAGCACCTGGACCGCAGTTTTTCCCGCGAAGATTTCTCGGAGGCGCTGGCGCGCTTCCGTTCGCGTTCCTTCGAGCGTGGCGGCTCGCTGCTCTTGGCTCGCTTCAAGCGGCGGGAGTACGTCCGCATCATGCTGCGGGATGTGCTGCGGATAGCTCCTCTGGCTGAGACTACCGCGGAAATCTCCGCCCTCAGTGACGGGCTCATGGGAGCTGCTCTCCGCGATGCCGAAAGCGCCATGGAACACCGTTTCGGCTTGCCCCAGCATCTCGACGCCGAAGGCCGCTCCGTCAACACTCCCCTCGCCGTGCTTTCCCTGGGAAAACTCGGCGGCAACGAACTGAACTACAGCTCGGATATTGATCTGCTTTTTCTTTATGGAGATGGCCCGGAGCCGCCTTCCGCCCCAATTTCCAATCGTGAATATTTTGTTCGCCTGGCCCAGCAGGTAACCGAAATACTCTCCTGCCCGACCGCTGAAGGCGCAGTTTTTCGAATTGACCTCCGGCTGCGCCCGCAGGGAAACGAAGGCGAACTGGCGATCAATGTGTCTCACGCCCTGCATTACTACGCCGTCACCGCCCACGACTGGGAGCGGCAGGCGTTGATCAAAGTCCGTTACTCGGCGGGAAATGAGGCTCTGGCGCGGGAATTCATCCGTCAGATTCAGCCTCAGGTGTATGGCGAGCAAATCAATTTCGCCGCCATCAAGACCGCCCTGGTAACGCGCGAAAAGATCGACCGCAAACGCCGCCGCCAGATTGCCGCTGAAGGACAAGACAGTTTGGATGTAAAGATTGACCGCGGCGGCATTCGCGATATTGAGTTCCTGGTGCAGTGTCTGCAACGGGTGTATGGCGGCGCCGAGCCCTGGCTGCGTTCCGGAGGGACCTTGTTTTCGCTACAGAAACTCCACGACAAGCGCCATATCTCGAGCCGCGATTTCCACGAACTCACCTCTGCCTACGCCTTCTTGAGGCACTTGGAGCACCGTCTGCAATTGCGCCAGGGACAGCAGGTGCACCGCCTGCCGCAATCCTCTTCTGAAATGCAGGTACTGCGCCGCTCCATGGAAAGCCTGGCCCCCGGGGACTACCGGCTGTCTGACCTCACTGCGGCCGTGCAGGAACGGATGGCAGCGGTCGCCGAAATCTACCAGCGCGTTATCTACCAGCAGGAAGTGCACCGCCCGCAGGAGCCGGCGGCGGGCGAGTTCCAGTTGCGAAGCCTGCCCGAAGCTGGGGTCGCCGATCAGTCGCACCAGCAATTGCTGGATCGTCTCGCGGAGGACGCGCCCGAGCTTTCCCGCGCCCTCAAGAGCGAAGCCCCCGGCTCCGCAGAACGCAAAAACCTGCTCCGCTTTTTGAGTTCAGCATTCAGCAGCTCCGAACGCTACGCCACGGTCGTGCGCCATCAGGAGGTCGTTGCTCGCTCTTTGCCGCTGTTCGAATTAAGTGAATACCTGGCGGAAACGCTCCTCCGCCATCCAGAGGAAGTATCCGCCCTCGCGGAAATTCAATCCAACTCACCCCGACTGACCAGCGGAAACTTGTTCAACTTGTCTCCAGACGACCGCTTCGCAGGCCGCGACCCCGTGTTCGCATATCTAGCCGGCTCGGTGGCCGAGCACCGGGAAAAAATTGCCTTGCTGCGGCGCCATTTCCGTCATTGCATGTTTGCCTCTGGCGCCCGCGACATCGCCGAGCTGCGCCCGATTTATTCCTCGCTCGCAGAAACCACTGCCGCCGCCGAAGAAGCAATTACTGCGGCGTTCGGTATCGCTGGCGCGCCAAAAGATCTGGCTGTGCTTGCGCTAGGGCGCGTCGGCAGCAGGGAATTCGACTTGCTCTCCGACGCCGACTTGTTGTTTGTCTGCGATGAAGCGCAAGACCGGCGTGCGCTCACCAAAGCCGCTGAGCAAATGATGCAGGCGCTCTCCGCCTACACTCAGGAAGGAATGGTTTTCCCTGTGGACACCCGGCTCCGACCGCGGGGCGGGGAAGGCGAATTACTCGTGACTCCTGCCCATCTGGAAGAATACCTCGCCTCCGAGGCCCAGCCTTGGGAGGCGCTCATGCACACGAAACTGCGCCCTATCTGCGGTGACGTTAAACTTGGCCGCCGTGCCTTGGCCGCCGCCGAAACTTTGTTCACCAGATTTGCCGGCGACGCGAACTTCGCCGCCGCCGTCCGTCAAATGCGCCAGCGACTCGAAGAGGCCAGCGCCCCAGACAAGAGCATTCGCACCTCACCTGGAGCGCTCTACGATGCCGATTTTCTATCCAGCTTCCTGCTGGTTAAGCACGGCATCCGACCAAAGCTCGGGACCTTGCGCGACCGCCTCTGGAGATGCTCAGCCGCCGGAGCGCTCGACAAAAAAGACGCCGCCATGCTAGACCACTCCGCCGAACTCTGCCGCACCGTCGAACACGTCCTCCGTCTCGTCGTCGGAAGAAACACTCGATGGCTCCCCTCCGCCGAACACGCCCGCCTCGCCACTGAAAAACTCACGGCGCAAATTCTGCGTCGCGACTCCCCCGATGGCCTTGAGCAAGACCTGCTCCGCACCTTCTCGCAGGTGAGACGCATTTACGACCGTGTGGTCTGCTGACGTTTTCACTTCTTGCGGATTTTAACCAAGCCCTGTCATTCCGAGCGAAGCCGAGAGCTTGCCCTGAGCGAACCCTGGTGGAACCAGGGGAGTCGAATGGGAACCTGCTTTCCTCTGTGCCACCAGAAAGGCTTCAGTGATGGTTCGATTCCAGCGAATAGTTCCAGACCACCCCAAACCCGGTGACGCCAATATGCCCAATCGATATCCATCGCTCCATCTTGTGGTGCCCGGTACGATGAAAAATGTAAGAAATCCCAACCGAAGTCGCCGCTCCAGCCGCCTCCAGCCCGGCAAATCCCGCCGAATTGTTCACCACATCGTCCGGAATCAGAACTTCGCCGCGTCCGCGCGCTTGGAAGTTCCGCGTCGAGGCGTAGTCCAATCCGCGAAACACGGCCACGCCAGAAAAAAGCAGAATATTCGTGCGGTCCCAGAAGCGGTGCTGCGGAACGGGGGCGGCGGGCGGTTCAGGGGCAGGCACGCGTGATCCGGCCTCCTGCGCAGCGAGAGGAAGTGAAAGCAGCAGCAAGACTGACCAAAGCCTCAGCGAAGCTGGCATGAAAGGATTGTACGGTAGTGGATCAGCTTGGCTGTTTCTCATTCGCGCTGGCCGCGAAGGCATGAAAAGATCAAAGATCAAAGATCGCGGCGCGGTGGAGGGCTTACGGAATCGTTGCTGATCATCACGGGTACGATGGGGGCCGGCAAAACAGCCGTTTTGGGCGAAGCGTCGGATATTTCTTGCCCAGCGTCAGATCGTCCATGCGGCAATCGACTTGGATGCGCTCGGCCTTGCTCATCTTCCGTCTGCAGCCCGCAGCGATGGCGTGATGTACGACAACCTTCGGTCTATCTGCAGGAACTATGCCGCCCTGGGCGTGCAGCGGTTCTTACTGGCGCGCGCAATCGAAGACGACGCTCAGCTGAGACTCTGTCGCGACATTATTCTGGCCGCCAACACCGCCGTCTGCCGTCTCACTGCGAGCATCGACGCGATGAAGCGACGCGTACAGATGCGTGATTTAGGGATATCGCAGCGGGAATTTGTTGCTCGGGTTGCAAAATTGAATGTCATCCTTGATCGCGCGCAATTGGAGGACTTCGCGGTCACCAACGAGGATCGCTCGTTGACCGAAGTTGCGATCGAAGTGCTGGTCCAAGCGGGATGGATCTCAAACTGACGCGCTACCGATGGTACCGGGCACACCGCCTCATCCTTCGTACCGTTTATAATTGCTGGTTTCCCGTTCAGCTCGGAGGTTGTTAATGCCGGACTCATACAATGGCGTGCCTGTGCCTGCCGATGGCGCGCGTATCAGTTACAAAGATGGACGGATTCAGGTGCCGCCCAACCCGATTATTCCTTTCATTGAGGGCGATGGCACCGGCCGCGACATTTGGAAGGCCTCGGTGCGCGTGTTCGATGCCGCCGTCGAAAAAGCCTACGCCGGAAAACGCCGCGTAGTTTGGTACGAGATTTTCGCCGGAGAAAAGGCCAAAGCCAAATTCAACGACTGGCTCCCTCAGGAGTCTATTGCTGCGCTGCAGGAATTTCGCGTCGGCATTAAAGGACCGCTTACAACGCCCGTCGGCGGCGGCATTCGCTCGCTGAATGTGACTTTGAGGCAGGTTCTCGATCTGTATGCCTGTATTCGTCCGGTGAAGTATTACAAAGGCACGCCGTCGCCGGTGAAGAATCCCGAGCGCATGAACGTCGTTATCTTCCGCGAAAACACCGAAGATGTGTACGCCGGCATCGAGTGGGAGCAGGGAACTCCCGAGGCTGCCAGGCTGATCGAGTTCCTCAACAAAGAAATGCTCAAGGGCGGCAAAAAGCAGGTGCGAACAGATTCCGGAGTCGGCATCAAACCGATTTCAATCTTCGCCACCAAGCGCCTGGTGCGCATGGCGATTCAGCACGCACTCGAAAACCAACTCAAGACCGTGACCCTTGTCCACAAGGGAAACATCCAGAAGTTCACCGAAGGCGCATTCCGCAAGTGGGGATACGAAATTGCCACCGAAGAATTCCGCGACCAGGTTGTGACCGAGCGCGAAAGCTGGATTCTCGACAACAAAGATAAGAACCCGAATCTACCAGCGGAGGAAAATGCATCGCTCGTCGAACCGGGCTTGGAGTACGCTCCTCCCGAATTCGGCAAAGCTGTCGCCGACGAAGTCCGTGCCGTGCTCGCCAGCATCTACGCCACCCACGGCCACGGCGCCTGGAAAAAGAAAGTGATGATCAACGACCGCATCGCCGACTCCATTTTCCAGCAGGTAGTCACGCGCGCTGACGAATATTCCGTACTGGCCACGCCGAACCTCAACGGCGACTACATTTCCGACGCCTGCGCCGCCCAGGTCGGCGGCCTCGGCATCGCCCCCGGCGCCAACGTCGGTGACGGATACGCCGTCTTCGAAGCCACTCACGGTACCGCCCCCAAGTACGCCGACAAGGACGTAATCAATCCAGGCTCAGCAATGCTCAGCGGCGTGATGATGTTCCGCTACCTGGGCTGGAACGAAGCCGCCGACCTGATCGAAGGCGGTCTGGAACGCACCATCGAACAGAAAAAAGTCACCTACGATTTCGAGCGCCTGATGCAAGGCGCGACCAAAGTCAGCACCAGCCAGTTCGCCGATAGCATTATCGAGAACATGGGTGCGGCGGTACCGGCATAAACCATTTACCACAGAGGCCACAGAGGATCACAGAGTCTTTTATGCTCGTATCTCCTCTGTGATCCTCAGTGCCCTCTGTGGTAAAGCTTTTGATTTTGATTTGTCCCGAAAGGAAATCATGCGTAAGAAAGTAAGCATCGTAGGTTCCGGCAACGTGGGCGCCACTGCCGCCCACTGGATCGCCTCCAAAGAACTCGCCGACCTCGTCCTGATTGACATCATCGAAGGCGTCCCGCAGGGCAAGGGCCTCGACCTGCTCGAAGCCATGCCCATCGAGAAGCGCGACTCCTACATTCTCGGCACCAACGACTACGCCGACACCGCCAGTTCCGACATCGTGGTCATCACCGCCGGAATCCCCCGCAAGCCCGGCATGAGCCGCGACGACCTGCTCAACACCAATTACAAAATCATGTCGGACGTAGTCAGCAAGGTCGTGAAGCATTCGCCCAACTGCATCCTGATCATCGTCTCCAACCCGCTCGACGCCATGGCCCAGGCCGCCTACAAGCTCAGCGGATTTCCGCGCGAGCGCGTAATCGGCATGGCCGGCGTACTAGACTCCGCCCGCTTCCGGGCTTTCATCGCTGATGAATTGAAGGTGAGCGTCGAAAACGTAACCGCCTTCGTCCTCGGCGGACACGGCGACACCATGGTCCCCCTGCCGCGCTACTCCACAGTTGCCGGTATTCCGATCACAGAGTTGATCGCTCCCGACCGACTGGCCCAGCTAGTCCAGCGCACCCGCGACGGCGGCGCCGAAATCGTGAAGTATCTAAAAACCGGCAGCGCCTACTATGCGCCCTCCGCCGCCACAACCGAAATGGTGGAAGCCATCCTCAAAGACAAGAAAAAAATCCTCCCCTGCGCCGCCTATCTCGACGGCGAATACGGTATCAAGGGCCTCTACGTCGGCGTCCCCGTAAAGCTGGGATCAAAGGGCATCGAGCAGATCATCCAGATCAAGCTGACGCCCGAAGAGCAGGCTGCGTTGAACAAGAGCGCAGATGCGGTTAAGGAGCTGGTGGGAGTAATAGGGGTGTAAGAGTTGACGTGCCGGCCCCTGCAAAGAGGCAGTGTATAACCGATGGCAGCTGATCCTTCAGATCTCGAATTGTTTTCTCGTCTCCGGAACTTTGAGGACAGTTTTGTCGAACGGAAGCGATTCGGTGATGGGAAGGAGGCATGGGTTCGCGCGATACTAGGCTTTGCAAACAGTGCGCCAGTAGATTTTCCGTGCGTTTTGTATATCGGAGCAAAGGATACAGGCGAACTGGAGCAATCGGATACAGACCTGGATACTCTGCAGAAAACACTAAACCGAGCGATGGCGCTAGTCTATCCCCGGGTGGCGCACCTCTCGAAGGTCCTTGAGATAAGTGGAAAGCGGTTCGTCACTGTCATCGTTGCCGGAAGCGCGAGTCGCCCGCACTTCGCGGGTCCCGCATATGTTCGCAGAGGCTCGGAAACCTTCGAAGCCTCGGACCAGCAGTACTCTCGACTACTGGCGTTTCGCGCCAGCAAGTCGAGAGTGATACTTGAATGGCTCGGGAAGCTGATCACGTTAGATAGAATGAATCCGGCCTATGTCGTGCATGCGATGGGCTCACTAGGAAGCAGTGGCCAGTATATGGTCGCCGATTGCCACGAATTCTATGTCACTCTCTCAGCCGGAGAAATTCGATACTCGTTCCCGCTGGATCGAATTTCCGTTTCGTACGATGATGGCAAATGTCGACTCAAACTCGAAGTGCGGCCATCTTGAACGATTTTCATACGCCCTTACACCCGCTCAATCACCACGCTCTTCACCACCACATCCTTCACCGGACGGTCCTGCCGTCCCTTCGGAACATTCACAATCTTCTCCGCAACTTCATAACCCTCGACCACTTCGCCGAAAATCGTGTGCTTCCCGCTGAGCCACTGCGTCGGCGCGACGGTGATGAAAAATTGCGAGCCATTGGTGTTCGGGCCGGCGTTGGCCATCGCCAGCTTGCCCGGCTTATCGAAGTTGTGTGGCGAGCCTTTGGTTTCGTCCTCGAACTGATATCCCGGGCCGCCCATGCCGGTGCCCTGCGGGTCTCCACCCTGAATCATAAAATTCGGAATCACGCGATGGAAAATCGTCCCATCATAAAGATGGTCTGTGCTTTTCTTTCGCGTACCCGGATGTGTCCATTCGCGCTTACCCTCGGCAAGGTCAGTGAAGTTTGCCACCGTCTTAGGCGCGTCTTTTTCGAACAAGCGGCAGACAATGTTGCCTTCCGAGGTAGTGAATACGGCATAAGTGCCGGATTGGCGTGGCATAAGTGTGGTCCTTTCTGAATTCGATTTCGATGCGATAAAACAGAGCGCGCCTTTCGACCACCTGCCGCGGATCTCACGAATGCCACAGGCCTGTTTTTTCCAGCCATCTATCCGTGAGATCCGTGAAAATCCGCGGCCCGCTATTAGGGTTTTGTTGCCGGAGTCGTCGCCCGACGCTGGCGGCATCGCACTGGCCAAAAATCGTATAGCCGCCGGTTAAATGGGAGCTGTGGGCAACGTCTTCCGTGATGAAAAACTGCGAGCCGTTGGTGTCCGGGCCGGCATTCGCATAAGCCAGGCGCCCCGGGCGGTCAAAAGCCAGGCCCGGCGGAGTCTCGTTCTTGAATTTGTAGCCAGGATCGCCCTCGCCACTGCCCAGTGGATCTCCGCCCTGAATCATGAATTCCGGAATCACGCGATGGAAAATCGTCCCGTTGTAAAGCGGAACCCCGTGCATCTTTCGTCCGCTCGCTGGATTGGTCCAGTCCTTGGTGCCAGTTGCAAGGCCAATGAAGTTCGCCACCCCGAGCGGCGCCTTGTCCGGAAACAGCGTGCAGGTTAGCTTGCCGGCGGTGGTGTCAATGATCGCTGTAGGCTGCGCCGCCGCTGCCGCTACCGGCTTCTTCACCGCAGGTTTGGTCACCGGCTTGGGCGCCGTCTGTGACATCAGCGGAAGCGAGGACAACAAAAGGACGATCAGATATTTGCGCATGTGTGTCTCCCTGAGGATGAAAAACAGAAAGAGCATTGTACGACAGCCAGACGTTTGCTGCTTTGAAACAGCACTGCCTCTGGCCGTGCCGTACCCCATTTTGGGCCTCGTTACGGTGCAGATGAAAGCCGCACCCTTTCAAAGCAGGAATTCAAATGAGGACAGATTTCGCAATTTGGACGCAGGCCTCCAGCGGCTGGTCGGTGTCAATGATCGTCTTGGGCAACGAGATTTCCTCAAACCGCGCCTTGACCCGCAAATAAAGATTGAAATCCCGATTCGCCGCCAGATGCGGCGGGTCCGTGGCCAGCCGCTCTCGCGCCGTCCCCTCGCTGCAAACGCATTCCAGGATTCGCCAGGGCTGGCTGAGCGCTTCCGCAAATCCGGTCGCACGCTCCAGTTGATAGGTACGAGAAAAAGTCAGGCCGTCCAGAAAGATGTGACGCGAAGGATCTTTTCGGAAGAGGTAGCCCGCCACTTTCAGCATGATGCCCATGCAAAAGTCGTCCTGCTCGGCGGAATATTCAATGTCGCTGGGCGGGAACAGCGCGGCGCGGACTTCGTCTTTATCCAGCACGGTGTCGCCAAGCTCAGCAGCCAGCGCCCGGCTGAGCGCGCTCTTGCCGGAGCCGGGAAGTCCGGCCATCAGGATCAGCATGGTTCCTAATTTAGCAGGCGCGAACGCGAAGGCCGGAATACAGATTCTCGTAACCTGAGCCCCCTGAAGCGTGGAGCCGGGCTGGTCAATCGACAAGCAAAATCTTCGGCGCGACCGGCGCCACATATCCGGGAGGGAGACCCTTTTGTACGAATGGAAAGTTATCCGGCTCCCGCAGCAAGACGTGTCCTTCTGGAGTCAGTTGATAGGGATTCCCCAAAGGGTCCGCAGGAACCCGGTGTAGGTAGCCGGCCTTTGCCATCTCTGCGAAGCTGGACGGCCGATGCCCGGCAATCTGCCGATAACGTTCGACTAGCGCCTCCAACTCAGTTACGTCCTGATCGGCCTGCAATGCCCGCAAATGTGCTGCCGCATTAGCGCGAATCAGCTTGTCATGCGTGGTCTCGTAAGTCGCGCTCCATAGCATCTGCGCGGTCTTCAGTTCACCGCCGTGCTCGGCCATCTGCGCGGCCAGAATCTTCAGGAACGGATGCGCGTTGGGGACCCTGGATCCTCGCAGAAATGCGTCCGCAGCCCCGTGATAATCTTTCAAATCGTAATAGATAAATCCCAGATCGTAGTACAGATGCCAGTCGTCAGAATTGTTACGGATACCGTATTCCACCAGTGCGATTGCTTTTTCCGGAGTGCCGGCCCCATTCGGAGGCTGGGCGGACAGGAAGGTGCTTCCAAACTCGTAGGCCGGGAACAGGTGGGGATCAAGCTGGGTGGTGATATTCAGCAACGGCCAAAGCAGTTCATAGCGTCCGCCGCCGGCGCGGTGATGCTCCCCAAAATATTGAACTGCGCGCGTCCAGTAGATGTCCGCTACCAACCCATCGTATCCCAGGCTTGCGCGCTTCACGAACTTGGGCGAGGAAATGTAAACCACCTCTTCGAGGGTTGCTCCCGTGCGCACCTGGTCGATTTGACGGACCAGCAACACTGATCCTGCCAGAAACAGAATCACAACCATGCTGGCAGCAGCCGTTACCTGTCGCGAGCGGATCATTTCAAATTCCGATGCTCGAAAATCAAGACCGCCCCGCCCAGTACCCCTGCCGCGTAGATCAGCGCATACGCCGTGTTATAGGCAATGAGCTGTGAAGCAACCGGCTGACCGTGTCCGGCCTGGCTAATGACGTTCAACGCTGAAAAGTTTGGCACCAGGTAGGCTGCTCCCGTGGCAAGCCAGTGCGTGATTCCTCTGGTCATCTTGGCAAAGCCGCGCAGGTCTTCACTGAAGTTCCCAATCACGAATAATGCAAAGGCAAAGACGGCTGAGAGCAGCGGGGAAGAGAATGATGAAAAGAACAAAGCCAGCGCCGTGAGGATTACGAATTGCAGAACAATGAAGTAAAGCGCTACCAGTATCGCGGCATCCGAACTCTCGAAATGATGCGATACATAGGCCAGGGCCGCAAACACGCCCAGCGCCATAAAGACTGTGTTGACGACCAGGGTTCCTGCGAGCCCGAAGAATTTTCCGGCGATGAACTCCCAGCGTCTGACCGGACGAGAAAGCACGGTATAGAGCGTGCGTTTGTCGATTTCTTTCGAAACCAGCCCAATGCCGATGAAGATCGCAATCACGACTCCGAAAAGCGAGACCGCGGTCAGCCCCAGGTTGATGACCACCAGGCGCTCGATATCAATGGAAATTTGTCCGACCAGCACCGCCGCGCCCGTCATCAGCAGGGCAAAGGCAATCAGGTTGTACAGGACGCGGTCGCGCACCGCTTCGCGGAAGGTGTTGGTCGCAATGTGCAGAATGCGGGAATTCATGTCGTGACCGCCTCGTGAGCCGCCGGGGTAAGCTGCGCCACAAAATAATCTTCCAGCGACATCCGCACTGGCGTTACCGAGATCAGTCTTAGCCGTTCCCGGCGAAGCAGGTCCAGCACCGCGTCCTGAGTCTCTTCCGGGACCACCACGCGCATGGTATCGCCTGCAGCGTGGCACTCCGCTGCCAGCGCCTTAATCGCGCCCGGCGCCGGTCCCCGCCAAACGATCTCGATCTTGCTGTGCACGCTGGCGGTGAGGTCCGCCACTGCCCCCACGCCGCGCAGTTGTCCCTGATGGATAATGGCCACGCGATCGCATAAGGCTTCCGCGTCCGACAAAATGTGGGTGGAAAAGAAAACGGTTTTGCCTTCGCCCTTCAATTCTTCAATCAAATTGCGCACTTCGCGCCGGCCCATCGGGTCAAGTCCTGACATAGGCTCGTCGAGAAACACCACTTTTGGATCATGCAGAATCGCTTGCGCAATGCCTGCCCGCTGTAGCATACCCTTGGAAAATTTCCTCAACTGGACGTCCGCGGCGTCTTTCAACCCGACCCGTTCGAGGACCGCATCCACCTTACCGGCCAACTGCTTTCCATCGACACCCGAAAGCTGTCCGTAGTACCGCAACAGTTCGCGCGCGGTCAGGTAGTCATAAAAATAAGGCTGCTCGGGAAGGAATCCGATTTGCGCCTTCATCTGAGGATCGTCGAGCGTCATTCCGAGAATGCGCGCCGTGCCACTGGTAGGAAACACCAGGCCCATGAGCATTTTTAGCGTCGTGGTCTTACCGGCGCCGTTAGGGCCCAGAAAACCGAAAATCTCGCCATACTCCACGGTGAGATTCAGCGGCCGCAGCGCACATTTCGGTTGCTTGCGCCAGAAGCCGACGCTATAGGTCTTTTCTAACCCAAGAATTTCAATTGCTGGCATGGGAACGATTGGTGATCTATTGATGATCTAAAGAAATTATATTCAAAGTGCCCGGGAAAGAAGATGCCGTCGAAGATGCCCGTCATTACGGAAGTGATGTGCGTGCGCGCCCCGACACAACCTAGCTTGGTGACGGCTATTACAAGGTCGGATAAGCCAGGCAAGTGGGTACGTCGGGCGCCGGCGTGACTCCGGGTGCGCCGGGCTTTGCTCGCACAACGCCGTCATCCGTCGCCAGACAAAATAGCCGCACTCCGCTCGAATTGAATACCAGCGGCGCCGAACTAGCGACAAAAGTCGTATTCGTAGTTCCGCCCGAGCCCAGAAAACCGGCGGCGAAGAATTGGTAGCCACTCTTACTTCCGGTACTGACCACGCTATCGAGAATGCACGCATGTGCCTGGCTCGGCGAGCATCCAGCAGCAGGGCCGCCCAGGCTGGCCAGGTCGGGAGCGAACCCCACGGACGAATTCGCGGTGTGATAAGTCATCTCCGCCAGCGAGATCTGGCGGATCGTGCCCGCCGCCGAGGCTTCATTCGCTGCCATCTTCGACCGTAGTAGATTCGGAATCGCGATGGCAGTGATGATCAGAATTACCCCGACCACAATCAGTAACTCGATCAGCGAGAAACCATGTGCGCGTCGGATTAGAGTGCTTTTGGAACCCATGTTAAATCCTGGTTGCAGTTCAAGGGCCGGGGCCTGGCTCGTCGCGACCAAAGTGTGGCGTAACACCGACATCCACAGCTGTCCTTAGAGGGAAGTCGGAAGTCGAAGGTGCCTGCCACGAGTGAATGCGAGAATCCGGAGCGGGCGGCCGCTCGCAGCTAAACAAAAAGTAAGGAGCGCCGGATGTTGCCATCCGGCGCTCCCGGCTCTTACCCTCCCCCAGGTAATTGCCTAACTTAACTTATTGCAGAACGATCCAGGGGGCCACCGTGCATGTGGTGGTCCAGGGATCGAAGCTTTTTC
>WNFC01000733.1_pt1 | contig 39393 bp, 26 predicted proteins | sample 5400541 | NCBI WGS metagenome assembly WNFC01 (sample SAMN13153342, study PRJNA577476) | soil metagenome | isolation source: 120 cm saprolite under Douglas fir tree site 2 hole 2 replicate 1 | place: USA:California | collected 2015-04-18 | reverse complement strand
CTTTAGTTTCGCCATGACACTGCCGACCGCCCTGCCTCATCTACATGGATGGGCCGCAGCTTCACCTCCCCCGGTTGAGGCGGGCATCGCACCCGGCACGACCATAACCCAACAGAACTGGCAACGATATCGGCAGTTTATGTCGGATGGCCTGGTTGAGTTGTTTGAAGGCAAACAGTTCTGGCATCTGCCCGCGGACCTGCGCATGGAAATAGGGCCGACCGCTCCAATTCCGCTGCCGAAGAGATATCTCGCAGACACTGCCAAATATTCGAATCGCGTCAAGCTCGTCAGAACCGCGAGCGGGGGCTATGTTCCGAGCGCTTATGTGGCGGGTCTTCCGTTTCCAAATCCGCTTGGGGGACGCCCGGAACTCAAGGGCCAGCGGATTTTTTGGGATGTATACTATCGTTACCAGCCACGGGTCCAGTCGGCACCTGGCTATTCATATACCCTGGACCGCTACGGCAACATGACGCAGACCTCGGAAGTAAGGGTGGTGGACTCGCAGCTCGCCTATCTCAGCGACCTCGATTATCCACAGACTATTGCCGACGGGATGCCGTACTATTTCGCGAAATTCGAGGAACAGGTGGCGCCCGAGCAAGGCAAGTATTCTGCCATCCTCGACTTGACGCCGAGTGATCCTACGCAATTAGACGACCTTTACGAGTATGTGCCAACCCTGCGCAGGTCACTACGCTTGTCACAGGCGGCAAGATGCGCTCCGGTCTTCGGTAGCGACTATTTGATCGACGACGAAAACGGAGGACCGCCGGGTCTGCCGCAGTTGTTCCAGATAAATTATCTCGGTGAGAAAAAAATTCTCGCGCTGGAACACGCGCTTCCGGAGAGCTTTGAATCCCCCGGAACACCTGCGCAGTTGGACTCCCGCTACTACTACGCTGGAGGAGTAGCTATAGTTCCGTTCCCCAAACCGGCAATGGGCAAATGGGAGTTGCGTGATAGTTACGTCCTTTCGCTCAAGCGACTACCTCAGTTCGCCAAAGGATACTGTTATGATCAGAGGATTATATATGTAGACAAGGAGAATTATTTTGGGGCGGGAGAATTGGATTTGTACGATGCTCCTGGAAAGTTGTCAAAAACCCAACTGGTGTTCCTGTATCCAGCCGCAATTCCAAAATCGGACGGTGACGTCGCCGAACTGCTGGCGGGACCAAATACCGGACTCCTGGTAAATTTTCGCAACAAGCATGTAACGATCTCGCCCTATCTGCGCTCATGTCTCGACGGTCAATGCGCAGCCGCCGGATACCTTGACATCAGCCGCTATGCCAGCCCCGAGGGGCTGATGAAGATTATGCAGTGAGCCATCGGATTTAGCTGCCATTGAAGGATCTTGACGGGCCGCGCACGAGTCGTCATGGGCTATTGGCCGGCGAAAAAGCGTATAGCGCTCGGCACGAGCTTGGCGGTGCTGGCCATCATCGGCTACATCTTAGCCCTCGCCCGACCGGCCGCCGCCGAAGAGGTGGGCACAGAGGTTCCCGGGTATCACCGATTTGGCGAGAGCCTTTGGTTGGGGAGTAACGCTCCTTTCGTCGACCTCAGCCAGTCGCCGGGATGGCTCAGCGGGTTGTCGCTCAGCGGTTACGCACAAACAACTTCAGGGATATGGGCGAACCCCTCGGCCCTGACCAAGTTTGGACGCCCCGCCGGTGAGCACCACGGCGCCAATTCACTCGCGGTAGAACGCAATCTGCTTCAGTTGGACGCTAACTACTTCTTGAACGGTGACAATTCCTGGTTCCTGCGATTCTGGGGCGTGTACGAACCCGCTTATCCGTGGGAAGCGCATAATATCGCCGGACCCACTCTGGCTTATGACAAGAGTCAATCTGACTTTTATAATCGTTATGATATTCGCGATGCTTACTGGAAAAATACTACCGGTCCGCTGACATTGTTCCTCGGCCGCCAGATTGTTACCTGGGGGGAATCCATCGCCTTTCGCGTCGGCGACGTTATCGATCCTCAGGATCTAAGCTGGAATTTCGGCTTCGCCAATCTGGAGCAATCGCGCTTACCGACGTGGATGCTGCATCCGATTCTGAGTTTGCACAGATTCGGACCGCTCAGCAGTAATTTTATCGAAGGCATCTGGAGCCCGGCGTGGCAGCCCTTATACACCAGCGTGAACTACGCTGACCGCCGCTACGCCGGCCAGTATAGCGTGGCAGGTGCGCTTAACCTACTCCCGCCCAGTGGCGGCCGATTCGATCCTTACCCATACCCCTTCATGACGGCCGCCGATACTCCAGCGGGAGCGCAGGCCGCTTTTCCACAGATCAAACGGCTGGCAGCGCCGTTTCAGAGCTGGGCTCTTCCCTCGGACACCTGGGCCAACTCTGCTGAAGGCTTGCGCCTGCACACGCTGGCAGACAATACGGAGATAACCGCGCTTTATTGGCATAGCCATCAGCTCGCACCAACGAGTTTTGTCGAGGGTATGATGGAATCTGCGCAAACGCTCCAAATGCGCTATCCCCAACTCAACGATATTGGAGTGACGATGAACCGGCCGATCTATCTGGAGCCGGTGCTGCTCTCCGAGGTTCCGTTCGTCCTGAGGAGTGAGGCTGTGTGGCAGGACCGTACCCCCTTCAATACCATCAGCCTGGTGCGCCACAGCGCTGTCATTTACTCAAGCACGATGAATACGCTGATGGCGATTGACGTCGATAACATGGCTGTCCCGTGGCTCACAAACACAGGATCGCTCACTACCAATCTTGAATGGAACAACTACACTATTCTCAGCCCTAATAGAGACATGGTCTACGGCGGTTACGCAGAACGGTGGCGTCACAATGAAGAGAACGTGCTGCTGAGCGCCACTACGAGTTGGTGGTGGGGCGCAGTCGTGCCAACGCTCACGGGCATTTATAATCCCGACGGCAATACCTGGGAGCTGTTTCCCAATGTAGTAATCACTCCACCATGGACCGACAAGTATTTCCTGAATCTGCAGTACATCGGGATCCTCAGCAATGACAAGTTCAGCGCTTACGCCGGTGGTATCTTCAAGGGTAAGAGCATCTTGCTGATGCAGTTTCAATATAATTTTAACGTGATTCGCGGAAGAGGTTGAGGTCCGCGCCATGCGATCGAAAGATCGTAACTTGACGAGGCCCTGGCTTTCAATGCGAAAATCAAGTACGTAGGCCGGCTGACAATCCCGGGCGCAAGTACAAGCTGCAAGACCAGCGAAAGGACGGCACCATGGAAAAGCTCAAAGGTAAAGTGGCAGTAATCACCGGCGCGGCGAGCGGCATTGGCCGCGCGACCGCAACTCTCTTCGCCGGCGAAGGCGCGGCGGTCGTAATCGCGGACTTAAACGTGGAGGGCGGCCAGGCGGCGGTGCGTGAGTGCAAGGAGAATGGCGGTCGTGCCGTTTTCCAAAAGACCGATGTTACTGCCGAGGCCGATGTAAAGGCGATGGTCGCGCGCGCGGTCGCGGAGTTCGGTGGACTCGACATCATCTATAACAACGCCGGGCTGGGTGGTGCGCTGGGGCCGCTGGAGCAGATCACGGTCGAGAATTGGGACCGCTCGCTCGCGGTACTCCTGCGCGGCGTTGTCCTGGGGATGAAGTACGCGATTCCGGCGATGCGCCAGCGCGGCGGCGGCGCGATTATCTCGACCGCCTCGATCGCCGGACTGCGCGGCTATCCGGGCCTCCACCCCTATTGCGCAGCGAAGGCCGCAGTAGTGAACCTGACCCGCTCGGCCGCAGGTCTGGGGCCGTCTCAACGCACGTGAACTGCTATCCGTCGTTGATGCGCTGCTGGCGGCGACCGCGGAGGCGCACCACCTGACTTTAGTAACGCGGAACGTCAAAGATATCGAACGCAGCGGTGTCCGCTGTTTGAACCCCTTCGAACCCATCAGGACATGGCTCAAGAGGGCTCGGCTTTATCCCCGCGGGATGAGTCTATGATGCCTGAATTGAGATGAGCTGCGGCCGTCGGCCCATGATCATTGGGGCGGCTGGGCGCAGCAACTGCCTAGCGTGAAGATTGCTCTTATCGCGGCCGAAATCGGACCGCATGCGAAAGTCGGGGGACTCGCCGACGTGGTCAGCGCCTTGCCCCGGGCACTTATAAATGCCGGCGCCGAACCTTCGATAATCGTGCCCGGTTATAAGGTGCTGCTCGAAAAACTGGCGGCCGAGCCGTTCGCCGAAGATCAGGTAATCATGCTCGGCCCCAGCCGGGAGCGCTTCAGGGTTTTGCGCGCCCAGCAAGCGGGCGGTGTGCCGCTGTATATGATCGATCATCCGGGCTTCTTCGGCCGTGACGGCATCTACGGCGACAAAAATGGCGACTACCCGGACAATTCCCAGCGCTTCGTCTTCTTTGGGCGGGCGGCCGTCATGACCGCGGCGATGCTGCATCCTGACATCCTCCATGCGCACGATTGGCACGCGGCGGTGGCGCCGATAGTGGTTCGCGCAAATGCGGCGATGCGCTCGCAATTCGCGACGACCTCAAGCTTCTTCACCTTTCATAACCTGGCGTTCCAGGGCATTTGCGAACGCGACCTCTTCCCATTGCTGGGTATCGACGAATCCTGGTTCTCGATTAATGGCCTGGAGTTTTACGGCCGCATCAACCTGATGAAGGGCGCCATGGTGCTGGCTGACGCCGTTTCCACCGTCAGTCCGACTTACGCCTTTGAGGTTGCCCATTCTCCCGAGCTTGGGTTCGGCCTCGACGGAGTATTACGCGCCAAGGGCGATCGTTTCGTCGGTATCCTCAATGGGGCGGATTACGATGAGTGGAATCCGGCCACCGATCGGCTCATCAGCACCCGCTATTCTGCCGCTCGCCGCAATGGCAAGAAGGCCTGCCTCTATGATCTGCGCGAGGAAATGAAATTGCCGCATCGCCGCACCACGCCGATTATCGCGATGGTCACACGGATGACGACTCAGAAGGGAGTTGACCTGCTGGCCGCGGCGCTCGACCGGCTGATCGCTCTCAACGTTCAGATTGTGATGCTGGCAAGCGGCGATCCTCAACTGGAGCAGTTCTTCAAAAGCGCCGAAGATCAATATCCGGACAACCTCAGGGTCAATCTGCGATTCGATAATCATCTGGCTCATCGGATACAGGCCGGGAGCGATATGTTCCTGATGCCCTCGCGATTCGAGCCGTGTGGGCTAACGCAGATGTATGCGCTCAAGTACGGGAATGCGCCGGTTGTGCGAGCGACTGGCGGTCTGCGCGACACGGTCGCCGAATTTGACCCAATATCCGGCAGGGGCAACGGCTTCGTTTTTGAGCAATTTGAGCCTGAAGCACTGGTGGCTGCGACCGCCCGGGCCGTCGATACTTTTCGCACTCCCCCCCGGTGGCGGCAGTTAATGGACAGTTGCTTTAAGGCTGATTTCTCCTGGGCCCGGGTGGCCACCGAATACCTCGACTGGTTCGGCCGCATCCACAAGCAAAGGAGTCCAGTATAACATGGTGCGGAAAAACTTTTCATAAGGAAATTGGTTTTTCCGCACCCTGCTAGTGTCCTGAGTCCTAAGTTCGTTGAAAAAGTTGTGGGGTATCAGGGTTCTCCTGCCGGAAGCTGCGTTTCTCCAATTTACTGACATTTGCTATCTCCTTTCCGGCTTACAGTTATAGCGTTCAAATTGAGCGTCTCCGCTCCGTCGTCGCTGCTTCCGCTTCGCGTTGATTCCTCGACTTCCCCTTCGGCTCCGCTCAGGGCTTCGGCTCATCGGAATGACAAACAGGGGGGCGTCTTTTTATGTCATCCTGAGCGCCAGCGGTCGTTACTTGCGGATTGCGCGAGCACTCCCCGGGGTAAATGGTGGCGCGCGGCGCGAATCGTCGGCGCCTGTCCTCCCGATTTTGGCTTTCTCTCATCAATTGGTTAACCCTGATCCGGTTGATAAAGAATATGGAAACTCAAATTCGAAAGCTGCAACTTATTCCAGAGGAGAGCAGATGGCTGATCTTACGCCCAGGCACTTACTCGATGGCTACAAGGTACTCGATTTTACCCACTTCATTGCAGGGCCGACTGCGACTCGCCTGATGGCGGGGATGGGAGCGGAGGTCGTGAAGGTTGAACTGGCGCCGAAAGGCGACCAGGCCCGCGCGATTCAGTTTATCCGCGATAAGCGCAGTGCCTACTTCATCCAGCAGAATCGCGGCAAGCAGAGTCTCTGCCTTGATATGAAAAAGCCCGCCGCAGTCGAGTTAATCAAGCAGTTAATCCCAAAATTCGACGTAATGGTGGAAAATTTCGCGCCCGGCATAATCGCTGACATGGGTCTCGATTATCAGACCGTCAGCGCAATAAATCCGCGCATCATCATGTGCTCGATTTCAGCACTGGGACAAACCGGTCCGCTCGCCCACGATCCCGGCTTCGACTTCATCGGGCAGGCTTACGCCGGAATAACTTCGCTGATCGGTGAGGAGACAGGACCACCGTACGTGCCGATGGTCGCGATCGGGGATGTGAGCACGGGAGTTCACGCGATGGGGGCCATCGCATGCGCGTTGCTGTACCGTGAAAAAACCGGCGCGGGACAGTATATCGATGTCTCGCTGCTCGATTCCTATTTCCACTGTCAAACCGTGGGAGTGGAATTCTACAGCGCGAGCGGCGGCAGGCATGAGCTCAAACGCTCGGGTCTGCATCATCCGTTCTTCGCACCCGCCGGCACCTTCAAGGGCCGCAGGTGGTACATCATCATCCTGGCCTGGCTGGATCAGCATTGGGCTAGAGTGTGCGACGCCATCGGCAGACCGGAACTCGCATCCGACCCACGTTACGCTGATGCTGCCAGCCGCGGCAGGCATCGCGGCGAGATCATCAAGCTGATCGAGGATTGGCTGATGTCGATGCCCGACGATCAGGCCTCAATCGACGCTCTGCGCGCGCGCCGGGTACCGGTCGCGCCGATCCTATCGGTCGTCGAAGCTATGAATCATCCGCATTTGATCGAGCGCGGCACCGTACGAACTATCAATGATCGAGTTCTCGGCGAATTCCAAATCCCCGGCTTTCCCCTGCGCTTCTCCGAATTCCCCGACGAATTGGAGTTCGACGCACCGTTTCTAGGCGAACACAATGAAGCGGTGCTGACGAAATATCTCGGCTGTTCCCACGACGAAGTGGCGCGCCTGACTGCAGAAGGCGTACTGCACAACGCGAACTACTAGTGGCCTCTAACGTTGAAAACGATAGTGGACTGTCGTATCGAAACGAAGCCGGACGACCCCCACCTAACCTCCCCCTGGTCAGGGGGAGGGATTTCCAGCGATACCGATTTCAATGTTACAGGTGTGCCTGTCATCCTGAGAGTTTGTGAGTGAATTGATTTTGCGAAAAATCAGCGATTGAAAATGCTTATGTTTTCCCCCCGAAGGAGCACTTTTGCCAATTCGTTCACAAACTTTGAGCGAAGCGAAGGATCGATCCTGCCCTCTCTTGCCCGTCATCCCGAGCGGAGTCGAGGGATCGCGCCTCGTCCTCGAGGCGCAGGCGATGCTCTGCGCAGGGCTTAGAGCTCCGTTCCCGGCGGCTCGCTGACGCACAAGTCTTCGCCTGCGCGCCGCGGACGGCACGCGATCCCTCCACTTCGGTCGGGACGACAAAAAACGGATATCGGCCACTTGTGGGTAGCTCGCTCAATACTCTGATCCTGCCTCTCTTCTTGTCCGTCATGCCCACCCTCATCCTGAGCGAAGCGAAAGACGACAGCAGAGGGTCAATGCCCGCCGGCGGCCACGTTGCGCAGGTCGCGCTGCAGGAACAGGAACGTCGGAATCAGCACCAGCATCATCACGCACAAAACACGGTAGATGTCGTTGAACGACAACATCATCGCCTGCCGTTGCACCGCCCGGTATATCAAGATCATGCCCTGGTGCTGTCCCGCCGCAAGTTGTTGCGCCAGGTCCATCTGCGCATTGCCCATCGCCGGAATTCTGATTAACGAGAAGATCGAGACATGCTCCACCAGGTAACTCTGCTGGACCTGCTCATGACGGATCAGCATCGTCGTCAGATACGAGATTCCGATGGCGGCGCCGAGATTGCGCGTAACCGCGAACAGGCTCGCGGCGTATCCCATTCGCTGCCGGGGCATCGAGCTTAGGGCCGCGGCGGAAAGCCCAGGAAAGACCAGCCCGGTACCGATCCCCTGCAGAACCGTGGGCCATACGATGCGAAATGTATCGGCCTCGAGATTCAATCCTGCCATCTCCCACATGGAAATCGCGACCAGGCCGAAACCGATCCCTACCAATGGGCGGGTGTCAAAGCCGCGGCGTGATAACGTTCCCAGAAGCAGCATCGCGAACATGGTGCCGAAGCCTCGCGGCGCCATCACCACACCGGCCTTCATTGCGGTATAACCGAGCAACTCCTGGAGAAATATCGGATTGAGGATCGAGGTGCCATATAGCGTGAACGTCAGCAGAATCACCAGGCTCACTGGCAGTGTGAAATTGCTGTCGCTGAGCATCCGCAACTCGATTACTGGGTCGGAGGTGCGCAATTCCTGCACGACCAGCAAGGCTAGCGCGGTGAGCGCGGCCATCGTGCAATAAACCACCCACGGACTGGCGAACCAGTCGGCCCGCTCGCCCCGATCGAGGATGATTTCGCCCAACCCCAGCCCGATCACCAAGCAGAAAATGCCAAGCCAATCAATCGGCGCATCCTTCTTCAACTGCCGCAGATAAGACGGGTCCTCGACAAAGCGCGAGACCATGAAGGCGCCCAGCGTCCCGATCGGAACATTGATGTAAAAATTCCAGCGCCAGCTCAGCGTGCTGGTTATCCATCCGCCCACAGTCGGGCCCATAATTGGCGCGACCATCATGCCCATCCCCCAAATCGCCATCGACATCGCCTGCTCATGGGGCGGGAAGGTCTCCATCAGAATCGCCTGTGACAACGGCATCATGGCGGCGCCCGCGGCACCCTGGAGCACGCGAAATATGACGATCTGATCCAGCGTGCGGGCGATGCCACACAAGGCCGACGCGATGATGAAGGTGATGACCGAGCCGATGAAATAGCGTTTGCGGCCGAAGCGCGCGGCGATCCATCCGGTCATCGGAATCATGATGCCGGCAGCTACCAGGTAGCTGGTTACCACCCACGCGATCTCGTCCACGCTGGCCGAAAAGCTGCCCTGCATGTGCGGCAGCGACACATTCACAATCGAACTATCGAGAACTTCGAGAATCGTCCCGAGCATCACCGAGATAGCAATGATCCACTTGCGCGAGCGCGAAATCTCGTGAGTCTCGGCAAGTCGGGCGTGAAGGGGTTGCGGATTGGCGCTCATTTTCCGGAGCTACTTGAGTCAACCGGAATACTTATAGCTTTGCGGTGCAGCGGCGCAACGCGCTAACAGTAGGCGGAGCAAAAGGGAGCCGAGCCCGAGCGGAGCCGGCCGTAGTCCCGATGAACCGCTCCCTGGCCGTCCGCCATGTCCAACAATGGAGGAGCGGACTGCGTTTGACGAGAGCCGGCAATTCATCCTAAGAAGCCTTCCAGTTTCATAGATCAATAGATCAGAGGAGGCGCAGTTCCATGCCACGAGTTCCCTACGTCGAAAAAGAAGCGGCATCGGCCGAGGTCAAAAAACTCTACGAAGGGTTCGAGACCCAGTTCGGTGTGCGAGGCGTGCCGAATGTGGCCAAGGCATTGGCCAACAGCCCCGGTCTGGCGACCAAGGTGTTTCCACTCGCCAACTATTTCATGAATCAGTCGGCGCTCGATAAGCGGGTGCGTGAACTCGCCGTGCTGATGTTGATGAAGCGTTGCGACTGCGAGTACGGCTTCGTCCGCCACATCGATATCGCCAAACGCGAGGGCATCAGCCAGGAGCAAATTGACGACATCGGTTCCTATCGAACCAGCCAACGGTTCAGCGATAATGACAAGCTCATCCTGCAATACGCCGAAGAACTGACCACCAGGGCGCGGGTCGATGACGATCTTTTCCGCAAGGTCGAGGCATTGGTTGGGAAACACAAGATGGTCGACCTGACGGGCGCAATTGCTTTCTGGAACATGATGGCGCGGAATCTGAATGCCCTTCAGGTAGGGCTGGAATCCTAAAAAAGCGACCAGAGTAGAACGAGGAGCGAGAGCGGCAAAGTCAGCAGCGATTGCACTTTCTCTCGCTCCTTTGCTTTATCCTAAGCGGCCTATTCTCAAGCGCGGACCCGCCTGCGCGCCGCCATCGTCGTGCTGAAAGTTCGCGATCGATCCGAACGCCACAGCAGACCAAGCACCGGGATTCCATCCGGTTTCTTTTCTCCACCATAATCACCAACCGCATCACCCCATGTCCGGCGGGGCTCCCGCCCAATTTTTGCAGTGGAAATACACTTGCTGTGTACATACAATAGCCGATTGTTGGTAAACATACAGTTAGCAGTGAAATTGCGCACGCGGGGAAGAGCGGATGACGACAAGCACGACGGTGTTGCAAACGGCGGTGTTCGCGGGACGCTCCGCAGAATTCTCGACACTCAAGGCTGCGGCCGGAGCCGCCCAAGCCGGGCGATTTTCGGCAGTATTAATCTCGGGCGAGCCCGGCATTGGCAAGACTCGCCTTTCCGAGGAGACGTGCAGTTATGCGCGCGAATTGGGCTTCGGGGTCGCCGCCGGACATTGCTCCGACGCTCAGGGCAGGGTCAGCTACAACCCGTTTATTCAGGCATTGCGCCAGCTTGGTTCGCCGAGCAGGCGGCACCCTCGCGCTGACCCTCCTCTGTCCACTACCTCCACCGCACCGCTCGCGCAGTCGAACGGGAGGGGGACGGTCAGCCGCGGGCGCGGAGCGGGCCCTAGCCTCCCAGCCGGAACGTATGTGGCAAGCGGGGCGGCCGAGATCGTAGCCAGGCTCGTTGTCCGTACGCCGCGTTCAGCCAGACTAAACCCTGAGATCACGGGTGCTGCGCAGGCAGAACTGTTCGAGTCGGTGGTATGCTTTCTACGTGCACGGTCACAGACCTGCCCCCTCCTGCTTGTACTGGAGGACCTCGATTGGGCTGACGAGGGCTCACTCGCGTTGCTGGTACACATCGTGCGCATTTTTTCTGACGCGGATTCGCTAGCTCGCTCCCCCTTGGAAGGCTCCGCTAGTAATACCGGAGCGCGGCTGGTGATCATTGGGACCTGTAGGGAGAGCGACGGGCCGGAACGAATCGAGCTGCGCCGCACAATCGCTGAGCTTGTACGTTGTCGTTCCTACCAGCGGATGCGCCTGCGAGGGCTGGCTGAGACCGAGGCGGCGGCCCTGGTCGAACAGTTGCTCGGGCCGAACCTGGCCGGCGAAACCAAAAGACTCGCCGCTAATATCGGCGGCCTGACTAATGGTAACCCCTTGTTTATCCATCAGATAGTCCGCCAACTGGTTGAGACTGGCCGCCTTTCCAAGCGCAACGATCAATGGGTGGCCGCGTCGGGCTGGGAGAGCAAGCTCGCTGCTGAAAACGGGATGCTGGAAGTGGTGGATGCACGGCTGTCGCGGCTGTCGGAACGATGCCGTGACGCGCTGAGTCAGGCGGCGGTGCTGGGCGAGGAATTCGAGCTCGAGGTTCTCGCCCGGATGCTACCGTTCGCCGTCCAGGACCTCACCGATTTATTGGAGGAAGCCGGCGGCGCTGGAATAGTGACTGAAGCCAGGAGTGCTGAAACCGCCGATTACGCATTCGCCCACGGGCTCATTCGCCAGAGTCTCTACGAGCGGCAGAGCCGCCCGGCCAAACGCTTGGCGCATGCGGCCGCGGCGCGCGCGATAGAAATCGTGCATGCCGCCGAGTTCGACTCACATTTGCCACAACTCGCGCTGCATTACGCCAAGGCCGGGCCGGCCGGTGATTTGACCAAAGCTGCCGAGTATTCCATCCGTGCGGGCGAGATGGCCTATAGCGTATGTGGCTATGCGGACGCTGTGTGCCACTGGCGCGCTGCGCTGAAACTGGCGAGCGCCGGCGACAGAAGATTGCGCGGCCAACTGCTCGAGCGCCTCGGCGAAGCAAGTCTGTTGAGTGCGGCGACGCCTGCTGAGGCCGCGCGCTATCTGCAAGGCGCTCTCAAGCTCTATACCGAACTCGGTGAGGAACCGGATGTTGCGCGAGTTCACGCGCGTCTGGTCACGGTAATTTCTTTATTATCTATGAGTCCGGCCACGATAGACGTCGGCCAGGCGGTGTCGCATTCGCGCCGAGCGGAAAAACTGCTGGCCGCGCGTGCCGACCGCAGCGCTCAGGGTGAATTGCTCATCGGCGAGGCAATTGTCGCGCATGCTCAATTCCGGACCCAGGACGGTTTGGCGGCATCAGCGGGCGCGATGGACATCGGCCAGCTTCTCGACAACGGCGCGATCTGGTGTCAGGGCGCAGCCCTTCACGGACACTTTTTGTGGGCGAGCGGAAAGCCGGCGGAGGGACTCGCCCTGATGGAGCAGGCTCTTGAACGGGCGGAGCACGCGCGCGATCTGAAGCCGCGATTGGCGGCTGCGTGGCTGCTGAGTTTTTCCTACTTGCTATTATGGGATCCAACCGCCGCCGAGCGGACGATCCAACCGGGTCTCGCCGACTCTGACGTTGGCCAGGCGGAGTACTTGCGTCAGGTTCTGGTGTCCCATCTCGGCATTGCCCATACTTTTACCGGTGCGCTGGCCAGCGCGCGCTCGCTTCTGGCGATAGCGCCACATCGTTTTCTCGAAGCCAACCTGCGATTTTTTGAAGGTGAATGGAGTCAGGCCGAGGATTTGTTGAGCGAGCAAATCGAGCGCGCTCACCGGGTGCAAAGCAAGCAACAGCACTGGACCGCGAGCCTGTGGTTGGCTCGTCTAAAACGGGTTCAAGGCGATTCTGCGCGTGCGCTCGAACTCCTGACCAATACTCCGCTCATGACGGAATCGCTGCTTCGTACTCCCGAGGAGATCGCGACGCGCTCCGAGTTAGCGCTGGTGCATTTGGCGCGCGGGGAAGTTGCCGAGGCCCGCTCAGAGGTTGGCCGCTGCCGCAGCCTTTTAACTCCGGGTGAGGACTGGCGTGCTCTGCCAGCTTTTGTCGATCGCGCTGAAGCAGGGGTGCTGGCGGAGGACGGCTTGCTGGAACAGGCGAGCCAGCACTCGATACTAGCGGGGAAGGTATTTTCTCAGTATCAGCTTCCATGGGAAACCGCTGAAACGTTAGTTACCTGGGGAAAGCTACTCCTGCGACAGGGTAAGGCCGAGGAGGGCGCGGAAAAGCTAAACGCAGCCGCCCAGATCTATCGTCAGCTGGAATTGGGAACGCCTTGGGACAGCCGTATCAAAGACCTGCGGGGGGCATTCAACACTCCATCCGCGCATCACTTCGACACCTCCCCAGTTGCCTCAGACAGTAGTGATACGCTCGTTCACAACGCGGCGCCTGCGCCATCCACTGGCATTGATTCGCTGGTCACTACTCACGACGTAGCTCTGCTGGCTACTTTGATTCATGACGCCATCTCGCACTTAATGAACGCGATCGACAAGGCTGCCAAGTTGCGTGTACCGATTGAGCGGATCGCAGCGGCCGCGGAGCGGATCAGCAAAATCGGCACGCCGGTAGAGCGGCTTGCGCGAACCCTGGAGCAAGCCGCACGCAATTCCATGTCGAGCCTGTCGCATGGGGCAAGTCAGCGCACTCGGCCGGGCAGATCGAAGCGCCAGAAGCTAAATCGTAGCCACGACCCCGGCCGCCCACTCTGAGTGCGGAAGCTCGCTTAACCAAGCAGGGGTTGATCTGTGACATTATCACCCGTATCTTCCAGCTGCGATAAATGGGAGCATCGTCCGCGATGAGGCCGCGAGAAGTAGGAACTCCCGAGTGGACGCGGGGTTTTCCAGGGCGGTGCGAACCCCCAGTAGACGAGAGCTACCAGCAGCGAAGTCGCAGACTCGCTAACTCCCAGCAGGGTGCGGAAAAAAGGCCTTCCGCACCCTGCTTCCCTCTCTGTAATCTCCCCCAGAGGGGGAGAACTAAAGGAGGGAAGCCAACTTTATCGCAGGGTGCGGAAAGACTCTTCATGATCAAATAGGTTTTTCCGCACCCTGCTAGAGCCCCCGTGTCGCTGCCGGAAATCTTCCGACATCAGCTCGAGGCAGCAAGCCGCCAGTTAGCCGCGGCTCACCGCGGTACTTTGCCTAAAACGTTCCGTGTTTGACGCGGGCAAGTAATTTTTAATGCTCTACGACAAAAGTCGTTGACCTGTTACGCCAGAAGTCGTAACTTCGGGTCTGTCAGCAGCTAATCTGAGAGGAGCGCGTGATGGAGCTACGACTGCTTGAAACCGGTGACGAGCGGAATACATTCAGGGCCGGGATGATACAGGCGCGGGCGAGTAAAGGCGGCAAGTTTCGAGAGACCGCCCGCTCGCGGGTGAGCGAGATTCAACTGACCTTCGCGCGCCTGTACGGCGTGTTTGATGAAACCGACCCCAGCCGCCTGCTGGGCGGCTTCAGTATTCACTGTCTCAACGAGTTCAGCCAAAGTTTCCCAATCCCCCACCTGAGTCATCTGCCGCCGAGCGGCGTATGCGAAGCCGGCCAGCTTTGGGCCTTATCGCACGAAGCCGCCCTGGCCTTGCGCAAGGGATCGATGATCCTCCTCGGATTACTGCAAGCGCAGGCGCTGCTTATATATCCACTTATTATTCCGCGAGATATCTCACTGTTTTATAAAGTCTTCAAACGGGTCGGACCGCCGTTCGAGCTGCCTTTCGCCGAGACGGTCACCGGTGACAAGGTGTACATGCAGGCGATGCTCCTGGAAGGCGACGAGCTAAAGCGACAGGTGGAGCTTGCCTCGCGTGACGGTTTCGAGACGCGCCGAGGCCACGCTCTGCTGAGGTTTGGCCCCCCGGTAGTTAGTGGCAGCGGTATGCTTGATCGTTCGAAGCGCCTTTCACCGATGACGGAACAAGAGTTGATGCGGACGGGGACTGACGATTAGCGGACAGCACAAAACTCAGTTCGGCCCGCGAATTTCGGGATGGCTGATTCGTTCCGCCGCTCTGGTCATTGTGGATAATCAAACAACACGGCTTTGATCTCATTTCCGCGCCAGCCTACAGTGCTTCCGCGGAGGTGAGGAGTGGTGAAGGTGAAGATCAGCCGCAACGATCCTTGCCCGTGCGGGAGCGGGCGCAAATTCAAGCGCTGTTGTCTGGCCCAGCAGAACGACGCCCAGCGCCCTCCCGAGATTGACTCGAACGACATTGTCGAGCATGAGCCTGACGGGGCCGCGTTCGCCCGAGCGCTGGCCGAAGCCATTGCCAGCGGCGAGTTACCGCTGAAGGTGCAGAACGCTCTGCCGGAGATGCTCGCCGCGCGAGTCGACACGCTGCTGGATTTGCTCGACCGATTCCTCGAAGTGTCGGCCGATTCGGCCGTTGCCGGGGCCCAAGAATTGAGCGAGGCCTGTCTGCAGCTTTTAGAGATCCAGCTCACCAATGTGCGCTTCCTGAGCGACCGCGATTTCGTTGCCGCAAAGCGGTTGCTCCAACAGTTTGAAGAGCGGCTCATCGGCGCTATCCGTCAGGCCGAAGTCCGCTCGGAAACGATCGCGCTCATCGGCACTGCTATGTTCAATGCCGGACTCGCACTCAGCCCGGAACTGGCTGCGGTCTGCCAGGAATTGTTCGATCGGCAGCCGGCGGTAGATATCAACAACTGCGATCCAAGTGCGTTGCTTCAACAAGCGCTGCGGGCGTCGGGCGGCGATCCGTTTGATCTAAGTCAGGCGATATCTTCGGCGGTACACATCGGCGACCCCCTTCTTCGAGCGGCTGCAGTGCACATGATGCTCGGCAGCCAGGATGCGCTTATCCGCGATGCCGCAGCGCTTGCTGTGCTCGATCCCGTTGCGGCCGTCAGAAAGGAGACTGCACTGGCGCTGGTCAAGGTTTGCGACACGCTGACGCCGACTACGCTGCGCCGCCTGAGTCTGGTGCAACGATGGCTTCCTGAAGACGAACGCGAGCTTGTCGAGCCGATAATCGATGGCGCGCGCCAAAGCGGCGTGGAGTGCGAGCAGTGGCCATCGGGGAAAACAGTCGTCGAGATCCATGGCTCAGGGCTTGATGGAGCCGGAGCGCAGACTAACTTGATGATCATTCGCGCCGAAAAACGACTGCACCAGTTGGCAGGCCTGTTGTTCAAACAAGGCCGGGGCTTGGCCGAGGGATGGATTGGAGAGCCGGAACCGAAGAGAGAGATTACACAAATGATCAAGTCCGGGCCGGCCACCATTTGCCTGATGCCCGTGTCGCGAGCCTATCTGAATGGGATTGTCAGTTACTATTTACGCATCTGTGTCGAACGCCGCCAACCACCTCCCGCTGCGTTGCTTAAAATCGCGGAAGCAACGGGAACGCAATGGCAGCCGTCTGAAGTGGGATGGCAGAATACGCTCGAGGAGATGCTCGCCAGCGTGCCGCAAGAGATTCTGGCTCCAATGATGATTACCGCGATTATCTCGTCGAGTGATCGATGGGGTCTCAATGGGCCGTGGGCAGCCTCCTGGTTCGAGGATAATCAAGAAGTCGCTGATCTCGTAATGAACATGGATGGACAGCCGCACGATGCGGTGCGGGATGCCCTGCTGGACGGTATAATCGAAAACCACCGAGACATTTGGGCGGAACGTTTTGCGCTGACTGCATTTTGGATGAGAGAGGCGAGCGCCGCCAAGCGCCTGCCATGGCACGGCTTCGCAATCCTTGCCGGCAAACTGCTGAGCGAAGATGTTCCCCTCGGCACGATTCCGCTGATGAGAAAGATTGCCGAAGACACGGTAGAGGTGATTCGCCAGCCCGACGAGGATTTGGAAGACGATTTTAGGAATCCTTCGGCAGCGGACTAAATTTAATCGTTGTATTCCGATGATCGTGGACGAGCCAACAGAGCTGAACAGCCAACAGATTCCTCAGTTTTGAACTCGACGCCAAAATTGCACGTCGCCCGGAAAAGCGCTTGTCCCAGCGGGGCGATTCCAATCCTTGACTGAAGTCGCGCTTCTCCCTTTAGACGCTGATGCCCCGATGTCGGGCGCTTCCAGAGCCTTCGCTCTCAGTGCCGACGAACTGGGGTTTCTGGCGATGAAAGAGCCGGTCTGGAATTTCACATTTGCAGCGATGACGTGATTCTTTTCGGTGTAGTTGGTTTTTGTGTCATTCCGAGCGAAGCCGAGGAATCAACGCGAAGCGGTAGTGGCGACAACTCCGCATGCGAGCGACGACCTATTTGAACCGGCAGGCTCTCTCCGCTTCCAGCGCTTCAGAGAATCATCTTTGCTCCGCATTCCAGTGGGACAACGTGGTCCACGATATGCCCCCCGGCAGCCACGCGAATGCCCGGTCATCCGCTCGAATTCGAACCTCGGCCCAACGCGACGCTGACAGACGTAGCATCGCCTTCGCAGCCGCCTTGCCTGTTCAAACAGGACCTCACCGGCGCGCGAGATATCGCCGCTACCGCTTGGCGGAGATTCCTCGGCTGCGCTCGGAATGACGGATTGGGCTCGCCCACCAGAAACTGGCGCACACAACCAGCCTGATCAACTGCGCAGCGCGCGGTACTACTATTTACGAGTCACGCTAGTGGGAAAGCCGCGTGGATGCTCACTACCGGACATTTGCTGTTCGTGCCCGAGGTCGGCGCGCAGCCTCGACTCTTTGCCGGCCTTGAATTGTGGACGATGGCGGCAAATGCGGTTACTATCCGGACGAGCTGAATCAAACCGAGGAGTAAAGCATGACGCCAACGATCGAAGGCGAATGCGAGTCACGTTTCGAGCGTGTTAAACAGGCATTTATCGACAATCTCGAGCGGCGGGGCGAGGTCGGCGCCGCGGTAGCGGTCACCGTTAGCGGCCGTCCGGTTGTGGACTTATGGGCGGGTCACGCGAATGCCGCTCGCACGCGGCCGTGGCAGCGCGATACGATTGTCAACGTCTGGTCCACTACCAAGGGGCTTTGCGCACTCTGTGCTCATCGGCTGGCCGACCAGGGCAAGCTCGATTTTGAGGCGCCGGTGGCAAAATATTGGCCGGAATTTGCTGCCGCCGGCAAATCCAGCATGCCGGTTAAATACCTGCTCAATCATAAAGCGGGGCTCGCCGCGATTCGTGCGCCGCTTAAGCTTGACGACCTGTTCAACTGGGCAAAGGCCACCAGTGAACTGGCCCGCCAGGAGCCATGGTGGCAACCGGGAACGAAACACGGCTATCACGCCATCACCTTCGGCTGGTTGGTCGGCGAGGTCGTGCGGCGCATCAGCGGCAAAAGTCTCGGCACCTATTTTCGCGACGAAATTGCCGGTCCGCTCGGAGCCGATGCCTATATCGGTATCGGTCCGGAGTTTGACGCGCGCGTGGCCGATATTCTGGGGGCGCCGCCGCCCAAACCGGGGGAGCCGAATCCGTTTATGGAGATGATGAAGGATCCGGAGTCGGTGAGCGCGAAAGCAATCAACAATCCGCCCAATGCGATCGCGCCTGAGACGGTTAATTCGCGACCATGGCGGGGCGCGGAAATCCCCGGGGCCAACGGCCATAGCACCGCGCGAGCGCTCGCTCGAATTTACGGTGCGCTGGCCTGTGGCGGCGAACTCGACGGCGTGAAGGTGATCTCGGCCGCGAGTCTGCCGCGCTGCTACACCGAGCAGTCGAAGGGTATGGATGAAGTGCTCAAATTTCCCACCCGCTTCAGTCTGGGCTATATGCTTTCGCAGCCCGGCGCGCAGCTTGGACCGAATCAGCGTTCCTTCGGACATCCTGGTGCCGGCGGTTCATTGGGATTCGCCGATCTCGACGCCAAGGTCGGGTTTGGTTACGTGATGAATCAAATGGGTGAAGCGGCGGCGTCGCTAATCGATCCGCGCTGCACGGCGCTGATTGATGCCGTATACGCGTCGCTGTGATTTGCGCGAGGTCAAGAACGCAGAACCCTCACCCTTACCCTCTCCCGCAAAGGAGCGGGCGAGGGGCAAATTAAGAGGAGATTGCAATGGCAGCTACAGCAGTTACTTCCGAAGTGACGCCGAGGCCGGAGATGTATTTTGATTCGCCAGGGGCGGCGCTGGTTCGCGCGAACGAGCTCGACTGGATCGGCGACGGTATCAACGGTGGCCTCAAGATGCTGCGGATCAGCAAAGAGACGGGGTGGTTCGCCGCTCTAATCAAAGGCCGCGCCGGGCAGGTGAATCCGCCGCATACCCATATTGGACCGGCGTGCTTTTACGTGATCGAAGGCGGCTTCGACTATCGGGGCGGCTCGGCGCGGGCCGGCGACTGGGTGTGGGAACCGGCTGGCGCGGTACATCCGGCAACCAGCCATCCCGTTGACACTCTCTATCTCGCCAACGTGTTTGGACCAGTTGTCCTGCACGACAAGGACGGTAAGGAGCCGCGTGTGCTCGACTGGCGCGCATCACAGGCGATGGTCGACCGCGCGATGAACCCCGGCGCGAAAACCCTCAAGCGTCCGGAAGGTTATTTCGATCCGCTTGATGCCGCGCTGGTGCGTACCAACGACCTCGACTGGATCGACGACGGCATCGGCAACAAGATCAAGATTCTGCGCATCAACAAGGAAACCGGCTACTTCCATATCTTGATCAACGCACCCGCCGGCCAGGTCAATCCGCCGCATACTCATCTCGGGCCTGCGGATTTCTACGTCCTCGAGGGCGGCTTCGACTATCGCGGCGGCTCAGCACGCACCGGTGATTGGGTCCATGAACCAACGGGCGCGGTGCATGACGCAACTTCCCATCCGATGGACACGCTCTATCTTGCGAACGTCTACGGACCTGTCGCCTTCCACAAACCCGACGGCAGCATCGCGGGCATCCTGGATTGGCGTTCGATGCAGGCGTTGGCCGATAGAGCAGCGCAGGCACGCTAGCCGATCACCACAGGCCGCGGCGAGAACTAGAGTGGGCTGTAACATTGAAATCGGTAGCGCTGGAAATTCCTCCCCCTGACCAGGGGGAGGTTAGGTGGGGGTCGTCCGGCTTCGTTTCGACAGGACACGTCCAATATCATTTTCAACGTTACAGGCGACTAGTCTAGTTAGAGGAAAACCACGATGGACATCGGATATTTCGGACTTGGAATTGGCCCGTTAACGACGGCTGACTGGGTCAAGCAGGTGGCGGCGACCGCCGAACGGCTGGGCTTCGCGAGCATTTGGGCGCCGGAACATGTTATTTTGTTGGAGCAGTATCGCTCGAAGTATCCCTACTCGGCTGGTGAGTTTCCGCTGCCGACCGACACTCCGTTCGCTGATCCGTTTACGACCCTGGCCTTCGCCGCCGCCTGCACCAGTAAAATCAAAATCGCAACCGGCATTTGTCTGGTCCCTGAACATAATCCACTGGTGCTGGCCAAGACCGTAGCGACACTCGATCGGTTGAGCGGTGGCCGCCTGATCCTGGGCGTTGGCATCGGATGGCTGGCCGAGGAATTTCAGGCGCTGGGGATTTCTTTCGAGCGCCGCGCGCAGCGTACCCGTGAATACATCGATGTGATGAGGAAGTTATGGAGTGAGCCAAAAAGCTCGCATCGCGGCGAATTCGTAAGCTTTCCGCCAGTTCAGAGCTTCCCCAAGCCGCACAACAAGACAGTGCCTGTCTGGTTTGGCGGAGAGACGCCGCCGGCGTTGCGCCGGGTCGGCGAGTATGGCGACGGCTGGATCGGCTTCAATCTTTCCCCCGACGAAGCAGCGGCAAAAATCAAGCGGATCGAGGAGACTCTGAAGGCAAGCGGCCGCAAACGTAGCGACGTTCACTTGGCAGTCTCGCCTTATGTAAAGCCAGTCAACCCTGACGATCTCAAACGCTATCGTGACGCCGGAGCCGATGAAGTCGTTTTGTTGACGCTCGGCGCGCCATCGTCGGTGCAGCAGACGATTCAGGGGATGGAGCAGATGGCGCGGGACTTCGTCGGCACCGCGGCGAAGTTGTAAAGAAGGCGACTCGTTGACTTGTTGTAGTATTCGAGCGCGGGGAGGGTGACCCTCGGCCTCGACCCGCAGGGTCGCTGTGGAGCTTGGGGTCGTGACATGATCGTGGTCATGGGACGGAGCCACGACCCAATTGCGAAGTTTATCCGCTGGCTCGATCATGCTCGCGGGTCAAAATTCCCAACTATGAAGCAATGGCGTTAGCCACTGCCGAGCGTGCGGGCAGCCCTTGGCAGGGTGCGGAGAAATCTATTTCTCTATCAAGAATCTTTCGCACCCTGCGATAAAACTGGCTTCCTTCCTTTAGTTTTCGCCCTGTTGGGGAGATTACAGAAAGGGAAAGCAGGGTGCGGAAAGCCTTTTTCCGCAGCCCGCTAGGTTCGTTTCGCCCTGCTCAAGGGAATCGACCACCGCGGCTTCGTCTTCTTAACGGATAGTCGCAGCAGCAAGGGACGCGATTTGCGTGCAGATTCCCGTCCATGATTCGCGTTCTATTGGCAGCCGAACGGGCGACCATCTTGTCCTGCTTGTCGCCGCGCAGGCCGTGTTGCGGCCCAAGGCGGCGCTTTATGCGAACTCGCGATGCGCTCCGATTGCGTCGAGTGAATGCACCAGGTCCGCAGTCGTCGAGGCGGGATGGGCGAGCAGGGCCAGACGCCGTCCGGCCAGCGGTTTACGCAATTCTGGCTCTTCCAGCAGGCGGTCGATGCCGAATCTCACGCCGACAGAGGCTATCCCTCCGATTCAGGCGCCTCCAGCCGCAACGCGAAAGCGTCGGCGTGATGAAAATCGGGCTGGCCGGCTGGATGGAGTAGCGCCCAGTAAGACAACGACCCGTTTTGCGATTCGATAACCGCGCAGACCCCAAGCCGTAGCGGCGAATGCGAATGAATGGGGGACAAGTCAGTCAAGTGGATGCGGGTGTGGAGCTCGAGCCGCTGGTCAGTTACGCTCACATCAATCGCAGGCGAATGCGATGCCTTCGTGTATGGCGCGGGGTCGCGATAAGCGCGGAAAGCGTAAACCCACCATTCGCGCGACGGCGCAAAGTTGAACTCGTGGTATGCAGCTTGCCCTTCTATCGCGACGAAGGTCTCGAAACAGGTATGTCGCCACAGCTCCGTAACGCCTTGCGGCTCGCTCGGCGGTGTTATGCGAATACCCGAAATGTCCGCCTCAAGACGGAAGCGCAAGTCGAGCTCAGCACTCGTCCGGCGAACACTAACATGGATAGCGCGAACGCCGTCAGAAGGTGTCACCTGATGGCAGCGGAGGTCCAGCATGGCCTCGACGTTCATTTAAGGCCTCCCAATCCTGAGGCTATTATCTGCGGCTGAGCTGATATCGTTACAGCTGCCTGCTAAATAAAAAGTAGTTCCCACGCTCAAGCACGCTGCCCTTCGCAGCCTGCTAATCTCGCCCCGCGGGAAAAACTAAAGGAACGAAGCCATTTTTATCGCATGGCGCGCAACGTCCTTCACGAGCATAGAGGTTTTTCCGCATCCTCCAGGGCACTCGGCAGTCCTATAACGAGGATTTAGCGGATAACCATTGCCAGGCTAGAGCGATTTCGTCTCGAATAATTTGTCCGCGAGAATCGTCATAATCGTAGAGGCGCTTCCTAAGAAATGCTCTCTATCCGGTTGTGTGCTCCTCCCTGCAGCCGGATGGCTGTCCGCTGCCAGACGGACGGCACCACAGGCGGGCGTGCGGGAGACTCCCCCCTCCTAAGCGCCCGCCTTTTTTTGTTCGAGCAGGTGACACCATTGAGCCATCAGCATTCCAGCTTGGACCCGGCAGCAGCCCGCAGGCGGCCGCGCTTCATCCGACTCGTCCGCTCAGCCTGTTTCTTAGCTGACCGCTGACGGCTCTTTATGAGCTCTGGTGCTTGACACAGCCAAGGTCGCTCGTCATAGCTCAATGCGCGATGGTTTGGTGGCGTAGATGTCTGGTGGTGGTGCCGGTTGTGTCGTTCGTGACTTTGGCATTTATCTGGAGTTGTGGGGGCGGCAGAGGCGGGAGCACCGTCGTTACGTTATCACCGCTGTCGCTAATGAGCCTCGCCATCTGCGCGGGAACTCCGGCTGGAACGACCCCGAGCCCGACTCCAACCGCAAGCAAAACCCCAAAGCCGAAGCCCACGCCGATGTGCTCGGCAGTATCGGCGGTGAGTATATCTCCCGCAGCAAAGCCGACCACGCTTTATTTCAACGCCCAGGGTACATTTAGGCGAAGTAAGAAATCCAAAAAAACTTTTCGCGACGTTACCAACGACGCTAGCACGGCCTGGTTCTTGAGCCCCGGAAGCAACCTGACACAGATTTCCAACGGCATCTACAGCGTCCCGTCACCAAATGGATGTGGATGCCTGACAGCAAAGGACGCCGGACTCTTCAGCGAAACCGTTCAGGTGACGATAGGCAGTCCGTCGCCCGCATGCACGCCCTGCCCCACTGTGCCCTGACGGTGGGGACTCAGAGGGCGCGGTGAGCTTGTTGACAATTGGTTCGAGCTGCGAATGTGTTGGTTTGACATTGGATTATGCATGTCTATTGTGTTCGCAAAGGTTCGAGATGGAACGGCAGGCCCGGCGTGAGCAGGTATTGCATCATGCCAAGCAGATATTCGCACGGAAGGGTTATCATCGCACTAACATCGCAGATATCATCGCGCGGGCACGGATAGCGCGCGGCACTTTTTATCTCTATTTCCAGAACAAAAAGGATCTTTTCGAGGAACTGTTGGAACAGGTACTCGGGGAACTCAGGCTGCGGATCCAACGCTTGCGAATCGGGCCTGAGGAGCCCGAACCAGTGGAGCAATTGCGCAACAATCTCAAGCGCGTGCTGAATTTCCTGTTGGCTGAGCGGGAACTGACTGACATCCTGCTGAATCATTCCACCGGGTTTGATCGCGAACTCGACAGCCGGATTCGTGAGTTCTACGAACGCGTCGCCGACCAGATTCAGCGGTCGCTCGACCTTGGTATTCAAATGAAACTGGTGCGTGATTGTGACACCCGCGCCGTCGCCTACTGCATCCTGGGTGGGATCAAGGAGGTCGTCGGCCAGGCCTCGCGTCATCGGCGCCGCGATATCAGCAAGCTGGCTGAGGAAATTCTGGACTTCGGCTTGCGCGGCGTGGCGCGGGCGGAATTGCTGGCAGGCCTGCGGCGCAGTACGGTCGTCGCCAGCCCTTCCTCTTTCACGAACTAGACTGACATGTCAGTATCACGGGCGCCGAAAGCGCGCGGCCAGTCGTGGGACCGGCTTTCCAACCGGTCGAAACGACAGCTTGGAAAGACCGTTCCACATTCCGCCAAGGGCGTTGCCTTTTACGATCTGGACGGCACGCTGGTCGACCTGAACCTGGTGCATGCAGCATTGTTTCTACTGGCAAACCTCGGCGAGTGGAGTGGGCGGCTGAAATACCTGCTCGGCTTTGCCGTGCGGCTGCCGCGACTTTATCTGGCTGAGCGGAGCGATCGCCGTCTGCTCAACGTGGTGCTGTTTGAGGCGTTTAAGGGTGTTTCGCGCGACCGCCTCGAAACTCTGGGCGAAGAATATTGCGAGCGCGTTCTGCTGCAGCATTTCTACCCCGAGGCACGCGAAATTATCGAAGCCAATCGCCTAATCGGACTGGAAGCTGTACTGGTCACCGGCTCCCCGGATTTCATCATTGCGCCTTTGGCCGAGCGGCTGAATATCCGCGATTTCGCCGCCAACCGCCTGGTCTTCAGCAACGGGTTGGCGACCGGGCGTTTGCGCGCGCCGGTGATGGCGGGCGAGGATAAGGCTGAATGGTGCGTAGCCTACGCGGCATCCCGCCGGGTCTCTCTCAATTCATGCTGGGGCTACGCTGATTCCTACTACGACCTGCCGTTTCTGGCTGCGCTGGGCCATCCGGTGGCCGTTAATCCGGACCGGCGGTTGGCAGCCGCGGCGCGCGGCCGCCATTGGCCGATCTTGTCCTTTGCCAGACCGCATACCTTGCGCGGTATGCCTGGACTCGATTGGCGGGGCTTCACCAGCGGGATTGGAGGGCACTGAATGGCGCGGCAGGAAGCCAGGGTCAGGGAGCTCAAGCCATCCGAACTCCGCCATGAAGTGGAGGCACGGCGGGAGCTGGTAATCACCCTCAATCGCCGTTCGCAGCCCCGGCTGATTGCTTATGGTGACGACTTCCTGCTGGAGAGATTGCCAGCAGGCACCCGGGTGATCTATCCACCCCCGCCCCTCGAGGCTTTGCCCGATCCCGATACTGCTATCCGCTACGCCCTGCTACATCCGCTCAACGCTGACCCGCTGTTTGCGCAATTGAACCCCAATCTCCGCGTAACCATTGCGATCGACGATATCAGCCTGCCGTTACCGCCAATGCGCCGGCCTGATATCCGCGAGCGGCTGCTCAACGCCGTACTGCAAACGCTCGCCGATTACGGGGTTGACGACGTGCACCTGATTATCGCCACGTCGCTTCATCGCCGCATGACTGAGAGTGAAATTCGCCGAACGGTGGGCGAGCGTGCGTTCAAGCAATTCTGGCCCGAGCGGCTATATAACTTCGATGCGGAGAATCGCGCCGAGACAGTAATGCTGGGCAAGACCGAACAGGGCGAGGAAGTCTGGCTTTCGCGCCGCGCCGCCGAATCGGACTTGCTAATATACCTGAATATCAACCTGGTGCCGATGGATGGCGGACATAAATCGGTCGCGGTGGGTTTGGCGCCATACCAAAGCCTGCGCCATCACCACAATCCGGCTACTCTGCGCCAATCTCATTCCTATATGGACCCCGGCAACTCGGCACTGCACCATTCCGCCAATCGGATGGGGAAGCTGATCAATCAGCAACTCAACGTGTTTTCGATTGAGACCGCAGTTAACACCCGGATGTACGGGCCGATGCTCGACTTCCTGCATAAAAACGAAGACCAGTTCAGCGACTGGGATCGTTTGCGGCTCAAGGGTTTCCGCTGGACGCTGGGCACGATGTCCAATGAGTTGAGACGGCAAGCGCTATATCAGTATACGGCGCCCTACGGAATGACGGGCGTCTGGGCGGGTGAGACCGAAACCGTCCATCGGCAGGCGCTCGCGCGGGTGTTTCAGCAATATGCAGTGCCGGTCAAAGGACAGTCGGACATTCTGATCGTCGGCGTGCCGTACATCTGTCCCTACAACGTCAACTCGATCATGAACCCGGTGCTGGTGCAGTGCACGGGACTTGGTTACCTGTTCAACATGTTCCGCAATAAACCGCTGGTCAAGCCCGGCGGCACGATGATCATCTGTCATCCGCTGCGCGATGAGTTCCACCCTGAGCACCATCCGAGTTACATCGAATTTTTCCATCGCTGCCTGAACGAAACTACCGACTCGCTCGAACTGGAGAAGCAATTCGAGGCCGAATTTGCCCGCAATCCAACTTATATTCACATGTATCGCTACGGCCATGCCTACCATGGCGTACATCCATTCTATATGTGGTATTGGGGCGAGCCGGGACGCCAGCATTGTGCCCGGGTGATCGCCGCCGGCTGCGAAGAACCCGAAGTTGCCGCACGGCTGGGCTGGGAGGCAGCGGACACACTCGACGAGGCCATCGCGATGGCGACGTCAGCCCACGGCCGCGCGGCGACGATTACCTACCTTCATCTGCCTCCTCTGGTCATCGCCGATGTCGAATAATCACCGGATGCACCATCCCGTCTCATCCACGGCCGCGGATGCGCTGCCCCCTCTCGCGGAAATTCTCGACCAACGCAGTATCCTGGTTACCGGCGCAACCGGCTTCCTCGGCAAAGCTCTGCTGTACCTACTGTTGCGCCATCATCCGGAACTGAAGCGGCTCTACCTGCTCATTCGGGGCGATAGCAAATCGAGCTTTAATCGCTTCAGCCGCGAAATCCTCGACTCGCCGGTGATGGGCCCATTGCGCGAGCATCTGGGGCCGCGCTTTGACCATTACGTCGAAGAACGGGTCGTGGTGCTCCCCGGCGATATCACTAATCCTGACCTGATCAACGGTGACAGCGATAAACCACTCGATGCGGTGATCCATTGCGCCGGGCTGGTGAATTTCGAAGCTTCATTGGAAAAGGCGCTCACCATCAATGTGGTCGGCGTCAAGCATGTCATCGACTTCTGCCGCAAACGCGGCGCCGCGCTGATTCATATCTCAACCTGCTACGCCGCCGGCGCCGCCGACGGCCATCGCTTTGAAGACGACCTGCCGCTTGATTGGTGCCCTAATGGCCAGCCGAAATTCAGTTTGCAGCGAGAGATCAGAGATGCGCTGGCAGCGTGCGAGCGAATCGAGGCGGAGTCACGTGACCAGTCGCGCCAGGCGCAATTCAGGGAGGATACGGAGCACGAGGGTGATGCCGACGGCCACGAGCTGGCGCAGGAAAGCCGCCGCAAACAATGGGTCGAGGAGCGTTTGAAGGAAGTCGGCCGTGAACGCGCGCTGGGTTGGGGCTGGCCCAATACTTACAGCTATAGCAAGAGCCTGGGCGAGCAATTAGTGCTTGGCGCGCATGATCTTACCTCCACCGTGGTGCGGCCGTCGGTGATCGAAAGCGCCATCAAAGATCCTCTGCCTGGCTGGAACCAGGGAGTTAACACCAGCGCGCCGCTCACTTATCTCGCGGGCCGCGGCTATCGCTTTTATCCGGCGCGGCCCCGCCTGGTACTGGATGTAATCCCGGTCGATCTAGCCGCCCACGCCATCATACCCGTTATGGCTGCGGTGCTGCTCAAGCGTCACCAGCCGATTTATCAGCTCTGCACCTCGGATGTGAATCCGCTGCCGATGCGGCGGTTGGTGGAGCTCACTGGGCTCAGCCATCGCCGGGAGCATCGGCGAGCCGGCGACGGACCGATGGGCAAGCTGGCGCCACATCTGGAAGCGGTGGTCGTCGGCCAGAACACCTACGAGCTGGTGAGCAAGACTCTGCCTGCCCTTCTGCAGCACGCTGCCGGGTTGGCAAAAACTCTGGCCGGCGAGCACTCAACGGCGGCACGAAAATTCGAGCAGCGCGTCACGCGCATTTCGGAAGGCACCGAGCTGGCGCGCTCGCTGGTCGAGGTTTACCGGCCCTACATCCAGGAACTGGCTTATACCTTCCACGGCCGCAATATCCGGGAACTATACCGCGCGCTCACTCCCGCCGACGTTGTGCGGCATCCGTTCCAACCGGAGAAAATCGACTGGAATGACTATTGGCTGAATACTCATTTGCCGGGGCTGCGCCGGCACATTTTCCCCCAGCTTGACCTGCATACGCGCGGCCGGGCGCGTCCCTTGCTGCGGCATAAGACCCTGGTCGAGCTGCTCGAGCGAGCGGCCGAACGCTTCGGCTCGCGAGTGGCGCTCGAGGCTCGTAAACCCTCGGGCCAACGCAGCTCGCTTTCTTACCGGGAACTGCGCGACGGGGCTCATCGTGCCGGGCTGTTGCTCGCCACGCGCGGCATCAAACCCGGAGAGCGGGTGCTGCTGGCCGGCGAAAGTTCGCCTGACTGGGTGCTGGCCTATTTCGCGATTTTGTATGCGGGCGCGGTCGCCGTTCCGCTCGACCATCTGATTTCCGCAGACGAGCTTGCCGCGATTTGCCGCATCGCCGAGCCGCGCGCGGTGCTGGCCTCCGCCGCATGCGCCCAGCGGCTGAGCGATGCCTTGCACCAGAGCATACCCGGCGTCATTGAATTCGAACTGGGCGAGCTCCGCCGGCCGTTTTTGCTGCGCGGCAAATCGGAAGCGCGACCCAGTGTTGAGCGCAAAACGCTCGCCTCGATCGTGTTCACTTCCGGCACCACCGGCGCGCCGAAGGGCGTGATGCTGACGCACGGCAATTTCACCGCGGAGGTAATGATGCTCGGGCGCGTGTTCGCGCTCGACAGCAACGATGTGGTCTTATCGCTGTTGCCGCTCCACCATACGTTTGAATTCACCTGCGGCATGTTGCTGCCGCTCGCCAGCGGAGCGCGCATCGTGTATCCGCTCGGCCTCGATGCGGCAAGTGTTTCCCGCACGCTGGCCGACGTGCGCCCGACTGCGCTCATCGGCGTGCCCGCGCTATGGGAGGCGGTTCATCGGCGGATTCTGGATCAAGTCGAAGCAGGAGGCCCGTTCTATGTGGCGGCCTTCGACCGGCTACGGGACTTCAATCGCAAGCTCGACTCAGATTACCACCTGAATCTCGGGAACCTGATCTTTCGTCCTGCGCATACCGCCCTCGGCGGACGCCTGAAGCTCGCCGTGAGCGGTGGAGCTGCGCTGCCGCCGCGCGTGGCGCAGTTCTTTAACGACATCGGGATCAGACTGCTCGAAGGTTATGGCCTTACCGAATCCGCGCCGGTCTTGAGCGTCGCCAGACCGGACGAGCCGTTGGTGGGCGGTTCAGTCGGCAAGCCGCTGGGCGGAGTCGAGGTCAGACTTGATGCGGCGCCGGGCAGCGAGGTCGGCGAGATCGTCGTGCGCGGCCCGAACATCATGACCGGCTATTTTCGCAATCAGGCGGCGACCGAGGAGGTGTTGAGGGACGGCTGGCTCCATACCGGAGACCTTGGCCGTCTCGATCAGGAGGGCCGGCTTTATATCGTCGGCCGGGCCAAGGACGTGATCGTCGATTCCGGCGGCAACAATATTTACATCGACGAACTCGAACAGGTTTACGCCCGCTCACATTTTGTCAAGGAAATCGCGGTGGTCGGACTCAAAGTTGGGCAGGGCGAGCAGGTCGCCGCGCTGGTCGTGCCAGCCTATGCCCGCGGCGAAAGCCGCCGCGCGGTTGAGGATCGGCTGCGGGAATATTTCGAACAGGTCAGCGCCGGCCTCAGTCCGCATAAGCGCATCCGCATCCTGCGCTTCACCGATTCCGAATTGCCGCGGACGCGCACGCGCAAGGTCAAGCGCGCCGAAGTCGCCGCACTTTTGCGGCGCATGCTCGGCAGCCACATCGGCGAACGAACCGCAGCCAGTACCGAAATTGAACCCTGGCTCCTGCATGCACTGGCTCAGGTCGCGAGCGAGGTCGAATCGATCTCCCCGGCGACCCGCCTGATCGAAGATCTCGGGCTCGACTCGCTGGCATTAGCGGAACTCGCCGAGCACATTGCGATTAAGTCGGGCAGAGAGCTAAGCCCCGAAGAATTGTCTGATGTCAGCACGGTCGAGGATTTGCAGCGCGTTATCGGCGAGGGGCGAAATCGGCCCCGCCTGCCTTCGTACGCGCAATTCGCGCGGCCGTACGTGATTGAATTACCCGGACCTTTACAGCGTTTGGGCCAATATGCAATGCGGCGTTCACTTGAAGCTACATTCGAGCGGGTGCTCAGGCCGCGCATCATGGGCCGCGGGAATGTGCCCGCGAACCGTAACCTACTAGTCGTCGCCAATCATGCCAGTCACGTCGATTTTGGCCTGGTGAGTTATGCACTGGGTGCGATGGGCCGTGAACTGGTGGTGCTCGCGGCCAAGGATTATTTTTTCAATAACGGCATCCGCCGTTTTATCGCCATGAATTTTACCCGGCTGATTCCTTTCGACCGCGAACGCGCGCAGTTGGAGTCGCTCGACGAGGCGATGGCGGAACTGGCGGCGGGCCGCAGCGTGCTGATGTTCCCGGAAGGTACGCGCTCGGCCGACGGCGCAATTCATGACTTCAAGAGCGGGGTCGGTTATCTGGCGCTGAACAGTGGATGCGACGTGCTGCCGATCCGAATCGATGGCACCCATGCAGTATTAGGCAAGGGAAGCCTGATCCCCCACCGCGCCCCAGTAGAACTGCGCATCGGCAGTGTAATCACCAGCGGCGACCTGCAGACGCTGGTCAAGGACATCGAAGGCGCCGGCGCCTACCGCAAACTAGCCGATTATTTACGGGCAACAGTGATAGGGCTGTCACAACATATCTCACCGCCAAGACGGCCAGCCAATGTGGTTCCTAAATCACCTGAAGAAACCGCCCCGCGCAGTTCGACTCATAAAGCCCACAGCAACCCAACCCGCGCGCACAAGCGCGCGTGATCGATGTGGGTCCCCCTCCCTGTCACCGGTTCGACGAGTAGAAGAGCGGCATGTCAGAGAAAGACTTGGTGCTTTGCCGCAGCCGGTCCGTTGGTCCCATGACGCGCCGCGGGCCGAGCCGGTGATTCCCGCGCACCTGCTGCCGAGCGCCACTAGGCAGAGCGCAACGGAGCCGAGCAAAGGAGTCTGCGACGTGTGCACTTTGTGAGGAATCCCGCGTCTTCGCCATTTTTATGAGCCGGCTACCCTGGCCGACGATTACGATACACCAGAAGCAACTCGCCCTCGCTGTTCCGGGATTCTTCGCGCGGCACACGCGAGAATTACAAACACACAACGCATCCGTCTTTTAATTCGACGAGAAAGCTCAATGCGAATCGGTTTCGCGTGGCCATTAGGTGGCGATTAGGACGTGCACGGTGGCTTAAATGAACGTCGGACGGTGCTCCCGATCAAACCCTTGCAGAGTTCGTTGGCCTGGTGACAACATTTCAGGCGCACGAAGGTACGGAAGGTAATAACAATGCAGGTGGGCTATTTCACTGAACGGCCGTATCGCTGGTTGCCTGAGGAAGAGATTCTGAAGAACCGTGCGTTCTTTGCTATCTCCAATAAATTTTTCGACCGTGAAAAGGCGGCCGATGATTACCACTATTACCTCGACGAATACTGCTATGCCGAGGACCTCGGCTTCGATGTGCTGGCGCTCAACGAGCATCACGGCAATCCCATTTGCATGGGCTCGGTGATGAACGTCGAGGCCGCCGTGCTGGCTTCCCGCACCAGGCGAGCGCGTCTGGTGCTTATCGGCAATCCATTGCCGGTGATCAAACATCCATTGCGGATGGCCGAGGAGCTGGCTGAGATCGACTTAATCTCGCGCGGCCGGCTGGTCACCGGATGGGTTCGCGGCGCCGGTTCCGAGCAGTTCTTCAACAATGCCAATCCCGCTTACAACCGCGAAATGTTCAACGAAGCCCACGACTTTATCGTGCAGGCCTGGACAAGGCCGGGCCCATGGCGCTACGAGGGCAAACACTTTCATTATCGCCATGTTAATCCGTGGGCATTGCCGTATCAGAAGCCGCATCCGCCAATGTGGATTCCAGGCACGCTCAGTCCCGAAACCGTGCAATGGTGCGCGGAACATCGTTATCCATACATCGGCCTCGGCACGCCGCTCGGACCAACGTGCGATCTATGGAACTTCTATGCTGACGAAGCCGCCCGGCATGGCTACCAGGCCGGCCCAGAGAACTTCGGCTACATGATCGCGACCGCCCTCGCGGAAACCGACGAGAAGGCGCAGACGCTGGCCCAAGGATTCGTTTATGGTGGCGGCCAGAACGCTTTTTCCGGTCCCCAGTTTACCAGTCCTCCGGGATACAATTCCAAAGCTGCGATCCGCATAATGGCCAAACAGCAGGCTAGCGCCTGGCTTGGTCTCACTGGCGAGAAGGTCAAGGAGCAGATGCACGGCGATGCGGGCGAGATCGATTACGATGAGATCCGGCGCAAACTGCACGCGGCCTTACTGCGTGCTCAAAAAAATCTGCAGGTCATCGTTGGCACGCCGAAGACCGTCATTCCCAAACTCAAAGATATTCTGACAGTTCTCCGCACCGGCATCTTCATTATCCTGAGCATTCAGGGGCCGGTTGGCGATGATGATCGCCGCACCAGCATGCGCTTGTTCGCGCAGGAGGTAATACCTGCGCTGAAGGCCCATGCGCGCGAGATAGATCTTCTCGATCCGTTCGAGCGCGCGCCGGGATCCGTGAAGCTGATGCCGGGAACCAAGCGCGCATCAGTAGTTGATCGCGCTCCGCTTACGGCCTTGGGATTCAACTAGTGCGCGCCTCAAGAAGGACCTTGCGATAGCTCAGTTTCCCATTCAAAACTTACTCTAGAGGCGATTTTTTTCTGTCATTCTCGCGCGTCTGGCGCGCGAAGAATCCCGATCTTTTGGGCTGAGCCGGTTCCGAAGCGGAGACTTTAGTGGGTATGGTAAAATATTGGTGGGCGACAATCGCAATTGTGATCGTGGCGACGATGTGGGCCGGCTCGCAGGCGCTGGCTGCCGAAGCGCGCCCCTGGCTATGCCGCGCAAAGCCAGTGTTCTCTTCGGATAGGCCGATGACCTACGAGGCTACTAATCGCGGCGGCGGCCGTTGGCTAATGACCTTCATGCGCTTCGATCCATCCGGCCTCGGTCACGACGGGTTTACGGTTTCGTCGACTCAGGACGTTGCCGCTCACGCGGAGGGCACGTTGGAGCCGGGGCAATGGTACGCAGTCGCGCTCTATCGCTCTGGCGGCCATTGGATATGTCCCGGTAATGCAGGCGAGAGCGATGAACCAGCGTCCGGCGTGGTCAGCAATCTCTGTTACGGCAGAGACCCGGGCGAGTGTGCGGTAAAACTGACGGTGCGGCAGCAATCGACCGGAAGCGGTCATCAGTGAGAGGTGAGACGAACTCCCGTGGGCTAGCCGAATTCAAAGTGGATGACCTTGGGGTTCCCAGCCTCACCGTATGCCTCGATTAGAACGAAGGGAGCAGGCGCCGACGGGATCGCTATTCACACTGCTGTTGGCGCTGACGGCAATCTGGGGATGCGCGAATATCAGCAACGTACCCCAAGCCTCAAGCCTGGGCAGCTCGACGAAAATCCTCCCGTCAGTGCCGCAAGCGGTACCGCCCTCAGCTCCGCCTCAGCAATTGAAGAGGTTGACCCCGTTTGCGATTGCAGCCGGTCCTGATGGCAATCTCTGGTTCACCGAATTGCGTAGATCCCAAATCGGACGAATCACGCGAACCGCTGAAATCTCAACCTTCGATCTGGAAAGCGGCGCCCTGCCGGAGCGGCTCACCGCCGGGCCCGACGACGCGATTTGGTTTACCGACCCCGCCGGAAATCGGATCGGCCGGTTCGGCTTGGACGGGACGACCGCTTACGTCCCTCTGCCCACACCTGAAAGCGGTCCGGCGGGGATTGTGCGTGCCAGCGATGGCAACTTATGGTTCACCGAACATGCTGCGAATCGGGTCGCCCGTCTCACGCCACTCGGCACACTGACGGAATTTGTGCTCCCACACAGCGGCGGCCCAGCCGGAATCGCCGAAGGGAGTGACGGTAAGCTGTACATCGCCGAGAACTCAGGCGATCGTGTTGACCAGATGTCGATGGACGGGCGCATCCAGGAATTCCGCCTGCCAACGCCCGGGGGGCGCCCCGACGGTGTCGTCAGAGCGGCTGACGGCGACATTTGGTTCACGGAATTCGGCGCCGAAAAAGTCGGCCGCCTGACTACAACCGGGGAGATCAAGGAGTATTCGCTCGCGGCCCCAGGGCCGCCGGTCGGCATCGCAGCCCGACCGGACGGTAACATCTGGGTTACGGTACCGGCGGCTCACGCAATTTGCAAAATGGCGCCCGACGGAAGCCAGGGGGCATATTACTTGCCGGGCACTATCATGCCGGGGATGATTGCCGCTGGCGGCGATGGCAATTTGTGGTTTACGCAACCGAACGGGATGTTCGGCCGCTTCTCGCCCTCCGGCATCGTTGACGAATTTCCGGCGGTGCTGACCGCCCGAAGTGCTTCGCGCCCCGCGGCCGACCACCCTCTGATGAGTGCTCCGTGACAGCGCGTCTATCCCGATTCGGCTCTTCGGCCTACGCGCCGTGATTCCTGGCAGAGCCCTCACTTGCCGCGGCCGATTAGCACGACCGTCTGCGGACTGTTGTGCGCGTTATCGGTGATGATGAGTTTGCCTTCCTGCTTGCCGGTACCTACCGGATTGAAGGTGACGCTCACCTTGCATTTCTTGTTAGCATCGAGGGTGGCTGGGCATCCGTTTACTTCAGAGTAATTACCCGAGTCAGCGACCATCTCGATCAGCACAGCGACCTTGTCCTTCTTACGATTGGCAATCGTGACCTTTTTAGCTTTGCTATGAGTTCCTGCCTTGACCTTGCCGAAGTTCAAGATTTTGGGCGTCACTGAAATCGGGAAGGGGAGGAGCGTCACCGTAGTTGAGGTTTCCGCGCTTGATTTCGCCGCCTCGACATTGCCGGCGTTGTCCTGCGCGATGCTGTAGAAACCGTAAGTGTGTCCGAGAACGCCAGGAAAGGTGGCCGAAGTCTGCAAAGTGTTGCTTAACCACGCCGTGAATGGAGCACCATTATCGGATTCCCGAATCGTGAAACGCGCGACCCCAGAGGCGTCGTCGGTGCCAGACCAACTGACCGGGAAGCTAGGGTCGGTCTCCGTCGAGGGCAAGGCGCCGACGTGGCTGGTCGGCGGCACCGAGTCGAGGGTATTGGTCCACGCCTGAGTCGAGATCGGCGCGTTCTGATCGAAGACGATGGTCGCCATGTTGGATACGGCGGTGCCAGTGGGGAGACCGTCGAGCTGTTTTACGCTGTAGACAACGCTCCCCTCGCCGTTGGGTGGGGAAGTATCAGGCGGCAAAAATCCTACCGTCGGGTTGGCCGGCGGCAGTCCCGTCGCCGGGTCGATCGACTGATAATTCCAAGTGGCAAGCCCGCTGGATGTATTGAATTGAGCTGTAATCTGGACGATCAGATTCTGTGCAGGCCGCAAATCAACCTCCGCGCTGAACGGGTTCTTGCCCGGCGGCGGTGTGACGGAGTGGCTGCCGAACGCGATCAGGCCGAAGGTGAACGTTGCTGGATCAACCTTGGTCAGATCGAGCTGATCGCTGACAGTGACCGATTGAGCAGGAGCCCTCGCGGTCTTCTCGTTGGTGAAGAAGATATCGTAGGGCAGCGGCTGCCTGGGAATCCATCGCGGTTTCCCCGCTCCCGTCGGTCCGACCTTGTCATTCGGGTCGCTCGCACTGACACCTGACGGCGTTTGCTTAGTCGTGAAAGCCGGTGCCGGTGTGCAATCGGGAGGAGAATAAGCAGTTATTTTGGCTTTGTTGTTGTGTATGCTCTCCATCACCGAGATCACCGTGTCAATTTGATGGTAGTGTAGCGGGTCTAGGTTTCGAGCATCGTCCGGCAGTGTTACCCAGTGGCCGATTCGGTTAGTCCACGGTGGAAGTGTATGAACAGGATCGTGCTTGATAACGATATTGATCATATTTGAGGTGTCCCAGACATCAGGGTTCTTAATATTGTCGTTCAGCCGTGTGGTAAATTGCTTGACGCCGCTATGGTTTATCGCGGTCGCCACCTTAGGCGCGTTGAACCCAACCGTATCAAATCCTGTTGCATTACCTAAAATCTGAGCAACACCGCCGCCAAGGGAGTGGCCCGTCAATATGATGGTATTTTCGGAGTCTAGATATTTTGTTGAAATATTATTGAGGAAGCGGACGCCCTGGGAAACGACGTCGTTTAGTCCAACGCTAGAGCACGGGGGGATCCCAATCTGACCACAAATCGCAGTACCAAATCCAAAATCCGAAATAACGTTCGAGGAAAGGGTGGAGACTTTGGTGCCGAGATTGCCGAAGTCCGTCCCCGTCCCTCGGACAGCGACCACGATGTTCCCGTTGTCCTGACTCTGCCATGCCTCCATGTAAAATTTGTTCGTTCCAGCTGAGTCCAAGAATTTGTATTTGCCTGCAAAACCGTCGATTCCGAAGATAACTAATGTCCCGGGGACGGAGGTGGCAGGGTTATACGTGTCCCGCGAGATTAGAGCCAATTGCAGAGCGAGGGGTGAACCGACAAAGGTGGCGGCCGCAGCTTGGGAGTTTATGTTTCTAACCGGTGTACTAGGTTCCTGGGGCAAGTTAGGACACGAATCTGTTGCGACCTTCGTCAAGTCCAGTTCGGCTTCCCCATTTGGAAGAGTCAACTGGATCGGCAGTGCTTCTGCTCCCCCCGCCGGGATGGACGCGATAAGCACTTGTAATTTATTTAGCTGGCTGCCCGACACAGGGGGTACCGTGGGATCGAGGCTCCAGCTCACGGATGGGGGAAATGCGAACTGAAAGGGAACCCCCAATGCGTCCACTGTTCCGGAGTTGCCCCACAGGAGATAGAAGCTAGCTGGCTGGCCTGCTCTCACCACCAGTGGCCCGACTATGTTCCACCGGGATTGGTGATCACGACATTGTCGTTGCAGGGCGTTTGATTCGTCAAGTCGAACGTAGCGGTAATCAGCGTGCCGTCCGGGCTGACTGCTGAATCTGCCTGGATAGTCGCGCCGCAACCCTTCAGGGCAACGATTGCGTCCTGTTCGAAGCCCGACCCTGAAATAGTCACGGTGACTGTGCCGGTATTACCGCCGGCTTTTGGCGTGATCGCGATACCGCTACCCGCAGCTACATGAACATTGACGGCGGTCGTCGCGACAGTCTCTTGGAAGGTCTCCGCGGGCAGACTCGGAAAGTTGAAATTAACAAAGTTTCCGATGAGAGAGCCCGTGGGAAACCCAAGGACGTCGAATGTGGCTCCGACGATGGGGTCGAAGCCGAGCAGCGGCGTCACCTGCAGCGTCCCATTCAGCGAGACCGGTGAGCCATTGGCCGTAAGCTGCAAGACTCCTTTAGCAGAGAGCAATTGGATGTTGAGAATTCCCGACTCATCCTGCGCATAATAGCCGGTGATGGTCAGGGTTCCCGGGACGTCAGGATCACCCGGCGTGACCGTGCCGCCTTTGTTGTAGACGTTCCCGCTAATGGTGCCGCTACCGCCCAGCGTTCCGCCGCTGATAACCAAAGGCGCGGGCGGCGTCAGGATCCCATCCACGCTGAGGAGGCCTGTGCCCGCGTAGCTCACTGCGTTGCCGACGGCTAAGCGGCCCGACGGCTGCACCGTGATCGTACCGTTGTTAGTGATCGCAGCGCCGTCAACCCAGTTCGCAGCTTGCGGAACGACCATGTTGCTGCCTGCTGCAAGCGTCAGCGAGCCCCCCACTGAACTGTGGGGACCTACCACGATTGTACCCGTGCCGGACAACGTCGCCGCCGCTCCACCGGTGGCGAGCAAACCACTGTAACTCCCGAGTGTGATGGTACCGTTATTAGTGATGGTCGGACCGTTCAGCAAAGTCAGGGAGTTACTATCGGCGATAAGCAGGTTCGTGCCCGCGGTAAGCGTGGGCTTCCCCCCCAAGCTGATGCCTTCCGCTTGGATGACGCCGCTGCCGTTGCTTGCCAAGGTGCCGCCGAGCACGGTCGCTTGTACGAAGCTGACCGAGCTGTTCAGGTCAGCCACGACTGTACCGACGGTGTTCGTGAAAGTGTCGTTTTCCAGCAGTAGCGTGCCGCCGCCCGATGCGCTCAACGCGCCAGTGTTCAGGAGCCCGTTACCGGGGTCGATCACGAGGCCGTTGCTCTGATTGGCGGTAATGGTTCCCTGGTTGTTCAGGGCGAAAGGATTGATCCCGTGGCACACCGGCCCCCCAATACCGAGCGAACCTGCAATCGTTGACAGGTTGATCAGCGTCATGCCGAGCGAACCGTTGGCGCCGGTGATCACGTTTTGACAAGAGCCTGCATTCGGTGCCGTCAGCATACCCGTTCCGGCCAACATCACTGTTCCCCCGCCGGCGAGATACAATGAGGCAATCCCGCTGTTCCCATTTAACGCGATAGTGCCGTTGTTCGTGACGGTCGAGCCACCTAGCAAACCGGCCAAGCTACCGCTGGTCCCCTGGATCACCCCGTTACCAGTGCTGGCTAAAGTGCCCCCGACCACGGTGCCTGCCAGGTCCACTATGCCACCGGGCGCGCCACCACTGCCGCCTACGGCCGCAATCATGCCGCCTTTGTTAGTGAAAGCGTCATTTTGGAGGATCAGCGTGGCACCGCTGGTGGCCTTCAGCATGCCGGTGTTGGTCATCCCGTTGCCGGGGTCGATAACAAGGCCATTACTTAAGTTCGCCGCAATGGTTCCCTGATTGTTCAGTGACAAGCGGTTAAAGCCGTGACACACCGGACCTCCAATTCCGATCGAACCCGAAATCGTTGACTGATTGATAAGCGTCATACCCGAGCTATCGGCGCCGGTGATCACGTTCTGACAGGACCCATCGTTGGTCGAGGTCAGTACGCCGGTGCCAGCCAACGTCACGGTTCCGCCACCGGCGAGAAACAGATAACTGGTGCCCCCGTCCCCCTTGAGGGTGATAGTACCGTTGTTGGTGATGGTCGAACCGCCTAGCAGGTTCAGACGGTTTTCCGGAATGACCAAATTGCTGCCCGCGGTGAGCGTTGGAGTACCGGCCAAGCTACCGCTGGTCCCCTGGATCACCCCGTTACCAGTGCTGGCTAAAGTGCCCCCGACCACGGTGCCTGCCAGGTCCACTATGCCACCGGGCGCGCCACCACTGCCGCCTACGGCCGCAATCATGCCGCCT
>WNFC01000487.1_pt1 | contig 39428 bp, 34 predicted proteins | sample 5400541 | NCBI WGS metagenome assembly WNFC01 (sample SAMN13153342, study PRJNA577476) | soil metagenome | isolation source: 120 cm saprolite under Douglas fir tree site 2 hole 2 replicate 1 | place: USA:California | collected 2015-04-18 | reverse complement strand
GTCGGACTCCCGGTGCAGATCGACACTGGCATCAAAATATCCGCGCGACTGCATATGATTGAGAAGATTGCGCTGGCCTTCGTTGAGCAAGTCATCGTCGAGCGCGCCTTCCTCGTACACCGGCACGCTGCGTTTCACCGTGCCTTTGCTGAGCCTGAATCCATCGACACTGATCTTAACCAACGGTCCGGGTTCAATTTGGAAGGTATAGTCCACGGTGTTGCTCTGGGGAACATACTTCTTCTCTCCAATGCTCACCTGCGCCAGCCAGCGGTTCTGTTTCTGGTACTTCTTTCGAATTCTCTCGATTGCGCTAGACGCTTTCTGCGCCGAAACAATATCGGTGGGATGCAGGCGAGCGATGTCTTCGATCTGGCCGCGTGAGTAGAGGCTTTTGCCCAAGAGGGTGATGTTGCCCACCCGCGCCGGATCTCCCGAATGAATGTGGAAAGCGACTTCGACCTGCTGGATGGCAGGGTTTTGCCGTTCCGAGTGCGTGATCGCGGAACGATAGAAGCCATTTTCTTCCATCAGGCGCTGGATGTTGGTGAGGGCGCGGTCCATTTTGTCGGAAGTGTAGAGCTCGCCCAATTGCAATTTCGAAGCGTTTACGATCTGAGAATCCGAAGGCTTGCCTGGCCCCCCATCCACGGTGACTCCTCCCACAAAGAAATTCGGGCTGCTGACGAAGGAAAGGGTAGCTTTGCCATCGCCGGACGGTTCGCACTCGGCTTTCAAGTCCGCGAAACGGCCGGTCGCGAAGAGCACTCGCATGCTGTCCTGCAGCCGCTTGCGGTCGAGCGCGTCTCCTTCATGCACGGGGAGCATGCCGCGCAACATGGCTTGGTCGGAATCACTGACACCAAGAAACGCAATCTTCCCAACCACGCTGCCGAAGCAGTCCGAGTCACTGTCGATCTGAGCGGGCACTGGCGCAGCGGAAGTATCGGCCCCGCCCGCTTGCGCAGGGCAAAGCCTCCCCGTGAACAAAAACGAGGCAATCGCGAGCACCGCACAGCCACGGGTAAGACCCTCTCTAAACAATAAAACTCCTGCGCGAAACTTCGAGAAGACTGTAAGGTTGGATGGGACGCAAGGGCACGTACGTTGCGCGGCCCTCCCGCCATCGCCCCTTATAATAAATGTCAGACCCAATACCCACAGTGGATGCGATGGTTCGCAGCCGGGTGGTCATTCATCCCGATAGATAAAGTAACGCTTTAATGAAACCCGAACTCGACGAAAGATATTCGCGGCAGGTGCTGGTTGCCGGCATCGGCACCGAAGGTCAGCGGCGCCTGATCGAGGCCCGCATAACCATTGTAGGCTGCGGAGCCACCGGCTCGGCGCTGGCCTCGCTGCTGGCGCGGGCTGGAGTTGGAATGCTGCGCATTATTGATCGCGACTACGTGGAAGCCAGTAATCTGCAGCGGCAAACTTTGTTCGACGAGGCCGACGCCGCCGAGTCGCTGCCGAAAGCAATCGCAGCCTCCCGGAAGATCGCAGGTTTCAATTCGCAGGTAGCGGTTGAACCGCACGTCAGCGATCTGCGTCCCGAAAATGTGGATGAACTGCTAGGCGGCGTCCACCTTATCCTCGACGGAACCGACAATTTTGAAACGCGATACCTGGTGAATGACTACGCCGTGAAGAATTCCCTGCCCTGGGTTTACGCCGCGGCGGTCGGCAGTTATGCCATCACCATGAACGTGATCCCCGGCGAAACCGCTTGCTTGAGCTGTATCTTCCCGCAAAGTCCGAGCGGCGTGACCGAAACCTGTGAGACCGCGGGGATTTTGAATTCCGCAGTGAACTTTGCGGCGTCCGTCGCAGCCACCGAAGCGATCAAACTGCTGACCGGGGCAAAGCAACAACTACGGCGGACTCTTCTCTCCTACGATCTTTGGCGAAATGAGCGTGCCGAGGTTTCCGCCGCCAAGCCCAGGCCGGACTGCCGGACCTGCGTAGGGCGGGAGTTTCCGTATCTGGACGGAGAAGGTCGTCCGCACGTCACACTCTGCGGACGGAACTCGGTGCAGATTCACGAGCAGCATCGCCCAATCGATTTGGGCGACATGAGCGAGCGCCTGAAGCCCCACGGCAGTGTCCGTCACAATGCCTTCGTGCTGAAGTTCTGGAAGGATCCGTTCGAGATGACGCTTTTTCCCGACGGGCGGGCGATTATCAAAGGCACGACTGACACCGCAGTGGCCAGGAGTCTGTACGCAAGATATGTGGGAAGCTAGAGGACCGGGTTTCAAGGTTTCAGTTGCCAATGGCATATCCTCAACTCATAAGGATTTGCGAATCCTGAAACATGTCAAACCTTGAGAACTTTGAAACCTGCTTTTTACAATTCTGCTGCAGTTTTTCCGCAACTGTTTGCACTGCCCTCCGGCTTCCATCTGATCAACCACACATAGAAACCTGCAACAGCACCCAAATCCACGGGAAAGACGGGTAAATCTCGCGGAATAGGCAAAGGCCGAGCTAACTGGCACTCGACCTGCAACCTGGGAGGTCAGCAGTCCCAGGAGGGTAGAATGCGTCTATTCACGGTTCTTTGTGCGACCTTGTTTCTTTCCAGTTTGGCTTTAGGCCAAATGCCCATGGTTAGTGGTTGTGCCGGATACTACGGCTGCGGGCCTTATGTTCCGCTGGTCACTACTCCCAGCATCTCACTGCAGACGGTCTCACCTTCTCCGGTTGGAGCCACGAACGCCACTACCGGATTGATCGCGGGTGCGGCCAACTCCACTCTCTCGCTGGTCAACGGGAATACAAGTTCGGTTTACACCGAGGCGGTGTGGTATTCGGGAGGCGGCGCGCCAGTGTATTCAAGCCCCTCAGTCTCGCTTGAGGCCAGGCCGTTGCACCGAGGAGAGATGCACGCAGTGATGCGGATGGAACGGCGGGAACACGAGCACGCCGAGGGAGGCTCGCGGAACTGGACCTATTTCGCTTCGGTAGAAGAAGCCTCAAGCCCGGTGGAAGCTTCCGCTGCGGCAAAGAGCGGCAGAAAAGCCACCCGTACAATCACCAACCAGGATATCGATCAGGAGAATCAGAAGACCGGAATGGTGAAGTACGACGGGAAGACCGAAGAGATTAAGTAGATAGAGGTGTCGGATTGGGTGGCGCGGCGCCCGCATCTCTCCGCCACCCTTTGTCAGCGCTGTACCAGGCTCTCCAGCGCATTGAAGAATTCGGGGTACGAGATCACGGCGGCATCCGCTCCGGTGATCTCCGTCGCTCCATCCGCCCGCAAAGCCGCCACTGCGAACGCCATCGCGATGCGATGGTCTCCAAAAGAATCCAGCGAAGCCCCGTGCAGTTTTTGGCCACCGGGAATTCGCAGGCCGTCGTCGAACTCTTCTACGTCGGCTCCCATCAAGCGCAAGTTGGTCGCGACTGAAGCGATGCGGTCGGATTCCTTCACCCGTAGTTCGCGGGCATCGCGAATTTCGATTCCGTCGGAAGTGTAGGGAGCAATCGCCGCCAGCACCGGGATTTCATCTATCAGCGCGGCAGCGTCTCCCTCGGCAATGCGTACGCCTTTAAGAGTCCCGCCCTGCACGAGCAATGTCCCAACCAGTTCCCCGTGCTGCTCCTCCAGTTCGCTCATCGTAATGCGCAGCCCAAGCCCCATCAGAACATCGAGCAGGCGCGCGCGCGTGGGATTCAGCAGCAGGCCGGGGATGGAAAGCTGCGAGTCAGGAAAAAGTCCGGCAGCGCAGAGAAAAAATGCCGCGCTGGAGATATCGCCGGGAACCGTTGCTTCGATGGAACGCAGCTTCTGGCCTCCGCTGATGCTGACCTCTCTCATGCGGCGATCAATTTGCGCGCCGAAGGCCTGCAGCGCTAGTTCGCCGTGGTCGCGCGTCTGAATCGGCTCCTCGATGCGGGTTGTACCGTCGGCATAGAGCCCGGCAAATAGCAGCGATGTTTTCACTTGGGCGCTGGCGACGGGCAGCTTGTAGTCAATCGCCTTCAGCCGCGCTCCGGTCACATGCAGCGGCGGACGGCCCCCATTGGCCGCTTCGATTTTCGCGCCCATCATTTCGAGCGGCTGAATGATTCTGGACATCGGCCGGCGGGAGAGCGAGTCATCCCCGGCTAGTTCACTCGTAAAGTCTTGCCCGGCAAGAACCCCGCTCAACATGCGGATGGTCGAGCCGGAGTTTCCGCAGTCGAGAGGAACGCTGGGTGCTTGCAACTTCGCGCCGCGGCCCTGGATTACAACCGAACCGCCGTTTCTTTCCCATTTCACTCCCAGGGGGCGCAAGCATCCGAGAGTGCTGGCGCAGTCTGCGCCGGTCGAGAAATTCTCCAGCTTGGTGGTGCCTTCGGCGATCCCGCCCAGCATGGCATAGCGGTGGGAAATGGACTTGTCACCGGGCAGGCGGACTGATCCCGCGAGGGTTTTGGCTGGGCAAATGACGACAGATTTGTTTTGGGACATTCCTCTTTCACTATAAAGGAATCGGTTTTATTGAGCGATGTCCGCATCACGCGCGATGCACTGAATCCAAAAACTGCCTCAGCAGTCTGCCCACCTCTTCCGGCTGCTCCCAAGGCGAGTAGTGGCCGGCTTTGGCGACGATCTTCATTTGGCTTCCGGAGATGTGCTGCTTCATCAGCTCGGCGTCGGGGAGGCCGGTCATGACGTCTTCGTCTCCGGTGATGATCAGGGTTGGTACGGTGATCGTCTTCAGCGTAGCAACGGAGTCGGGGCGGTCGGCCATGCCGCGTTGTACGCCAGCGACATTTTCGGCGGACATTTTGCGCATCATACGCAGCGCGCCTTCAACCAGGTCGGGACGCGAGCGGCGCGAGGTCTCGCCCAGAAGTTTCTGCGTCATGCTCTCGAAAAATCGGGTGGTACCGCGCTGGAGCACATCGCCGGCAGCCTGCAGACGCGCGCCGCGGGCGTCGGGCGTGTCGGCCTGAGCTTTGGTATTGCAGAGGACGAGAGCGGTCACGCGATCGCGAAAGCGGCGCCAGAATTCGAAGATCGCGTATCCGCCGATAGAGACACCGATCAGCGGAGCGCGGTCAACCCCCGCATCGTCCATTACGCGGGCGATGTCCACGGCGTGCTTCTGCATGGTCGCAGGGCCGTTGCCGAGCGACGATTCTCCATGCCCGCGCAGGTCGGGCATGATCAGGCAATAACGGGAAGCCAGCATCTGCGCGATTGGCTGCCAGATTTCGTGGTTTGCGGGAAAAGGGTGCAGTAGGACAACTGGCGGCCCGCTGCCGGTCACATCGTAGAAGATTTCGGCATCGTCGCTGGTGATGCGCGGCATTGTGGAATTTAATCACATCGCACTACCCGACGAGTGTCAAAACCTTGTGGGCTTCCGCGACCCGTGCCGAAAGTGAAGTATGTCGACGCGGCGTTCCGGTTCCTGGATGGTGTAGTAAACCAAAATTGGGCTATGCACCAGTTTGCGTACCTGGGACGCTTGCGAACGGTGCTGCCCATGTGAGGAAAGCGCGGAAGTAGATCCAAATGGTCAAGCAAAGAGTTCCCAAAGCGCGTTGCCGCCTCGGCATCATCCTCGGCGATATGACCGACGATCTCCGCGAGATCGTTTAACGCTCTTTGCGTGTAGAAGAGTTGGTAATCCACTGGGGCAGGCGCTGGCGAACTTCCTGGGCTGGCACGGTTCGGCCTTGCGCGGCATCGAGAAGACCTTCGTCAATAGCGGCAAGGGTTTCCTCGTCTTCATCGTCCGAGACGGGGGTCGGATTTTCGATGTCGAATTTCTTCGCTTTGGCCATGGCTCATGATAGCCCCGGCCACTCAGCGACGCAAAGTGACGGTGGGGTATGGGCGACTGTCACCTGATCGAGCTTACGAATTCGTTGCCTGCTGCCCTGATGGCGCTTGCGCTGGAAGCATGTAAGGCTCCTCGGGCATGACGATCCAGGCGATTACGTATCCCAGGAAACCGACTCCGGTCATGAAGGCCATAACCAGCCAGACTACGCGGACGAGGGTAACGTCGAGGTCAAAGTATTCTGCCATGCCTAGGCACACGCCAGCGACCTTGCGTCCTTCGCGGGGACGAACCAGCCGCTTCCGGGCAATCGACCCACCGACGCGAGTTCCACAATACGCACATACGTTGGCGTCATCCTGAATGGACTTGCCGCAATAGTTGCAATACATAGACGCCTCCACGCATAGGATACGCCCAAAGGGTCGAAAAGGTTCCCTCAATTGGAGGCCGCGGATATCGTCTGGAACCGAGCCTGATCACCTCTGGGCACAGAAACCGGCAGCGTTTCCGCCGTCGGTTGATGTTCCGGCAAAAACAAGAAGGGCCGTCTAGCTCCCGCTGTACGGCTGCCTCATTCTCTTGCGCGCGGTCTCAGCCAGGGGTGAGCCGGAGTCAACCGCGACCGCAGCCTCGTATCTCTTGAGCGCCAGCTCGCGCTTTCGCAACAGGTCGTACATCTCGCCGGCTCCGACAGCGGCTCTCTGTGCCATTTCCGGGTCGGGTTTCGTCACCTGGGTCATGAGGTCGTAGGCAGTTGCCGCGCCAGCGTAGTCCTTCTCGCTGCGCGCCAAGTCGCCCAGAGCGACCGCGGCGATTTCATAGTGGAGGCCGGAATACTTTCCATCGCGACCGTCCTGCCACACGCGACGATAGACCGTTTCAGCGTCCCGATCCTGGCCCTTGGCGCGCAGCAGGTTCCCTTCTTCAAGAGCGAACAGAACATTGTGAGGATACTGCGGCTCCAGAGACCTTATAACTTGCAACGATTCGTCAAACCGGCGCTCGCGGCGCAGGAACACGACGAGGAGGATTTTTGCGTCAACACTGGTCTCGCTGTTGGCGGCAGCAGCCTGATGCAGATACTCAAGACCCTTTTCCTTGCTGCCTCCAAGTCCAACCACGGAGGAAGCAGCTTTCACGCCCCAGGGCAAACTTCCGACAACGTAATTGTGCGCGCCGACGATGAGTTTCGCATCCACATTATTGGGATCGAGTTCCAGAACTTTCTCATGGTCGTGCCGGGCGCCGACGGCATTGCGCAATGCTGAAAACCATGCGCGCTCAATCAATGCGGTGTAAGTGGCAAACTCGGCTCGCGTGACGCCGCGGGAATAGAATGCGCCGGCATCTTTGGGGCTGGCAGCGAGCCGCTTCTCTTCCATCGCCAGAGCCTTCGCCACCAGCGACTTGATCTGTTCGCAGGTATGCGGATCAGCCGCGCGATGCTTAGTATCCACAAAACTGTCGTTCGAGTACTCTCCCGCACTGAGAGCTCCGATGCGATAGAGCTCGTGAAACAGCACGGCGGTCAGCAGGTGATTCACCGCGTCGGGATCGTCCGGATGACGCTTTTGGATCTGGGTGAATTCCTGGATCGAGCTGTCATAGTCCATGTCATAAAAGTGATCGAAGGCGGCAGCACTCAGCGGGTCGGCAGAGCGGAACGAAGGCCCCCCGTTGGACCTGACGGCGGGTTGTTGTCCCCACGAAGGTTGTCCCCAGACACTTAGAAAGAGCGTGACTGCCAGGTACAGGCGCAATGTGATAGGCCGAAGCAAGGGGATGGAAGCTCTCAGAAGCTGACCATTTCAGTGTACCCGAGACGATCGATAGATGCCGAACGACAAACGCCGATCAACAATCTTTGCACGATGCGGGTAATTCTTTCTCTGTCTGTTCGCTGAATGGACGAGACTGTTGTAGCTCAAAGCTTTGGAAACATTGCAGTTGTTGCACATCGGCTTTGGTCATAGGTTTGCCTCGCAAATGTAAAGGTCTTCTATATGTCTAACGTAGTTCACGAAGCACAACATGAATTCTGGCGCCCTCCGGCAACCCAACCAGCGGCAGAGCTCGCGGATGCATGCCGGCGATGCGGCACCGAGTTCATGGTAGGAGCGGCGTTTTGTCACATTTGTGGCAGCGGCCGCCACCGTGCCGACGCGCCCCCGGCCCGGAACTGGATCAAGTATTTTGAATTCGGGCGGGCGCTCGATTTTTCCAGAGTCAGTAACTGGATCGGTCTGCCTCTGCCTTCGCTGTGCGCGTTTCTGGTTGGAATCGGCTTCCTGATTATCGCGCTGACCATGGGTCTGATGAGCGTTCACGACTACTCAGATTTTGAGGCCATCCAGCTCTGGCGCATCCAGTGGTTAATGGCCGCCTGCGCGGCTTTTCTGGCGGGAATCCTCTTGAAGAGTCGGAAGCCGGAGAACTAGTCCTTCCCCGAAGCCAATTTCTTTGCCATTCCCATTGTCCGCGGATGGTTTCTCATTTGATACATGTGATTGACCGGGCCTAAGCCTTTGCCTATCGGATATCCGTTGGCGATGGCCGCGGTTATATAAGACTTGGCCAAGAGCACTGCCGTGGAAAGAGGCCTTTCCTGAGCCAGTTGGCAGGCGATGGTGGTGGAAAACGCGCACCCGGTGCCGTGGGTGTTGGTAGAGGGCAAAAGGTCTGACTTGAAGATCTGCACGTATTGATCTTTCAAGCTCAACAGATCAATCGCCCTTTCCAGATGGCCGCCCGTGACTACGACACCTTGGGCACCCATCTCCTGCAATCGCTGCGCAGCCAGCTTCATATCTTCTACGTTTTCAATCGGTACTCCGGTCAGCGTGGTCGCTTCGTGCACATTGGGGGTTATGACGGTGGCAAGGGGAAGAAGCCTTTCCTTTAGAACGCTGACTCCCGCCTGGTCCAGCAGACTGGCGCCAGTGGAGGACTTCAGAATGGGATCCAAAACCACGTTGGGAAGTTGGGCTTTTTCCAAGAACTGGGCCACCAGGGAGGCAATTTCACCCGATCCCAGCATCCCGATATGCGCCGCAGAAACCTTCATGTCACTGGTCAGCTCGTCCAGTGTATCTGTGAGTAGGCGGGGATCAACCGGTGACACTCGCCGAATCCCAGCCGTGGACTGGACGGTGATGGCCGTAATCGCAGCTATCCCATAGCAGCCGTGGGCGGCGATCGTCTTGATGTCGGCCGAGACTCCGGCGCCTGACGAGGGGTCGAACCCGGCAATCGTCAGCACTACGGGTGGAGTTTGGGACATAGAGCGAATCTATCGGAAACCGCGACGCTTGCAAAATTTTTTAGTACGAGGGCGAGGAAGAATTTCAGACCGTGCTGCCCTCGTCCATCTGGCCAGGGTCTCCTCGGCCATTGGTGCGTGAGCACATGGTCTGGCAGCCCATTTCGACCGAGTCATGGCCTCGAAAGCAGGTAGCGATTTACTTGTACACTATTGATACTAAAGTATTTATCTAAGAATCGCCGTAAGTCGATGAAAAAACAATTACGAAAATATTGCACGAGCGAACTTCCAACCGGTTATTGACGGATACGTCATTAGGCATGTCGTTCTCACACAGACACATAGCTGTTCGGGCGGACTCTTGGAGCCAGGTTACTTCACCTATCTATAACTATTCTAAAGGACTTATACACACAATCCTGCATTGACAGGGAGGTTCCAGGCTTCTAGCCTTTGGAGACTGTGTGCTCTTAACATACTAGCACGAGGAGGACGACGTTGACGATGGAGGGTATCTGATGCGAAGACGTATGGCTCAAGGCCTGACGATGGCTTTACTCGTCGGCTTCGGAGCGGCTCAGGGGCCAAGCATCTCATGGTCGCCTCACCACAAAGCGGCGGTAAAAGCAGTGGGAGTGACGGTTCCAGTCACCCGGCCCAACGCCCGTCCTTACCAGGTCGGCACTGCCTCCTGGTACGGAGAGGATTTCGAGGGCAAACCTACCGCCAGCGGCGAACCTTTCAATATGTACGATCTGACGGCGGCCCACCCCAGTCTGCCGTTGGGAACCCTGGTCAAAGTCACGAATCTGCGAAACCGCCGGGCGGTGGTCGTCCGGATTAACGACCGCGGGCCGGTAGTGCCGGGGCGGATTATCGACGTTTCCTACAGCGCGGCCAGGATGTTGAAGTTCCAGGGCATGGGTATCCAGCGGGTTCGGCTGGACGTGCTTCCGGCCCGGAAGCCCGCGACCACTATGGCGCTGCTGCGTGAGCCGGCACTCCTCCGGTAATCGGAGTGAGTAATTTCCCGAGTACCAAAATCTGCGATCTCCATTAAACTGTCTATGGAATGATCTCTCCACGTGAGCGGCTGATCGTCGCGCTCGATGTCTCATCTGCAAAAGACGCCCAGAAAATTGTTTCCAGTCTTGGGGACGCGGTACAAACCTACAAAGTTGGCATGCAGCTCTATACCGCCGAGGGGCCGCGGGTTGTTCGCGACTTGGTAGCCTCTGGCCGCAAGGTTTTTCTCGACCTGAAGTATCACGATATTCCGAATACCGTAGCCGCGGCGGTGCGAGAAGCTGCACAACTTGAAGTGAGCATGTTAACGGTTCACGCCTCCGGCGGCACGAAGATGCTGCACGCGGCGGTGGAGGCGGCGCGGGAGAAAGAGTCGCATCCGCAGATTCTCGCCGTCACCGTGCTCACCAGCATGGACGACCAGGACCTGAACGAAACCGGGGTGCACGGGCAAGTTGTGGATCAAGTGGTATGGCTGGCTTCGCTGGCGCTTGAAGCCGGGTGCTCCGGGGTCGTGAGTTCAGCGCGGGAAGTGAAAACTTTGCGCGCGAAATTAGGGCGCGATTTCCTCGCCGTCACTCCGGGCGTGCGACCGGCAGGCGCTGCACATGGAGATCAGGCGCGGGTTACGACCCCAGCTGAGGCCATCGCGGCCGGCGCAACCCACATCGTCGTGGGACGGCCGATTAGCGCCGCGGCGAATCCAGCACAAGAAGCTGCCAAGATTCTGCAGGAGTTGGGAACGCTCCTATCCCCGTTGCAAACTCAACACGCTTAACTGGCACAGGCATTTCCAGCGCCAGGGCCCTCGCCACCCTTCGCATCTCCGTAGGCATTCTGTTCCTGATCCTCGCCGAATACAAAGTCTTCGGAATCAAGTTCACGCTAGGCGGGGGATTTCAGTTCTGGATCAATAGCTTTCTGGAAGCCGGCGCTTATCCGTTCATGGTTCCGGTGCTGAGGAATTTCGTTCTGCCGCACGCCACGCCCATAGCCTTCCTGGTGGCTTATGGGGAACTCGCAATCGGAATCGCTCTCGTGGTAGGACGTTTGCTGCGCGCGGCGAGTCTCTGCGGCATGGTTTACATGGCCACGTTACTGTTCTCGTCCAACTATCCCGGACCGCACGCCGCACTGTGGCAGTATTTCGGAGCGTCGCTGAATCATCTGGTGCTCGCACTTTGCTTTGCCGTATTTGCGATCACCAGGACCGATAAAAGTTGACACAAGAATCATTCCCCAACAGCTCTGGAGAGTAACGGAGCATCTCTGACGAACGCGGATTAGAGTTTTTCGTGGAATTCGCAGGCGGAGCAGGAGATGAAAATGCCACCGGGGACGCCGCGTTCGCGGTCCTTGACGCGTTTCACGATGCGCGTGGGCTTGCCGCACTTGGGGCAGTCGGTGCTCTTGGTGGTGTCCATTACTTTCTTACGGTCAGCAGTCTTGGCGATCTTGGCCATTAGTTCTCCCAGGTTTTTTGTGGTGTGAATTCATTTTACCTCATGTGGGAGCCGTCAGCACTCAGCCCCTCGCCTCCGGGGCCATGATGCTGGGTGCTGAATGCTGACGGCTATTCAGAAATTAGATCAAATCCATCCAATTTTCCGGATTGACTCAGGCACTGGCGTCACGTAGCCTATTTTTTCATGCTGACCCAGCACCATCACCACCGCCATCATCACGCGTATAGCGTGACGGCGGGTGTGTGGGGCTGAGTTAGAAACAGCAAAACACAGGATTCAAGGCCCGCTGACGACGCAAAGTTCAGCGGGCTTTTTGTTTGTGTTCAGCGGAGCAGAGCTTGAAGAATTTGCAATTCGTTCACGATGTTCTCTGTGTCTCCAAGTCTCTGTGGTGAATTGATCTTTGTCAGCAGATGGGAAGCGATATGAATATTGATTTCGAAAAAATGCAGGGCCTGGTTCCGGCAATCATTCAGGATTCGGCCGGCGGCATCCTGATGCTGGGCTTTATGAACCGCGAAGCTTTCGAGAAAACTCTCGCCATCGGCTACGTTACGTTTTACAGCCGCACGCGAAATGAACTTTGGACCAAAGGAGAAACTTCTGGCAACCGGCTGAGGGTGATTTCCGCGTCGACCGATTGCGACTTCGATTCGCTTCTGATCCAGGTGGAGGTTGAAGGCGCCGGCGTGGTGTGTCACGAAGGCACGCGGTCGTGCTTCACCAAACCGCTTGTCGTTGGTCCGATCGCAATCGAGGAGAAGGCGCGATGAAAATCCGGCTGGGAATTCCGAAAGGCAGCCTGCAGGAGGCCACGCTGCAACTTTTTGCCCAGGCAGGATTGCAGATTCACACCAATTCCCGCTCCTACTTCGCGTCCACCGGAGATGCAGAAATCGAATGTATGCTGATTCGCGCGCAGGAGATGGCGCGCTACGTCGAGCATGGTGCGTTGGATGCCGGTCTCACCGGATTCGACTGGGTTGTGGAGAGTGGGCTTGAGGTGGTCACCGTCTCCGATTTGATCTATGCCAAGCAGAGTCGCGGCAAGGTGCGGTGGGTGCTGGCGGTGCCGGAAAACTCTTCGTTCGAGAAACCGGAAGATCTCCGCGGGCAGATCATCGCCACCGAACTGGTGAACGTCACGAAGAACTATTTTTCTACTCGGAGCGTTGATGTGCGAGTGGAATTCTCCTGGGGCGCAACCGAAGTGAAGCCTCCTATGCTGGCAGATGCGATTGTCGAAGTGACCGAAACCGGCAGCTCGCTGCGGGCCAACCATCTGCGCATCATGGACACAGTGCTCGAAAGCAACACCCAGATCATCGCCAACAAGGCTTCATGGACGGATGACGCCAAGCGCCGCAAGATTGAAAACCTGGCGCTGATGTTGCGCGGGGCGATGGAAGCGAAAGACCGTGTCGGCCTGATGCTCAATGTGCGCAAGGAAGACTTGGAGCGCGTACTCGCCGTCCTGCCTGCGCTCAAGCGCCCGACCATTTCGACTTTGAGCGATCCGGAATGGCTGGCGGTGAATACCGTGATCGAGGAATCGCTGGCCTGGGAGGTGATCCCGCGGCTGAAGGAAGCGAACGCGCAAGGGATCGTAGAGTATCCGCTGAATAAGGTGGTCGTATAATGCGGATTCTCTCCGGCAAATCGGCCACGGCCTACGTGCGCGAGATCGAGCAACGCGGTTCGCGACTGGACGAGGTTGAGCCAGCGGTCCGTCAAATTGTCGAGGAGGTGCGGCGAGAGGGCGACCGGGCGCTACTGAAATACGCGCGGAGGTTTGATGCGCTCGCACCGAAGCAGAGTTTGCGAGTGAGCGATTCGGAATTGCGCGCGGCGTGGAAGAGCGCTCCGGCACCATTGCGGAAAGCACTAGGGATCGCGGAGAAGAATATTCGCCGATTCTCCAGATGGCAGAAGCCGAAGGCGTGGAATCGTTCGAAAAACAGCGTTTCGCTGGGCCAGTTGGTGCGGCCGCTTGATTCGTGCGGCTGCTACGTGCCAGGGGGAAGATTTCCGCTGCTCTCGACGTTGCTGATGACCGTGATCCCGGCGCAAGTTGCCGGGGTGAAAAACATACGCGTGGTTTCACCGCATCCGAGCTCGGAGGTTCTCGCGGCAGCAGCGTTGCTCGGCGTGAATGAGTTTTACCGAGTTGGAGGCGCTCAAGCGATCGCCGCACTGGCTTATGGCACGGAGACGGTCGCCCGCGTGGACAAGATCGTCGGGCCGGGAAATTTGTACGTCACTGCGGCCAAGAAACTGGTCTCGTTCGATTGTGCGATTGACATGCTGGCGGGCCCGACGGAAGTTGTGATCGTCAGCGCATCCGGGAACCCTGCGTTTATTGCCGCTGATCTGGTTGCACAAGCCGAGCATGATCCGGACACGCTGGCGGTGTTCATCACTACCTCGAAAAAGCTGGCGGCTGTGGTGGTCACTCAAGTTGAGAAGGGCGGGCGTGGACGTCCGCCCCTACGCGAGAATGGTATTGCCAGCCAATCGCTCAAGACTCGCGGCGCGGTACTGATCGCAAGTTCTCGCCAGCAAGCGTTTGATTGGGCAAACCAAATTGCGCCAGAGCATTTTACGGTCGAGAAATCGGGCCTCCCGCTGGTGCGGAATGCTGGATCGGTATTCGTCGGTGACTACTCGGCGCAGGCCGCGGGAGACTATGCGTCCGGCCCAAACCACGTTCTTCCGACTGCTGGCGCGGCCCGCTTTCGCGGCGGTCTGAGCGTGATGGATTTTGTGAAGCTGATCACGGTGCAGGAACTTTCGGCGAAGGGATTGCGGCAAATCGCGCCGACAATTGTGACCCTTGCCGAGGCTGAGGGGCTGCAGGCGCACGCCGACTCCATTGGTGTGAGGTGCGCCAATGCTTAAGGCGCGGGATGCAATCCGCAAGTTGAAGGAGTATCACCCGCCGCTGGGAAATCGCGAAGGGCTGCGCCTGGACTTCAACGAAAACACCCTGGGATGCTCTCCGCGCGTGCTGGAGCGATTGCGACAACTGGATGGCGAGACGCTTGCGCGCTATCCGGAGCGGGGGAAGGGCGAGGCTTTGGTTGCTGCGCATCTCGGCGTCTCGCCAGAAGAACTGCTGCTCACCAATGGCACCGACGAAGCCATTCATCTGATTTGCGAAACTTATCTGGAGCCGGGAGACGAAGGGCTGGTTGTGGTACCAACCTTTGCCATGTTTGAGATTTATGCGGCAGCGACCGGGGCGCAAGTGATCTCCATTCCAACCGGCCCGGACTTTGCGTTTCCCACCCAGGCTGTCCTCGACCTAATCAACAGCCGCACCCGACTGATTGCGGTTGCGAATCCCAATAATCCGACCGGAGCTTTTGCGCCGCTTGCCGATCTGCTGCAGATTGCCGAAGCGGCGCCGGATGCGGCGGTGCTGGTGGACGAAGCCTATTTTGAGTTCTGCGGCGACAGCATGGCCCCCAACTGGCGTGGGCTTCCCAATCTTTTCGTGGCGCGCACGTTTTCGAAGGCTTATGGAATGGCTGGTCTCAGGATCGGAGTGCTCCTGGGGAATCCTGGGCAAATGTCTGTGATCCGCCGCGCCAGTTCTCCATACAATCTTAATTCGGTTGCACTGGCCTGCCTGCCGGACGCTCTCTCGGATCAGGAGTTTGTTCGAGATTACGTGGCTCAAGCCCTTGCCGGCCGCTGCGATCTTGAGATCGAACTGGCGGCGTGGGGCATTCGCTTCTGGCCAAGCCGCGCGAATTTTGTGCTCCTTCACATGGGCGAGCAATGCCAGGCGTTCATCAGCAGGATGCGCGAACGCGGCATCCTGGTGCGCGACAGATCGAGAGACTATGGCTGCCAGGACTGTGTTCGCATCACAGTAGGGCTTCGCGAGCACAACCAGAAGCTGCTCGCGAACCTGCGTGAAGTCTTGGCTGGCCTTGGACTGCGGCAGAGGGTGGCAGGATGAGAAAGGCCGCACTCGATCGGACCACGAAAGAAACCAGCATACGGATTCGGCTCACCATCGAGGGACGAGGCCGATATAAGATCTCGACCGGCATTCGGTTCTTCGATCACATGCTCGAACTTTTCGCGCATCACGGCGGATTTGATCTTGAGCTGGCGGCGACGGGGGACCTCGATGTGGACCAGCACCATACCGTCGAAGACGTCGGGATCGCGCTGGGCCAGGCCTTCGCGCAGGCACTGGGAAATAAGCGTGGCATCCTGCGGGCCGGGTACTTCGTTATGCCGATGGATGAGACACTTGGCCTGGCGGCAGTAGATTTTTCTGGGCGCGCTGCGGCGATTGTTGACACAAAAGTCAGAATACGGCTGGTCGGCGATTTGCAATCCGAACTGGTGCACGATTTCTTTGACGGCTTCGCCCGCGGCGCGCAGGCCAACGTGCACGCGCGAGTTCTCTACGGACGCTCGAATCATCACAAGATTGAAGCGCTGTTCAAGGCGTTTGCGCGGGCCCTGCGGGCTGCCTGCTGGCGCGACAAACAGATGGCGCGCCTCCTTCCCAGCACAAAAGGATTGTTGTGATCGCAATCGTTGACTTTCGCGCCGGCAATCTCACTTCTGTGAAAAAGGCGTTTGATCATCTGGGCGCAGAAACGGTTGTCACCTCCGATCCGGCGCAGGTGGCGGTCGCTGACAAAATCGTCCTACCCGGCGTGGGACACTTCGGTGCGACCAAGTTCCTCAACGACTCTGGCCTGCGTGAGGTCATCATTGGGAGCATCGAGCGCGGAGTTCCCTTCCTCGGGATTTGCGTGGGCATGCAGTGGATGCTGGCTTCGAGCGAGGAGTCGCCGGAGATTTCAGGACTCGCGCTCTGGCCAGGCGAGTGCAGCCGGTTTCCGGCGGCGGTGAAATCGCCCCACGTAGGATGGAACAATCTGCAGATACGAACTGGCTCTTCCCGCCTTTTGCGGGGCGTGGCTTCCGGATCATTTGTCTATTTCACGCATTCGTATCGCGTCCCGCTGCTCACGGCGACCTCAGCGGAATGCGAGTACGGCGGCGGCTTTTCGGCGGCGGTCGAGCAGGAGAACATGTTTGGAGTTCAGTTTCATCCGGAAAAATCTGGCGCGGTGGGGCTGACGATTTTACAGAATTTCTGCACCCTCTGAATGCTGACCAAACGCATCATCGCCTGTTTGGACGTGGACGCCGGCCGCGTGGTCAAGGGCACGCAGTTTCTTGATTTGCGCGATGCCGGAGATCCTGCAGCCCTGGCCGCTGCCCACAGCGCTGGGGGGGCGGATGAGGTCGTGCTGCTTGATATCACGGCGACGCACGAAAAGCGGGCAACGTTGCTGGAAACCGTCCGCCGCACCGCGCGCGAGCTTTTCGTCCCGTTCACCGTGGGAGGCGGAGTTCGCACCATCGACGACGCTTCTGCAATCTTCGACGCGGGGGCAGATAAGATCAGCATCAATTCCGCCGCCATCGCCGATGCCTCACTGATAACTTGCATCGCCCAACGCTTTGGATCGCAGGCGGTGATCGTTGCGATTGACGCCAAACGCAATGGCACAAGTTCTGAGGACGGCTTCCAGGCATGGGTTTCCGGCGGCCGCGTGCCCACCGGCAGGAATGCAATTTCATGGGCAAAGGAAGCCGAGGACCGCGGCGCGGGAGAAATCCTGTTGACTTCCATGGATCGCGATGGCACCGGCGTGGGATTCGATTGCGATTTGACTCGGAAGATTGCGCAAGCGGTCCGCATTCCGGTAATTGCCTCGGGCGGCGCCGGCGGGGCAGAACATTTTGTCCAGGTCTTCCGGGAAGGAGTAGCGGATGCGGCGCTGGCCGCGTCCATCTTTCATTTCGGCTTGAGTTCGATCTCGGAATTGAAGAAACACTTGCAGGTAGCCGGAATCCCCGTGAGGTTTCCGTGCTGATTCCTTCGATTGACCTCATGGGCGGAAAAATCGTGCAACTGGTGCAGGGCGATAAGAAAGCGCTGGAGTTTGACAACTTCGAGGAATGGATCGTGCGCTTTTCATCGTTCCCACTCGTCCAATTGATTGATCTGGACGCAGCGATGGGAGGCGAGCCCAACGCAAGTCTGATTGAGTTTTTTGTGAAGCGGCTTCCCTGCCAGGTTGGCGGCGGGATACGCTCCATCGAGAGTGCTGGCAAAATGCTCAACGCGGGCGCGCAGCGGGTGATTCTGGGTTCGACCCTGATTCAGAACGGCGCGATCAACATCGCGTTTGCGAAGCAGCTTGCCGCCGAGTTTGGCCCGGAAAAGCTCGTCTTCGCCATTGACTCGCGCGGTGGTAAAGTTGCAATTCGAGGCTGGCGTGAGATCACATCCATTTCGCCGCTGCAGATGGTTCGGGCACTCGATAACTTTTGTTGCGCTTTTCTCTACACCCATATTGACACCGAAGGCCTGATGGCCGGACTCCCACTGGAACCAGTCCGCGAATTACGCCTGGCCACAACGCGCCAGTTGATCGCGGCCGGAGGCATTACAGCCCATGAAGAGATTGAGCAATTGCGGCAGATGGGAGTGGACGCGGTCGTCGGCATGGCGCTCTATTCCGGGCGTTTGAGCTTGCCTGATACTATTCCAAGCATCTCGAAATGATTTTTCCGGCCTAGACGCCGGGCCAGGAACCCGTCAGTGAGTGATTCCAATGCATACGCGCCCGGATGGCCGGGCATTCCGCCGCGCTGGACTTCCAGCGCCAAGACCGGCGTCGGTACGGCACTCAACCGCAGCAGCCGCGTGTGGTTCACTCTGAGCCACGGAATCCTGAACGAGATTTATTTTCCGCGAGTGGATATGGCGTGCATCCGCGATCTGGGTTTGATGGTTACCGATGGTTCCAGTTTTTTCTCCGAAGAAAAACGGCAGTGCAGCTTCGAGGTTGCTCCACTAGAACCGGGCGTTCCAGCGTTTCACCTGGTCAACACCCATCTTGGCGGCCGATATCGCATTGAGAAAGAAGTGTTCGCCGATCCACACCGGGACGTAATTCTGCAGAAAATCCGGTTCAATGTAGGGGTGGACGCCCTCGTCCGCCCGGCGGAGCAAAGCTCCGGCAGTCATCTGTACGCTCTACTGGCTCCCCATCTAGGCAACGTCGGAAGCAACAACACGGGCTGGGTGGGCGACTACAAAGGGGTGCCGATGCTCTTCGCCGAGAGCGCCAGCGGCATTGCATTGGCGTTCGCGTGTTCGGTGCCGTGGAAGAATATGTCGGTCGGATTCGCTGGATTCTCGGACGGCTGGCAAGACCTCTCGCGTAATTTTCAGTTAACGAACAGGTATCAGCGGGCGGAGAACGGCAACGTCGCACTCACCGGAGAAATCGATCTGCCAGCTTGCGGTGGACAGTGCATTCTGGCGCTCGGTTTTGGCAGCATTTGGGCAGACGCTGCCGAACAAGTACGCGCCTGCCTGCTGAATAATTACGACGCGCTCTTGCACGATTACGTTGGCCAATGGAAGGGCTGGCAAAAAACCCTGCTGCCGCTCGACCGTTCGGTCGAGCGTGATCTCTATCGCGCCAGTACGGCCATGCTGCGCGCCCATGAATCGAAGGATTTTTCGGGAGGAGTCATCGCCAGCCTGTCCATCCCCTGGGGTTTCAACAAGGGCGATGAAGATCTCGGTGGGTATCACCTGGTCTGGCCGCGCGATCTGGTCGAGACAGCGGGCGGTTTTCTGGCGGCGGGGGCGGTTAGCGACGCGGTCCGGGTACTGCGCTATTTAGAAGTCACCCAGGAAGCCGACGGCCACTGGCCGCAAAACATGTGGCTCGACGGACGTCCGTACTGGAACGGCCTGCAGATGGATGAAGCAGCTTTCCCGGTTTTGCTGGTGGATTTGCTTCGCCGCGAAGCGCCAGGCGCATTGCCAGACCTGAAGCGCTGGTGGCCGATGGTGAAGCGCGCGGCCAGCTTTGTCGCCTGCAACGGACCGGTCACGCAGCAGGACCGCTGGGAAGAGGACGCCGGCTATTCGCCGTTTACCCTGGCAGTGGAGGTGGCGGGGTTGCTAGCGGCGGCCGACATTGCCGATGCGGTGGGCGAATCTGACCTTGCCGCCTACCTCCGCGATTTGGCCGACACCTGGAATGAAGGCATCGAGCGCTGGACGTATTCGACCAACGGCGATCTGGCACGGCAAATCGGCGTGGATGGATACTACGTTCGCATTGCGCCGGCGGAGACGGATTGTGCGGCTTCTCCAACCGACGGTTTCGTGCCCATCAAGAACCGCCCGCCCGGGGAGAGCAATGAGGCAGCGTCCCACGTCATCAGCCCGGATGCGCTGGCGCTGGTGCGATTCGGACTGCGTGCGCCGGATGATTCGCGAATTCTCAATACCATCAAAGTGATTGATGCACTACTGCGGGTAAAGCTTCCGCAGGGCCCATGTTGGTACCGCTACAACGATGATGGCTACGGCGAACATGCGGATGGGTCTCCGTTCGACGGCAGCGGAATCGGACGACCGTGGCCGCTGCTGGCAGGAGAGCGTGCGCATTACGAGCTGGCCGCCGGCAATTCCAGCTTTGCGCAAGAACTGCTTCGCGTCATGGAATTTTCGACCAACGGCAGCCGCCTTTCGCCCGAACAGGTCTGGGACAGCGTCGACATTCCTGAGCGCGAGCTATTTCTTGGCAAGCCAACCGGCTCCGCCTGTCCGTTGGTATGGGCGCATTCGGAGTACATCAAGCTGGTGCGATCGCTCAAAGACGGCAAGATTTTCGATCAACCGCCGCAGACTGTACAGCGTTATCGTGTAGAACAGCGTCGATCGCTTTACTGGGAATGGCGCTTTAATAATAAATGCCGAACTATGCCATCGGGAAAGGACTTGCGCATCGCAGTAATGGCGCCCGCCACGATGCACTGGAGCGATGACGGATGGAAAACTGCGAACGACGTCATGGCGCGTGATACGGGCGCCGGAATTTTTGTCGCTGACCTGCCCGCAAGCCAACTAGTGCCCGGACGGAGCATAGTGTTCACGTTTTTCTGGCCGCAAGGGCAGAGGTGGGAAGGTACGAACTTCTCCGTCACGATCCATGGGGAATAAGCCTAGCGCCAGCGTTTCACTTTGGGCCGAGGTCGGCGAGCGTGCCGAACTTTGAGTCCCGGCAGATGAAGACGGGGATCTGTTTCTCCAGCGCGTAGGGATCGCCGGCTGATTCCCACATACTCCACACTGCTCCAAAGGTGCTCCAGGTTTAACCGGCTGTCGTCGAGGACGATCATGCAATTGCTGGCGCTACTCGCCCAGGAAAATCATCTCCACAACGGTGCAGTCGTCGCTGAGCGGCGTGCTGCCGCAGAATTCGGACACCGCAGCAAAAACGTCCTGCATGCTTCCCTTCTTGGCTGCAATTTCCAGGCGCTCGTTGTCAAAGAACTCGCCTTCTGCATTCTCGGCTTCGGTCACGCCGTCGGTGACCAGGACCAGGCGGTCTCCCGCATGCAGGCTGTAGCGGTCGCTTTCATAAACTGCATCCGGCAAAAGCCCTACCGGCAAATTTCCGTGCGACGGCCGGATTACCTCACCGCCACAGACCAGGAGGGGCGGGACGTGGCCGCAGTTTACGTATTCGAGTTCGCCGTCACGGCGCAAGCGGGCAATAACAACGGTCGCATACTTCTCGCCAATGCGCTTGCTGGTCAGGAAGCGATTGGCTGAATCGACGATTTCTGTCAAAGGCATGCGCGCAACGAGCTGCGAATAGATCATGCCTTGTAAAGTCGAAGCCAGCAGCGCCGCCGACACTCCTTTGCCGGCCACGTCCGCCAACACCACGGCCAGGCCATCTTCGGTATTTACCGCGTCGTAGAAGTCGCCTCCAATTTCTTTGCAGGAGAGGTTCTTGCCGACGAGCCGCGCGAAGGGCACTTCAGGGATAGTGACGGCCATCAGCCGCTGCTGAATCGTGGCCGCGATGCTGAGCTCCTGCTGATAGCGCCGCGATTCTTCCTCGGCCTGCACCAGTCGGGCGTTTTCGATCAGGGAGGCGGCCTCGGTGGCGACCAAGTGCAGAATGTCTCCACTGACTTTTGAAATGTCGCGGGAAGCGAATCGCGAATCCACGTACAGCGCGCCCATGGCGTCGCCGGATGGCACTGGCTCTGAGGCCGCGCGGGCCTTGGTTTGCACTTGCATCTTGCGCAGCGGGATGCAAATCACGGTGCGCAGATCGTAGGCCACAATGCTCTGCCGTCCAGAGAGGTCGAGCGACTGGCTGGTGTCGGTGAGCAGAAATTCCGAATTCGACCGCAACGCATCTTCGAGAATCGAGTGCGAAATGGTGGTGTCATCCAGCAGCAACTCGCCTTTTGAGTTTCGCCCCGCCGCCAGACGCAGCTTGCCGTCCAGGTTCTTGAGGAAGACATATCCACGCTCCGAGCCGGTCAGCTTCAGGGTGACGTCCAGAAGGGTCAGCAGGATTTCATCCAGAACACCGGTGGTATTCAGCTTCCGCGCGGCTTCCAGGAAAATGGTCAGCTTTTCCAGGTCGGTGACTTCGTTGGAGATCTGGATGCCCGAAATCTGGCTCAGGAAATCGCGCGCGGTATTGGTGGTGACGTGCTGGGGATGGAAGACCGCGTAAATGGTGTCGCGGGCGCCGAACTCGAGACGATCGTTGCGTTCGAGCTGCCTGCGCTCCACGCGCTCGCCATTGACGAAGGTGCCATGCTTGCTGCCCTGGTCCTGAACAAAGAACTTGCCGTTTTCGGAAAGGACGAGGGCGTGGTCGCGCGAAACCCGGGGATCAGCGATCGCCAGGTCTTTTTCCATTTTGCGCCCGATGCTGAACGGAGTGTGGTCGAGGTACAGGGTCCGCTGCTCGGTCCCATGCACAAAAATCAGGCTGGGAAAGACGCCTGAACCGATTCCGGAAATGGGGCCGATGATGGTCTGGGCGGACATGGCGCGGCGCTCCCCTCTATCTACCAGCATGATCGCACAAAAAAAGCCGCGACAGAAGCGGGCGTCACGGCATCCAAGCTGCTGGTCTCAGTTCGGTTCGACCGACCGAACCCTGCGGCGCGTGTACTTTCCACAGTTATGGATTGAATACGTCCGCGGGGAAAGCCGAAATCGTTGGACTATAATCAACTTCTGGCGTTTCCCACAACCTAATGCATTTGCTCTTCTTCCCTGCTTTTATTATCGGCGGCGAAATCGTTGATCTCGTCAAGGAAACGGGCGCTGTAGCGCAGGCCGTACTGGTGCTACTGCTGGCGTTTAGTCTCGTTTCCTGGGCCATCATCCTTTCCAAGTGGAGTGGGCTTCGGCGTGCCCGCGTGCAGAGCGGTCGGTTTCTGCGGGCGTTTCGCCGGGCCCAGAGGCTCCAGGACGTCGCCGCCGTCTCCGAACAATTCCGCCCCAGCCCGCTGGTTGGAGTGTTTCAGTCCGGATTTAAGGAGTTTGAGCGGCAGGTTTCGTCCTCGGGCGCACTGAGGAATCCGCTGGCCATTCAGCGGGCCATGCAGATCGCATCTTCAGAAGAAATGACGCGCTTCGAGCGGAACATGCCTTGGCTGGCGATCACGGGCGCAGTGACTCCATTCATAGGCCTGTTCGGCACCGTCTGGGGGATCATTGACGCTTTTCGCGGGCTTGGGACAAGCACCGGCGCCAGTCTCCGAGCGGTCGCGCCTGGGATTTCGGAGGCTTTGATTACCACCGCGGCGGGCCTTGCGGCAGCGATTCCGGCGGTGATCGCATACAACCTGATCGGCGGTTCGATTCGCGACTTTGCCGCGCGCTGCGACGATTTTTCGCTGGAGATGCTCAATGCGGTGGAACGCCACGCTCCCGTCCCCCGGGCCCCCGAGGAGGTGCGGCGGTAATGGCTTTCACGGCTGCCAACGGACGCACGCAGCTCTCGCTTTCCGACATCAACATCACTCCGCTGGTGGATGTGGTGCTGGTGCTGCTGATCATTTTCATGGTCACCGCGCCGGTGCTGCAGTCCGGAATCGAAGTCAGCGTTCCCAAAACACGAACCGTGAAAGAGATCACCGAAGAGCGGCTGGTGATCAGCATTGACAAACAACAGCGAGTGTTTCTGGGAAACGATCCGGTCAACATCAACGAAATTGGAAGTAAATTGCGGCAGAAGGTGCGCGATCCACAGCATCAGTCGATTTTCTTGCGGGCGGATGAAGATGTGCCCTTCGGCGCCTTCGCCACAGTGATGGACGCGGTGAAATCGTCGGGGATTACCAATGTCAGCATCGTGACCCGGCCGCTTGAGTCCCATGGCAAGCACTGAAATTTTTTTTGAGCATGACCGCTGGGGACATAACCTGGCGTGGTCGGCGGCACTGCATGTAGGAGTGACCGTGGCCATCGTGGCCTACGCGTGGATGGCGACCGGACGGCACGGGTCGAACTGGGGTGAAGGCGGAGGTGGAAGCGCGATGGGAGTTTCGCTGGTCAGCAATGTGCCGCTGCCTGCGAATCCAGTGCAGACGCAGAATGTACTGGCAACCGAATCCAAAGGATTATCGCAATCGAAGCCGCAGCCGATAGTGGAAGAGAAAGAAGCGATCCCAATCCCGGAGAAGAACGCAAAAATAAAGCCGAAACCGGTTCCGCAACCAACTGCAACGCACCGCACGCCGCAAGCGCAACCAGTCGAGGAGGCCAGCAACGTGGTCCCGTTTGGCGAAGGTGGGCAGGTCAGCGGGCCGTATGCGATGTTTAATGTCGGGGGAGCGAAGGGTGGATTTGGTTTTACCGGAGGCGGTGGCGACTTTGGAGCGCGTTACGCCTGGTATGTGCGCGTGGTGAACCAGAAAGTTTCAGAGAACTGGCTGAAGTACGAAATCGATCCGCGAATTCAGGCTGCGAACCGCGTGTATCTGACATTTGATATAGAGCGAACCGGACGTCCGACGAACGTGCAAGTCGAGCAATCGAGCGGGGTTCCCTCGCTGGACCAATCCGCCGTGCGGGCATTGCAGCGGATCGACAGTTTTGGGCCGCTGCCTTCGGATTATTCCGGAAGCAGGGTGAGCGTGGAGTTTTGGTTCGATTACAAAAGATAGCTTTTAGCTCTTAGCTACTAGCTACTAGCGTTGGGCTCCGGAGTTATGGTGAAACTAAATTTCATGAAACGAATTCTTTATTGGTTTCTTCCGCTAGTGTTGCTGGCCTCCGCTTGCGCGCAGGACTGGATCAAGACCGGAACCGGGTTGGGCGTGGAAAAAGTCCGCATCGCGGTTCCGGACTTCAAGGCCTCTAACCAGGACCCGCGAAACGCCGATCTGCTCAAGGCTTTCAACGACACACTGTGGAATGATCTGGACAGCGCCGGCATCTTCGAGATGGTATCGAAGAGCTTCTATCCCCTGGGCCAGATCGGTGCCCCGGGCGATGTGAAGTTTGAATCCTGGAGCACGCCGCCTCCCAGCGCAGCTATGCTGGCGTTTGGAAATCTGGCGGCGGGGGGCAATAACATCACCGTCCAGGGATGGCTCTACGATGTGAAGAACATCGCCTCCCCACAAGTGCTCGGAAAACAGTACACCGACACAGCCACCACCCAAGCCGCACGGGTCATTGCACACAAGTTTGCGGACGAAATCATTCTCCGGCTGGGCGGCGGGATCAACGGCATCGCGGAAACGCAGATCTACTATGTGAGCGCGCGCGGCGGACACAAAGACATATGGGCCATGGATTACGATGGAGCGAATCAGCACGCCGTAACCACGCTGGGAACGATTTCGCTTTCCCCGCATGTCGCGCCCGACGGATCACGCCTTGCGTTCAGTTCTTTCACCGGCGCGGGCTGGGAAATCCGCATGTTTTCCTTCGACCTGAACCGCGTGGTCTCGTTCCCGAGGCTGGGCGGCACGAATCTGTCTCCCGCGTGGTCGCCGGACGGATCTAAGCTGGCCTTCTCATCGTCGCGCTCCGGCGATCCCGAACTCTACGTAGTCGACCAGTCGGGTGCGAACCTGCATCGCGTAACCAACTCCAAAGGGCCGGACGTTTCTCCGGCGTGGAACCGGAAGACCGGTTCGCAGATCGCATGGGTGAGCGGACGCACCGGTCTGCCGCAGATCTACACTATGGGCTCGGATGGGACCAACGTTCAGCAATACACTGACCAGGGTTATGCAGTTTCGCCCTCATGGTCGCCGAATGGCCAATTCCTGGTGCTTTCCTGGATGCGCCATTACGGGCCAGGCGCTCCGGGGGCGCAAGATATCTACATTATGGATGTGGTCAGCAAGCAGTGGGTACAGTTGACCCACGATGGCGGAAGAAACGACTTTCCGTCGTGGTCGCCAGATAATAGGCACATTGTTTTTCAGTCCAACCGCTCCGGATCGCTGCAAATCTGGGAGATGCTTGCCGACGGCAGCAATCAGAAGCAGCTCACGACTTCCGGCAACAACTCAGAGCCGGACTGGAGTTGGAAATAGATTTGTTGTTGTACTCGTACTGGAGTTCTTGATATCTCTGGAAGGGCGGAGATTCGACCTGACCGGAATGAGCCGCGCGTCCTAGGGCGCGCGATCTATAGGAGAGAGTAAAGATGAAACAGCTAACGTTGCGATGGGCCGTCCTGACATTCGCATTGAGTGCGATTCTGTTCCTTGGCGCGTGCCACAAGAAAACCGCGCCGCCACCGCCGCCTCCGCCACCGCCGCCTGTTGCCGCGCCCACTGCGACGCTGACGGCCAGTCCCGACACCATTGACAAGGGACAGTCCTCTACGCTGACGTGGCAAACCACCAATGCCACAGACGTCGGCATTGACGGAATCGGCGCGGTACAGCCCAGTGGAACCCAACAGGTGAGCCCGGCGGGCACCACGACCTACACCCTCACCGCAAAAGGCCCCGGCGGCACCCAAACCGCCAGCGCTACGGTCACGGTGAATGCGCCTCCACCACCGCCGCCTGCGCCGCCTTCGCTGACCGAGGAACAGCTGTTCGCGCAGAATGTGAAGGACATCTACTTCGATTACGATAAGTCCGACATTCGCGCGAGCGAGCAGTCCTCCATTCAGGCCGACGCAGCGTTCTTGCAGCAGCATCCCAACATCAGCTTCACGATTGAAGGACACTGCGATGAACGCGGATCAACCGAATACAACCTGGCGCTCGGCGACAACCGAGCCAGCGCAGTCAAGAATGCGTTGGTGGGAGCAGGGATCGCCGCTGACCGCATCAAGACCGTCAGTCTCGGGAAGGAGAAGCCGTTCTGCACCGAGTCGAACGAGGCTTGCTGGCAACAGAACCGGCGCGGGCATTTCGTGTACTCGAAGTAACCAGGTTCCGGGCTTTGGGCGTCAGGCTCGATCCCGAAACCAGTACAGCATGGGGGCGGCTCACTGCCGCCCCTTTTTTCTTGACCTGACCTGACCTCCGACGATTCACAACTGTGAATAACTCGGCGTAATTAACGCTCCTGCCTTCGCTTAGAATGGGCGCCACGGTAAAATCAAATCAATAGCCAGTTCGAACCTGGAGCCCAGAGCCTAAAGCCTGGAGCCTGATCTCAAATGTCTCAATTCGTCCACCTCCACCTCCACACCGACTACTCCATGCTTGACGGCGCTTGCGACGTGGAAAAACTCTGTCAGCGGGTGAAAGAACTGGGCATGCCCGCCGTGGCCATGACCGACCACGGCAATATTTTTGGCGCGGTGCATTTTGTAAACGCCGCCAGGAACGTCGGAGTCAAGCCGATCGTCGGCTGCGAACTCTACATCTGCAAGAAAGACGATCACCGTATCGAGCGCACGCCGCCCGATGGCGATACTTACAACCATCTCCTGGTGCTCGCCGAAAATGAAGAAGGCTATCGCAATCTGGTTAAGATCACATCTGAGGCTTCGCTACACGGCTTCTACTACAAGCCGCGAGTCAGCAAGAGATTCTTGGCGGAACATTCGACGGGTTTGATCGCTCTCTCCGGGTGCTTGAAGGGCTCGGTAGCTGAATTCCTGATGGAGGAAAAGTATGACGCCGCGCGCGACGCCGCGGCTGAGTATCGCGACATTTTCGGCGAACATAATTTCTTTCTGGAGATTCAGGACCAGGGCCTGGAGATGGAGCACCGCATCCATCCCCATCTGTTTCGGCTGGAGAAAGACCTCGGGATTCCGATGGTCGCGACGAATGACAGTCATTATCTCTGCGAAGACGACGCCCACGCGCAGGACGTGATGGTTTGCATTCAGACCGGCAAGAGCATCCAGGACCCCAACCGGATGAAGTTCCAAGGCAGCGAGTTCTACGTCAAGAGCCATGACGAAATGTACCAGGTGTTCAAGGATTCTCCAGACGTGCTGGCGCGCACGCTGGCAATCGCCGAGCGCTGCAGTCTGCGCCTCGACAAAGTCAGCAATCCATTCCCGCATTTTGATGTTCCCGATGGATACACGCTCGACAGCTACTTCGAGCACGTCACGCGCGAAGGCTTTGCGCAGCGGATGGAAGCGATTCGCGGACTGTCTGCCGCAGGCAAATTGAAGCACGGAATCGGCGAATATGAGCAGCGGCTGGCACGTGAGATTGCCATCATCCAACAGATGAAGTTTTCTGGGTATTTCATGATTGTGTGGGACTTTGTGCGCTACGCCCGCGAAAACGATATTCCGGTCGGCCCCGGCCGTGGCTCGGCTGCGGGATCGCTGGTTTCTTATTCGTTGCGCATTACTGATCTCGATCCGCTCGAGCATGAACTATTCTTCGAGCGCTTCCTTAATCCTGAGCGCATCTCCATGCCCGACATTGACATGGACTTCTGCATGAACCGGCGGAACGAAGTCATTGACTATGTCACTTGCAAATACGGGCGAGAGAATGTCGCGCAGATCATCACCTTCGGCACCATGGCGGCAAAGGCTGCAATCAAAGACGTGGGCCGGGCCATGGCCGTGCCCTACAGCGAGGTGGACCGCATCGCCAAGATGGTTCCGACGACGCTCAACATCAAGCTGGAAACGGCAATCAAGGAATCTCCGGCGCTGCAGCAGGTTTACGAAAACGACAAGCAGATTCGCGAGTTGCTCGACACGGCAAAGAAGCTGGAGGGCTTGGTACGGAATGCCGGGGTTCACGCTGCCGGCGTAGTGATTTCGCCGCGTCCGCTCACCGACCTCGTCCCGTTGTTCAGGACCAAGAACGACGAAATCGTCACCGCCTTCGACATGGTGGCCATCGAGAAGATGGGCCTGTTGAAGATGGATTTCCTCGGGCTGACCACTCTGACGATTCTCGACGACACACTAAAGCTGATCGTGCAGACCCGGAACGAGCAACTTAAGCTCGAGGATCTTCCGCTGACTGATCACGAAACTTATGTGAAGGTGTTTCACAGCGCCCTAACTTCCGGCGTCTTCCAATTTGAATCACACGGCATGAGAGACGTGCTGCGTCGCTACCAGCCCAACACCATCGAAGATCTTACGGCGCTGAACGCACTCTACCGCCCCGGGCCGATTCAGGGCGGCATGATTGATTTCTTTATTGATCGCAAGCACGGCCGCAAGAAGATCGAATATGAGTTGCCGGAGCTGGAAGAAATCCTGCGAGAGACATTCGGAGTGATTGTTTATCAGGAGCACGTGATGCAAATTGCGCACCGCCTGGCGGGATACTCCCTGGGCGAAGCCGATTTGCTGCGTCGTGCAATGGGAAAAAAGAAGCCCGAAGAGATGGCCAAGCAGCGCGAGCGATTCGTTGAAGGCGCGGTGCAGCGCGGCTATCCGCCGAAGAAGATCGAGAAAATTTTCGATCTGCTGGCGAAGTTCGCTGAGTACGGTTTCCCCAAGGCTCACTCGGCCGCGTATGCACTGCTCGCCTATCAGACGGCGTACTTGAAGACGCACTATCCCGTCGAGTTCATGGCTGCGCTGCTGACATCGGTGACCGGCAGCACCGATGACGTGGTCAAGTACATCAACGAATGCCGCGAAATGGGTCTCGCAGTCGAGCCGCCGGATATCAACGTGAGCGACGCGAATTTCACTCCGCACGGTCAGGCCATCCGCTTTGGGCTCGCTGCGGTGAAGAACGTGGGCCACAACGCGATTGAATCTATTGTCGCGGCTCGGAAAGATCTCGGGCAGGCGGGCGAGGGCGCCCGCCCCACACAAGCTGGGCGATTCAAGTCCCTTTACGAGTTCTGCGAAAAAGTTGATCTCCGCCTACTGAACAAGCGCGTGCTCGAGTCACTCATTAAGAGCGGCGCCATGGATCCTCTCGGCCGCCGTGCGCAGCTCATGGCCGTCCTCGATAAAGCCATGGATCACGCGCAGAAGACGCAGCGCGATGCCGAATCCGGCCAGCACGGGCTGTTCGGCGTGTTTCAGCAGGAAGAGCAACCCGCCGAAGACCGTCTGCCGGATACTCCCGATTGGGACGAGCACACGCGCCTGGCAAATGAAAAAGAAATTCTTGGCTTCTTCATCACCGGCCACCCGCTGGATAAATATCGTGAAAAACTGGAGGATCTGCGCGCGCTTTCCACCGCCGAACTTGCGGCGATGAAGTCGTCCACCGGAAAAGACGAGAACCTGTGCACCGCCGGCATCATCACCAATTTGCGGGTGCTAAAGTCCAAGAAAGGTGATTTCTACGCGCAAGCTGCGCTTGAGGATCTTGCCGGCTCAATCGAAATGCTCGTCTTCCCGGACGCGTACCGCAAGCTTCAGGACAAGGTGAAGATGGAAGTGCCCGTTCTCATCCGCGGTGGCGTGCGAATCGAAGAAGGCGCAAATCCCAAACTGACGGTCAACGACATTACGCCGCTCGAAGAAGCCAGGGTCCCGCTTCCCCGTTCGCTCCGCATTCGCATCCCCCTGGAGAAGGCCTCTGAAACCACCGTGGACGACCTGCATCTCCTTTTCTCTCAACGAAAAGGCGAGGCCAAGGTGCTGTTTGACGTGGAGCGCGAGGGGGATTTCATGGTGGTGATGGAGGCGTCGGGCTATAATGTCCTGCCAGACCGCACCTTCATTGGACGCGTGGAAGAACTCTGCGGCCGCGGCGCGGTGCGAGTGATTGATTAAGCTTGCCATCTGAATCCTCTTTTCCCGGGAGGATGAGAAAGTCGTTCAAAGGAGCGGCTGCAATCGCCAAAATACACGCAATGAAGCCAGCCGAAATCACCGCAGCGTTGAGCGGAACGCAATTTTTACTTGGCATGGTTGAGACCCGCCGGGCCGCGCGCAACGGCGAAGCCAAGCCCGACCTCGCCGCTCCACAGGAACTAGAAAGGATCGAGCAGCAGGTCGTCCACCTCGAGGCTTTGGACGGGCAGGACGAAGAGACCCGCCGCGAGATCGAAGACTTGCGTGAGCGCATTGAGGCGCTGCGCAAAGAAATCTCGCACCGGGAGGCTTGGATCAAGACCGAACTCGCCCGCCATCCGCAGCGCCCTTATTTCCTCGACTACATAGAAAAGATTTTTACCGACTGGAGTGAGATCCACGGCGACCGCCATTTTGCCGACGATCCGGCCATGGTCTGCGGCATTGCGCGCTTTCATGGCGAGGAAGTCCTGGTGCTGGGAACGCAAAAGGGCCGCGACATGAAGCAGAAGGTCTATCGCAATTTCGGGCTGCCGAATCCGGAAGGCTATCGCAAGGCCCTGCGGGCAATGCAGATTGCGGAGAAGTTTTCGCGTCCGATATTTACTTTTGTGGATGTGACCGGCGCGAACCCAGGGCTGGGCGCCGAAGAGCGCGGACAGGCCGAAGCGATTGCGCGAAATCTGCGGGAAATGGCGCGTCTGCAAGTGCCGATCATTACGACCATTACCGGCGAAGGAGGCAGCGGCGGCGCACTGGCCATCGCCGTATCTGACCGCGTGCTGATGATGGAGAACGCGATTTACTCAGTCATCTCGCCCGAAGGCTGCGCGTCCATCATGTGGCGCGATTCCGCGAAAAAAGAGCTTGCCGCCGAGGCCCTGCGCATTACGTCTTCCGACCTGAAACAGCTCGGCTGCATTGATGATGTCGTCCCCGAGCCGGAAGGCGGGGCGCATACCGATCCCGATGCCGCTGCGAAACTTCTCGACATGGCGCTGCAAAATCACTTCTCTGAGCTGAAGAGCCTGCCGGTGAAAGAACTGGTCGCGTCGCGGTATGACAAGTTCCGGAAGATGGCGCAGTTCTTCACGGAAAACTAAACTAATATTCCGACACTCCCGGGACCATTCCAGGTGGTCCCGGGAGTAGCAAGTCTCAGTTCTGTGTACAGTACCCGGCGCCGCTAAGCGCCTGGTTGTTCCACAACGTCTGCACCGGATAAGTGCGCCCGTCGTTGCCGACCATGTTGAACGGCGAACCCGGGATCTGTAGTCCGTTGCCTACCCAGGCGCACTTGTCGCCAATTTCCCAACCCTGGTAGTCGGACCAAGCGCCGTTCTGAACCTGTCCAGCGGACTCCTCGGCGCCCGGGTCGGTCAAGGTCTCAGCGATTTCGTGGCCCAGCACGATTGTGACCCCGTCGTTGTTCCCGGCTGGCGCGGGGTTCACGAATTCCTGCCCGCAGCCTCCCCCAGCGTTCAGCACGTACGGCATGTTCGTAAATGCCATTCCCGTGGTCACACCAGGATACGAAATCGGCGTCACGTAATCGTGCCAGGCGCAGTACGAGCCCTGGTTGAATCCGGCATCGTTATACATCTGTGGTGTAGCCACTACCAAGTTGGCGTTGGTCAGGTTGGTGACGCCGAAATGCTGCGCTGCTCGGCCCGCCTCTTGCGCCAGTTCGAGAGGGCTCATGTTGTTGTGGATTGGAGTCGTGTCGTCGTGCCAGACACCTGCGAGCTCCTGCTTGGGGTTTCCCACGTTCGAAAACGTGCCGTTGTAATTCGATTGGTAGTACTGAGTCGAGATATTTCCCCACGACGTCCCGCCGATGGCCGCGATGAACCTCGTCATAAGCGCCGCGACGCCGTCAGGATCGTTTGCCGGTAGTCCGGCATTCGTGTGGTTAAAAGCTCCGGCTTCTCCCCAGCCCCACAGAACGAGATAGATCTTGGGAGTCACCTGCACTTTACCGCCGAAATAGGCCATATTCACGGGCATCGGCTGTCCCGCCGCCACACCGGGCGGGCAGACCCCGGTCGTCATGCAGATGTCCACAGTGGGCGGTTCGATACCGGTCGGAGGCAGCACATGCGGGTTCGTCGGCGCGGACCTTACGCAGCCCTGCCCGTTCGCGTCGAATGACCGGTTGCTCCACAGCGGCTGCACCGCGAACTTGGTGTTGGAGTTCATAGAAACGTTAGCCAAAGCAGTCCAGGCGCACTTGTCGCCATTTTCACTACCCTGAGCGTCATTCCATCCGTCCTGGTCCGAGGCAAAGTTGTCGGGATCAGTGACTGCCTCGGCGTACTCGTGGCCCACAACGATACTGTATCCATCGAATACGCCGTGGCCGAAGGAATCGCTGACCACATTCACCGAGTTCATCCCGCAACCTCCGGTACCTAGTCCCGGCCAGTTGGCGTTCAGATACGGAATGAAGGCGTACTGCAACCGGTAAGGATTGCCGAGTCCGTTCACACTGGTGGTTTGGGTATGGTAGCCACAATAGACGGGCTGTCCGGTGGCAATGGTTGTCGGTGGCGTCAGAACTATGTAGGTCGCCTGCGGATCGTAATTGAAGTGCGCGGAAGCACGGATCGCTTCCTGGGCGATCGGATCGTCAGCCAGATTCTGCGCCAGGCCCGAGGCAACGATGTCGCTAGGTACCGCGGTCGAGTCGGTCCAAACTCCCTTGAGTTGTTTGCGTGGATTAGTTATATAGTTCGCGCTCGCTACGCTGGCGCAGCTTGTGGTTCCAGCCGAAACGTTATTGCAGTATTCCGTCTGAATAGCTGCCCACGATGTTCCACCAAGGTTCGTGAGAAATGAAGTCACATAATTCTGCAACTGTTGGCTGGTGAACACCTGTCCGTTCACGTCGGTGGTGGTGAACCCATTGGCCCAGTCCGGACCCCAGAAAATCAAGTACGTCGCTGGTTTGTTCTCCACGCCAATCGCGCCCTGGCCCGCGTTGCCGCCATGATAGATCAGATCGTTCGCCAGTGAAGACGGGTTGGGTGTCTGGGGCTGCCCCGGCGCCCAGAAAAAGTGTTTTGGATTCGTCTGGGCCTGCGCAATTCTCGGAATCATTAAGACTGACGTTATGAGCAATGCTAGCATCGCAATCCTGGGCAATCCCCACTTTCGCGTTCTAAACAGCGCCAATTCGCAGCGAGAGCAAGACTGATGCATGTGACACCTCATATCTTGAAATCGCACAGAACTGTTTCCAACCGCCGAACCCAATCACCTCTACGGAAACTGGTACTATGCCGGGCTAAAGATGCTGGGCTTCGCTTTCTGCGTTGCATGTGCCGCTGACTGTCCGCTATCCGTTGGTGTCGCAGTAGTTCCTACTCGGTAATCCCTGGCGCCACCCGCCCGTTACCAACCACCAACCACTGCCGTATAATTTAAGAATCCCCCGCATCGCATGGTCGGTGCGGGCGGAAGGCTGTTGGGTGATTGCCCAAACGTTATGGCAGGAAGGATTCGCTAGGGAATGGCTACGACCGATGTAGGGCTGCACGAGTCCGCGGGGCGGGCTGGGGTAGTGCCGGTTGTTAACAACATGAGCATCCAGGTCGCTACCGTAAACGGCAGCGGCTCGCAAAGTTCCAACACCGTACTGCTGAGAAGCATTTTTCAGATGGGCGTGCCGGTTTCGGGAAAAAATCTGTTCCCCTCGAATATCGCCGGGTTGCCGACGTGGTACACCATCCGCGCCAACAAAGACGGCTACGTCGCCCGCAAAAAGGAAATTGATTTCCTGGTCGCAATGAACCTGGAGACCGCGCGCGCTGACGTGATGTCGCTGGCCCCCGGCTCGGCTGTGCTTTATGACGAGCCGTTGAACCTGAGCGGGCTGCGCGATGACCTGGTGTTCTATTCGGTTCCGTTCGACAAACTTGTGGCGCCGGTTTGCCCAGAGGCCAAGCTGCGCAAGCTAGTCAAGAACATGATTTATGTCGGCGTAGTCGCGAAGCTGCTGGACATCGAAATGGGCGAGATTGAAATCGCCATCCGACGGCAATTTGCGAAGAAAGTAAAAGCGGCGAATTTGAATCTGGCTGCGGTGCAGGCGGGCTTCCATTACGCGACCGCGAGTCTGACCAAGCAAGATCCGTTTCGCATCCAGCGCCTGAATAAAACCGAGGGCAAGATCATCATTGATGGAAACGCCGCGTCGGCGCTCGGTTGCGTATTCGCGGGAGTTACCGTGCTGAGCTGGTATCCGATCACGCCTTCGTCGTCGCTGGCGGAGAGCATGATCGAATACCTGAAGCGTTTTCGCGTTGGTGCTGACGGCAAGGCGACGTTTGCAGTGGTGCAGGCCGAGGACGAACTGGCGGCTATCGGTATGGTGATCGGCGCAGGATGGGCCGGAGCTCGGGCCATGACTACGACTTCCGGGCCAGGGATTTCGCTGATGTCGGAATTCGCGGGCCTCTCGTACTACGGAGAAATCCCTGCCGTGGTGTGGGACATTCAGCGCGTCGGACCGTCCACTGGACTTCCCACGCGGACTTCGCAAGGCGACCTCCTTTCGACGGCGTTTCTCTCCCACGGCGACACCAAGCACATCATGTTGTTTCCGTCGTCACCGCACGAATGTTTCGAGATGGCGATGGATGCATTCAACCTGGCAGAGAAATTTCAGACGCTGGTGTTTGTTCTGTCGGACCTCGATTTGGGAATGAATAACTGGATGTCCGATCCGTTTCCGTATCCTGAGAAACCGATTGAGCGCGGTAAGGTCCTGACCAAAGAAGACCTCGACCGGCTGGGCAAATTCAGCCGCTACAAAGACGTGGAAGGCGACGGCGTGGGTTATCGCACGCTGCCCGGCACACCGCATCCGGCGGCGGCGTATTTCACGCGCGGCAGCGGACACAATGCCGAAGCCCAATACAGCGAGCATCCGGAAGACTACGAAGGCAATATGGACCGCCTGCGCCGCAAGTTTGAGCACGCGCGCGCATTTGTTCCGGCGCCGGTGATTGCGAAGATGCCGAAGGCTGACGTCGGGATCATTGCTTTCGGCAGTTCCCATTGGGCGATAACCGAATCACAAGACCAACTGCGTGACGAACACAAGCGGCCGACTGACTATTTGCGCATCCGAGCGTTTCCCTTTTCTCCGGAGATCGCAGACTTCGTTCGCGAGCACAAACGGGTTTACGTAGTGGAACAGAATCGCGATGCCCAAATGCTCAGCCTGCTCAAGTTGGATCTGGAACCGGAACTGGTGCTGAAACTCCGCAGCATTGCGCACCTGGACGGCCTGCCGCTCGACGCGCGATCGGTCACCGAAGAAATTGCTGCCGTGGAGGTAAAGTGATGGCGACCACACCTGGCTCGACACCCAGCGCCGCTCCAAAAACCAATCGGCTGGGGCTTGCAGTGCTCGATTATCGCGGCGGAAAGACTACTCTGTGCGCGGGCTGCGGCCACAATGCGATTTCCGAACGCATCATTGACGCCATGTACGAGATGGGTGTGCAGCCCGAGCGCGTGGCCAAACTCAGCGGCATCGGATGCTCCTCGAAAACCCCGGCCTACTTTATGGCGCGCGCCCACAGCTTCAACTCCGTGCACGGCCGCATGCCTTCGGTTGCCACCGGCGCGGTGCTGGCCAATCGAACTTTGATGGCCCTGGGCGTGAGCGGCGACGGCGATACGGCTTCCATCGGCATCGGACAATTCGTGCATCTAATGCGCCGCAATCTGCCGATCATTTACATCATCGAAGACAACGGCGTGTACGGTCTGACCAAGGGACAATTCTCCGCCACCGCCGATCTTGGCTCGACGCTGAAGACCGGAACGGTGAATGAACTGCCTCCGATCGACACTTGCGAACTGGCGATCTCACTCGGGGCGACTTTTGTTGGCCGTTCGTTCTCCGGCGACAAGCGCCAGTTGCATTCCATGTTGAAGGCCGCGATCTCTCACGAGGGCACAGTCCTGCTGGACGTAATTTCGCCGTGCGTCACTTTCAACGATCACGAAGGCTCCACCAAGTCTTACAAGTACGCGAAAGACCATGATGAGCCGTTGCAGGAGATCAACTTCATCCCGGCATTTGAAGACATCTCGGTCGAGTACGATCCCGGTACAACCGTCGAAGTCACCATGCACGACGGTTCTCGGCTGCGCCTGCGCAAGCTGGAAGAGGATTACGACCCCACCAATAAGATTCGCGCCATCACTCGTCTGAACGAAGCCAAAGAGAGAGACGAGATGCTGACCGGTGTTCTGTACGTCAACACCAAGGCGCCAACCTTTCTCGACATGCTGAACATCACCGACGACCCGCTGGCAACGCTACCGGCGTCTGTTGTGCGCCCCGGACGCGAAGTGCTGGAGCAGGTAATGGAAGAGCTGCGCTAAGAAGATCTTCGCTGTTCATCTATAATCGGCTCGCGCAGCTTGAAAAAAATCCTCCTCATCATGGTCGTTCTGCCGGTCGCGGCCGGGCTTGGCTGGTGGTACTTTTACCAGCGGCAGCTGACAAGCTTCGATCCCGCCTATCGCGAGTACGCCTACATCACCAACGGCAAGAGCAATACGGTTTCCGTGATTGATTTGCGTACCTTCCGGCCGATGAAAACACTGCGGGTCGGGCTGGACCCTACCGGGGTCGCCGCCAACGGCAAGAAGAACGAGATTTATGTCGTCAACAGTGGCTCGGCCAACGTGAGCGTGATTGATGCTGAGCAGAACACAGTCGTGGCGACGATTGGAGTCCACGGCAAACCCTATTTCATTGACGTGTCTTCCGGTGGAAAGCGCGCCTATGTTGCGAATTCCGGCTCGGCCAATGTTTCGGTGATTGACTTGGAACAGCGCAAGGTGGTTGCGACGATTGGCGTAGGGAACTCGCCGGGGCTGGCGAGAGTCTCGCCCGACGGCAACACGGTTGTAGTGAGCAATCGCGGCGGCGATTCGGTGTCGCTGATTGATACTCACGGTCTGGCGGTGCGCAGCACCATCCCAATCTGCCATCAGCCGGAGGACATCGCCATCCTGCCAGACAGCAGCAAAGCATTCGTCGCCTGTTCGGGATCGGCACAGGTTGCTTCGATTGATCTGAAGAACGACAAGCTGCTGGCTTCGCTCGATGTCGGAAAAACGCCCGTGAACCTGGCGCTTAAGCCTGACGGCGGCGAGCTTATCGTCTGCAACTTCGATTCCGACAGCATCTCGATCATCGAGACCGGCACCGACGAAGTCAGCGGCAGCTATCTGATCGGCACCCATCCTGCTCGCGGCATTGTTTCCGATGACAACTCGCGGCTGTATGTGAGCAATCTTGGATCGAACGCCGTGGCGGTTTACGACATTGACATGGGCAAGATCGTGGCTTCGCTCACGGCAGGCAGCCAACCGGATGGACTTGCGCTCTCCGCCAGCCAGAACTATCTGCTGGTACTCGGCTCAGCTTCAGGAGACGTCACCGTAATCCAGAAGCGAAAGCCGCGAAAGCTGGAGCCGGGAGAATACGGGCTGCTGACCATGATTCCGGCGGGAGTGCAGCCGAACAACATCGTAGTGAAGTCGTTTTTGGTGACGAAGGCGGCGCAGTAACAGCTGCGGTCATCGGTTTGCCGCCGTGAGGCGCAACCGAACGCACTTACCTGTTCGGCCGCACTCGTCTATAATCGCGCACAACTATGCCACTTCCTACCGGCTCTAAAATCGGGCCTTACGAAATTCTTGCGTCTGCGGGTTCTGGAGGTATGGGCGAGGTCTATCGCGCCCGCGATACCCGCCTCGACCGTACCGTCGCCATCAAGATTCTGCCTAGCTATCTATCTGAAAAGCCCGATGCGAAACAGCGCTTCGAGCGCGAGGCCCGGGCCATTTCATCGCTGCAGCACCCCAACATCTGTACCCTGTTCGACATTGGCAGCCAGAACGGGACTGACTACCTGGTCATGGAGTATTTGGAGGGCGAGACTCTAGCCGACCGCCTAACCAAGGGGCCGCTGCCTCCGGAGCAGGTGTTGAAGTGTGGGATCGAGATCGCTGAGGGCTTGGAGAAAGCCCACCGCAGCGGCATCGTTCATCGCGATTTGAAGCCGGGGAATATCATGCTCACCAAGTCCGGAGCCAAGCTAATGGACTTCGGACTGGCCAAGGCTTCTGCAGTCGCTCCGATCTCAGGAATGACCGCGACGTTCGCGACTCCGGAGGCCAGCCACCCGCTGACGGCGGTCGGCATGGTGGTAGGCACGTTCCAATACATGTCGCCGGAGCAGGTTGAGGGTAAAGAAGCCGATTCGCGCAGCGACATCTTCGCGCTGGGCGCGGTGCTCTATGAAATGGCAACCGGCAAACGGGCGTTCAGCGGCAAGAGCCATGCCAGCATTGTGGCCGCAATTCTGGCCTCTGAACCGCAACCGATATCGGCGGTGCAACCGATGTCGCCGCCCGCGCTCGACCGCGTGGTGAAAGGTTGCCTGGCCAAGGATCCGGACGAACGCTGGCAGACGGCGCACGACGTCAAGCTGCAACTGCAATGGATCGCGGAAGGTGGTTCGCAAGCTGGGATTCCGGCTCCGGTCAGTAAGCGGCGCAGGTTGTCGCACAATGTGGCATGGGTTGTGGCTGCGGTTTGCGCACTGGCCGCGATAGGCTTAGCTGTTCCGCGGATATTCCGGAGTGCCCCCGTGGTTCACCCCATGCGAGTCAGTATCCTTTCGCCAGCGGACAATTCCTTCAAACCCTTTGACATCGCGATTTCTCCCGATGGCAGCAAATTCGCCTTCGCTGCGGTGGATAAAAACGGAAAGACTCAACT